>Ga0315279_10003246_pt1 | contig 23009 bp, 19 predicted proteins | sample YL17G06_20_MG_FD_203694 | JGI IMG/M metagenome (GOLD analysis project Ga0315279, IMG submission 203694) | Sediment microbial communities from Yellowstone Lake, YNP, Wyoming, USA - YL17G06_20 | ecosystem: Environmental > Aquatic > Freshwater > Lake > Sediment | place: USA: Wyoming | collected... | reverse complement strand
GCCGTGACCTCGAATACGCCCTGGACGGTCACGCCCTTGACGACGATCTTGTCCTTGGCGGTCTGGGTCAGGGCCTCAGCGGTCTTCGCGTCCACGCCGGCCTCGGTCAGGGCCTTCACCCCCTTCTTGGCGGCGGCCTCCAGTCCATCGTAGAGAGTACCGTATTTCTCGACGACGCTCAGCCCCATAGCGGAGTAAAGCTTCTCGGGGGAGGTCTTCAGGGCGGCGGCAGCGGACTTTAGTAGGCTCTCGGCCTTCCTGCTCTTCTTCCACTGCTCAAGCTTCTTCCTCTTGTCGTCCTTGTTCACCCTGCGGAGCGAGAGGTCGACCTGCCCCTTGCTCGCGTCTACCCTGAGGACCTGGAGGACGACCTTCTGCCCCTCCCTGACGTGGTTCCGGATGTTCCTGACCCAGCGCGAAGAAATCTCGCTTATGTGGAGCAGCGCCTCCTTCCCGTCGTACTCGTCGAGCGCTACGTAGGCGCCATAAGACTCAAGCCTGCTGACGGTGGCTACGACGAATTCGCCTGTCTCAGGCCACTCCGTACGCCCAAAACTCATGGGGCTCACCCTAGGACAGCTATTATAGAACCTTTAATCTTAGCCTTTCCGCCCGTAGGCTCCGCCAGAACCTCTCCGCACGTCCGGCATTTGACCTCGTGGCTGGTGTTGCTGAAGACTATCTGCTCGCTCTCGCAGCTCAGGCAGCGGATCCTGAGGAACTTCGAGGTGGGCCTCGGTATCAGGTTCTCCCATTCCGACATTTACTCTATCTCCAGCTTCTTGAGCCTCAAGCCCTTCCGCATCAGGGTGTACTTGCACTCCTTGCACTGGAGCTGCAGCGTCATCTTCTTCGTCACCTTCGCCTGATTGTGCTGCATCGGGAACTTCTGCCCACCGTAGCCCTTCTTCCGCTCGGCCTGGTGCCTCTCCCCCTTCTTGGCGCCCTGCCGCTTCCCCGCCTTGTGGAGGGTGACGGCGAACTCCGTGTGAGTCTTACACTTGGGGCAGAAAGTCTTCAGCGTTTTGGGCATTTTCATGGCTCTGTCTCCACCTCCTTAGCTATACCCCTCCTTATTAGGTTTTCAGAATTCTGCGAAGGCAGCGAAGCGACGTCCTCGGCCTTGAACGGGCCGTAGGTCTTCATGTCCACGCCCATTATGGCCGGGAGGGGCTGGAGGAAGCGGACGACCTTGTAGGCCATGGCGGGCTTCTCCTCCTTCGCTGCGGGCTGTGCAGGCTCCTGCAGCCTAGGCGCCTTGCCCTGTAGGACCTGCTTCAGCGCCTGGCTGTGGGCCGAGATGAGGCGCCTGAGGTCGACCTGCAGCCGCTTCTCCTCCGTGGTGAGGTTCAGGGACTCGATGGGCATATTGTTGAGCTCTGCGAGGACTACCTTCCTTAGCCTTAGCTGTGCAATTTCCTGGAGCATCATATCTGTATACTGACGCTCCTTCTCCATCAGCCTCCCCCTTAGAGAGGAGGGGTCGACCGCCTCGGGCTGACCCCTAAGCTTAGAGGCGTACTCGCCCATGGCGGCGAAGAAGCCCTCAGGGAGGGGCTGGATGTCCGGTCTGTGCCTCTCCTTCTCCCATGCGTCGAGGAGCATCCTGTAGTCGTCTGTCATGGTTCAACCCTCGCCCCCTTCTTACAGAGCAGGAACATGGCGACCGCCGTCGGTACCTCCACGGCCTCGTCGCTGTACGGCCCGTACTCCGTGTCCCCTATCCTGACCTTGGGCGCTGACCTGACGTACACCCTCTTCGTCCCTTCCTTGAAGGCGATGGCGCTGGTCAGCGGGTCATAGTCAGCGAGGCGATCAACCGGCACTGTCTGGACCTGCCAGCCCGTCTTTCCGTGCAGCGTGTTCGGGAGCCTTATCAGTCGGTGGATATCGGTGGAGACAACGGTGTCTATATCGGCGGCCTGCTCCTTGACCGAGACGGCCATGATCTTCTCCAAGGAGGCGGCGTCTATGAGGCGGAGCACGCTGCTGGGGTGTCTCTCACGGAGGGATTCGAGCACCTCCTCCCTCCTCTCCAGGATGTTCCTTGTGGCGTTCCTCCCGATCTTGAGGCCCTTCACCTCTTCCGGCGTAACGGACGCTACATAGTCGTAGAGGGACCTGCAGGCTCTGCCTCTCCAGCCCTCCTCGGCGAGGCTCGACACACCGCCCCGTAGCTGGAGGTTGAAGCCCATGTACTCAGGGTCGAGCCCAGTCCCTTTGATGTAGTCCACTATCTCCCTCCGCGCCGACTGGTCAAGCGTCCTCACGGTTTGGCTTCGCACGTGGACGTGATACCCCCTGTTCCCCGAGAAGTTGACAACGATATCCTTCGAGGGATCTACGCCGAAGTCCTGAATCAGGATGTCAAGGAGCTTCTGGGTCTCGTGCTTCGCAGCCCTCAGGCACTTCTCGCAGAGCCAGGTCTCGGTCTCGAAGGCTGCCTTACTGCATGTACAAAGGTCAGGCGGCTTGCCCACGCCCTCTGCGCCGCATGTCCTGCATCTCCACCTGTCGTGCTCCTGTTGGCAGGGGAGGTTGAAGTGGTCGGCGTCTATGTCGAAGACGAGGTCGGCGCCGAGCCAGCCCTTTCCGCTCATCTCCGCCTCGGGGTCCTTGTAGTAGGAGGATGAGTGGTAGCAGTGGGCTGGTGCGTTCTCGGCGAGGTGTCTCCTGAAGGCGGCCTCGTCCCTGAAGCCGATGTGGCGGAACATGGTCTTGCCACCGAAGGCGAGGAAAGCGAACTCCCTGTACTTTATCTCGGTCGGCGCCGGTATGGTGCCGGAGTAGGTGGAGTACCATCTCCTGAACTGATCGGAGACGTACCTCGGGCTCCCCCACTCAGGCTCCATGCGGTATCCTGTTAGATTATTCTGCCCACCCTTAAAAACAAGTTTCGGAGGAGGTCTAGCCGGCTTGATCCTCGGCCTGCTTCATGCCGTTGTACGGGCAGGATCCACAGAAATTGGGGTTGAACCTGACCAAGTTCCGATAGTGCCTGCAGTAGTGTAGGCCGACCTGCCTGACGCGGCGCTTCTCCTCGGACTTGTCGCTCAAGTTGAGACCATCTTTAAGTTACTTCGGCTTATTTAGGTCTTCGACCTTCCCGGAACTCTTCGCCTGTGCTAGCCTGCGGGCCTTTATCCTGTAGTAGGCGAGGGGGTGCTTGACGTGCTCGCAGATTTCGTTCTTCCCCTTGCAGATGCCGTGGGTGCGGAGTGTGTCACAAGTCGGCGGTGTGTACCGAGTCCTGTGCCCCTTGATACCCGCTATGTGCTCTATCTGGTACCGGGTCATCGCCTCGTCGAAGTCTGTGACGCTGACATAAAGTTCCACCATATTTTCGAGGGGCATACCGACGTGGACTAGGAATGAGGTGAGTGCAAACCTCTCCATGTGGCTCGCCCTCCTCCCAGAGAGGAGTCCCTCGAGGCAGAACCGAATGCAGGGCGGGAAAGCCTCGTTGATGACCTCGGACGGCAGGTTCTCGCCGCCCAGCCTGGAGCGGTTCTCCTCGAAGACCTTAGCCACTCTGTCGAGGCGCTCCTTCAGCGGCTCAGGGAGGCTTATCCTGGCGTGCTTGGAGACCCGCGCCTGTATTCTGGCCTCAACCTCGCCTTGTAGAAGCCTAGCCGCCTCGTTCCTGGTCAGCAGCACGTGGCCGTTCTTCATGATCCTGTTGACGAGCTTCCACTTGTCCTCGTGGAACCCCGAGGAGGCTCGGAGGTAGTCGCTGAACCTGAGCTTGAACCTGTACTCCTGGTCGTCGTGCTCCTCCTGAACCTGTACAAGGTCCCAGCCGAACTCGAGGGTCGCGATCTCGTTGATCCGCCCTTCGCTCTCGCCCCTCAGCAGCCTGTAAGCCCTGACTGCCTCGCCGAGGGCGTACCTCCGGTCAAGAAAGTGCTCGCCCAGGATGGTTACGTACATGACAGCTATGGGGTAGGAGATGAGTTCGACCATCTGATCGTCGAGCTTGGCGCTCACTTCGCCGTCTACGATGGCCTCGGTCACCCTCCCGGCGCCCCTGTCGAGGGCTTTACCGTAGCTAGGGTCGGCGAGGTCATCGATCTGAAGGTTCAGCGTCTCTACCAGGGTTATGGCCTGCCTCAGGAAAGGGTACTTGGCGGCCTCCTTCTCGGACATCCCCTGGTCGCACTCCCGTCAAGGTTGGGTTACGGGCGGTATTAGACTTTACGTAGAAGGGATAAAGGGTGAAAGCGGTGTTGACCCCGGCTAGGCTAACCCTTCTCGAGCCAGTATCTGGCCACCTGCTCCCCCGTGGCGAACCAGACGCCGGGGAATCTCTCGATGTAGTTGAGAAGCCTGTCCAGAAGCATCAGGTTGCCCGGCTTCCCGATGATCTGCGGGTGAAACATCGTCGTATAGCATAATCCGTAGCGATAGTAGCCGTCGAAGGCGTTGGTCCAGATCTGGTAGCCCGTCTCAGGGCTCTGGATCCGGGTATTATAACTTGTGCCCGGGTAGTCGGCGAAGAGGTGGAAGTCGTCCATGTCGAAGTAGCTCGGGACGATGACAAGGCCGTTCCCCAGCCTATAAGGCAGGTCGCTCCCCCTCATGCTGGAATCGTAGATGAAGCCGTTCTCGGCGAGGATGTCGTGTGTGCTCGGCCCTATCTCGCCGCCGGCGACGCGGTTCCCCATCGGCTTGAAGCCTGAAGCTTTCTCTATCGCCTCTCTGGTCATGAGGAGTCTACGTGTCTCCTCCTCTTTAGGCAGCATCGCTATGTCCTCGTGCCTGAGGCCGTGGCAGGCGAGCTCGTGCCCTCTCTCCCTTATGAGCCTGATCACGTCTGGGTGATTCACCGCGTTCATCCCGACGACGAAGAAGGTCGCCTTGACCCTGTGCCTGTCGAGGATGTCTAGAAGGCGAGGGATAACGTTCGCGTTCCAGACGTACTCGCCCAGGCTCCTCATCCTCGGCATCTCCGCAACCTCCGGACGGTTCCCCATGAAGACCCACTCTGCGTCGAGGTCGAAGGTCAGGCAGACGCAGCACCTCTTACCATCGGGCCAGACATCTGATCCAGCCAACCGTAACAACCTCCAAGAGCTACGTAATCCTTAGCCTTAGAGTAGAAAATAGTTACCCCACGCTGAAAAAGGCGGGGTGACACCGAGACGAGAGCCTAGTTGATGACGACGGTGTCTAGTTGAAAGTAGCGCTGGGCTAGGAACCTGATCTTCTTTATGTTCTCGCCGTTCTTGCCGATGGCGATCCCCTTGTCCTTCGGGTCGACGTTCACCATCGCTATCTTGTGGCCGTCCATCCTGTCGACGAGGCGTATGTCCTTCACCTTCGCCGGCTTCAGGGCGTTCCTCAGGAACTTGTCCGGGTCCTCGAGGTACTCGAAGATCTCGACCTGCTTGTTCGTCATCGTGCGGAACCGCTTGATCTTCTCTCCGCCACGGCCGACGGCGAGGCCGACCTCCCCCTTCTTGACGGTGAAGATTATTGTCTCATCATCTAGGATGCAGTCCACGATCGTTGCTCCAGTCATGTTCTGGAGGAGCTGAATATACTTCATCTCGTTCTCGGTTATCTTGACGTTGCTGAGCATCTCACTGCTTCACCATATCTAGAATCTTCGAGTCACCAGGTTCGTTGATGGCGACCGCGGACACCGGAAACGGCTTACCGCAGAGGACACCTAGGTCGAAGCTATCCTTCGGATGCTCCACTACTGGTATCCCGCTGAGCCTGCCGAAGGTCTCGAGCCTCTCCCGAGCCTCGGGCGGGCAGTTCTTCGACACTATGGCCAGCTTGGCCCTCCCTCTCCGCATCTCCCTTATGGCGGACTTCGATCCCAGCTGGACCTTGCCTGTGGAGAGTGCGAGTCTCAGCTCGTGATCGATGCTACTCATCGCGCTTTCCTCCCATTGTCATGAACAGCTCGACGCCTCCTGTGCCCAGCGGCATCGACTGTCCGACAATGATGTTCTCGATCACCCCTTTAAGAGGATCGATCTCGCCTCGGATGGCGGCTGAGACGAGGTGCTGGATGGTCAGCTCGAAGGCTGCACGCGCTAGGACGCTACTCTTCTCTCCGCTGATGCCGTGGCGGCCTATCTGCTGGACCTCACCCATCTTAGTCATGATGTCCGAGACGAGCATGACATGCCGGACGTCTACATCCAGGCCCTGTTCCTCTAGCACTGCGTGGGCCTCCCTGATGAGGGCGTTCCTCGCGGCCTCTATGCCGAGGATCTCGGCTATCTCGTGGATGTTGTTCGTCGTCGTCCTAATTGGGTCGACGCCCCCGATGTTTATGACTCCCTCTAGGTTGGAGCCGTCCGTGCGTATGATCCACTCGCCGTTGTCGAGCTGGGTGATCACCCTCTTGATCTCGGGTATGCCCTTGATCTTGGCCTGGGTCACCGTCTGGATGAGGGGCTCTGGGTTCCCCGTCTTCTCCTCCTCGAGGCTGACGAGGAAGGCGTTCTCCCCCTCCCTCTCGAACTTCGTCGGGAAGGCCTTCTCGACCTCGTCGTCCGTCACGCCGAGCGCCTTCATCCTGTCTGGGTCCAAGGTGATCCTGACGGCGTTCGCCCTGAGGTCGACGTTGACGGAGCCGACGACGTCGTCGATTATGGTGTACGTCAGCTTCTGGGCGACCTCGCGGGCGAACTTCTCGCTCTTCCTGTGCTTGGGGTCGAGGTGGATCGTCATGACAGGTGTCGACGGGGTCCTCCTCGCGTCCACAATCTCTATGAGGCGCGGAAGGCCGAGGGTTACGTTCTGCTCGGCCACGCCTGCGTAGTGGAAGGTCCTCAGCGTCATCTGGGTGCCTGGCTCGCCTATGGACTGCGCGGCGAGGATTCCGACGGCCTCGCCTGGCTCGACGAGGCTGTAGTCGAAGTTCCTGAGCACCGAGCTGATGAGCTCGTCGAGGCCTGCCTTCGTCAGCCTCGCCCCAGCCAGCCTTGTCCTGAGCTCGTTGACGAGGCTCGCGGGCAGCTTGTTCTCGAGGTCGGCGATCTTCTCGGCGATGTACTTCTCCGATCCGGCTTCGCCCTTGGCCTCGCTGATCTTAACACGGTCTATTTGCTGCTCGATGTTGACGGCCTTACCGTGGTCGCTCTTCGAGGGGTCTATGCCGTCCTCGCCGTACTGGAACTGGATGATGTCGCCTATGCTGTTACGGACCGTGCCATCGTACTCGACCCTGAGGTGCTCAAGGGCGTTGATGAGCCTGCGCTGCATATAGCCGCTCTGCTGGGTGCGGACGGCCGTGTCTACGAGCCCCTCGCGTCCACCCATGCTGTGGAAGAAGAACTCGATCGGCGTGAGGCCATCGCGGTAACAGTTGTAGACGAAGCCCCTCGCCTGGGGCGTTGCGTCGTCCTCCTTGAAGTGGGCGAGGGTGCGGTTCTCATAGCCCCTCATGATGCGCTTGCCACGGATGGACTGCTGGCCCACGCTGCCCATCATCTGCCCGATGTTGAGGCTCGAGCCTCTGGCGCCGCTCCGAGTCATGATGATTCCGGCGTTCCCCATGCCGAGGCCCTGCTCGACGGTCTCACCCGCCTTATCACGTGCCTGTGCGAGCTCGTTCATCACCTTGATCTCGAACGTCTCCTGGAGGCTTTGGCCTGGAAGCCGCTCAAGCCGGTTGGTGTTGTAGTCCTCTATGAGGTTCTCGACGTTCTTCTCCATCTTCTTCATGACGTTGTTGATGGTGTTATGCTCCTTCTCGGCGATGTTGAGCTCGTCGATTGAGTAGCTGAAGCCGCGGATGCTTAGGTAGCCGTTGATGAGCCTGGTGATGCCGTTGAGGAAGTCATGGCCCACATCTGTGCCATAGTCTTTGATGATGCGGTGGAAAATGGTATCCGCCCTCTCGGCGCCTATGCTGTTCTTGTCTATGACGCCTGTCTTTAGCTCTCCCGCTTGGATCATGACGTAAGCGTCGTACTGGCACGCCTCGTGGTCACATGTTGGGCAGTGGCGGCAGACGTTGGCCCTGGTGACGAAGTTGAAATCCCTCGGCAGGAAGAGGCTGAAGATCTGCTTGCCCGTCCACCTAGGATCCGGCTTGAGGGTGAATGGCCTAGGTACGTCTCCCTTGTAGTTGGTGTATGAGAGGAGCTTACCGACGTCGTTGGCGTTGAGCGTTGTATCCTGCATCGTCAGCAGGTAGGCGCCCGTGATGAAGTCCTTGGTGGCGCCTATGATGGGGGCGCCGTATCTGGGCGACAGGATCTGGTCCTGCACCTGCATCAGGAGCCTCGCCTCTGTCTGGGCCTCCTTGCTCTGGGGGATGTGGAGGTTCATCTCGTCGCCGTCGAAGTCCGCGTTGTAGGGAGGGCAGACGGCGAGGTGCATCCTGAATGTCCTGTAGGGGAGCACCCTCACCCTGTGGGCCATGATGCTCATCCTGTGAAGGCTTGGCTGCCTGTTGAACAGCGCTATGTCGCCGTCCTTGATGTGGCGCTCGACCGTGAAGCCGGGCTCAAGAGTGTCGGCTATCGTATTCCTGTCCGCGACGAATTCGAGCCTGATACGCTTCTGGTCGGGCCTCACGATGTACAGGGCGCCGGGGTGCTTGTACGGTCCGTTGAGGACGAGCTGCTTCACCTCGTCGATGTTCCTCGGCGTCACGATGTCAGGGACGGTGAGCCTCACCGCTATGTGCACGGGAACGCCGACCTCGTTGATGTCAAGGTTGGGGTCGGGGCTGATGACGGTGCGGGCGGAGTAGTCCACGCGCTTGCCCGAGAGGTTGCCCCTGAAGCGCCCCTCCTTGCCCTTGAGGCGCTGGGCTAGGCTCTTCAGCGTCCTGCCGCTCCTGTGGCGGGCTGGCGGTATGCCGCTGACCTCGTTGTTGAAGTAGGTTGTGACGTGGTACTGGAGGAGCTCCGATAGGTCTTCGATGATGAGAGTCGGGGCGCCGGCGTCTATGTTCTCGCGGAGGCGCTGGTTGATCCTGATGATGTCGACGAGCTTATGGGTGAGGTCGTCCTCGGCCCTGATGCCGGACTCGAGTATGATGCTCGGCCTGACGTCGACCGGCGGCACGGGCAGGACCTGGAGGATCATCCACTCAGGCCTGGCCACGCCTGGCTCGAAGTCGAGGAGCTCGAGGTCCTCGTTGGGCGTCCTCTCGAACCACTCCCTGATCATGTTGGGGGTTAGCCTGCGGGTCGCCTCGTCTCCCTCGACGGGCTCCGCCTCACCGGCCTCCCCACCCTCTCCCTCCTCTTCGCCTGACTCCGACTCGTAGAAGGTCGTCGGCTTTGCGAACTTGACGTTCGTCTGGAGCATCTGGCAATGTGGGCACTCCTTCCCACGCTTAAACTTCTTCGCCTGCTTCAGGATCTCGTTGATGGTATCGTCCGTGACCTTCCCAAAGAGCTTGAGGTCCTCTTGGCGTCGCTTCTTGAAGTTCTCTATCTCGGCGTCGGGCACGAGCAGCCTTCCGCAGCCCCGGCATGTAGCGGTCAGGAGCCTGTAGATCTGCTTCGCGAACTCCACGTGAATAACTGAGACGGCGAGCTCTATGTGGCCAAAGTGGCCCGGACAGTTGATAGCGATGTTTCCGCAGGTCTGACACCTTTGGCGGGGCTCCAGTGTGCCGAGGCGGTGGTCCATGAGACCCCCGGCTATCGGTGCACCGTCCTCGTCGTAGGTATCCGAGTTCTGGATCTCGACGGCTGAGAGCTTCCTGATCTCGTCCGGCGGCAGAACACCGAACTTTATGGAGTCGATGATCTTGCTCATCCTACATGACCTCCTTGGTGAGCTGGAGGCTCGGGGAGAGACATAGGCTCTGCATCTCCTGCATGAGCAGCTTGAAGGCGTAGCTGATTGTGACGGCCTCTATCTCGCCCTTCCCCTCACAGATGGGGCAGACGTACTTCCTCTGCCTTATGTCATAGTAGGCCTGTTTGCCACACTTCTCGCAGACGTAGATGCTGTAGGCGTCCGACTCCTCGAGGAGCCTGTCCTTCAGCAGCATCGCCGCGCCGTGGCCGACGAGGCAGTCTCGCTCCATCTCGCCGAACCTGAGGCCTCCGCCCCTGGCGCGACCCTCCGTCGGCTGCCTCGTGAGCATCTGGACCTGGCCTCTGGCGCGGGCGTGGATCTTGTCCACGACCATGTGGTGGAGCTTCTGGTAGAAGACGACTCCGATGAAGACATCTGTCTCAAATAGGCTGCCCGTCTGACCGTCGTACATCATCTCGCGGCCGCCCGGGTGGAAACCCATCCGCCTAAGAGCCTCGGCGAGGCTCTCCGCGTTCTCGTTATCGAAGGGTGTGCCGTCGACGACCTCGCCGCGGATGCTCGCCGTCTTGCCCGCGAGGCTCTCCATGAACTGGCCCACTGTCATCCTGCTCGGGAAGGCGTGAGGGTTGATCATGATATCCGGCACCGTGCCGTGGACGCTGAAGGGCATGTCCTCCTGTGGGACGAGGAGACCGATGACGCCTTTCTGGCCGTGGCGGCTGACGAACTTGTCGCCCAGCTCAGGGACCCTGTTGCTGCGGACCTTTACTTTGATGAGCTGGCTGCCCTCGATGTCCTTTGTTATGAAGATGCCGTCCACCGTGCCCTCCTCCGTGGGGCGGACGCCTATGCTTGTGTCGCGGACCTGGGGTCCGCGGACCTCGAGGCCGCCGTACTCCTCCATGAATCGGGGCGGGCTCGTGCGGCCGATGAGGACGTCTCCGCCCTTCACCTCGGACTCCATGGCGACGAGGCCGTCCGACTCTACGAGCCTGTACGCCTCAGCGCCGTGGTAGCCCCTGATGCCTGCCTCCGGGATGGTGAGCCTGTCCTTGGCCCCGCCGAGGTACTGTTTGCACTCCGCCTTGTAGATGCGGAAGAAGCTGCTGTGGCCGAGGCCGCGCTCGACGCTGGACTTGTTGAAGATGATGGCGTCCTCCATGTTGTATCCGTTGCTGCTGAGGACGGCGACGATGAAGTTCTGGCCCGCAGGCCTCTCGTTGTAGCCGAGGACGTCCATGGGCTTAGTGGCGACGACGGGCTTCTGGGAGTAGTGGAGTATGTGTCCGCGGGTGTCTGTACGGTCGCGGTAGTTGAGCGCGTAGATGCCCGGCGCCTGCTTCGCCATCGCCGCCTGGTAGGTGTTCCTCGGCGACTGGTTATGCTCCGCGTATGGGATTATGCTCGCCGCGACGCCGAGGATGGCGAACGGGCAGATCTCCATGTGGGAATGCTCATCCGTCAGCTTCGAGGGGTCGATGCAGATGTAGGCGTTCTCCTCCTCCTCCGCGTCTAGGTACTCTATGATGCCCTCGCGGACTAGGTCGTTCCACTGCCAGCGTCCTTCACGGAGGTTGCGGGTGTGGCGCTGTTTGAGGAGGCTCTTCCCCTCCTGCACGACTATGAGGGGACGCCTTATGCGTCCCTCGTCGCAGTTGACGTATATCTCGTTGTAGGTAGAGTAGTAGCAGGAGTTGACCTCCCCGCTTATGTCTCCCTTCCGCCTCATATCCCGTATCTGCTGGACAAGCTCCTTTGGCGCGAGGGTGTAGCCCAGTAGATATCCTTCGATGAATATCTTTGTCCCCTCGTGGCGGAGCTGCTCGTCTGCGTCCTTGGCCTTCACGACGCCCATATACTCGAGGGTGCGCTTCACCTTCTCCGAGTCGGTGCCGACGGAGACGCTCGCTGTGAGGGCGAGGTTCTTCACCAGCCCACAGTTGGCGCCCTCCGGGGTTTCGTTTGGGCAGAGCCTCCCCCAGTGGGTGCTATGGAGGTCACGTGCCTCGAAGTTTGGCTGGCTCCTGCTCAGCGGGGACTGGAGTCTGCGTAGGTGGCTGAGAGTCGATAGGGTGTTTGTGCGGTCGAGGAGCTGGGTCATGCCGACGCGCCCCCTGCGCCAGTTTCCGGTGGCGAGGGCGTGCTGGATCCTGCTCGTGATGATGCCCGGCCTGACGGCGGCGCCTATGAGGACGCCCTTCCGGCGGCTGCTCATGCGCCTGAACTGGTAGCGCATGTCGCGGTATAGGCTCCAGAAGGCTGAGCGGAACAGCTCGGCGAGCAGCGGTCCCGCCAACTTGATCCTCTTGTTCTTGAGGTGGTCCTTGTCATCCTCCTTCCTGTGCCCGAGTTTAAGTTCAATGATCCGGCTCGCCATCTCGCCGAGGAAGATGGCCTTGTCTTTCCTGTCCTCAGGCGAGCGTCCGATGTGGGGGAGTAGGTTGCGGTCGAGGATCGTCTCGGCGCGCTTCACCCTGAACTCCTTCACCTGTCCGAAGGCAACCCTGTTGCCGACATACAGGATCGCGTCCTCCCTTGAGTGGACCGTCGCGGCTTCCCTGAAGCTCGGTTCCAGCTCGGCGAGGATCTTAGGGTCTAGGCTGACCATGTCGGCGACCTGCTTGTCGGTCTCTACGCCCAGTGCCCTCATGAGGACGACGTAGGGGACGGGCACCGGGACACCTGGGATGCTGACGCTCATCTCGCCCTTCGCCTTCAGGTTCATCTCTATGCGTGCCCTGAAACCGACTGTTGTCGAGAAGACCTTGCCCCTGAAGACAGGGTTGCTTCCGCGGTCGTCGATCTCGATGAGGACGCGGTTTGGCGCCAAGTCCTCCAGGCTGACTATGACTCGCTCGGAGCCGTTGACTATGAAGTATCCTCCGACCTCCTCTGGGTCCTCGCCTATGCCGATGAGGTCGCTCGGGTTGTGCTTGGAGAGGAGGCAGAGGTTCGACTTGACCATGATGGGGAGGTCGCCTATGTTGACCTTCTCGTAGGTCTCCCGTCCCTCGTCTTCGAGCATGATCTCGAGGTAGAGGGGGGCGGCGTAGGTGAGGTTCCTTATGCGGGCCTCCCGGGGGTAGACCTCACGGGTGGTGCCGTCGACCTCGGTGACCCTCGGCTCCCCTACCTCTATTGTGCCGAACTTTATGTCGTAGCTATGGTTCGGCACCTCTATCGTTATTCCGCCGATCTCGTCTATTATATGCTGTAGCGTGTTCTCGACGAAGTCGTTGTAGCTGTCGAGGTGCTGTTTGACGAGCCCTTCCTCGGCGAAGAAGGACTTCATTAGGTCCCAGTTATTCTCTTCCGCGAGAAGCATTACATCAACCTTCAATTAGTTAGGCTGATCTGCAGGCGTTGCCCTCCCGGGTTAAAGCGATTATTTCTCCTAACTAGATCACTCCTCCTTCCCGGTTCTCATTCGACCTAAAAGCCGTCGTAACCCTGCAGAGGCTATACACTAGGGCGAGCACTCGCTAATAAACATTTTCAGCGCCTAATGATGCTCGATTTAAGCTATTCGGCTGCTCCTTAGGCCAGTTTTCGGGGTTGGTCGCCGCCCTATCGACGGGCTCGATAGGGAAATGCTAAATATACAAACCTTTAATAGGGAAACTCGGTTATTCGTTTAGAGCCTGTAGGGGAAAATAGTCAGGAGACTCGAGACTTGGCTGAGATGATTGAGCGGGTCCTTGAGAGGAGCATCGGCAAGACGGTCCTAATCAAGGTCAGGGGGGGCAAGACGCTCCGGGGGACCCTTGAGGGCTTCGACCAGCACGTCAACCTCGTACTGAAGGACGCCGAAATCGTGAGCGACCCGAATAAGACCGAGGCCATCGGCACGATCGTCCTGCGTGGTGACAACGTCATCATGATCTCGCCTCCGCCCGAGGGCTAGAGGAAACTAGGCTATGCCGACGAAGCACGCCATCAAGACAGGTAAACGGATCCACGTCAGGTGCAGACGCTGCGGACGCAGGGCCTACCACGTCAGGCTCGGTACGTGCGCCGCCTGCGGCTACGGGGCGACGCCGAGGCTGAGGGAGTACGCCTGGCAGAGGAAGGACCTCCAGAGGACCAAAAGGTTAATTTAAGGTCTCCAAGGGACGCCTCGTTTTGCCCTGATGAGGAAATATTATTTTTCACTCCTCGTTTGGGGTGCAACGTTTAAAAAACGTGTGTGTCGTCTATCTCTTTGGCGGGCGGGGGTTCCCGAGACTGGCCAAAGGGGCGAGACTTAAGATCGAAGGTCTCGGTGGGAGATCTCGTGGCTTAGGCCTCCGTGGGTTCGAGTCCCACCCCCCGCACCTACGATAAGTCCGACTCGTGCTCTAAGGGTTTTGAGAGGCGCCTCTTTGGGGACTCTGAGGGTTTACTGCTCTCAGCCCTGATGCGTGGGTGACAGAGAAGGTTCTCCGACTCGTATATTGGTGTTTTTTCATCAAACAAACAATACCCCTCACTTTTTCTTCACGCTCGACGGGTTTTTCAGCTGAAAACCACAGGATGGATCACATGGAAGTCGAGGAGAACTTCGAGAGGGTACGCGCGCTTCTAGGGGAGGAGGCCGGCCGCCACGGGCTCAAGGAGGCCATGGGTGTCGCGCCGTTCTCGTCCGTCTACAAGGCTCTCATACCCGTGCAGCGGGTGAGGCTCAGGAAGTTCTCAGGGGACAGTTTCGACGAGCTCTTAAAGAATGGTTCAATCGTCAGCATCGCCTTCGCCTACCCAGAGCACGCCGTAGACTCCATAGCCGTCGGCTCCGAGGGCAACTACGATAGGGAGAGGTGGAACGTCTACGCCCGAGAGTACATGAGGCTCAACGAAGACCTCAACGAGACCTCCGCAAGGATCGCCTCCGAGATCGGAGGCGTCACCATCCCGGCCACATCGGAGGGGATCGCCGCGGAGATCAGCTGCGTCGAGGACTACTACCCCTTCGTAGTCTCCCACAGGGTGGCGGCGGAACAATCGGGCGTCGGCTGGAGGGGTAAGAACGAACTCATCGTCAACCCGAGGTTCAGCTGCGCCATCAGGCTAGCGTCGGTCCTGACCACCCTCCCCCTGAGGAGGACGCCCTCGACGACGATGGGCTGCGGCGACTGCCGCGCCTGCCTCGATGTCTGCCCCTACCTTAGGAACAAGGAGGAGCTTCAGAACTACAGGGAACAGTGCCGCCGATACCTCGTCCACCTCGGCCTCGTCAGCGATGTCTGCGGCAAATGCGTGAAGGCCTGCTACAGGGACAGCGTCTACAGGGACCAGTTCAAACTCTAGGCGATGAGATCATCTAAAGAAATAGGGAAAAATGGGGCTACGACCTCCTGTCGACCTCTACCTTGCCGTCCTTCATGACCACCTTGATCCTGCTATGGTCCTGTAGGACGCTGATGTCCCTAAGCGGGTCTCCTTCGACGACCAGCAGGTCCGCGATCTTCCCCTTCTCCAGGGTGCCCATCTCGTAGAGCCTGCCGAGCGCCTTCGCAGCGTTCCTCGTCGCAGTCAGTATCGCGTCAATCGGCCTCATCCCGAGCTGCCTGACGTTCGCCTCAAGCTCGTAGGCGTTCTTCCCAGGCGGCAGGATGGGGCCGCAGTCGGTCCCCATGGCGATGTTGACGCCGGCCGCGTAAGCCTTCTTGTGGGACTCTATGCCGACCTCCTCGAATGGGCGGCCCCCCAACTTCTTCGGCAGGTAGGCGGACTTCTGGTGGAGGACCGCCTCCTGGTAGAGGTGGAGTCCGTCGGTAAGCGTGATGCTCAGGTCCTTCCTCAGAATCTGCTCTATGACATCTTCGTCGAGCTCAGTCGCATGCTCGAGGGTGTCTATCCCGGCTTCCGTGGCGTTCCTGCAGCCCATTATGCCCTCTGAGTGGCTGGCGACCCTGGCGCCGACTGCGTGGGCCTCCTCCACGATCACCTTCAGCTCCTCCACCGTGTAGTTCGGGTAGCCGGGCTGGTTGAGCATCGAACCAGCCATGCCGCCTGTGGTCGTCGTCTTTATCCAGTCCACGGCCTCGCGGAGGCAGAGACGGGTCTGCTTCCGGACCTCGTGGACCCCGTCCGCCGTCATCTCAGGCGTCCTCAGGAAGATGGGCCTGATCACGTCGAGGTGGCCAGCCGTCGGGGCGACGACCCCTGCTGTGACGAGCCTACTTCCCTTCACCATCCCGCGCTCTATGGCGGTCTTCACCACGACCATGTCCCTGCCGGAGTAGTCGGCGAAGGGGTAGACTAGGTCTCGGGCCGTCGTGAAGCCGGCCTCAAGCATCTCCCTGAGGTGCTTCACGGCGTACATGATGTTCATGGAGTGGGGGATCATAAACCTCTGGAGGGGGTTCGCCTCTCCGATCGCCTGGAAGACGTGGACGTGGAGGTCCATCAGCCCCGGCATAACCGTTTTCCCCTCGGCGTCGATTATTTCAGCCCCCTCCGGGACGTTGACGTCCTTGGTGCTCCCCACATCCAGTATCCTTGAGCCCTGGACGACGACTACGCCGTCCTTCAGGGGAGGCGCGCCGGTGCAGTCGATCAGCGTGCCCCCTTTAACCGCGATAACGTCAGACATTCAGGTCGGAATGGGATCGGCGCCACGGCAATATCTCATTATTGAAGCCTTCGGTGACAATAAACGCCGTCCGGAAGGGGAGGGGGGTCAGCCCGCTTCCGCGACGAACCGGTTCCTCAGGACGCCGATGCCGTCCACCTCGGCTTCAACCACGTCGCCCGGCTCCACGGGGATGGCCTCAGGGCATCCGGTGCTGATGACGTCGCCGGTCTGGAGGGTCATCACCTCTGAGACGGAGGAGACGAAGTGGGCGACGGGGTAGATCATCTCGGTTGTGCTGACTCTGATCCGCTCGACGCCGTTAATCCTCAACCTAAGCTGGATGTCCTGAACATTCTTGATCTGGTCCCTCAGGGTGACGCATGGGCCGATGGAGGCGAATGTGTCGTAGCTCTTCGCCCTGATCGCCGAGGCGGGCGTCCTCTCCCTGTAGGTGGCGATGTCGGTGACGTCGTTGAAGACGGTGAAGCCCGCGATGTGGTCCAAGGCTTCGTCATGACCGATGTAGCGGCCCGGCTTCCCCACGACGACGGCTAGCTCAACCTCCGTCGCCACCTGCCTCGCCTTCCTGGGTATGATGATGTCGTCTCCCGGCCCGACTACGGCGGTGGGGGGCTTGAGGACGAAGATGAACTCTGGGACGCGCCCCTCTTTGACGTAGCTGCTCCACGATGGGCCGCAGATCATAGTCTTAGGCGGGCGCGGGACTGGTGCCTTAAGCCTCACATCCTCAGGGTCCAAGTTGGCGCGCCTCAGCATGCGTGGGTCGTCGAAGACGAAGTCGACGACCTCCTCGGCGACGGCGGTGGCACGTTCATCCCCCAAGAACGCGATCATGTCACCGAAGCAGGCCCGTATCGCCGCCGACTCCTCTCGGCCCCGTGCCATACAGAAGAGCTTGTACGCCCTCCCGAGGTCGATTATGCCTCCGGCGAGGCAGCCGACCCTCTCCTCGCCCTTCAGCTCAAAGGTGACAAGCTTCAATTCTTAGCCCCCAAATACAGGCCATCCTAGTCCCCGTGGGCCACCATCGAGGCTAGAAGGCGACGACCCTGTCGCTCTCCTTTACCCAGCCGGCCAGGATCATCATGGTGCCACGCTGGACGCCTTCGACGAGCTCGGCGTCGGTTATGCCGCGGGACTTCATGCAGGTGCCGCACGCCCTGATCTGGACCCCCTTCCCCGCGAGCTCCGAGAGCATCCTCTCCAGGTTGTAGTAACCCTCTGGGGTGACCTGCCCCCTCTTGGCGGCGACGACGGCGTCCCCCATCAGGAAGACCCTCACCTCCATCCCGACCTCCGCAGAGATGGAGGCGCTCGCGAGCCTCAGCGCGTTCCACGCCCTCTCGCCCCCGTAGGGAGCGTCGTTCACGACGACTGTGAGCCTGACCAAAGCCTATACCGTGAAGAATATGGAGGTGTTCGGATAAAACGGTTGTCGGAGGGGGGCTACTTCCTAGCGACGACGAGGGTTATGGTCTCGTCGTTCCTGACCGAGGCTCCGCCGTGCTCCTCGTCCCAGCGCCTGAGCTCCGCGACGCCCCTCTCGAGCCCCTGCTGGGTGATCGGGCGGAACATGCTCCAGAGCTTCTTCTCCGCCACCTCGATCAGTTCCCCGGCGGTCTGGTACCTCTCCATGTTGTACGGCAGTATCTCGGTGGAGCTGAACCCAGCTCTCCTAAAGTATGTCCGGAACTCGTCATCTGAGGGGTACACCCTGAGCTGGTTCGACAGAATCTCCGGGAAGTACTTGAAGACCGTCTTTCCCTTTAGCTGGTCGTGGCTTATGGTGCGGACGATCATGCAGCCCCCCCTCCTCAGTACCCTGGCGCACTCGTCCGCCGCCCCCTGCCTCCCGGCGATGTGGTGCCAGACCTGGCTGGCGTATATGAGGTCGAGGACACCGGACCGTGCGGGGATCTTCTCGGCGACCGCCCTCAGGACGGGGAAGTCAGGCGCCTTACCCCTCGCCTTCCCCAGCATGTCCGGGACGGGGTCGAACCCGAAGACCACCGAAGACGACCGCTCCATGATGCCGAGGCCGTAGATGCCCGTGCCGCAGCCGAGGTCCATCACTAGCGAGCCCTCATGGAGCCCCGCGAGCCTCTCCGCCTCCTCAGCCCAGAACTCGACGTTCTCGGCGGAGCGCCCACGGTCGTAGATGTTGGATATCCTGGCGAACTCCCTGCTCGACTCGACGGCCATGTGGTAGAATGCGGGGGGCAGCGGATAAAAAGGCGGCGCCGAACCCTTTTATCCCCTGGAAGATAGATGGAGACGGGTTCAAGCCTTGTCAGAACACGGCGTTAAGGGGGTGATAACCTGGCTCTACTACCGCGACCTCCCCCGAGCGATGAGGTTCTACGAGGATGTGATAGGCTTCGAGTTGGCCGTCGACCAGGACTGGTCCAAGATATACAGGATCCGGGAGGGCGCCTACCTGGGGCTCGTAGACGAGTCCAGAGGCTACCACAGGGCGAGCGAGGCGAAGCCCGTCATCATCTGCCTCAACGTGCACGACGCGGACGCCTGGTACAGGAGGCTCGTGGAGAGGGGCGTCGAGGTAGAGAGCCAACCCAAAGAGTCCGAGAGGCTGAGGATCAAGGTCTTCATGCTCAGGGACCCCGAGGGCTACGTCATCGAGGTCCAACAGAGCCTACCAGGCGCCCTGAGCATCTAGCCATCATCCAAACATTAATATTCGAATTTAGTAGTTTCCTGTTGTCGGGCCGCCGTAGCTTAGTCCGGTTGAGCGTCTGGCTGTTAACCAGTTGGTCTACGGTTCAAGTCCGTACGGCGGCGCCACCACCCAAGCTTCCCCTGAGCCTAAAACAAAAGCTTATACGCCTAGATTCCCGTAGCCTGTAGTTATAGTCTGGGGAAAACGGCTCAGGAGCATGTGAAAGGTGGAACATGGACCTTCTATTACTCGCCCTCTCTGTCGGACTCCTCTCCATGCTCGTCGTCGCCTACCTGGCATGGTCGATCCTTAGGGAGCCCCGCGGCACCCCCGAGATGGTGGGCGTCGCGGACGCCATCGAGGAGGGCGCGAAGGCATTCATCAGCCGCCAGTACAAGACCATAGCAGTCGTCGCCGCCCTCGCCTCCATCCCCATAGGCTACTACTACAGGGACCCACGTGTCGTCGTCGCCTTCGCCGCCGGCGTCGGCCTGAGCATGCTCGCCGCCTACGTCGGCATGAGGGTCGCCGTGAAAGCGAACGTGAGGACGGCGAACGCGGCGAGGACCTCAGGGGCGAAGGCGTTCGTCATCGCCTTCAGGGGCGGCGGAGTAATGGGGCTCCTCGTCACGGGCCTCAGCCTAATCGGCGTAAGCACCCTCCTCATCCTCTTCGGCGACCCGAACCTGATAGTCGGCTTCGGCTTCGGCGCAAGCCTCGCCGCCCTATTCGCCCAGCTCGGCGGAGGCATATTCACGAAGGCGGCGGACATAGGCGCAGACCTGGTCGGCAAGATCGAGCAGAGGATACCGGAGGACGACCCGAGGAACCCCGCTGTGATAGCCGACCTAGTCGGTGACAACGTCGGCGACTGCGCCGGCAGAGGCTCCGACCTCTTCGAGTCGATAAGCGACGACTACATCACCGCTATGCTCCTCGGCTCGATGGTGCTCAGCCCCCTCGGCGTCGCCGCCCAGGTCTACCCCCTCCTCCTCGGCGCCGCAGGCATCCTCGCCACCGTCTTCGGCGTGTTCATCACCCGCCAGTGGGGGAGGCTCAAGCCCCTCATGTCCTTCAACATCACCCTCTTCGCCACCGCCATCCTCTGCATCGCGGGCGCCTACGTCGCCTCCATCTACGTCCTAGGCGACGTGAGGGTCTTCTACGCCGTCGTCAGCGGCCTCTTGGCGAGCCTCAGCGTGGGCCTCGTCGTCCAGTACTATATAGGGATCGACGGGAGGCCCGTCCGTGAGGTCGCGGATGCGAGTCAGTACGGCTCAGCGCTGAACATAATCACCGGCCTCAGCTACGCCCTGCAGAGCCCCTTCCTCCCCTACCTCTTCACCCTCTTCACCATCTTCTTCTCATACTACATCACAGACGGAAGCCTCTACGGCATAGTCGCCGCGAACCTCGGCACAGACCTCGCCATAGGCATCATAATGTCGAGCGACACCTTCGGCCCGATAAGCGACAACGCAGCCGGCATAGCCGAGATGACCGGCTCCAAGGCGAACATCGAGGCGCTGGAGGAGCTCGACGCCATGGGGAACACGACGAAGGCCTTCACCAAGGCGTTCGCGACGACAAGCGGCACCTTCTCCACGCTCGTAATCTTCACCACCTACAGCCAGCTCGTCGGCCTCCCCTCCGTCCCCCTCGGCTTCGCGAGCCCCATAATCATCATAGGGCTCCTCATCGGGGGGGCGATGCCCTTCCTCTTCAGCAGCGCGGCGATAGGGGCGACGGCGAAGTCCGCCTACAAGATAGTCGAGGAGGTGAGGAGGCAGTTCAAGGAGAGGCCCGGCATCCTGGAGGGTAAGGAGCGACCAGACTACGCCCGCTGCGTCGACATAGCGACCAAGGACTCCCTCATCCAGATGGTGGCGCCGGCGCTGCTCGCGATAGCGGGCCCCATCGTCGTCGGCCTCCTCCTGGGAAAGTACTCCCTCGGCGCGATGCTCCTCGGCGGGCTGACGACCTCCGCCCTCCTCAGCCCCTTCTTCACGTTCGGCGGAGGCATCTGGGATAACGCGAAGAAGTACATTGAGAGGGATTTCTGGATGAAGGGCACACCGACCCACGCCGCCGCGGTCACCGGCGACACGGTCGGTGACCCACTGAAGGATGTGGCGGGGCCGAGCCTGAACATCTTCATGAAGCTGACGAACATGACGGCGCTCCTCATAGTGCCGTTCCTGCTGGCGCTCTAGGCCCCTACTTCAGGCCCCTGAAGTGCTCCCATCCGCCTGAGGCGACCGGCTTCTCGACGCCGTCATCGACGTAGGTTATGCTCTTCCCCGGGACGACCCTGCCGATCTCGATGAGCTTTGAGCCGGCGCCTTCGATGGCCCTCCGCGCCTCCGCAAGCCCGTCCGGTTTGATGGTGAAGACGAGCTCGTACTCCTCTCCCCCGTACAGTGCAAGGTCGGTGGGGCTGAGGCCGTGGATGCGTGCGAACTCACGCGCCTCCTCTGCGACCGGTACGCGTTCGACCACGTAGCCGAGGCCGCTGCTCCTGGACATGTCGTGGAGGCTGATGGCGAGGCCGTCGCTCGAGTCCATGGAGGAGGTCGCAGCGCCCGACGCCGCGAGGGCTACGCCCGCGTCAACCATCGCCCTGGGCATGTAGACCGAGTCGACGAGGGGCTTGCAGAGCCGTGCGGGCGCCTCGAGGCCTCCGATGAGCATCTTGAAGGCGGCGGCGGTCTTGCCAAAGGGGCCAGTGGTGGCGAGTACGTCGCCGGGCTTCGCACCTCCCCGCCTCAGGAGGAGCCTCTCATCTGCGAGGCCGTACGCCATCCCCGTGATGATGATGTCACACGCCTCGCCGGTGTCGCCACCGACGAAGTAGGCGCCGTACTCCCTGGCGCCGGAGTCGAAGCCCCTCGCCATCTCCTCCGCGGCGTGGACGGAGAGGTCGCCGGGGGTGCCCAGGGCGGCGAGGAACGCCTGAGGCCTCACGCCCTTTGAGCCGAGGTCGCTGAAGTTCATCACGACCGCCTTCCTCGCCGCCTGGAAGTGGGTCATGCCGACCGGGACGTCCGTCTTCCAGACGAGCATGTCGGTCTTGAGGACCACTGCCCTGCCGTCGCCGAGGCTTATCGCGGAGACGTCGTCCCAGAAGGGGACCGGCATCCCGGGCATCACCGTTATGTGCCTCATGAAGCGCTCTATGAGGGCGCGTTCACCTATCTCGGAGATGGTCAGCATACTGGTCCCCAGTGAGATGGGGGAGGGGACGGGGTTAAAACCTTTCAGTGACGCGGGTAAACATCTTATACCTCGACGCTTTTTCGTATAGGATATTCGGTGAACGGGGATGCAGAAGCCTCTTGAGGATATAAGGGTCCTCGACATGACCCACGTCTGGTTCGGTCCGTGGTGTACCATGATGCTCGCTGACATGGGCGCCGAGGTCATCAGGGTGGAGCCTCCCTGGGGGGCGATAGACAGGATCTCCGAGGGTATGCTCTTCGGCGGAGCCCCGTACACGTTCCACCACCTCAACCTGAACAAGAAGGACATCACTCTCAACCTGAAGTCGCCTGAGGGGATGGCGATCTTCAAGGAGCTCGTGAAGAAGTCTGACATCGTCATCCAGAACATGAGCGTCGGCTCCATGGAGAGGCTGGGGCTCGGCTACGAGGAGCTGAAGAAGCTGAAGCCTGACATCATCTACGCGGCCCTCAGCGGCTTCGGACAGACCGGGCCGTACAAGAACAGGAACAGCTACGCGATGATCGCTGAGGCGATGAGCGGCCACACAAGGCTCACAGGCGACAACGTAGATCCCAACGGGCCTCCGATAGAGATGGCTCAGGCCTACGGCGACCTCGGCCCCGGCTCCCTCGCGGCAATGGCCATCCTTATGGCGCTGAGGTACAGGGACAAGACGGGGAAGGGGCAGATGATCGACGTCGCCCAGCTCGACTGCATGGTGGCCCTCAACACCGCCATAACGTGCTACACGCTCTCGGGGATGCTGAGCTGGGAGCTGAGGAAGAAGTA
>Ga0315279_10003245_pt1 | contig 23018 bp, 24 predicted proteins | sample YL17G06_20_MG_FD_203694 | JGI IMG/M metagenome (GOLD analysis project Ga0315279, IMG submission 203694) | Sediment microbial communities from Yellowstone Lake, YNP, Wyoming, USA - YL17G06_20 | ecosystem: Environmental > Aquatic > Freshwater > Lake > Sediment | place: USA: Wyoming | collected... | reverse complement strand
GGGGATACGGTCTACCACCTCTTCAATCTCATCCTCCTTCATAACTATAACCTTTTACCTAAATGCCTCTATGAGCATTATACAAGGGGTAATATGAAGGTCGCCAAACTAAAATTCACGCTGGTTTTTTTCACTATGATCTCTCTTGTTACTTCTTTCATCCCCTCATCTTTTTCGGCGGAAAAGATTGCAATAAAAATCATTGTTCGTGTCGTTTCAAGAGATTCTAAGGTCATCGGCTCAGGAGTCGGGGGTGCCTTTGTTCGAATTAAGAATCTTGAGACCGGAGAAGTCCTTGCGCAGGGAAAACAGGAAGGGGGGACAGGTGACACAGACCGTATTATGGTTCAACCTCGCCGGAGAGGTGAGCCTCTTTATGGAACTCCCGATGCTGCCTTTTTCCAGGCCGAGATTCTTTTAGATAAGCCAACCCGAGTAGAGATTTATACTGAAGCTCCTTTTGCCTATCCTCAAGCAATCCAGAAAGGTTCGAAAACCCTTACCCTTATTCCCGGAAAGCATATTTTAGGTGAAGGGGTGATCGTTGAACTGAACGGATTGATTGTCAACATCTTAAGTCCCTCCCCTAAAGAAAGTGTAAAAAAGGGAGAAAGAGTTTTAGTGAGGGTAGAAGTCCGGATGCTTTGAGGATGCTTTCTCACCCCCGGAGGTCTCTGGGATTCGAATCAATTTGAAATATGGGGACAATGGATTGATGGAGATAAGATCTCAGAAAAATTCAATTTAAATTATGCTGGCAAACCGAGCCTCTTTGAAGGAAAGACATCCCCTCCAGGCGGCTCTGAAGAGGTCAAACTTCAGATCCTTGCTGCCGATCAGGCAGGCAACTTCGGCCAACATATTGTTTCCATTCGTTTTGCTCCCTAAAGTTAATCATCCTAAATATCTATTCCATTAGCAAAGCTTTTTTATTTGACATTGGAAAGATACCTACCTAAAATAATCTCAAATTTCCTGCTGTAAGGTTGCCGATAAAATAGGAGAATCACGATGAGCAAGAAGCGCATATCAAACGCCATATTGCAAAAAATACGGGGGAAAGAAGGAGATATCCTTCCGGTCCTCCGAACCATTCCGATTTTTGAAGGGTTAGGTTTCAATGATTTGAAAAAGATAGAATTGATCGTCCATAAAAGAACCTTCATGCCTAATGAAATCATCTTTTATGAAAGACAACCCGGGGCAGGGATGCATATCATTAAGAGGGGATTGATAAAACTTACTAAAACGGTCAATGAAGAAAGGGTGAAAATAAGTGAACTGAAGGATGGAGAATTTTTTGGGGAAATGTCGTTATTGGATGATTATCCACGCTCTGCGGAGGCCACAGCGGTTGAAAAGACAGAGGCGCTTGGGATATTCAGACCCGACTTGTTTGATTTGATAGAGAGCAATCCCAAACTCGGATACAAAATTTTATTAAGACTTTCAAAAAGACTTGCAAGCAGGCTCAGGGAAACCACAGAAATGAAATTGAAAGAAATAGGATAAAATGGAAACAACAGATTTCAAAAAAGCCTGGAAAACCTTTGAGATTATCGCTTTAATCTTTATTTTATTAAGCATTTTACTCATTTAAATTTCGTCAGAGAGCTGCTCACGCCCTTTATTATTGCCTTTGTGATTGTATTCTTTCTCAATCCAATCGTGGACTATATGGAGGGAGAAGGAATCAATCGTACCTTAGCCGTAGTGACGCTTATCATTCTGGGCGTTTTTGTCTTACTCATCATTTGGAAACTGATTTGGCCTACCCTCCAAGGAGAGGTTAACAATTTTAAAGACAATGCTCCTGTTTATATTGATAGAATTCAGGCAGGCCCGAATAGGACAATAGATTTGTTAGAAAAAAATATTAGTATTATTCCCAAGGGTACATTGGAAAAAGCATTGCAGCAAAAGATAAACGGTTTTTCTTCCGGGATGGGAGATGTAGGTTCCCTAATAAAAATCGTTAAGGGATTGATGACGGCTTTAATTATCATCCCCTTTGTTGTTTTTTTTTAAAAGATGGCAGGAAGATAAAAAAATGCTCATCGCCTATGTGCCAAATAAATATTTTGAAACATTCTTAGTCCTATTTCATAAAATTGATCAGCAGATCAGCAATTATATCCGGGGGCAGTTAATAGACTCCTTTATCATTGGTCTCTTAGCCATCATCGGCTTATATCTGTCTGGGGTAAAATATTCTTTTTTTATGGGAGCCGTTCTCGGAATAGTTAACATCATACCTTTCATCGGGCCTTTAACAGGGCTCGTGTTTGGCATTTTGCTTATACTTATCGATACGGGTTCAACCGTTCATCTTATTAAATTTATAGGGGTGTATTTTTGCATAAGGATGCTGGACGATATTATTGTCTCTCCTTTAGCATTAAGTAGAAGCGTTCATGTTCATACTCTGATGGTCATCATTGTCATTATGCTGGGGGGGTTTTTAAACGGAATATTGGGAATGCTGCTGGCTGTGCCTCTTTATTGTTCAATCAAAGTAACTTTCCAGACCTTGTATAAGGGCCTGATCGAATATGGAAACTGGTAGAAATGAAGGGGCGATGTGCCTGACCATAGGCTGGAAGCATCGCTCCTTCATTTATGTCTAACAAGCAAACCCAGGACTTGACTAATTTGCTTTGATCTTTTCCAAATCCAAATCGTCGAGGATGACAATTCCTTTGGCTTTCATTTCATCGATTGCTTTTTGGGAGGTATCGGGTGCCACTCCCCGGCATAAATTTCTAATCACGATCACTTTGTAACCTGCTGCTACTGCGTGAAGGGCGGTTGCCCTGACGCAATAATCGGTGGCAATACCATAGAGGACTACCTTTTTGATCTTGTCTTTCTTAAGGAGTTTATCCATATTAGTCTTTTTCCCGCCGTCATCCTGGAAACCAGAATAACTGTCATATTGTGCATCCATCCCCTTTCTCACAACGGCTGTAAATAATTTCTTATCCAATAAGATCTCCGCTCCAGGAGTTTTTTGGACACAATGGGGGGGCCAGAGGACCTGATCCTTTCCATGAAGTTTAATTACATCAAAAGCCTTTTTCCCTTTATGATTGGTGAAAAAGGAAGTGTGATTCGCCGGATGCCAATCCTGAGTGGCAAAGATCGGATATCCTACTTCTTTCAATTTCTTCGTATTTTCTTCAACCGCTTTGATGTAAGCCTCATCGGTTCCATCCACAGCTAAGGAGCCATTTTTAAGTTTCGTAAAGTCCCCCTGAATATCGACTACATTAACTCCAATTTTTCCCGCTTCCTGTCCCATAGCCATTCCTCCTAAAACCAGTGTAACAAATAATGCCATCACGAAGGCCTCCATTCCCCAATGTTCCATATCTCACCTCCACCTTTTAAGCTCAAAGTTAGATGCTCTTTAATCCGCAATCCGCATTCCGCAATCTGCAATCAAGGTTGGGCCATCTCCTTTGCGACTTCTCGAGTGGCTTTGATGATTTTTTCAATATCCTTGTTAGAGTGAGCTAAAGTCAAGCTCCCTCCCCCGTGCATCACATGAATCCCTTTTGAGAGCATCCTGACCCGAAACTCGATCTCCCTTTTCTCTATATCTGTAAAGCGGTGGATCGAGTGAGGGGAGTTCAGGCTTTCTCCTTTTTGAAAGGGAAAGTGGGTCTGGAAGAGTGAGCCGATTCCGGTGACCATGGCATTGACTCCTTCCCGATGGAAGGCTTCCTGCATCCCTTTTCGGACTTTCTTTCCTTTCGATTCTAAAAGGGGATAGACCTTTTGATGATGGTTTTTTAAATAGTTAAGCATTGTCAATCCTGCAGCGGCTGTCAAAGGATGAGCAGAAAAAGTGCCGCCGCCGATTAAAATTTTCTCCCACTTATTTCTCTTCTTTTCAGGTGAAGTTTTCTCCAATATCTCTCTTTTCCCCACCAAGGCACCCACGGGTAATCCGCCGCCTACAATCTTTCCCAAAGTCGTTAGGTCTGGAGTGATGTTGAACCTCTCCTGAGCACCTCCCAGGGCAACTCGAAAACATGAAATCACTTCGTCGAAAATCAGGAGAGCTCCCAGCTTTTTGGTTTCGGAGCGAAGTATCTGAAGATATTCTTTTGTAGCCGGGTTGAAGCCTCCTTCGCCAACGATTGGCTCAAGAATGATTCCTGCTAAATCTTTTTTGTTTTGATGGATGACCTTGAGTGAGCCGGAAAGGTCATTAAAAGGAATCACCTTTGTGTATTTCTGTAGTTCGGGCAACAAGCCAAGACTCTCTTCCCTGTCGTAAGGCATTTTAATACCCAGGGAGAGATCGGGATTGGCTCCATGCCAACCCCCTGCGATCTTTAATACGATTTTTTTCCCTGTGAAGGCACGGGCAAGCCTGACCGCATACATCGTCGCTTCTGTTCCGGAGCAGCAGAATCGGACCATTTCTGCAGAGGGAACCAATTCCTGAATCAGTTCTGCCCACTCAATTTGCTTTTTATAAACCAGGCCCCAGTGAATTCCCTGTTTTAATTGTTTTTCAATGGCCTGGACGATGACCGCTGGACAATGCCCCAGGATGTGGGTATAGTTGCCCATCCAGAGGTCAATATACTCGTTCCCATCCACATCCCAGATTTTGGAGCCCTTCGTTTTTTTAATAAAGAATGGATAAGGAGGGAAGTAGTGGATGTTATGAGAGATCCCCCCAGGCATCACCTCTTTGGCCCTTTTGAAAAGTTTTTCCGAACGAGGTGTTTTCAGTCGGTAGGTATCAGAAAAATGTTTCATTCGTGAGACTCCTTAAAGGATAGATCTCTAATACCATATTTTAAATTGAATGGAAATGGTATTGTAATGATAGAAACGGGTTGCTGGAGGTCTCCTCAAATCCCCGTGTTGAAAAGAGTTGTTTTCAGGGAAATGTCTTGTTAAAATTTTATGGAATACTCGGTTCTATATTCCACCCCCCCCTCATCCTCTCACGCCAGGGGAGAGGAGAATGACTTTGCTCTTTAGGAGAGTTTGAACATGGAATGTTTGAGCCTTAAACAATGGTCACCCTATCTTGTCGGCATAGGCATTGGGCTTCTCAATTGCATCGCATTTCTGCTATCCGATAAATTCCTCGCCTGCTCAACAGCCTATTCACGGACAAGCGGGATGATCGAAGGTTTATGTTTCGGCCCGAAGGTAGCAGATAAAGCGTATTATAAAAAGTTTCCTCCTGCTATCGAATGGGACTGGATGCTTGTCCTCGGCGTGATCATCGGATCCTTTATCTCGGCTATGCTTTCAGGTCAATTTCATTTAGAGTGGGTGCCAACTAAGTGGGCCTTATCCTTTGGGGATATGCCTTTTGTCCGATGGGTTGTTGCGTTCATCGGGGGGATCGTCATAGGAATTGGTGCACGATGGGCTGGCGGATGTACCAGCGGTCACGGAATCAGCGGGACGCTTCAGCTTGCCATCAGCAGTTGGCTTGCAGGCATCTGTTTTTTCATCGGGGGAATTCTCACAGCAATGCTGATCTTTTAATGATGGAGATGCGAAAATGTTTAGGGCCCTTCATGCAAGAAAAGGTATTCAACTCATCATTGGACTTCTTTTAGGCATCCCCTTCGGTTTTTTCCTGCAAAAGGGAGGAGTCACAAGATATGATGTGATCATCGGCCAATTGCTTCTCACCAATTTTACGGTTGTCAAAGTCATGCTTTCAGCAGTGATCACGGGCATGATTGGAGTACACTTACTCAGGAGTTTTGGATTGGCGACATTACATCCGAAACCCGGATCTTTTGGCTCTTCTGTCATTGGAGGATTGATCTTTGGGGTGGGATTTGCTCTTCTTGGTTATTGTCCAGGAACGATTGCTGGAGCCGTTGGCCAGGGGTCTCTTGACGGCCTTTTCGGAGGGATGGCTGGTATCCTCGTCGGCGCCGGGTTCTTTGCCGAAGCTTATCCGAAATTAGATCGTTTCATTCTGAAAAAGGCAGATTTTGGAGAGCTCACTCTCCCACAATTGTTCAAGGTGAATCCCTGGGTCGTCATTTTTCCTGTTGTCATTGGAATCGTTTTATTACTGCTGTTGATTGAAAAATCTGGATTGTGAGGAAATGGTTTCTGACGGCAAAGCGCTCAGGGAATTCACTCGAAGGTGATTTCCTTGATTCGTTCGATCACCCTCATGTAATCATCAAATTCGATTCCATCCACGGAGTGATCTTGTTTGCGGGTGATCCCGTCAACGGCTGGCCCGTGACGCACGAGATAATCGAGAACCGTCCCTTCTTGCTCTGGAGTCACTCTTTCAAGAATGTCCAACCTTCCCATGACCAAAGCCACTCCTGCCAACAAGGCATAACCTCCCCAGTTTGAAATCCCGCAAGAGACAAGATAGTCCGTCCTCGCCCGGGAGCAGAAAACCACTTCTCGATTTGTCGAAGAGTTTTGTTTAAAAACTTCCCAAGGAATCTTCCCGGCTCCAATTTCATTTCCACGGTCTCCGATACCAATACTCTCAATCGGAAGGTTCAACTTCCCGGCAAGTTCGAGGAGAAAGTGCGTTTTGGCTGTATATCGGGTGATGTCTTCAAGGTGCGAACTGAAACAGCGGTTTCTTATCGGAGGAGGGAGAATCGTTTCAAAATCTTTCAAGGGTGGCTTGTCGTGGCGCTCCTGAGTCATGAAGGACTCAAGGGTGTGATTGGGGCCTACCCTTTCGATATAAATAAGATGGGTAAGGCCTTGCCCCCACAAGCTATTGAAAAAGTCTTGAGCAAAACGGATCGAAATGGAACTTTCGATCTCTTCATTCATCATTCGACTCGTGTGATCCTGGTCTGAGTGCTCCAATGGAAAACAGATGATGGGGATCTCTTTCTCAGAGAGGTTAAGAACCCTCAATCCTGCCTTCAGTGCTGAAAGGGTGTATTCATCTGAAAGCAGGGAAACCTCCATCCCCAAATATTTTAATCCCTCTGCCAGGGTGAGGGCTCCCGGAGGCCCATCCGTCTCTGTGGCTGGGGGATCCCCAACCGGGACATAGAACCCGGTGACGATGACAATTTTCCTTCCCCTTTCAACCACTGAAGAGACAGCGCCAATTAAGTCTGAATAGGGAACCATGGAGAGATTTTCCCAGTGATAATTTTTATGAGTAAGGAGAGAGGTTGGGAAGTTGATCACCTCCTCGATGAGAAAGATTTTGTCACGAATGGTTTCTGGGAAGGGCATAAGTTAATCTCTTCTGCAGACCCGTATCTTTCAATATACATATAAACAATTTTTCCAGTGATTAGCAAGAAATACAAAAGTCAGGTTTTTTTTTGAAAAAAAGGTGTGAGTTGGGCTATATTAAGACCGTCATTTCTGAAGAGGATAGGACCTTTGGTGAAAGACGAAATCATTTTAGAAATTAAAAATCTAAAGACTTACTTCTTTACCTATGAAGGGGTTGCGAAGGCGGTGGATGGTGTGAGTTACAACCTTGCCAAAGGTGAGCCTTTGGGCGTGGTGGGTGAATCCGGTTGTGGAAAGAGCGTCACGGCTCTCTCCATTCTTCGTCTTATTCCAACTCCTCCTGGAAAGGTTGTCGGAGGGGAGATCTTCTTTAAAGGAGAAAATCTCCTTGAGTACACGGAGGATGAGATGAGGAAGATTCGGGGAAATCGGATTTCGATGATCTTCCAGGAACCCATGACCTCCCTCAATCCCGTTTTTACAGTGGGAAATCAGATTCAGGAGACCTTCCAATTACATCAAGGGTTATCCAAAAAAGAAGCCCTCGAAAAGAGCATCGAGATGCTCAGACTGGTTAATATTCCTTCCCCTGAAAAAGCTGTGGAACGATATCCCCATGAATTGAGCGGCGGGATGAGGCAGAGGGTGATGATCGCCATGTCCCTTGCCTGTAACCCTGAAATTTTGATTGCCGATGAACCGACGACTGCTTTGGATGTAACCATTCAGGCCCAGATCCTTGACTTGATGAATAAACTGAAAGAGGAACTGGGAATGGCCATCATCCTCATCACTCATAACTTAGGGGTGGTCGCAGAGACAGCAAAACGGGTCATCGTCATGTATGCGGGTAAGATTGTGGAAGAGGCGGAGACGAAAACCCTTTTCGGAAACCCCCAACACCCCTACACCATGGGCCTGCTCAAATCCATCCCGATTTTAGGGGATAAGATCCGTCGTGGAAAGTTTCGTTTGAATGAGATATCGGGGGTCGTTCCCAGTCTTTATGAACTTCCTTCAGGTTGTAAATTTTCAACACGATGCCCCTCTGTGATGGACATCTGTAAAGAAAAAGAACCTGAGCTCAAGGAAATTGAAAAAGCCCATTTCAGCTCCTGCTGGCTCACGAACCGATGATGGATCCCCGAGGATGTCTCCCCTCCCTTGGTGGGAGGGGATGAAGGGGAGGGGGGACTGAAATTGATTTGTCCACCCCCACCCTTTCCCTCCCCCGTCAAGGGGGAGGAGGTTTCTTCCGAAATGAATTGATATGGATCGAACTTTACTCGAAGTAAAAAATCTTAAGAAATATTTTCCTATCAGGGGGGGAATCTTCTCCAAAACGGTTGGCCAGGTCTATGCGGTTGATGGGGTGAGTTTTTACCTAAATAAGGGGGAGAGTTTAGGGTTGGTTGGAGAAAGCGGATGTGGAAAGTCGACCACTGCCCGAGCCATTTTGAGATTGATTGAGCCCACCGAGGGAGAAATACTCTTCGAAGGGAAGGATGTATGCAAACTCGACCACGGGGAGATGCGTTCCATCCGGAGAGATATGCAGATTGTTTTTCAGGACCCTTATGCTTCGCTCGATCCTCGGAGAACAGTGGAGCAGATTATCGGGGAACCTCTGGACGTCTTTCAAGTTTCTACAAAGAAGGAGAGAAAGGATAGGATTGCCTATCTTCTTCAGAAAGTGGGTCTCAGCCCTGACCATGCCAGGCGCTACCCCCATGAGTTCAGCGGTGGTCAGCGGCAGAGAATTGGAATCGCCAGAGCCCTCGCTCTCAATCCAAAATTGATTATAGGCGATGAACCTGTCTCTGCTCTGGATGTCTCAATTCAGGCCCAGGTAATCAACCTGTTGGAGGATATTCAGAAGGAATTCAAACTCTCTTATATCATCATTGCCCATGACTTAGCGGTTGTGGAGCATGTTTGTGATCGGATTGCCGTGATGTATTTAGGGAGGATTGTGGAGTTGGCAAAAGACAGAGAGCTTTACACTTCACCTCTCCATCCTTATACGGTTGCTCTTCTTTCCGCGATTCCTGTGCCAGATCCCAACATCACCAAGAAGAGGATTATCTTGGAAGGAGATGTCCCGAGCCCCATGCGTCCTCTTGTGGGTTGTCATTTCCACACGTGGTGTCCGCGAAAAAAGGAAGAGTGTGAAAGGACCATTCCGGAATTGACAGAGATCGGAAACGGCCACTATGTAGCATGCCATCTTTTAATTTAACAGTTCGGAGTTCAGAGTTTTGGGTTCGGAGTTTTAATCTTTATCTCCGAACTTTCCCGCCGTTGTTGCTTCCACCTACCTACTCTTCACTCTAAGATGCCCATGAGAGGTAACGATTACTGATTGAAATGTGCATAATTAAAAGAGAAGGAACAGGGTGTGATCAACTACCCGCTACTTCAAGTTCAATTTGTACAGGAATCATCACCCAAGATAAGGGGAACGACAAAACCAAATTTAAGAACGTAATTTTTTAATCCACCTATGAATTTCCTCATGGTAGATATAAAAGACTAACATTACCAGTGCGGATACCCCTGACAGGATTAAAAACAGCTTATATTGGTGATCGAAGGCCTTTGCGCCCTGGAGCGTTGCCATCAATGTCCCGGGTATCCTTCCAAAGAGATTTTTTGATGAACCTTTAGGCAGAGATGGGAAGACGATCCGAAGAGAAGACCTTCAAAAAATGCTTCAAGATTATTATGCTCTTAGGGGCTGGGGTTCTGAGGGGATTCCGAGGAACAAAATACTATGAATATCCTGAAATATTAAATGTACCAAGATGGATGCTCCTTCAATTCCTTGATAAAATCTTCAATTAAGCTTTCCAGATTGTATTTGACTTTCCAATTCCATTCTGTGACCGCTGGTGTCTCGTCCCATCGAACGCCTTGATGCATCTTCTGAAAGGCCATGGCTAATGGATCGGGATTGAAGCTTATTTTTGCATGAGGTATAAAACGAAGGATGGCATTCTTAAGTTCAATGGCTGTGGGCATGGGTTTGATACCGGCAAGATTATAATTTATTGTTTTAATCTGGTTCGCTGGTGCCTTAGAAACTTCTAAGAAAGACCTTGCAGCATCTTTGAAATAAAGGATAGGGGCTGCGGTTTCTGGTGTGACAAAGATCTCATACGGTTCACCGAAGAAAGTCTTTTCAATGGCCCATGAATTATATACGGAGATATGCTTCGTCTTAGCACCAGGACCGACGACAGCAGGTAACCTAACAGACCGGAAATCAATACCGTATTTTCGATTGTAATATCGTCCCAACAGTTCTCCAAAGAGTTTACCGCACCCATAAATAGTAAAGGGACGTTGCAAAGTCCGATCGTCGATAACAGTAAGACCTTCCAGATCTAAACCAAAAGTTCCATTGGTGCTTGCATATATGACTTGTTTCACATCAAATAGGCGAGCTCCTTCCAACACATTGTAGGTTCCCACAATATTAGTTAAGAACGAAGCCTGGGGGTTCTGTTCGGACGGAATGGAAAGCATACCACCGAGGTGGAAGATGGTCTTGGGTTGGCATCCCTGGATAGCCGAAAGAACCTCCCCCATGTTTCCAAGACTCCCTTGGAAATGCCTCCATTTCTCCCCGTGAGGCTCCAGCACAGGAGAACTCGGTTTGATGTCGAAAGTGGCCACATTCCAGTTTTGATCAAGCAGGGTCTTGGCCAATGTGCTGCCGATAAATCCTGTTCCTCCAGTTACAAGATCCATTGAATCCTCCTCTCTTTAAGGAAGGGGAAACAGATTTAGACATAACTCGTTTTTTCCTTACCTTTCAGTTTCAGCATGGCCCGGGTTTCCTGGGGAGAGGTGGGTTCCAGGTCTAGCTCTTTGAGGATATGAACCATCTTCTCCACCATTTCGCTGTTGCTCTTGGCCAATCTCCATTTTGAGAGATAAAGATTATCCTCCATGCCTATTCGAACGTTCCCACCCATGATCGCCCCAACTGTGCACAGGTTGAACTCGTGACGACCTGTGGGGAGGACGGACCAGAGATAATCCTTACCAAAAAGTTTGTCGGCTGTGTTCTTCATAAACACCAAATTCTCGACGGACGGTTGAATAGCCCCCATAATTCCTAAGATCAACTGTAGCCAGAAAGGTGAATCAATCACGCCCTTATCTGCCCAATAGGCAGTATTATAGAGATGGCCTACATCATAACATTCCAGTTCGGGTTTGGTTCTGTTATCCTGCATGATTTTAAATATTCGTTCTTGATCATAAAATGTATTTTTGAAGATATTGTCCTTAGACCGCTCTAAATAGTCTTTTTCCCAACCCCATTTGTATTCTTGGATTTTATCCATCATAGGGAAAAGGCCAAAGTTAATTGACCCCATGTTAATTGATGCCAACTCGGGTTTAAACTTTTTGACAGCCACCATTCGTTCTTCAGGGGTCATGGTGGGGGCGCCACCGGTGGTGATGCAAATGATCACGTCGCTCTTACGATGTACTTCCTGACAAAATTCCTGAAAAAGGCCCAGATCCATCGTAGGTTCTCCCGTCTCGGGATCTCGGGCGTGAAGATGAACTGAGCTGGCTCCGGCCTTAGCGGCAGCAATGGCTTCCTGGGCGATTTGTTCTGGAGTGATCGGAAGATATGGACTCATACTCGGGATATGAATCGCTCCAGTCACCGCGCAACTAATAATCACTTTATCCGTCATGATACCCTCCCTTTGAAAAACCCCAATCTACCACGGTCGGTTCATCGACTTTGTGCAACGATAAAGAATCGATAGAACTTCGAAGGGCTGCTCAATTTCGGGAAAGGTTGGAACCCCGCGAGGTTCGAGGAATTCCTTACACTCTTCCATGTACTGCTTATCCGCGCTAAAGGTAACGAGGATAGGTTTTTCCGGATATTTCTTTGCCAGTTCCAGGATAAAGTTATACGATGGAATACCTGTTTCCTTTGTAAGCATAAGGACCGGAACTACTGCATCGATATTCGGGTCTTTGAGCACTGCCTCCATGCCCTCTCCATACCCATACTCCACTCCCTTTACAGAGGCGGCTGGCCAGATATCCACTGGATTTCGCATCCGGATATAAGGAGGACTGATTTCCTGAAGTCTCTGGCGTGTTTCTTCCTCCAATTCTGGGACTTCAAGACCGAGGCTGATACAAAAATCTGAGAGAACCACCAGCATCGCCCCGGAAGGGGTTAGAAAACTGACCCGATTCCCTTTGGGCAAGGGAACCATCGAAAGGGCTTTCCCCGCGAGGATTAAGTGAGTGTAGTCCCTTACCCGAACGATACCTGCCTGACTGAGTAGGCCGTCAACGAGACGATCCTCCGAAGCCAAAGCAGCCGTGTGAGCGACAGCCGCTTTTTTACCTGCCTCTGTAATACCTCCCTTTAACATGACCACTGGTTTATGACGGGTGACCTCTCTTGCAATTTCCAAGAAGCGTCTTGGTCTTTTTATGCTTTCCAGGTACATGAGGATCGCATGAGTTTCCGGATCATCTGCCAGGTATTTAAGGGCCTCACTCTCTTCTATATCTATTTTGTTCCCAAGGCCAATCACCCGAGCAACGCCAAAATGCTCACCCGTGAGGATGTATCTCATCGTGTGTGTAGCAAAGTTACCCGTTTGGGCAAGATAGGAAACCTTCCCGCGACGGATTTTCCCCAGGGGAAATAAGGAGGAGGTGAACTGATGGGGAGTCGAAGTGTGTCCCGAAGTATTGGGCCCTATTACACGAATCCTTTTCTCGCGGATGATGTCGATCATCTCCTGTTGGATCTCGGCTCCATATTCATCCACCTCCGCAAACCCCCCTGCCAGGAGGACTATATGCTTGATGCCTTTTCCAGCACACTCCCGAAGAGCCTGTGGGGTTTCTTTTGCAGGGAGCACGACAATCGCCAGATCGATCCCGTCGGGTAGACAGGCAATAGAAGGTTGCACGGGCATGCCCAGAATCTCCCCTCCCTTGGGGTTAACCAAATAAATCTTACCTGTATAGTCATTGGCAAGGATATTTCGTATAACCACGTTGCCAGATTTACCGGGTGTGGCAGAGGCTCCAATGACAGCCACAGACTGGGGAGAGAAAAACCGATCCAGAAACCTTGTGTCGACTGAGGGTTCCTCGAGTGATCGCGCGACGAATGTTGGGTTAAGGAGAATCTTGACATCTACAGCGGTTACTCCGTATTCATTCACTACCAAAGGGTTGATATCGACCGACTCATAATAACCTAATGCCTCTTCCCCGAACCGGGCCAATCCCATGATTGCATCCACCGCTTGGTTTATATCGTAGACCGGTCTGCCACGAAATCCACTCAATAGCTTGAAGCCCTTCAAAGCCATGAGAACCTCAAAAACATCTCCCCGCTTGGCCGGAAGCATTAGAAAGTTCACGTCTTGTAGCAGCTCCGTAAATACGCCACCTGTACCGATCATCAGGCAGGGACCAAAGTGGTCGTCGTTAATCAGTCCAATGATCATTTCCACGCCCGGCGTCACCATTTTTTCTACAAGGAGAGGCACTCCAGGGAAAAGATTCCACAACTCTTCTGCCGCCTTTCGGAGTCCCGAATCGTTTTCTACACCCACTTTCACAGCGCCTTCATCGGATTTATGAATCAGATCTGGAGCCATTGCCTTTACCACCAATGGATAGCCCAATTCTGACGCCACGCGATGGGCCTCATGGAAGCTCGTCACTCGTTTGCCAGACGGCACCTTCATTCCGAATTGGGAGATGACGGCCTTCCCCAAGTCCTCTGGAAGGAGGTGACATCTCTCATTGATCGCTTGCATGAGTATCTTGTGGATATCCATCGGGTTTCCTTCCGTTGTTTGGAAAATAGGCTGGCCGTCCCAAATATATGTTTACCTTCTTCTTTCGTTATTCCTTTGAAAGCATGAATCCATGTCCTCATCTCTCAACTTTATCATCTCGGTTTCTGGATTTCTGCTTCCGCGGCAATGCCCCCTGCTTTATCTATCGAAGGGAGAAAGAGATCTTATTTCGTCATTCGTTAGCGATATATTCGTCATGGCTAATGACTTCATTTCACCTTTTCAGCTTTCTGTTCCTCCCTGAACAAACGGAGTCTCGCATAGAGTTTGCGGTCCCGTTCTCTTTTCATTGCCTCAACCGCACCCTCCTTATATTCATAAAATCCAGACTGTGTCTTAAGGCCAAGGCGTCCTTGTTCAATTAACTTATCGAGGATCTTAGGTGGTTTGAATTGTTCTTTATTCAATTTGCTATACAAATATTCGTAAACTGAACGATAGACGTTCAATCCCGCCTGATCGCAAATTTCAAAAGGACCATAGGCCCCCAGACGGAAACCGAATGATGTTTTAACGATTCGGTCCACTTCTTCTGGAGTGGCCAAACCCTCGTCTACGATAGCCAGGGCTTCAGTAGCCATGGCAAATTGAATCCGATTGCCCACAAATCCTGGGGCGCTTTTACAGAGGGTTGGTAATTTTCCAATGCGTTCCATAAAATTCATCGTAGACGTTATCGTTTGTTGACTGGTCGATTTGGAAGGGATCACCTCAACGCATGGAGTAATCTGAGGAGGATGGTACCAGTGGGTACCAATCACCCTCTCTGGATGGGTGGTGACAGCACTGAGTTCATTGATGTCGAATGAAGAGGTATTGCTGGAAAGAATGGCATGGGAGGGAGTATATGTACCCAGCTGCTGAAATACTCTCTTTTTCAGATCCAGATTCTCAAAAACCGCCTCGAGTACATAATCAACTTCCTGGGCGGCCTGCTTCAGATCGGTAGTAAATTGGATCTGGGCCAACGTGAACTCGACCCGTTCCCTTCCAATTTCACCCAGCTCGAACATGTAGTTTAGGTTGTCAATGATCCAGCCTCGAGCCCGTTTGAGCAGCTCATCGGTTTCATCTACCAAGTAAACAGGGATTTTGTTCATGGCAAATATTTGGGCGAACCCATGCCCCATCGTTCCCCCACCTACAACGAGAGTTGTTCGTATTTCTCTCATATCCTCTCCTTCTTTCAGTTTCACCCATGAATGTATTGGATGCATGTCCCAACATTGAGTGGGGAACAAGTGGCCATTAAGATAAGATGGACCTGAGGCATTGTATATCGGATTGATTTAAAAATAAAAGCTCTTTAGTACATCTCTACCGGCCTAAAATTGATCGGATAAAAGCATTGAATTAGACTCCGAGAAATTTCTGCCTCAGTTCCTGATCCTGAATCAATCCTTCGGCAAGGCCGGAGAAAACCATGTGACCGTTCTCCAAAATGTACGTCCTCAGAGAGACCGAAAGGGCAAGGGTTGAATTTTGCTCGACCAGTAGGATTGTTTCCCCCTTCTCCTTCAATTCTTTGATGATCTTCATCACCTCCATCACCATGAGAGGGGCAAGCCCTTCTGTAGGTTCATCGAGAAGCAACAAGTCTGGATTTCCCATCAGGGTTCTGGCGATGGTGAGCATTTGTTGTTCTCCTCCACTCAAAACCTCTCCCATCCGGGATTCAATCTCCTTGAGTTTGGGGAAGTGCTCGTAAATCCTTTCCAAGGTCCACCCGGCCTTGCTGCCGTTCCCCTTTCGAGCAATCTCCAGATTCCGCCTGACCGTTAGGGTGGGGAAGATCCTCCGATTATCTGGTACAAAGCCGACGCCTCTGTTGGCGACCTCGTAAGGAGGGAGTCCCAAGATGTTCTCCCCTTTGAACAGGATCTTTCCCGATTGGGGAGGAGTCAGTCCCATAATCGATCGGATGGTGGTGGTCTTTCCCGCTCCATTTCGACCCAGGAGAGCAACTACTTCACCTGCTTGAATTTCGATGGAGACGTCAAAGAGAGTATGGGCTTCACCGTAAAATGTATTGATCTTCTCTACTGTCAACATTTCTTACACCTCATTCATTCAGGCCAAGCAATATTGGCCTCCAAGATAAGCTTCTTGAACCTTGTCGTTTCCCCTGATTTCATCTGGAGTGCCTTGAGCCAATATTTTCCCTTGGTGCATCACGACAATATGGTCAGAAATTGATAACACGACATCCATATCATGTTCGACAACGATAAGGGTCAATTGGGAAGACAGTTTCTTCATAAACTCCGAGATCCGCTTACGATCTTCAGACACGAGGCCGCTTGTGGGCTCGTCGAGGAGGAGAAGAGAAGGCTTTGCCGTTAGGGAGATGGTGATTTCCAAGATTCTCCTGTCTCCGTAAGAAAGCAATTTCACTGGCACCTCTTCCTTGCCCGAAAGGCCGATCTCCCTGATAATACGATATGTCTCCTCTTTAACAGAATTAAACTTATCCGGATTGGAAAATAGCTCCGGCCCATGGCCCTGCTGGGACTGAACTCCCAACCAAACATTCTCAAAAAGGGTCAGTTCATTGAAGAGGTTGAGTATCTGGAAGGAGCGAGAAATGCCTTTTTTCACGATCTTATGAATAGGTAGATTGGTGATATCCTCTCCATTGAAGATGATTCGGCCCGAATCCGGTTTTATTAGGCCCGTGACGAGGTTGTAAAGGGTCGTCTTGCCAGCGCCATTGGGTCCGATCACGGAGGTTAACTTTCCTTGTCCAATATCGAGCGTGACGGAATCGACCGCCCTGAGTCCACCAAAATCTTTTGTCAGTCCTTGTGTTGTGAGGATAGCCATAGTTCCTCCCTATCGCAGGATCGTCTGTTTCTTACCACCAATGAGTCCCAGAATCCCACTGGGAATGAATAGGATGACAAAAACGAAGATCAATCCATAGATGAGCATCCAGGATTCCCAATAGGTACTGAGGAGGTCCCTGGAGACGATGAAGATGGCTGCTCCAAGAATGGGTCCGAAAAAGTTGACCGTTCCACCTCCTAAAAGCGTCATCATGACTACGTTACCCGATTGAGTCCAATCTAATACGAATGGGAAGGCCGAATTGATCAAGAGGGTATAAAGACCCCCAGCCAGACCTGCAAAGAATCCTGAGATGGTGAAGGCCCCCCATTTATAGGCAGTGGTATTGTAACCAAGGTATTTTGCTCTTATCTCATTCTCCCGTATCGCCTGGAGTACTTTGCCAAATGGTGAGTGAACGATCTTCCAGATAAATAGAGTGCAGAGAATGAAGATGACAAGGACAAAGTAATAGTAATTGATTGGGGTTGATAGTTTGATACTGAACAGATTGGGAAAGCTGATGTTCACCCGGTCAATCCCGGATAGACCCGTTTCCCCCCCTGTCAATTCTTCCCATCGGAAGGCGATGAAGTAGAAGACCTGACTGACTGCAATAGTGATCAGGGCGAAGTAGATGCCCCTTTTCTTCGCCACCAGCAGTCCAACCAAGGCCGTAAAGAAGCCTGTAATCAAGATCGACATCATCAGAGGAATCCATAACCCCTTATACACCCTGAGAAAAAAGATGCCGGCAGCATAGGCCCCGATGCCGAAGAAGGCTCCATGGCCGAAGGAAGGAAGGCCGGTGTAGCCCAATAGGATGTTGAAACCGAGGGCGAAAAGGGACCAGAGGATCACCTCGGTTCCCAATGAAATGTATCTTCCAATATAGGGGATATAGGGAAAAAGGGCAAAGATTATAAAGACAAACCACATCGGATTAGAAATCCATTTACTCCATCTATTCCTCGAAACCATCTTACACCTCCAGAACGCTCTTCTCCCCCATCAATCCTCTGGGCCTGAATAGCAGGATGATTCCCATCAGCACATAGGGGATGATATCCGAAATGCGGGGCCAGAACATTACCGAGATACTCGTCGACATTCCCACAATCAATCCAGCAATGACGCTCCCCCAAAAGCTCCCGATCCCTCCCAGGACGACAATCACAAAGGCAGGCATCAGAATGAAAGTACCCATAGTCGGCCGAACACTCCAGATCGGGGCCGCGATCACCCCCGCCACACCTGCCAGAATAGAACCTATGGCGAAGACAAAAGTCCTCATCCTTGGCAGGTTCTTGCCCAGAGCCATCATCATCTCACTGTCGCTCGCCCCTGCCTTAATAATCGCCCCGTAAGGTGTCTTTTCTAAAAAGAGCCATACAAGCAGAATAATAATAATTGTTAGAGCCGCTAACAAAAGCCGATACTTTGAATAAAACATAAATCCAAGATCGACTGAACCGGCTGCAAAGAGGGGAGCAGCGACCGAATAACCTGGCTTACCCCATACCATCCGGATCACTTCCTCCAGGGCCGTGGCCAGACCGAAGGTCAGAAGCAGGCCAAACAGAGGATTTCCTCCATAGGTCCGGTGGATGACCAAGCGCTCAAGAACCAGGCCAATCAGGCCCACAAAAATGGGTGCGATGATCAGGGCCCACCAGAAACCCACATATTTCTGAAGGCTAAACGCAAAATATGCCCCAAAAGCAAATAAAATCCCATGGGTGAAATTGATCACCTGCATCACACCCAGAATAAGAGTAAACCCCAATGCAACTACTGCAAAAATGAGCCCTAACACCAACCCATTCACCGCAAATGATAAAAATTCAGTCATCGTCTCCTCTCCAAAAGGTGGAGAGGGGAAACCCCTCCCCACCTCATCTCAAAGTTAAGATGGATAAGGCTCCAGCTTTACCGGGTTCTCCTCCTTGGTCCTTGCCACGTCTTTGCCCGGTGACCATTTGAGAAGTTCAAAGAAATCTGCCCGATCCTTCATTTCACTGGGTTTTTTTGATCGAACCACATAATAGGCCCAGATGAACTGATGATCCCACTCCCTGATATAGATCGGGTCGTTCTTCAAGGAGTCGGTCACTGTATGTCCCTCCAAGGCCTTGATCACAGCCGTGACATCGTCCTTCCCTGCCCGCACGATGGCTCGTAGGAGTTCCCGCAGCCCGATATACCCATTTGCCGTATCCTGGGTGGGTACTGGGATGAGAGCGGCTGGCCAACGTTTCTTATATTTTGCCAAGAATTCCTTTACAGCAGGGATATCGATTCCATGGAACCATTCTGACCCATGGATACCAAAATTCTTCTCCGGTCCTGCAGCCCAGACATCTTCGTAGTCATAAAGGGTATGGACGATGGTCATCTCCTTATAGATACCAAACTCATATGTCTGCTCTATCAGTGCTGCCCTGTCAATTCCTCCCACGGTGATGACTAAGGCGTCCGGTTTGGCCGCTCGTGCTTTGAGCAGGAACGCACTAAAATCCCGGGTGTTGAGAGGCACTTTTGACTCTCCAACATCCGTACCACCATATTTTTCAAGGACTTTTCTTCCCCAGCGGGTCCCTGACCATCCCCACTCATAATCGTGGGTGAAGAAGTACCACTTCTTTCCAACTTTCTCTACGATATAGGGCCCCAATGTTTTTAAGGCCATCGCCATGTCCGGGGGAACACGAAAGACACAGCGATGAGCTTTTTCGCCTGTGATCGTATCGGAATTTTGATTTGTGGCGATATAAAGGACTCCTGCTCTCTGGGCCACTTCTCCTACTGAGACCGCTACCGAACTCGAAACCCCACCAAGCAGAAACTTTACCTTGTCCACCTCGATCAATCGCCTCGCCTTTCGGGCACCGACTGCAGGATCTGTCTCATCATCCTCGACGAGCAGTTTGACCGGCCTTCCCAGGACGCCCTTTTCCTTGAACTCATCCGCCGCCATCTGCATGCCCATCCGTTCCATCATCCCGTGGTCCGCATAGTTTCCACTGGCAGGGCTTACAACTCCGATGTAGAGTGGTTCAGCTGCCACCGCTCGCCTGGTGATAAATGGCACCCCAGGTCCCAAAAGAGCAGCGCCAGCCACTGTACCCTTCAAAAAAGTTCTCCTCGATATCTTCTTACTTAATTTCTTTTCCATACGATTCCCTCCTTTCAAAAATAACGAAATGGTTATTAAATTGAAAAAATTCTCACCTCCTTCTATTTTTAATGAGCGGTCCAGACTCCATCAATCAGAAGAATATGGCCTGTGACCAGATTAGAGGCCTCAGAAGCCAGATAAATGACTGCACCGATGACATCCTCTGGTCGCCCCACTCGACCTAAAGGAATATTTCCCAAGACATATTCTCGAAAGCCCTCTTTCTCAAACATGGGTTTTGATTAGGGACAGGTGGAAAACAGCATTTAGAAAATACTCTCAAATTGGATGCCCGTCAAGGGAAAAGTCTCCCAGGGAAAAGTCTCCCAGAGGATTAAACTCGTATTAGTGATTTTCGGTTGGATAGAAGTATAGATATCGGAAAACAACAAGGAAGTAATCTCCTAAAACCTCTACGGCATAATAAGCCATATTTATTGATATCAAATCTTAATTGCTTCCAATTCCGCAATCCTCATTCCGCATTTCGAATTTGGATTATCCTCTTAATTTCGGATCTGAGATGTCACGGAGTCCGTCGGCGATGAGGTTGAAGGAGAAGACGGAGACGAAGATGGCGAGGCCGGGAAAAATGGAAAGCCATGGAGCATTGGTGAGTTGATCCAGGCCATCACGAATCATGGCTCCCCAGCTGGGAGTTGGGGGTCGAACGCCAAGGCCGATAAAACTGAGACTTGCCTCAACGATGATGGCGGTAGCGACCCAAAGGGTCCCCATCACCAAGATGTCTCCGAAGATATTGGGCAGGACATGAATCATCATGATCTTCCCATCATTCTGGCCCACGGCTCGAGCCGCCTCGATATACTCTTTACCTTTAATAGAAAGGGTTGATCCACGAGCCAAACGTGCGATACGCGGGGTGAGAGCAACACCGATAGCAATTACGATCTTCATCAGACCTGGGCCCATGACGGCCAGGACCAGAAGGCCCAGGATCACAATAGGAAATGACATGAAGATGTCGATAAAACGAAGGACGAGGTTATCGATCATTCTTCCTTTATAGCCTCCGATCATGCCAAGGGGAATGCCTGCTGCCATGGCCAAGAGAACAGATAGGATTCCCACCACCAGAGAGACTCTCGATCCCCAGAGGATTCTCGAGAGCTGATCCCTTCCATAACTATCTGTGCCAAAAGGGTGTGCCCAACTCGGAGGGGCATGCTGAACATTCATATCTTGTGAGATTGGGTCATAAGGTGAGATCCAGGGAGAGATCAGGGCGATGATGACCACACAAAACGCCATGAACAGCCCGACCACAGAGGTCTTATTGCTCTTAAACGTTCGGATAAGAATTTCTCTTTGACTGATCGTTGCCATAGCACCTTTTAATGATATTCAATCCTCGGGTCGATCAAACTGTAAAGCAAATCAGTGATAAGGTTAAAAAGAAAAACAAAAGCAGAGAAGATGATGATCACCGATTGGAGGGCAATATAATCTCGATCCTTCACGGCAAACACCATCATCTTTCCTAAACCCGGTCTGCTGAAGATGATCTCCGTTAAGACGGAACCACCCATTAAGATACTCATATAGATTCCGATCACAGTGACAGTTGGAATCAGGGCATTGCGAAGAGCATGTTTATAGATGACCTTTCTCTCGTGAAGCCCTTTAGCTCTCGCAGTTCTCACATAATCTTCCCCGAGTACATTTAACATGGAGGAACGCACCATACGACTGATGAAGGCTGTCATGATGATGCCCAGGGTAAGGGCTGGAAGAAATAGATGATACAATCGACTACCTAAATGGCTGAGGTCTCCCCCTCCTAACACCGGGAAGAGTTGTAATTTGATGGCGAAGATGTACATCAGCAGGATGCCTAGATAGAACTCCGGCATGGAGATGCCTATCAGAGAGAGGATTCTGCCAATGTAGTCTGGGGGACGATTCCTCTTTAATGCCGTGATAATGCCTGTGGGAATGCCAAAAAGGATTCCAATAATCATTCCTCCAATCGCCAAATCTAATGTGTAGGGTAGTGCCCTGGCGATTTCCTGGGAGATGGGTTTGTTGGTAATCAATGACTTCCCTAAATCTCCCTGACAGAGATCCTTGAGGAATTTCCCATATTGCACAAGAATCGGTTTGTCGAGGCCCATTTGTTTTTCAAGTTCCTGGATCGATTCTTCAGTCGCATACGATCCAAGAGCCGCCACAGCAGGACCTCCAGGGACAATACGGATCAGGAAAAAGACAAAGGTGACCACTGCCCAAAGGGTAGGGAGGACATAAATCATTCTGCGGATAGTGTATTTAAACATTCTTACTTCCTGAGGAAAGATACTTGAAGTTTCCCCTCACCCTTCCCCTCTCCCCGATGCCTGCCTGCCGGTAGGCAGGGGGAGAAAGATGGGGTGAGGGGGCTTGCTGTCATTCTGAAGGAGAGTAGCGACTGAAGAATCTCCCTCAGGGTAGGCTTTGTGAAGAAGTCCATGAGATATTCAGTTGAGTTTACCCTGAGGCCAAAAGCAAGACCCTTCGTTTCACTCAGGGTGACAGGTTACGAAAGTTCAAGATGACAAATCGTTGCTTTTCGTGTTTTCAACACCTGACCCAAAAATTAGAACACTCCACTTGTGATGGAGTGTCCCACCTTGCCTCGCCACTATTTACGAACGTCAGTTGTCTCTTTGATGGGAGTGACCAGGGTCAATGTGGACCTCATCTCATACCCTAAATCCACATTGGTCTTTCTCGCGAAAACAAACTTGGTGATGCAGAGGGGGAGAGCGACCGCATCCTCGAGAATCTTCTTCTGGGCTTCTGCCCATATGACTTTTTGCTTTTTAGAATCGGTCTCCACTCTTGCCTTTTCAATCAAATCGTCAATCTTATTATAATGAGAGAAATTGGTGATGGCTGTGGATGTCCCGACAATC
>Ga0315279_10003244_pt1 | contig 23027 bp, 24 predicted proteins | sample YL17G06_20_MG_FD_203694 | JGI IMG/M metagenome (GOLD analysis project Ga0315279, IMG submission 203694) | Sediment microbial communities from Yellowstone Lake, YNP, Wyoming, USA - YL17G06_20 | ecosystem: Environmental > Aquatic > Freshwater > Lake > Sediment | place: USA: Wyoming | collected... | reverse complement strand
GGGCCCGCCGACGCCTTCGCCGCCCGCGAGCGGACCGATCGCGTCCCGGAGCTTCCCGCCGAGGACCCCCCGGGCGCGGTCGAGCTCGAAGCCCGGCCGCCCCATCACGACGAACTGGCACTCCTCGAGGACCCGTTCGTATTCGCGCCACGTCCCGATGTCCAGGAAGGCGTCGACGCCCAGGATGAAGAAGAGCCGGGCGTCGGGCGAGAGGGCCCGGATCTTCCGCAGGGTCAGTATGGAGTAGGACTTTTCGCCGGCCTCCACTTCGACGGGCGAGGCCTCGAACCCCTTACGCCCGCGGCAGGCGAGCTCGACCATGCGGAGACGGTCGGTCGGCGAGGCGCCCGTCCCGGATGCCTTGTGCGGCGGGAGGAAGGAGGGGATGAAGAGGATGCGGTCGAGCCGAGCCAGGCGGCGGACCTCTTTGGCGGCCCGCAGATGCCCGAGATGGATCGGGTCGAACGTCCCGCCGAAAAGGCCGATCGTCTCCATCAATCCGCCCGGCTCCCGTCCTTCTCACCGAGCCGCTCGAGCGTGCGCGCCAGAGCCTCGACGAGCGGCTTGAGCCCCTCGCGCTTGATCGCCGAGATAGCGAAAAAGGGGATCTTTTTCCTGGCCGCCATCTTCCAGAGGCGCGTCAGGCGCGTCTTGTCCTCGCCCAGGAGGTCGACCTTGTTCGCCGCCAGGACCTGGGGACGCGCGGCCACTTCCGGGCTGAAAGCCTCGAGTTCCTTCATGATGACCCGGTAATCCACGAGGGGGTCCCGCCCCGAATACGGCGAAACGTCGACGATGTGGACGAGGATCTTCGTCCGTTCGATATGGCGCAGGAAGCGGATGCCCAGTCCCTGGCCGAGGTGGGCGCCTTCGATGAGGCCCGGGATGTCGGCTACGACGAACGAGCGGTACTTGCCGACATCGACGACTCCGAGGTTGGGGGCCAGGGTCGTGAACGGATAGTCGGCGATGAGCGGCCGGGCCGCCGAAATGCGCGAGATGAGGGTGGATTTCCCGGCGTTGGGGAACCCGACCAGGCCGACGTCGGCGATGAGCTTGAGTTCGAGGACGATCTCCCTCTCCTCTCCGGGCCGGCCGGGCTGCGATTCGCGCGGCGCCTGGTGGGTCGAAGTGGCGTAGGAGGCGTTGCCGCGGCCGCCCTTTCCGCCCCTGGCCGCCACAGACTCCTGGCCGTGCGCGGTGAGATCGAAGAGGAGGCCGCCCTTGTCCTTGACGACGGTCCCGACGGGGACGCGGAGGCGGAGGTCGAGACCCCGCTTGCCGTTGCGATTGCCGCCTTCGCCGGAAGCGCCGTTCTTGGCCTTGAGGAGGGGCTGATAGCGGTAGTAGGCGAGGGAGCTGACGTTCTCGTCAGCAATGAAAGAAACGCTCCCCCCGTCGCCGCCGTGCCCCCCGTCCGGGCCGCCCTTCGGGACACAGGCCTCGCGGCGGAAGCTGACGCAGCCGTTGCCCCCCTTCCCGGCCTTCAGCGTGACGGTGACCTGGTCGACAAACAACGGAGGATACGGCTCTTCCTCAAGCGGGCAGGACGGAGACGATTTTCCCCTTCCGGCCCTTGTCGGAGAACTTGACGGTCCCAGTGGCCGTCGCGAAGAGAGTGTCGTCTTTGGCCCGGCCGACGTTCAGCCCGGGCTTGATGGGCGTTCCCCTCTGACGGACAATGATGGAGCCGGCGTTGATCTGCTGGCCGCCATAGCGCTTGACGCCGAGCCTCTTTCCCGCGCTGTCGCGCCCATTTTTTCCGGCTCCACCTGTTTTTTTATGGGCCATGGCTTACTCCTTGGTCGCTTTCTTCGGTTTGGGGGCGGCCGGCTTCTTGACGGTTTTCAGCTTGGCGGCCTCTTTCTTGGGTGCCTTGGCCTTGGCCGGGGCTTTTTCGGGCTTAGGGGCCGGAGCGGCCGCCTTGGGCTTGGCCGCCTGGACCGGCTTCTCGACGGGAGGCAGCTTTTCCTCGGCCAGATCGACAGCTTTGATCAGGGTTCTATCTGCGGTGATCCGGACGATGCGGATCTTGGTCAGGGGCTGTCTGTGCCCGCGGGTCCGGCGGTACTGTTTCCTTCTTTTTTTCTTGAAGATGAGGACTTTCTCGTCCTTGTAATTCTCGAGGACGAGGGCCAGAACCATGGCATTATCGAGAACCGGCGTCCCCACCTGGATGTTGTCGCCGTCCTCGATCAGGAGAACGCGGTCGAACTGGGCCTTCCGGCCCGGATCGATGTTCAGCTTCTCAACGGACAGAACGTCCCCTTCCTTGACGCGATACTGTTTTCCGCCTGTCACGATCACTGCGTACATTTTGGTCTACCCTTCGATCGGGATAAGAAAGTTGGACGTCAAATTTAACATAGGACCAGTCGGAAGTCAAATGCGGCGGGCCCGGGTCCACGGCTCTCCTTGACCCGTTCGCCGCCGCTAAGCACCGCCCTTCAAGGGGGATGAGACGCGCGGCTCAGGGTTAACCCCGCGAAGTCTGGGGGTTGTACCCGTTCGCCGCCGCTAAGCACCGCCCTTCAAGGGGGATGAGAAGCGCGGCTCAGGGTTAACCCCGCGAAGTCTGGGGGTTGTACCCGTTCGCCGCCGCTAAGCACCGCCCTTCAAGAGGGATGAGAAGCGCGGCTCAGGGTTAACCCCGAACAAGCCCCGGCCTTTATGCCGGGGAATCCAGGGGTTGACAGGGCGAGGGGGTTTTCTCTACCCTAGTAAGCGCCCGGGCGGAAGGCCGCCGTCGCGGCGGGCGGTTAGCTCAGCGGTAGAGCATCGGTTTTACAAGCCGGGGGTCGCAGGTTCAAACCCTGCACCGCCCATCCCGTAGCGAGCGTCAGCGAGCGGAGGAGGCAGAAAGACGCCGGAGCATACACGGAGGCGGGTTTCTGCGAAATATCTTGATAGATAGCTCTGCCCTAATGATAATTGCCATGAGTCCTACGAGCGTCAGCGAGCGGAGGAGGCAGAAAGACGCCGGAGCATACACGGAGGCGGGTTTCTGCGAAATATCTTGATAGATAGCTCTGCCCTAATGATAATTGCCATGAGTCCTACGAGCGTCAGCGAGCGGAGGAGGCAGAAAGACGCCGGAGCATACACGGAGGCGGGTTTCTGCGAAATATCTTAAATGATCACTCTTCTCGGGGGGAAGCGCCCCCGACGGGATTCGAACCCATGCTGCTGCTTTGAAAGGACCGCTTGGCGGAGAAGGAATGAAGATGTCCAAACCGAAAACCGGGGCGACTTTATATCTGGCCGCCGCCGTCGTCCTCGGCCTGGCTGGCATCGGCGGGTTCGTCTTCCTTTTCGCCAGGAATTTCAATATCTACTGGCTCATCCTCTCCCCGGTCATCATCACGCTCTACGAGCTTCCGGCCGTCTATGCTTTCCGGCTCTACAGAAAAAGGCGCGCCGCGGGGGCTGAACTCGGGGAAGCCGAGGAGCAGGCCCACGGGCCGGACCGGTCCTGAAGACGGCCGGTCCCGGGGATAAGGGAAAGCGCCCCCGACGGGATTCGAACCCGTGTTGCCGCCTTGAAAGGGCAGTGTCCTGGGCCTCTAGACGACAGGGGCAAGAAAAATGAGCCGTGCTGGGCTCGAACCAGCGACACCCGGCTTAAAAGGCCGGTGCTCTACCTCTGAGCTAACGGCCCAGAAAAAACACTATTATAGTTATGCGGGAAAAAGAGTCAACTCCTCGACTCCCCGGGATAAAGGCCGGGGCTTCGGGGGACATGCCCCGCTTCGGGAGAAGCGGGACGTGTCCCCTTTCCGGGGCCTGCTTGGGGTTAACCCTGAGCCGCGCTTCTCATCCCCCTTGAAGGGCGGTGCTTAGCCGCGGCGAACGGGTACAACCCCAGGACTTCACGGGGTTAACCCTGAGCCGCGCTTCTCATCCCCCTTGAAGGGCGGTGCTTAGCCGCGGCGAACGGGTCAATATCAGCCGGGAAAAACCCGGGCCCCTCAGGAGAGGGGCTCGAACCTAAGGATGACCCAACGGCCGCGGTGGTTGATAGTGTTGACCTCGTCCTTGAGTACGTACTGCTTCATGATGAGCTTGTAGTTCTTCATCCCCCCGGCCTTGGTCGTGATCGCGACTTCGATTTCCTTGGAATGGACGTTCCCGGTAAGTTCGCGGACGGTCGCGAGCTCGCGGGCGCCGAGGGAGAACATGGTCATCTCCTCTTCCGCGGCCGCGGCGGCCTTGGCGATGTTAAAGTCCTTCTTGAACGCCTGCATCTTGGCGTTTTCCGCGTCGTAATTGGCCTGGAGCTCGTCGATCTTTTTCTGGGCGGCGGCCTTGCCGGCAGCGGACCTGGACGTGTCCTTCTCGTACTGGGCGTCCTTGAGGAGCGTATCGGCGTCGATCGTCGGGCCGATCTGGGCGTCCTGGGCTTTCTTCGCCTCGATCTCCGCCTTGTTCAGGTCGGGCAGTTTGGCCGGCTCGATCTTCTCCGGGCTGATGCTGACGATGTTCCAGGAGGTCATATCGGGCTGGAAGGGCTCGAGGGCCATTCTGGACATCGTGTCGTTGTCGTTCAGCGTGACGGCGTTGAAATACCTGGAGAGAAGACTCTTCTCAGGGTTCGACGTGCATCCTTGGACAACGAAAAACGCGACCAGAAGACCAATCACGAAAAGAGTCTTTTTCCTCATTGTTCCTCCTTCCTGGATTCTTCCGAAATCATTCTGTCTGAATTCTAACTTTTTTTTGGGGCAAAAAGCAAGCCTTTTGTGCCTTCGGGCGGCGCGGGTTTTTCTTGATTTCTTTTTGTGCTACACTACAAACTTAAAAACCTATAAATGAGGCTTGACCATGGCTCAAGATATGAATTTCATCCTCCGGCATCCCAAGGACGCGTCGGCGCTCCTGGACATCATCCGGGACGTCCAGGGGCGTTTCAACCATGTCCCCGAGGAGGCCGCTTCGGCCATCGCCCGGCATCTCAGCCTCTCCGAGGCCGAGGTCCGGGGGGTCGTGACCTTCTATCATTTCTTTTCTTTGCATCCCCGGGGGACCTATACCGTCTATCTCAACACGGCCATCACCTCCTGGATGAGAGGCCGGGCGGCCGTCGCCCGGGCCTTCGAGGAAGAGGCGGGGTGCCTTTTCGGCGAGGTCACCGCCGATGGCCTCATTGGCCTTTTCCCCACCTCCTGCATCGGGATGAGCGACCAGGAGCCGTCGGCCATCATCAACGGCGTGGTCTTCACCCGGCTGACGCCGGTCAAGGCCAAACATCTCGTCAAGAGTATGAAGACGGGGAAGCCGGTCCAGGACATGGTCACCGAGTGCGGGGACGGAGCTAACCAGTCCGACCTGGTGCGTTCGATGGTTTCCAACAATATCCGCAAAAAGGGTCCGGTGATCTTCGGGCCCTTCGAGCCCGGATCGGCCGTCAAAAAGGCCGTCGCCGGGAAGCCCGAGGACGTCATCGCGGAGATCAAAAAAGCCAAATTGCTCGGCCGCGGCGGCGCGGGCTTTCCGACCGGGCTCAAATGGGAGTTCTGCCGGGCAGAAAAATCCGACATGCGCTACGTCCTCTGCAACGCCGACGAGGGGGAACCCGGCACGTTCAAAGACCGTGTGATCCTGACCGAGATGCCGCAGCTGCTCTTCGAAGGGATGGCCGTCGCCGGGTACGCGATCGGCGCCCGGGAAGGCCTCCTCTACCTGCGGAGCGAATACGCCTACCTGAGAGGCCATCTGGAGGCGGTTCTGGAAAGGATGCGCCGAGAGAACATCCTTGGCAATAACATCGCCGGCTCGGCCGATCTCTCGTTCGATATCTCCATCGTTTCGGGGGCAGGGGCCTACATCTGCGGCGAGGAATCCGCGCTCCTCGAATCGGCCGAGGGCCGCAGAGGCGAGCCCCGGAACCGGCCCCCGTTCCCGGTGCAGACCGGATACCGGGGCCGGCCGACGACGGTCAATAACGCGGAGACCCTGTGTACGGCCGCGAAGATCATCCTCCACGGCGCTTCCTGGTTCCTGTCCATGGGCACGGCGAGATCCTCCGGCACGAAACTCTTCAGCGTTTCCGGAGACTGTGAAAGGCCGGGCGTCTACGAGCTCGAATTCGGGCTGACCGTCCAGGAACTCCTCGACATCGCGGGAGCCCGGGACGCCTACGCCGTCCAGGTCGGAGGGCCCTCGGGGACCTGCATCTCCCGGCAGGATTTCCGGCGGAGGATCGCTTTCGAGGACCTGCCGACCGGCGGGTCCGTCATGATCTTCGGGCCCTGGCGGGACATTTTCGAGATCGTCGACAATTTCATGGATTTTTTCATCGAGGAGTCCTGCGGTTGGTGCACGCCCTGCCGGGTCGGAAATACCCTGCTGAAGGGAATACTGGAAAAGATCATGGCCGGCCGCGGGTCGGCCCAAGACCTCCGGGACCTCGAGGCCTGGGGCAAGAACATCCGCGCCTTGAGCCGGTGCGGCCTTGGACAGACGTCGCCCAACCCGATCCTTTCGACCCTTCAAAATTTCCGTGAACTCTACGAAGAGGCCGTCGACCTGCAGAAAGAATTCGTCCCGAACTTCGACCTGGCGGAGGCGAGCCTCGAAGCCGCCCGCCTGACCCGGCGTCAACCGATCATGGAGGAGGCCTCCCATGAGTGAAATCACCATCACCATAGACGGCCAGGCCTGCACAGCCCGGCCCGGGCTGACCATCGCCGAGGCCGCGAAGGCCAACGGCATCTACATCCCCACGTTGTGCCATTACGAGGGCCTGAAGCCCGTCGGCAGCTGCCGCGTCTGCACCGTGCGCGTCGGCGGCCGTTACATGGCGGCCTGCACCCAGATCGCGTCCGAGGGGATGGCGGTCGAGAACACGGCCCCGGACCTCGAGGACATGCGGCGAAGCATCCTGGAAATGCTTTTTGTCGAGGGCAATCACCTGTGCCCGACCTGCGAGAAGAGCGGGAACTGCGAGCTTCAAGCCTTGGCCTACCGTTACCGGATCATGGCCCCCCGCTTTCCGTTCCAGTTTCCCGTCCGGCAGGTCGACGCGTCGGCGCCGAAAATCGTGCTCGAGCACAACCGCTGCATCCAGTGCCAGCGTTGCGTGCGCTCCATCCAGACGAAGGATGGCCGGAGGATTTTCGTCCCCCAGAATAGGTCGAACCGGAGGAAGATCGGCGTGGATCCCCGGCTGGTCGCGGAGTTGACGGACGAGATGGCCCTCAAGGCCATGGACGTCTGCCCCGTGGGCTCCATCCTGAGAAAAGAGGTCGGTTTCGCCGTGCCCATCGGCCAGCGCAAGTACGACAAAAAGCCGATCGGGTCCGCGATCGAAAAAAGGAATCACGAGGTGATCCCATGAGCAAGCCCGTCATCGCCACCGCGTCACTGGCCGGCTGCTTCGGTTGCCACATGTCGCTTCTCGACATCGACGACCGGATCCTCAAGCTCATCGAGCTCGTCGAGTTCAATAAATCCCCCATCGACGATATCAAGAATTTCACCAAGCCCGTCGATGTGGGCATCATCGAAGGGGGGTGCTGCAACAGCGAGAACGTCGAAGTCCTGCGGTCCTTCCGGAAGAACTGCAAGATCCTGATCTCCCTCGGCGAGTGCGCCATCATGGGCGGCCTCCCGGCCATGCGCAACGGCATCCCCGTCGGGGAGTGCCTGGAGGAGGCCTACCTGAACTGCCCCTCGGTCGCCCCGGAAGACAGGATCATCCCCGACGACGCGGAGTTGCCCATCCTCCTCGACAGGGTCTATCCCTGCCATGAGGTCGTCAAGATCGACCATTTCCTGCCGGGCTGCCCGCCCCCGGCCGACCTCATCTGGGAGGCCCTGACGGCGCTCGTCGAAGGCCGGCCCCTCAACCTGGCCTACAACTTGATCAAGTACGATTGAAGGGTGGATGACCATGGCTAGAAAGATCACGATCGAACCCGTCACCCGGGTGGAAGGCCACGGCAAGGTCACCATCCACCTCGATGACGCCGGGAAGGTAGTCCAATCCCGTTTCCATATCGTCGAATTCCGCGGCTTCGAGCGCTTCGTCCAGGGCCGGCCCTATTGGGAGGCCCCGGTCCTCGTCCAGAGGCTTTGCGGCATCTGTCCGGTCAGCCATCACCTGGCCGCGGCCAAGGCCATGGACGTCATCGTCGGCGCCGGGCCCGGCAAGCTCACCCCGACGGCCGAGAAAATGCGCCGGCTCATGCACTACGCCCAGATGTTCCAATCCCACGCCCTGCACTTTTTCCATCTCGCGTCGCCCGACTTCCTCCTGGGCATGGACGCCGATCCGGCCATCAGGAACGTCATCGGCATCGTCGCCCTCAATAAGGAGCTGGCCGTCCAGGCCGTCCTCATGCGTAAGTTCGGCCAGGAGGTCATCCAGGCCACGGCCGGAAAGAAGATCCACGGCACGGGCGCCGTTCCCGGGGGTATCAATAAAAACCTCGGTCCCGAGGAGCGGGACCAGTTCCTCAAAGGCGCCCCGCCGCTCACCATCGACCAGATGATCGAATGGAGCCTGGCGGCCATCGAGATCTTTAAGGACTATCACGGGAAAAACAAGGACGTCGTCGACGGCTTCGCCGCCTTCCCCTCGAACCATCTGAGCCTCGTCCGGAAGGACGGCGCGCTGGATTTCTATCACGGCGTGCTGCGGGCGGTCAACGCCGAAGGGCGGAAGGTCCTCGACGACGTGGATTACCAGGATTATCTCGATTACATCGGGGAGGAAGTCCGTTCCTGGAGCTACATGAAGTTCCCCTACATCAAGTCCTTGGGGAAGCCCGCCGGCTGGTACCGGGTCGGCCCCCTGGCCCGGCTCAACACGTGCGACTACATCCCCTCGCCGCTCGCCCAGAAGGCCTTCGAGGTCTACAAGGCCTACACCGACGGCAAGCCCAACAATATGTCGCTCCACACGCACTGGGCCCGGCTCATCGAGCTCCTTCATTCGGCAGAAGTCATCAAGGAGCTTCTCCTCGACAAAGACCTCCAGGGAACCAAGCTCGTCAAGAAGGGGAAGAAGGTTTCCGAGGGCGTGGGCCTCATCGAAGCGCCACGCGGAACGCTCTTCCACCATTACCGGATCAACGGCGACGACCAGATCACGATGGCCAACCTGATCGTCTCGACGACCAACAACAACGAACCCATGAACCGGGCCGTCCACTGGGTTGCCGAGCACGTTCTGGCCGGCAAGCCCGAAATCACGGAGGGCATGCTCAACCGCGTCGAGGTGGCCATCCGGGCCTACGACCCGTGCCTGAGCTGCGCCACGCACGCCGTCGGCCGGATGCCGCTCGAGGTCACGCTCGTCGACGCGCGCGGCAACGTCCTCCAGAGGAAGGTCCGCTGATCCCGCGAAAAACGAAAGCGCCGGCCGCGCGCGTCCTCGTGATCGGCTTCGGCAATCCCGGGCGCCGCGACGACGGGCTCGGGCCGGCGGCGGCCGAACGATTGTCGGCCCGATCGATCCCAGGGGTCGTCTGCGACTCCGATTACCAGCTCGGGATCGAGGATGCCCTGGCCTGCGCCCGGCACGACATCGTGGTATTCATCGACGCCGCCCGGGGGCTGCGCCGGCCGTTCACCTTCACCAAAGTCGAGGCGGCCGCCGCCATGCCGGCGCTGAGCCACGCCTTGAGACCGGAAGCGGTCCTGGCCATCGCCGCAGAGCTCTACGACCGCAGGCCGGACGCCCGGCTCTTGGCCATCCGCGGCCACGGCTGGGCGATCGGCGAGGGATTGACGGATAGAGCCGAGAAGGATCTGGCCCTGGCCCTCGATTTTCTGGAAGACTTCCTGAAGGGGGTCCGACCGTGAGCACGAAAACGATCCTCGTCCAGGCGGACATCCTGGCCACCAACAAGCAGGCCGCCGCGGCGATCCGGCAGGAGCTCCGCGGCCGCGGCATCCTCGCCGTCAACCTCCTGAGCTCGCCCGGCTCCGGCAAAACGACGCTCCTCGAAGCCCTGGCCGACCGCCTCAAGGGCCGTTATGGGATGGCCGTCATCGAGGGCGACATCGAAACGGAGCGGGACGCCGAGCGCATCCGGGCCAAGGGCATCCCGGCCTGGCAGATCACGACCGGCGGCGCCTGCCATCTCGAAGCCCGGATGATCGCCAAAGTTCTCGGCGATGTCCCGGCGGCGATCGACTTCCTGTTCATCGAGAACGTCGGCAACCTCGTCTGCCCCGCTTCCTACGACCTGGGCGAGGACCTCCGTTGCGTCCTGCTGTCTTCCCCCGAAGGCGACGACAAGCCGGCGAAATACCCTCAGGCCTTTCTCTCGGCCGACTGTCTCATCCTGACCAAAACGGACCTCGTCCCGTATCTGCCGTTCGACCCGGCCAAGGCGGCGGCGGAGGCCCTGTCCCTCAAGCCCGGGCTCCGCGTCCTCATGGTCTCCGCGTTGCGCGGCGACGGTGTAGACGCGCTCGTCGGATATCTCGTCGAGGCCCTTGAGCGGCTGAGGTCCGGCCGTGCATGAGCTGTCCCTCATCGCCTCCGTCTTCGACGTTCTCGAAGAGAAGGCCCGCGAGCACAGCGCTTCGCGGGTCGCGGCCGTCGTCCTCCGGGTGGGCCGGATGTCGGGAGTCGTCCCCGACCTGCTCGAATCGGCTTTCGACGCCTACAAGAGAGGGACCCTGGCCGAAGGCGCCCGGCTCACGATCGAGGTCGTTCCCATCAAACTCCGCTGTCCCGACTGCGGCGCCGTGGACGTCCGCGAGGAAACCGATTTCTCCTGCGCCGCCTGCGGTTCGAGGCGGGTCGAGATCGTCGAGGGGCGCGAGATCGTCGTCGAGAGGATCGAGCTCGAAACCGATCAACCGTGACCCTTGACCGCCCGGCCCGGCCTCCCGCCTCTTGACAAAGCCAAAAACGTTCTGTTATAAATGCCATCTTGTCATTTGGTCCTTGAGTCTCCCGGCAACGCCGTTAAGGAGATTTTTATTTTTATAGACGATATTCGCCCGGCCCTGAGGCCGGCAGCCGGCGCAATGGTGTATGCCGCCTCCGCACTGCCCGTCTCACAACAGGCCGTATCGCGGCCGCGCCACGTTCTCCGACGCCCGACCGTGAAGAAAATTCTCATGCCGGAGGGATGATTTGGACATCGATGAAACCAAAATCCGGTCCCTGATCGACAAGCACGAGGGGCTCAAGAAGAACCTCATCGCCATCCTCCTCGATATCCAGGAGATCTTCAACTACCTCCCTCCGGACGCGCTTCGCCAGGTCGCCAAGGCTTTGGGGTTGTCCCTCATCGATGTCCTCGGCGTGGCCACCTTCTACCGAGCCTTCAGCCTGAAGCCCCGCGGCAAGCACTTATGCCTCGTCTGCTTGGGGACGGCCTGTCACGTCCGGGGCGGTCAGAGACTCCTGGAGGAGTTCGAGCGGAAGCTCGACGTCCCGGCCGGGGAGAACACCAAGGACGGCCAGTTCACGCTGGAAACGGTCGCCTGTCTCGGCTGCTGCGCCATCGGGCCCGTCGTAGTCGTCGACGGCGAATATCACGGCCACGCCACCATCCGGAAGGTCGCTCCGATCCTCGACAAGTACCGCAAGCCGAAGGCGTCGCGAACGAGGCCGAAGGCCCGGAAAAAATGACGGAAAGAGAGGAAACCTGATGGCCGAAAACAAGAAGCTCCGCATCCAAGACCTGGCCAAGATCCGGGAGAAGACGAAGTCCCTGATGACCATCAGGGAGGGCGAGGGCCGGGCCCGGGTGACGGTCCACATGGGCACGTGCGGCATCGCCGCCGGCGCCCGCGACATCATGGACGCCCTCCTCGACGAGATCCGCAAGGCCAAGGTCCAGGACGTCATCGTCACGACCTCCGGCTGCGCGGGGCTGTGCAACAAGGAGCCCCTGGCCACGGTCGAGCTCAAAGACAAGCCCCCCGTCAAGTACGGCGACCTCACGGCGGAGAAAATGCGGAAGATCTTCGTCAAGCACGTCCTGGGCGGCCAGATGGTGACCGAATTCGTCCTGGTCGTCGGAAGCGAAACGATGTACTGAGGGAGGCCCCTTGAAACAATATCGAGCTCACTTATTGGTCTGCGCCGGCACGGGCTGCGTTTCGAGCGGATCCTTCAAGATCAAGGAGGCCCTCGAAAAAGAGATCAAGAAACGCCGGCTCCAGGACGAGGTCCAGGTCGTCGCCACGGGCTGTAACGGGTTCTGCGAGCGGGGCCCCATCGTCTTGGTCCAGCCGGACGGCATCTTCTACCAGCTCCTCAAGATCGAGGACGTCCCCCGTCTCATCGAGGAACACCTGCTCAAGGGCCGGCCGGTCAAGAAGCTGATGTACGTCCCGCCGGCCGAGGACAAGCCCGTCCCGAAGATGAAGGACATCGAGTTCTTCAAGCACCAGCGTCTCATCGTCCTCCGCAACCGCGGCCGGATCGATCCGGAAAAGATCGACGAATACATCGCCTTCGACGGCTACGAGGCCATGGGCAAGGCCTTGGCGAAGATGACGCCCGAGACGATCCTCGCCGAGATCACCGGCTCGGGACTGCGGGGCCGGGGCGGCGCCGGCTTCCCCACGGGCAAGAAGTGGGCGGCCTGCGCCAACGAAAAGAAGACGCCGAAATACATCATCTGCAACGGCGACGAAGGGGACCCCGGCGCCTTCATGGACCGCTCCGTTCTCGAGGCCGATCCCCACGCCGTTCTCGAGGGCATGGTCATCGGGGCCCGGGCCATCGGCGCCGAGAAGGGTTTCATCTACATCCGGCACGAGTACCCCCTGGCCATCAAGCGCGTCGAGATCGCCCTCCGGCAGGCCCGGGAATACGGTCTGCTCGGGAAGGACATCCTGGGCACGGGCTTCGATTTCGACCTCGAAATTGTCCAGGGCGCCGGCGCGTTCGTCTCCGGCGAGGAAACCGCCCTGATAGCCTCCGTCGAAGGCAAGATCGCCATGCCCCGCCAGAGGCCGCCCTACCCCGCGCGCAAGGGCATCTGGGGGTCGCCGACGGTCATCAACAACGTCGAGACGTGGGCGACCGTCGCCAGCATCATCGGCCGGGGCGCGGCGTGGTACGCCGGCTTGGGGACGGACACGAGCAAGGGAACGAAGATCTTCTCGCTCGTCGGCAAGATCAACAACACGGGTCTCGTCGAGGTTCCGATGGGCATCTCCCTCCGCGAGATCATCTACGGCATCGGCGGCGGCATCCCCGGCGGCCGGGCCTTCAAGGCGGTCCAGATCGGCGGGCCTTCGGGGGGGTGCATCCCGGCCAAGCTCCTGGACCTGCCGGTCGACTACGAAAGCCTGACGGCCGCGGGGGCCATGATGGGCTCCGGCGGCATGATCGTCATGGACGACAAGACCTGCATTGTCGACATCGCCAAGTACTTCCTCAACTTCCTCCGTGATGAGTCCTGCGGCAAGTGCGTCTCCTGCCGTGAGGGGACCCAGCGGATGTGGGAGATCGTCAGCAAGATCACGGACGGCCAAGCCACCCTCGATGACATCAGCCTTCTCGAGGAGCTGGCCGTCTCGGTCAAGGACGCTTCCCTCTGCGGCCTCGGCCAGACGGCGGGCAACCCCGTCCTGTCCACCCTGCGCTATTTCCGAGCGGAATACGAAAGGCACGTCCTCGATAAAAGATGCCCGGCCATGGTCTGCAAGGAGATCGTCTCCTCGCCCTGTCAGTATATCTGCCCCATCGACCAGGAGGCGTCCACCTACATCGCCCTCATCGCCCAGAAGAAGTACGAGGAAGCCTTCAAGGTCATCCGCAAAGACAATCCCCTGCCTTCGGTCTGCGGCCGGGTCTGCAGCCGGGCCTGCGAATCCGTCTGCCGGGCCGGCGAAACCGGAGAGCCCATCGCCATCCGGGCCCTGAAACGCTACGTCTTGGACTGGGCCGCGGCCAAAGGCCTGGACGCGCCGACGAAGTTCCCTGTCACCCGGACGGACAAGGTGGCCATCGTCGGCGCCGGACCGGCCGGGCTGGCTGCCGGCTACGAGCTGATCAAGAAGGGCTATCCCGTCAGGATCTTCGAATCCCTGCCCGTCGCCGGAGGCATGCTCCGGGTGACCATCCCCGACCACCGCCTGCCCAAGGACATCCTCCAAGACGACCTCGACTATCTCGCGAGCTGCGGCCTGAGCATCAAGACCAACATGACGCTGGGCAAGGACTTCACCCTGGGCGACCTCTTCCAGCAGGGGTACAAGGCCGTCTTCCTGGCCACGGGCGCCCACAAGCCCCTGGAAATGGGCGTCCCCGGCGAGGAGGCGGAAGGAGTCCTCCAGGCCCTGGAATACCTCAAGAACCACCACCTCGGCATCCCCGTCTCGCTCGGGGCCCGGGTCGTGGTCATCGGCGGCGGCAACTCGGCCGTCGACGCCGCCCGCGTCGCCTTCCGCGACAAGCGCGTCAAGCAGGCCACGATCCTCTACCGCCGGACGCGGAAGGAGATGCCGGCCTATCCCGAGGAAATCGAAGCCGGCCTCGAAGAAGGCGTCAAGATCGAGTATCTCGTCGCTCCGGTACGCGTCCGCATCCGCGACGAGAAGGTCGTCGGCGTCGAATGCATCCGCATGAAGCTCGGCGAAAAGGACTCGAGCGGACGGGCCAAGCCCGTGCCCATCCCGGGGTCCGAATTCCAGATCCCGGCCGACACCCTCATCCTGGCCATCAGCGAGCGGGCTTACACGCCCTATCTCAAGGACAGCGACGGCCTGACGCTCTCTCCTGAATGGGGCACGATCATCGTCGACCCGGCCAGCATGGCTACGACGCGCCCCGGCGTCTTCGCCGGCGGCGACGTCGTCTCCGGCCCGAGCAGCGTCGTCGAGGCCTTGGCGGCCGGCAAAACCGCGGCTCTGTCCATCGAAAGCTACCTCGAAGGACGCCCGCTCACCCGGCCCCGCGACGTGACCCGTCCGTCCCTCTACGTGGAGCCGGTCAAGCTCACGGAAGAGGAGGCCCAGAACACGAAGAGGGTCATGATGCCCCACCTCCCGCCGGCAAAGAGGAGGTCCGGGCACGAAGAGATCGAGACGGGGTTCACCAAGGAGCTCGCCTTGAAGGAGGCGCGGCGCTGCCTGCGCTGCGAGCTTGAAACACGCGACGCCAAAAAAGCGATGGGACGTGAAACATGATGGAATTCATCCTCAACGGCTTGCCTGTCAAAGCGGAGGAGGGTTGGACGGTCCTCGAGACCGCCAACTTCTACGGGCTGGAGATCCCGACCCTCTGCCACCACGAGGGGTTGACGGAGTTCGGCGGCTGCCGCCTCTGCCTCGTCGAGATCGGTGAGGGACTAAAGACCAAACTCGTCTCCTCCTGCACCTACCCCGCCGAAGAGGGACTCGTCGTCCGGACCGACACCAACAGGGTCTGGGCGGCGCGGCGAATGATGATCGAGCTCATGCTCTCCGTCGCGCCGGGCTCCAAGGTCCTCCAGGACCTGGCCTCCAAGTTCGGGGTCACCAAGGTCCGGTTCACGCCCCGCAACGAGGAGTGCATCCTCTGCGGCCTGTGCGTCCGGATCTGTGCGGAGCAGATGGACGCCAAGGCCATCGGTTTCCAGCAGCGGGGCCACAAGAGGAAGATCTCGACGCCCTTCGATATGCGTTCGGAGGAATGCCGGCTGTGCGGGGCCTGCATGTACGTCTGCCCCGCCTGCCAGCTCCGCTGCCAGGGCCCGAACGCAGAGACGGCCCTCTGCAATGGCTGTCTGACCATGGACCCGACCTGCCTGGAGCACTACGACGACCTCCAGTGCTGGATGTACGACGCGGGCCGCTGCGGCACCTGCGTCCAGGACAAGAAATCTGACCGGGTTTGAAACATGAACCCAGAACATAACACTCAAAGGATATCGAGGAGGTAATTTCATGCCGACTTTCACGAGACTCAACAGAAGCGCCGCCACCCTGACCAAGAACAGGACGGAGGGGTCGATCAGCTCCATCAGCGGCATGTGCGTGACCTGCGTCGACGGCTGTATCGGGATGTGCGAGATCGGGAAATCCGCCTACCGCGGGGCCGAGGTCCTCTACCCCCAGCCGTTCGGCATCATCACGGCCGGCTGCGAAAAGGACTATCCGGTCGACCTGTCCCACTTCAGCATCATGGGGACGGCCAAGGGGGCCTGGGGCGTTCCGGCCGACAGCGATCAAGCGACCTTCGAAAAGGTCTCCATCGAGACCAAGATCGGCCGCAACAAGGACCTCAAGCTCAAGGTGCCCTTCATCATCTCCGGAATGGGCTCGACCAACGTCGCCCGGCAGAACTGGGCCGGCCTGGGCACGGGCGCGGCCATCTCCGGCTCCATCCTGACGATCGGCGAGAACGTCTGCGGGATGGATGACGAGACCGAGCTCAAGAACGGCCGCGTCGTCCGCTCCCCCGACATGGAGTTCCGCGTCCGGTCGTTCAAGGACTGGCAGGACGGCTACGGCGATGTCGTCGTCCAGGCCAACGTCGAGGACACGCGGCTGGGCACCCAGGAATACGCTCTCGAAAAGCTGGGCATCGAGACCGTCGAGCTCAAGTGGGGCCAGGGCGCGAAAGATATCGGCGGCGAGGTCAAGATCAAGTCCATCAAGAAGGCCCAGGCCCTCAAGAAAAAGGGATACATCGTCCTGCCCGACCCCGAAGATCCCAACGTTATCGCCGCCTTCGAAAAGGGCAGTTTCAAGGAGTTCGAACGCCACTCCCGCCTGGGCATGGTCGAGGAGGAGAGCTTCATGAAGCGGGTCGAGGAGCTGCGCAAGCTCGGCGCCAAGCGCGTCTTCCTGAAGACGGGCGCCTACCGGCCGGCCGACCTGGCCCGGGCCGTCAAGTACGCCTCCAAGGCCAAGCTCGACCTCCTGACCGTCGACGGCGCGGGCGGCGGCACGGGCATGAGCCCCTGGCGGATGATGAACGAATGGGGCATCCCAATCGTCGAGATCTGGTCGCTCACCTGGAAATTCGCCGACCAGCTGGCCAAGCAGGGCGAGTTTGTTCCCGACCTGGCCTTCGCCGGCGGCATCACCTTCGAGGACCAGATCTTCAAGGCCCTGGCCCTCGGCGCGCCCTATGTCAAGGCCGTCGGCATGGCCCGTTCGCCCTTGGCCGCGGCCATGGTCGGCAAGACGATCGGCGGCCGGATCAACGACGGCCAGATCCCCGTTTACGTCGAGCGCTTCGGCAGCAGCAAGGACGAGATCTTCGTCACGGCGCCCGAGCTGCGGCAACGGTTCGGGGCTCGGTTCGACGATCTCCCGGCGGGGGCCATCGGCGTCTACACCTACTTCAAGCGGCTGGGCCAGGGCCTCCGCCAGATGATGGCCGGCGAGCGCAAGTTCTCGCTTGAGTACGTCACCCGCGACGACATCGCCTCCCTGACCAAGGAAGCGGCCGACATCAGCGGCATCCCGTACATCACGGACGTCGACAAGGAAGAAGTCCAGAAGATCCTCAAGGCGATATAGCCTGACTTATTCATAAAAATGCCGATGTGTTGTTTAACTCAAGCGATATCTGCTATATCTGTGATAAACCTATTTCCTATTAGGTTTCCCAAGCTTCGTCTCAAAAGAACCGGCATTTTTACCCTCTGGGCGAGCCGATCCGGCCGCATCTGCTTTGTTGCGAAGGGTTCGCAGTACCGGGAGTACAGCTTCACCCTCCGCGCCTCGCATCTGCAGCCGCCTCGACTCGTGAATAGGCCAGGATAGGTTCATCGGCAGAGATTCTTCCGGCCGGCGGGAGAACGGCGAGAGCCTTCTCCCGCCGGTCTTTTTTTGTTCTTCTCCCGATTTCGAGTGCTCATGGCAGACAAACGGCAATCAACGCCGGCCTTCGCATTCTTAACGCAGGACGCGGCCCGGGCAGGCCCATCCTTGTCCACGCCCGGCATTAATTATATAATGGATCCATCCTACGAATTCAGGCGCGGCGGGAGGTCCCGATGATCGTGCTCAAGGACGTTCTGGCCCTTCTCGCCGGCGAGCTGCTGACGCCGGGAAGCCCACTCGAGGTCGAGTGCCCGAAGGTTTTCGCCTCGGACCTCATGAGCGACGTCCTGACATCCGCCGAGCCCGGCTCCCTCCTCCTGACGGGCCTGGCGAATCCCCACGTCGTCTGCACCTGCTCCGTCGCCGACCTTGCGGCGGTCGTCTTTGTCCAGGGGAAACGGCCTGGCCCCGAGGTCGTCGACCAGGCCCGTTCAATAAACCTACCCCTCATCGCCACGAAAATGCCGATGTTTGAAGCGTGCTCCCGACTCGCAGTCCTTTTTAAGGTCGGCGCCCATGGCCGCTGACGCGGTTTTCCGTCAGGAATTCCCCCTCAAAGGCGGGAATTTCGCCAAGGCCGGGGCGGTCGCCCTTTTGATCAAGGATCTTCTGAAGGACATGGGCCTCGACACCAAGACGATCCGGCGGGCGGCCATCGCCTCTTACGAGGCGGAGATGAACGTCATCATGTACGCCTGGGAGGGCCGGGTGAGCCTGGCCGTAACCCCCCGGGAGGTCCAGATCACCTTCGACGACAAGGGCCCCGGCATCGCCGATATCGAACTGGCCATGACCGAAGGGTACTCGACGGCGACCCCGGAAATGCGTGAACTCGGGTTCGGCGCGGGCATGGGCCTGCCGAACATCAAGCGGAGCGCCGACGTCTTCCACATCGACTCGCAGTCGGGACGGGGGACCCGCCTGGAGATCATCATCCGGACGAACGGACACGAGACATGAAGGAAAAACCCTACCACTCCATCCATATCACCAAGGACAAGTGCATCGGCTGCGTTCATTGCCTGACCGCTTGTCCGACCAAGGCCATCCGCGTCAAGGACGGGAAAGCTCAAATTATCAACGATCTCTGCATCGACTGCGGCGAATGCCTCCGCGCCTGTCCCTACGACGCGGTCCACTCCCACACGACGTCCTTCGCGGCCCTCGACGCCTTCGAATACAAGGTGGCTATCCCTTCGACCGTGCTATACGGGCAGTTCGGAGGCTCCACCCTGCCCACCGAAATCCTCTCCGCCCTTCGCCGCATCGGGTTCGACGAGGTCTACGACCTGAGCTCGATTTGCGAACTCAACAACGCCGCGACGGAAGAGTATCTCAACGAGCATCCCCGGCCCCGGCCGTTCATCACCTCGACCTGCCCGGTCGTCATCCGGCTCATCCAACAGCGGTACCCAGCGCTCTGCGGCCAGATCCTGCCCATCGAGCCGCCGCGGGAGATCGCGGCCAAGATCCTGCGGACGATCCTCCCCAAGTCCTTGAACATCGCCCTCGAGAAGATCGGCATCATCCACCTCACGCCCTGTTCCGCCAAGATGGTCTCCATCAACAGCCCGGCGACTATGAACAAGTCCTACATCGACGGGGCGATATCGATCCGGGACATCTACCCCCAGATCCTCAACGCCATCGGAAAAAACCAGGAGGACGCGCTCATGCGCCATCTATTCCCGGAAACGCAGTTCAGCGGCATCGGTATGGGCTGGTCCCTTTCCGGCGGAGAGACGCGGGGGCTCAAGAACCACCGGGCCGTCGCCGTCTCGGGCGTCCGAGACACCATGCGGGTCTTGGACCATGTCGAGGCGGGCCTCCTCCAGGACATCGACCTCCTCGAATGCACGGTCTGCCCGGACGGCTGCGTCGGCGGGCCGCTCGAAGTCGAGAACCGCTTCCTGGCTAAGAGCCGTATCCTGCAGCTCGTCGCCGCCGCGGGCGAGCGGGCGGTCGTCGACCCCAAGGACGTCAGCCGGCTCTATCATAAAAATTTCCTGTCTTTCGACCACCCCTTGACGCCTGTGGAATCGCACCCGCTCGACGCCGACCCGGCCCGGGCCATCGAGAAGGCCCAGCGCCGGGAGAAAGTCTTCACAAAATTGCCGCGCAAGGATTGCGGAGCTTGCGGGGCGCCGGACTGCCGGACGCTGGCCGACGACATCGTCCGCGGGCTGGCTCGCCTCGACGATTGCCCGTTCGTCAATAAGGAGAAGCGATGACACTCACCGACCTGGCGACACGCCTCGAGCTCAAGGTCCATACGGCCGGAACCCCGCTCGAACGGCCCGTCCTCGGCGGATACGTGAGCGACCTCCTGAGCGATGTCATCGGCCACGGCCGCAAGGACGACCTCTGGGTCACCATGCAGGTCCACCCGAATATCGTCGCCGTGGCCGTCCTCAAAGAATTGGCCGGGATCGTCCTCGTCAACGGCCGGGAACCGGCCGCCGAGACCCTCCAGCAGGCGGAGAGAGAGGGGGTGCCTGTTCTCGGCACCCGGCTCGGCGCGTTCGAGCTCGTGGGCAGGCTTTACGGGATGGGGCTCAAGGGGAGTTGATGGAGCTCCGGCGTTTCCGGGCCGACCTCCACATTCACACCTGCCTCTCGCCGTGCGGGGAGCTGTCGATGTCTCCGCGCGCGGTCGTAGATCGGGCCCAGGCGGCCGGGCTGGACATCATCGCCGTCACCGACCACAACACGACGGAGAACTCCGCCGCCGTCATCCAGGCCGCACGGGGGACAGGGCTCGCCGTCCTGCCCGGGATGGAGATGACGACCGCCGAGGAGGTCCACATCCTCGGGCTGTTCGACCCCGGAACCGAACTCGGCCCTTTCCAGGCGACGGTCTACCGGAACCTCCCCGATGTCCCCTCGAAAAAAAGATTCGTCAAGGACCAGGTCATCGTCGACGCGGCGGATTACGTCACGGGGTTCAGCCCGCATTGTCTCTTCGGGGCGACGCGCTTTTCCGTCCAGGAGGCCGTCGACCTCATCCACGGACACGGGGGCCTGGCCATCGCCTGTCACGTCGACCGGGAGTCGTTCAGCATCATCTCCCAACTCGGCTTCATCCCGCCCGGCCTCTGCCTCGAGGCCGTCGAGGTTTCACCGCGCCTGACCGTCGCCGAGGCCCGGACGGCGTTCGGCCCGTTCGACCCTCTGCCCATGGTCCGTTTCTCGGACGCCCATCAGCCGGAGGAAATCGGCTGCGCCACGACCGATTTTCTCGTCGCTTCGCCGAACCTCGAGGAGATCCGCAAGGCCCTGGCGGGAAAAGACGGCCGGAGGATCATCCCGTCATGATGGAGGACCTCTCTCTCCATATCCTCGACATCGCCGAAAACGCGATCGCGGCCGGCGCGACGCGGGTCCTCATCGCCGTCAACGAGAACGCGCGCCGGGACCTCCTGTCGTTCCGGGTGACGGACAACGGCCGGGGCATGTCGCGGGAGGAAAAAGATCGGGCCCTCGACCCGTTCTTCACGACCAAGCGGAAAAGGACGGGCCTCGGCCTGCCTCTCCTCGCCCAGACGGCCGAGGTCTGCGGCGGCCGCGTCATCATCGAATCCGTCCCGCGGAAAGGGACACGGGTCACGGCGCTCTTCCGCTTCGGCCACATCGATAGGCCGCCGCTGACGAAAATGGCCGAGACGATGATGATGCTCTTCTTCGGCCACGCCGAGGTCGAATTCTGCTACCGGCACACCCGTAATGGATTACTTTTCAACTATATGCGCCGCGCCTTTCCCGGCCGGGCCACCGCGTCCGCCGACGTTGCCGCGCTCAGGGATTCGTTGCGGGCCGGTTTGAAGAGGATCGGCGTCAGCTGATCTCGCCGGTGAGGTAGGCCCGGGTCCGCGGGTCTTGGGGATTTGCAAAGACCTCGGCCGCCGGACCGTGCTCGACGAGTTCCCCCAAATAAAGGAAGGCCAGGTAATCGGCCACGCGCCGGGCTTGGCGCAGGATGTGGGTCACGACGACCACGGTGTATTCCTGCTTGAGCTCGATCAGCCGCCGCTCGACGTTCTGGCTCGACTGGGGGTCGAGGGCCGAGGTCGGCTCGTCGCCGAGGATGATCTCCGGCTCGACCGCGAGGCCCCGGGCCAGGCACAGTCTCTGCTGTTGTCCGACGGAGAGGCTGGAGGCGGGCTCGCGGAGCCTGTCCTTCACTTCCTCCCAGAGCCCGGCGACCTTGAGGTAGTGCTCGACCCGGCAGTTGAGGTCCTTCTTCGACTTGAGGCCGTGGATCCGCGGGCCGTAGGCGACGTTGTCGTAGATCGACATGGGCAGGACCTGGGGTTTCTGGGAGAGCAACCCCATCTTCTTTCTTATCCGGGTGACTTCGGTCCGGGGCTCGTAGATGTTTTCTCCGTCGAGAACGACCTCGCCGCAGATACGGATGCCCTCCGCCGTGTCCAGCAGCCGGTTCAGCGACTTGAGGAGCGTCGTCTTGCCGCAGCCGGACGGCCCGATGATAACCGTGATCTTTTTGGCCGGGATGTCCAGGTTGACGTCCTTGAGGACCTGGAGGTCGCCGTAGAAGACGCTCAGGTTCCGGATGCTGATCGGTGCGGGTCCGTTCATGGGCGCTCTCATCCTTTATGTGACGACGTGTCGGGTGTATTTCCGGCTCATCGCCCGGCCGGCCAGGCTGATGAGGAGGATGATCAGGGTCAAGACCGCTGCCGAGGCGTAGGCCCTCTGCTGGACCTCGGGGAACGGCGTCCCCAGCTGGAAAAAGATGGCCAAGGGCAGGGTCGCCGCCGGGTCGGCGAGCGAGGTCGGGATGCGGTCGGTGAACCCGGCCGTGAACAGGACCGAAGCGGCGTCGCCGATGCCCCGGCCGAAGGCGAGCAGGACGCCCGTCAGGATGCCCGGGGCGCATTGCCTGACCATGACCTTGAAGGCCGTCTCGAAGCGGGTGGCGCCGAGCGAATCGGAGGCCTCCTTGAGCTCGAGGGGGACGAGGCGCATGACCTCGTCGATGGCCCGGCACATGATCGGGAATTCGAGGAGGGCGACGGTCAGCATCCCGGCCAGAAGAGAGGCCCGCAGCCCCAGGGCCAGCATGACGACAAACCCGAAGGCCCCGTAGACGATGGACGGCACCCCCCAGAGGACATCCAGGAAGAAGCGCGTCCAGACGGCCGTCTTCGAAGTGCGGCTCTTGTCGAGGTTGAGATAAAGGGCGAGGGGAAGGCTCAAGAGAAAGGCCAGGACCGTCGCCCCGACGCCGAGGTACAGGGAGCCCAGGATGGCGTTCAGGATGCCGCCCT
>Ga0315279_10003243_pt1 | contig 23027 bp, 11 predicted proteins | sample YL17G06_20_MG_FD_203694 | JGI IMG/M metagenome (GOLD analysis project Ga0315279, IMG submission 203694) | Sediment microbial communities from Yellowstone Lake, YNP, Wyoming, USA - YL17G06_20 | ecosystem: Environmental > Aquatic > Freshwater > Lake > Sediment | place: USA: Wyoming | collected... | reverse complement strand
TCGTTGTCCACCCAGATGGTGTTGAAGTCTCCGGAAAGCTGGTCGCGCAGGATGCGCTCCACCAGATCCAGGTCGTGGTGCAGCAGGGCCGGCGCCGGCTTGCGCTCGGCCTTGGCGCGGATGTCCATCCACAGGTCATACAGGAACTGGATGTCCTGCTTCAGCTCCTCCTCGCTCGAGCCCTCGGCCGCTGTGCGCACGATGAACCCGCCGGGGATGTTGCGCCGGCTCTCCACGATGACGCGCTTCAGCCGCAGGCGCTCTTCGTCGGAGCCGATCTTGCGCGACACGCCGACATGGTCCACGGTGGGCATGTAGACGACGTAGCGGCCGGGCAGGGCCACGTGCGAGGTGATGCGGGCGCCCTTCTTTCCCAAGGGCTCCTTGGCGATCTGGACGATGATCTCCTGGCCCTCGCGCAGCAGGTCGGAAATCAGCGGCAGGCCGTTGGCCGGGCGTTCGGGCGGCGCCGGCCTGGAGATTTGCGCCTGGGCCTGGCCCTGCGCCTGGCCCTCGCGCACTCTGCGCCGCATGCGGCGGCTCACGCGATGGGTGAAATGGGCACGCTCGGCGGGTCCGCGCAGCTTGGCCTGCACGGGCTCGGTCTCGGCCTCGGGAGCGCCGGCGGCCTCAGCCGCCGGCTCGCCGGCCGGCATCGCTCCGGCCTCGGACGGCGGCGCAGGCACTTCCTCCGCCGCGGCTTCTTGCTGCCCGGGTGTCTGGCTCGGCGCCTGCTCCTGGGGCTCGGCAAGCGCGGCCTGGGCCTCCACGGCAGTTTCACCGCGGGATTCACCGGCGCGCCGCGCCGGGCTTTCCTCCGCTTCCACGGGCTCGGCGGCCATCTGAGCGCGGGCTTCTTCGTGGATGCCGGCGGCGCCAGGGACTGCATCCGGATCAGCGTGCTCAGGTGCCGGTGGCTCGGCCGGCGCTTGCTCGTCAGGCCCGGCGGCCGAGAGCATCGGTTCGGCAGCCTCCCTGGCTTCCGGTTCGGTCGCCGCTTGGGGCGCGGCCGGCGGCGCCGCCAGGCGGCGATATTTGGCCAGCGACTCGCCGGGCAGGACCATTGGCTCGAGCTCGTCGTGCGCCGCGGGCACAGGCGCCTCGGGCGCTTTGGGAGGGGCCACCTCGCTGCGCGAGGCGTACTTGGATTCCGGGAACCCGCGGTCGCGGAAGCGGCGGCGCGAACGGCGGCGGCGCCCGCCGCCATGCTCGCGCGGCACGTCGGCGCCGCGGCCGGCGGCCACCTCGCCTTCCGGCGCTGCTTCGCCGGCGCTCGGAGGAGAAGCCGGAGGCGGAGGCGCGGCCTTCACCGCAGGTGGCGCCGCGGCCGGCTCCGGCGCCCGTGGCAGTTCGCGGACGCTTCGGGCCGCCTCGTGCTCCATCCGCGCCACCGTGTCTTCGACCGAGGTCACGATCTTGTCGTACTCCTCGATGTCTTCCAGGAAATCGGAGACGTACAGGAAGGCGTCTCGCTCCAGACCGATATCAACGAAGGCCGACTGCATGCCCGGCAGCACTCGCTTGACGCGGCCCTTATAAATCGCTCCCGCTATGGTGTGTTCATGTGGACGCTCAAAATAGACTTCGGCGAGCTGGTCATCCTCCAGTATGGCTACCCGGGTCTCGTGCTGCGACGAGCCCACGATCAATTCCTTCAGCATGAAAACTCCTTTGGGCGGGGCGGCGGGAGGCGCGCGCAGATCCAGACAGGCCGGCGGCCGGCGGCTGCATCACGCCCCGGTGGGCGGGTTCGTACACCTCTCGCACCAACATATTGCGCCCGGCCGGCCTCCTCGCGCCCCGGTCGGGCCGCGACCCGGAGGCCGGCGTCCAAAAACGATGAACCTTTGCAGGGAACTCGCAGGCCGCAATCCGCCGGCTTCCCTCTAACCGGCTGCCATCGGGCGGGTCGTGGCGGACCCGCCACCGCAAGTCCTCTTGCGGCCCTGACCAACACGCGCCTACGCCTGGCGCCCAACAGCGCCACGGCGTCTAGCGGCGCCTTTCCCGGCGGCATTCCGGCCCCGGCCGCGATGCCTGGCCGAAGCCGGCCGCTATGCTCGATGCTAGTTCACAAAGCGCCGCAGCCGCACGTTATTCACCAAGCCGAGCGCCATAAAGATAAACAGCACCGAGGAGCCGCCGTAACTCATCAGCGGCAACGGTATCCCGGTGGTCGGCATGTAGCCGATCACCATCCCTACGTTCACCAGGACGTGAAATAGAAGCACGCCCACCACACCCATGACGATGAACACGCCCGCTCGGTCGGGCGCCGTCTGGGCGTTGTGAACCAGCCTCATCAACACCATGAAATACAACAGCAAGGCCGCCAGCACACCGAAGAAACCGTGCTCCTCGGCGAAGGCGGCGAAGATGAAGTCGGTGTGCGGCACGGGCAGGAACCCAAGCTGCATCTGGGTGCCCTTGGTTGTGCCCTTACCCCACAACCCTCCGTGGCCCACCGCAATCTTCGACTGCAGAACCTGGTAGCCGGCCTTCAGCGGGTCCCCTTCGGGGTTCAGGAAGGTGGTCAGCCGCGCCTTCTGGTACGGTTTCAGGCCGTAGTGCCAGGCCGCGGGCATGGCCAGCGCCGCCAACAGCGCCACCAGGGCCACGTGCTTCGGCCGAACGCCGGCCAGGAATACGGCCATCATGACGATGGGCGCATAAGTCAAAGAGGTGCCGAGATCGGGCTGCAACAGGACCAGCCCCATCGGGACCCCCGCCAGCAGACCAACCTTGACCAGGTCCGCAACCGCAACCTTGCCTTGGCGAGTCTCGCTGAAATACCTCGCCACCGCCAATATTATCACCAACTTGACGAATTCAGACACCTGAAAGTGGAAGCCGCCGGCCAGCGGAATCCAGCGCCGCGATCCGAACACCTTGCGGCCCACCACCAGCACCGTGGCCAGCAGGGCCACGGAAATCAGGTACATGATCGGCACCTGTTCCATCAGCGCGTGGTAATCGATCATGCTCATCAGGAACATGAGCATGATCCCGCCCAGAATCCAGTAGATCTGTTTCTCATGTGCTCCGGCGAACTTGGTGCGATACGTGGCGCTATAGATTTCCATGACGCCCAGCGCGGCGATCAGCAACACCATCCCCAGCAGCAACCAGTCGAATCCTTTGTATCGAGTGAAGTTCGTCATGAGAAAACCAGGCTGTAGGCTGTGGGCTGTAGGCTGTAGGAGAATCGGCTGTGGGTTGTGGGGAACCCTCCCGGCCCACAGCCGTCACCCCACAGCCTCCGGCCTCCAGCCTCCAGCCTCCAGCCTCCAGCCTCCAGCCTACGGCCTACAGCCTACGGCCTATCTCCCGCCAGCCGGGCGTACTCCTGGCGGTTGAAGCGAGCGCGCTTGTCCCAATACGCTTTGATCACTTCGCGAACGACGGGGGCCGCCAGGTAGCCGTGCTCGCCATGCTCGAACAAGGTGGCCACAACGATCTCCGGGTTCCGCCGTGGAGCGGTGCCCACGAACCAGGCATTGTCTTTCAGTTGACCTTTCAGTTGGCTGGAGCGGACGGCCTTGGTCAACTCCAAACTGGCCACCTGGGCCGACCCGGTCTTGCCGCCCACGTCCACGCCCTGGATGCGGGCGCGGCCGCCGGTGCCGCCGCCTTCGTTGACCACGCCCCACATGCCTAGCGTCACCTGCTCCACGGTCTCCTCTTTGAGCGGGAAGCGGCGCACTTCGTCCAGTTTCGCTTCCGGCCGTTCGGCCTTCACGTCGGCGGGGAACACCAGGTGCGGGCGGCGGAACTCGCCGCCAGAGGCGATGCCGCCGACGATGTAGGCCATCTGGAGCGGGGTGATGGCCACCGAGCCCTGCCCGATGGCCACCGAGATGGTCTCGCCGGCGTACCACTTGTCGCGGAACATCCGCCGCTTCCACTCCGGCGAGGGCATCACGCCCTCTTCCTCGTGCGGCAGGTCGATGCCGGTCTTGTGGGCCATGCCCAGATGCTCGGCGTAGTACGCCAGCTTGTCGATGCCCAGGCGCTGCCCGGCGGTATAGAAGAACACGTCGCAAGACTGCACGATGGCGCGGTGCAGGGCGATGTGACCGTGGCCGCCTTTCTGCCAGCACTTGAAGTAGCGGCCGTAGAAGGTGGCGCCGCCCGCGCAGCTCACCGCGGTTTCCGGTGTCAGTACCCCTTCTTCCAGCCCGGCGGTGGCGTTAACGACCTTGAACACGGAGCCCGGCGCAAGCTGCGCCTGGATGGCGCGGTTCAGCAGCGGAAGGTCGGGGTTATCGACCAGCTCTTTCCATTCCTGGCTGGTGATGCGGACCGCGAACTTGTTGGGGTCGTAGGTGGGCCGGCTGACCATGGCCAGCACCTCGCCGGTGTGCGGGTTCAGCGCCACCACGGCGCCGTTCTTGCCGTCCATAGCCACCTCGGCCGCCGTCTGCACGTCCAGGTCGATGGTCAGCCGCAGTTGCCTGCCGGCCACCGCGGGCTTTTCGTCGAGCTTCTGCACCTCGCGCCCCCGGCTGTCTACCATAGTGCGCCGCATCCCGTCCTGCCCCATGAGGATGTCGTTGTACTGCCGCTCCAGGCCGCTCTTGCCCACCATGGCGCCGGGGTTGTACTGGGCGAACTCGGGGTTGTTCAGCTCCGAGTCGCTGACCTCGCCGACGTAGCCAATCACGTGCGCGGCGAACCCGTTGCGCGCGTAGAGGCGGCGCTGCACCATGACGTGCTCCAGCTCCGGCAGGTCGTCGCGGTGCGCTTCCAGAAAGGCCAGGTCGGCCGACGTGGCGTCTTCCTTGATGATGATGGGATCGTACTTGGGCTCGCGGGCGAAGCGCCGCAGTCGCCCCTGCAACTCCTCGATGGGGATATCCAGGCCCTGGGAAATCGCCGGTAGGTCTTGCAGCAGTTGCCTGGTCTGCTCGCGCAGCAGCAGGATGCTGAACGAAGGATAATTGGAGACCATGACGCGGCCTTCGCGGTCGATGATGCGGCCCCGCGGCGCCAGCAGCGGCAGGTTCTTCACCCGGTTCTGCTCCGCCAACTCCGAGTAGTAATCGGGATTCTGGATTTGCAGCCGCCAGAAACCGGTGGCCAGCAGCAGGAAGACCCCCAGCGTCAGGTACTGAACGAAAAGGATCTTGTACTGCGCGAACTTGGTATCGCTGCCTTCGGGATAGCCGGTGAAGCGATTCGGAAAAGCCACGGTGAAGCCAACCTGCAGGAGGGGACGCACCCGCTACCGCCTTCTATTGTATCAGCAGTCGCGGCCCTTCAATTGCGGATCTCGGATCGCGGATTTCGGATTGCGGACCGGGAGCAAGCGGGCGCTGGAAATCCGCAATCCGCACTCCGCACTCCGCAATCAGAGTTGGAAGGGATCGTAGCGAACGATGCCGCGGTAGCCCTCCGTGGCTTTCGCCTTCCGCAGGTAATAGCGGAAGCGCGGGCTTCCGGCCGCCGCTGCCTCCTCGCTCCTGGCTATCAAATAGTAGGCGCCGGCGTACTCGATCTGCACCAGCGCAGTCCAGTCCTGCTTCTTGCGGACGGACGTGACAAGCAAGTCCCAGCTCTCGCCCGGAGGCGCGGTTTCAACCACGTCGGGGACCAGCGGCGCAAGCCGGCGCTCGGCGCGCTTGCGCTCGGCCAGGTCGTGGCACCGGCCCAGCAGCCAGAAGGGCAGGGAGGCCATCGGCTCATTGCACACGCCCGCCGAGACTGCCCGTACTGCACCTTCCACCATAAAGTACATGACCAGCAGCGGTCCCGGGGTAATCGCGAAGGCGAGCCAACCGAGCACACCCAGGCCAAACGACATCATGTACTGGTTGTGCTGCATGTCCCCGGGCAGCGTGGCCGCGGCCAGCCGGGCCGTGGCATCCAGGAAGCGGAAGAACAGCAGGATGTAAACGGCAAGCAAGGCCGCCGCCGTGGCCACGCCGGACCAGAAGGCGCCGGCCAGCGCATTGCTCCGCCGGCCGCGCCAGTAGCGCGCCGGCAGCAGGCTCAACAGCATGTCAACCAGCATGGCTTGCTCGCTCGGCCGGCTAGCTTATCAGAACGAAGCGCTGTCATTCCAGCGTGCGGTCGCGGCAACAGTGCTGGTTCTCTGACCGCTTGGTTTTGTACCTCTGGCCGCGGCGGACGAACCCGGTGGCACAGGCTTCCAGCCTGGGGGATTCGTTTCGGGAATGGCAGTAGGTGTGCAGCGTGTTGCCGGACGATCACTTTCGGCTTCTCTTTGGGCGCCAGCGAGGAAGCCGGTTACGAGAACCGGGCGCTTCCGGCTTGGGGCGATGGAGGTTCGTGAACTTCACCAGGGGAATGGGGTTGTCATCGTCTCCGAGAGGAATTTCCGATTTCTCCTTTGGAACAGCATCCAAGTCGACCAATCCGAGGACCGCGAACTCCGCCCTGCCGGCTGCGGGTGTCAGAGACACCAACCCGGTGAACGCCTCGCGATCCAGCACAACGGTCGCGCAACCGGGGCAAAAATGTCCGCCGTCATTCCCGACTATGAACGAGTGGACGTCTCCGGATTCCCGGATCACCATGACGTAGGTATGACGCTCGCTCTTAAGCCGGGAACGGCACTGCGGACACGTGGAAGTGCCGCCCACGTCGGTTGACCAGAACATCTCGCGAGGAACGGATGCCGGAAATCTCTTCGCCTTGCTCATTTCCTTGCCCCGAACGTCAGCAATTAGACTCCGGCTCAATCGGCGAGTCAAGCCATGGGCCCGGCTTCAGCCCGGGCCGACCCGAACGGCGCGGATTAGAGCCGCGTCCTGCGACTCAGGTCTCAAGACTCACGACCTCAGGTCAGATAATCCCATTGCGGATGGCGTGCAGCACGGCTTCCAGCCGGGAATGGGCGCCGGTTCAGCGGTCCAGTAGACCGGGCCGAGGAAGTACGGATCGCGTCGCCCAGCCCGCTCGCGCAGCGCCTGCCGCCATTCGAACCGCACCCATTCGGATGAGGCCGTCATCGTGGCCTCGGTTAGCGAGGGCCCCCGAGAATGGGACACAGATGAACCAGATCAACACAGATAGAATGGCAGGCAGATGAACGCCTTCTCTACGCAGGTCCGCTCAGTTCTTGACCTGTGTAGCAGTCGTACCGTTCGCTGTTTTTTTTAGCAGCGAATTCAGGCAGCCCCTCGCCCCCCTCAAGGATGGACCAAACAACCGATCCGCAGATTTCGCAGATTGCGCAGATTAAGATCCAATTCTGGAATCTGCGAAATCTGCGTAATCTGCGGATGGGTTCCGGCTCGGCTGGTCCGGGTTTATCTGTGTTCATCTGTGGTCCATTCCTTGCGTTTTCTGCGTGTTTTCTGCGTGCTCGGCGTCTCGGCGTGACCGAGTCTATAATCGTCCGAGGAAAACTTTGGTCAGCTTGGCAACCACGTCGGGCGCGTAGCCGCGCAGGTCGGCGATGCGCAGGGCCTGCTGGCGCATGGACTCCAGCTCGCGAGGGCTGGGGCCGCAGGCCACCGTGCCCTCATACGACTCCAGCGCCACGAGCACGCTTCCCAGAATCAGGTGTGCTTCGCCTTGCGTGGCCAGGCGCCACATTTCGTTCCCGGCATCCTCTGCTTTCTTACACTGGGCGAGCACTTGGTTCGCCATCTCGGCGGCAGCGTCGTAGTCTTTGCGATAAGCAAGCTGCAGGAAGGCCACGTTGATGCCCATGTAGTAGGCTTGCTCGGCATCGCCCTTGGCCACGGCTTCCTGGCAACCTTTCTGGTAAAGTTCCAGCGCCTTCTCGGCATCGGCGCGCCGGTGATCGAGCAGCCAAAAGCGCTTGAAGCGGCCGGCCAGAACACCCAGCACATCCGAGCCTCTCCGCTGATGCTGCTCCAGAAGCTGAACCGCATCCTGGCGCCGCCCGACGGCTTCCAGCGCCAGGGCAAGCTGCACCGCGCCTTCATCGTCGAGTTCGGCGCGGTGCGGCCAGAACTTCTCCACGGCCTCGTGGAACCGGCGCATCTCCACAGCTACGCGTAGCGCGTTTCCCGGGCCTTCCGCGGCGGCGTCTCCTGTCAGGCCCTGCAGCACCACCTGGAAGCTCAGATCGTTGTGCGTCCGGGGATTGATCATGGAGCGGTGATCGCCGGGCACCATCTGCTGCTCGGATTCCGGGAAAGGCCCCAGCGACGACTCGGCGGGAACGAACTGATCCTGCTGGCCGGCGATGGCCAGCAAGTGAAAGGGCCGCGGCGGGGCGAATTGCGCGTCCCAATCCGCTCGAAGCTGCTTGATGAAGGCGCCCTGGTCATCGAGATCCGGCGGCTGGCGCCTCCAAAACTTGAACGGCGAATCCTTTTTCAGGCCGGCGCTTGGCGTTCCGAAGAGGAATACGTGGCCCACGCGTTTCCTCATCTCTGGGCAACTGGGCAGAAGCCGCTGCACAATCAGGCCGCCGACGCCGTGCGCGAGCAACGCCAGGCTCTGGCAGTCCTTCAGCTCGGAATGTACGAGCGCGGTTGCAGACACCCTGGCGAGGCCGGCCATGTCCAGGTCCGACGCCCAGATGCCCATCGAGTCCGGCAGCAGCCTGGCGGCATACCCAATGCTGTAGACGTGCCAATCGCGCAGGCGTGGCTCAGCTTCGAGCAGGTTGGTGAAGGCACCCCAGGTTTCTTTCAGCCCTTCGGCGCCGTAGACGAACACGATGGCCGCCGCCGCGCCTTTCGGCGCCTCCGCAATCCGCAACGGCACAATCGAGATCACGTCGCTCGGCAACCCTCGCGACAAGATAGCGCGTTCCCGGCGTAGCGGGCAAGAGCGGGCTGCACCCGCAGCGCATCGGCTATTGGAGTGCGGCTATGGAGCGCCGGCGTCCCGCCGGCCCCCGGGCGTCTCGCCGACTGCTACCACACCCGGGTCCGGCGGGACGCCGGCGCTCCATACCAGGCGGCGCTTCTGTGTGATTTTCATTTCCAATGGTGGGCCGCAGGCCCATGGACACTCGCTGCTTGCGCGCGCCGCTATCAGATGCCCTGCGGGGGTTCCGGCTTCTTCGCCCAGAGCCGCTGCCACCAGGGCAGCGCCTTCCAGCGAGCGAGTTTCTGCTGGTGCTGCTGAGAAGCCGGTTCCCGTTCATCTCGGCGAGGTCCATAATGCTGGCGGAAAGCACCCACGACTGCTGCCTTAGAACTGTCCATTCGTTGAGAATACTCATCGCGCGTCTCTTTCGCTGTCGGAAGCAGCGCCGCCTCGATCGGCTGCTCTTTCTCCAGCAACTCGACAATCCCGAGTCTCAGCAAGCTCAACCGCATCTGACCGACAATCCCACGCATTCGATTCCGTCCTTCCACCTCGTAATGAGTAGCCCGATGGAATAAGATCACCAGACCCACTCCCAGCGCAGCGGCAAGCTCCATGCCAACGTCGAGACAATCGCGGTCGCGCTCGCTGGCGAGCGCTCGCCGCGTAGCGTGAAAGCGTTCGGCACCATCTCTCGTGTTGGGAGATGGTATGCCGAGGCGCTTGTATATATCCGAGGTATCGGCGTTACCAGTGGACACCAGATCCTGCCGTTCAGGTAAGACCTGTGTTCCGAGACCGAGCGCATAAAGGGCGTATCCGAGTTCGATCAGCAAGACGCCTCGCTCGGCCGGATTTGAAATTACAGTCGGGGAAGGGTCCCTCTGGTGCTGCAACTGGAGCCGAAGAGCCACGAGATCAGTCTCGGGGCTTTCATGTCCGGAGGCAGCGAACATCTTGTCCCTAACATCACCTTTTCTTGTGCGGCCAGACAAAGCCTCGAGCCCGGCGACGATCCGGGGCAAGATGGAGGCTACACCTTCGGCTGGAATCCGGATCGATGTAGCGGACCCGATAGCTTGTCTCCATTCCGGCTGGCGGGTCTGAAACTCAGCGTGCGAAATGTCGACGAGTACCGGGGCGAACGGTTTGCCGCTCTCGTGAGCATGTACGACCTCCTTTTCGACTTGGTGAGACGAAAGAGAATGAACGGAGATGATCAACACGACGGCAGAGGACTCCTCAATGGCCTTACTAGTCTGGATCAAGTAGGAGAGGGCGGGGAGACCATCACGTTCGTAATACCACGTGTTGTACCCGGCAGCCTCGAGGCCGTCCGCTATCCCCTTGGCAATCCCACCATCCTCCTCCACATGGCTAATGAAAATCTTCTTTTCCATGCAACCTCCACACCAGCCGCTCCCAACATTAAGCCTGTCGTTCGATGAGTTCCTGCGGAATCTCGTCGGGCACCCAGCCGTAGCGCTCGCCCAGCAGGCCGATGAAGTAGGGCCGGCAGCGGTGGATTTCGGCGAGGCAGATGGGTAGTACTTCCGCCTTCCGCTCATCGGGGATACCCCAGCGCAAATCCACGTCGCCCCAGGTGACGCTGCGCTGCTCGCACAGCTTGCGAAGCTGGGGGAAGACGCGCTTGACTAGCTCATCGCGCTCCGCGTGCATATCGCGGAACGTGCTGCTGATGAACACGCGGATGACGCGCTGCTGGGCCGTAAAGGGGACTGTTTGATCGGGCATGCTATCCCCTCACGAGGTGATGGGCCGCCTGGTATGGCCCCATGATACGGGGCCAGGGGCGTTTGGCCAAGCGCTGTGTAGCGTCGACGTCCTGCGGGCTGGGCCCTGAGCTGCGCGCCCAACCTGAGGGTTGCCGGCGAGACGCCAGCGCTACAACGGGGCCGGTCGGCGAGACGCCAGCGGTACGTCACGGCGCCCCGAGCAGATATTGCCATGCGTCGGCGACACGGACATCGGCCGGCGGCTTGCGCGTGCCGCGCTCGTGGGCCACCAGCACCCTCGGCACGCGTGGGAACTTCGCCGCGGCCCACTCCAGCGCCGCGATTTCGCGATGCCAGGTGTCCGCACGTGAAACGGAGAAGGCCACGTTGATGAATTGCTCCGGACGGTCCCGGTTCACCACCAGGTCAATCTCGTGATCCCCCGCCAAGTAGGCCAGGTCGTCGCGCTGCCGGCGCCAGTGCAAAAACACGGCCGTCTCCAGCTTCTTTCCGGCATCAACGCTGGGTTCGGCGACAAACGGATACGCCAGCGCCCAGTCAATCGCATGGAGCTTCTTCGGGTTCATGGCCTGTTTACGCAGCGAGCGTTCGGCCACCGGCAGCGGGAAGACGAGGAACGATTCCTCCAGATAGCCGAGATAGTTGTAGAGCGTGTCCTTCGACAGGCCAAGCCCCTGCGAGCGAAAGTCCTGGTAGAGCTTGTGGACGCTGAAGAGCGAGGCTGGGTGGCCAAGGCAATGCCGGAGCAGCAGGCGCAGCACCTGGGGATTCGCCACGCCGTACCGCTCGACCAGATCCTTGTAGAACACCAAGTCCACATATTCCTTGAGAATCCGCGGGCGCAACAACTCGTCGGCCAGCACGACTTCCGGCAGGCCGCCGGTTCGAAGATAATCCTCCAATGCCGCGGCCATGCGGCTTTCGGAAACGCGCGAATACGGTTCATGCTCAAGCCCGCGAAACCCCAGGAACTCGGCAAACGACAGCGGAAATACCTCGTAGGAAACGCTGCGCCCGCGCAGCCGCGTGGCGAGTTCCCGCGACAACAGGTGGGACGAAGAGCCGGTGACGAACAGGTGCGCGTCCTCGGTGTCGTGCAACCGGCGGATGTAGGTTTCCCAGGCGGGCACGTTCTGCACTTCGTCAAAGAACAGGTATTTTTCTTGCCCCGCCACCTCGGGATATAGTTCGTCGTGTGCCCGCAGAATCAAATCGAGTTCGCCGGCCCGGATGGGGAGGAGACGGTCGTCCTCAAAGCTGAGGTAAAGCATCCGCCGCCGATCCACGCCCCGGGCCTCAAGCCGGCGCATAGTTTCGTAGAGAAGATAGGTCTTCCCGCTGCGCCGAATGCCGACCAGCGTCACCACCTTGCGCGAGTCGAGCGGCAACTGGAGCGCGCGCGGCACGGCCGACGGCAGTGGCCGCGTCGTGGACTGGGCCAGGATGTACTTCAGCGTTTCCTTGTCCATGAGGAAACAATGAACCGTTTTGTTCCTTTTTGGCAAGGAAATACGACGACCTGATCCGAAGTCGGCCGGGGTCATCTCGCCCGGGCAGGCGGCGCTCCTGGGAGCGCGGGAGTCCCGCGCGCCCCACGTTCCGCACGGGCCGCGGTGGCGGCGCTACGTCGCCGCGTTGCGGTGCTGGGTGATATTGAGAAGCACTCCGACCGCCACCAAGGTGAACAGGAGCGAAGTGCCGCCGTAGGAGATGAAGGGCAACGGAAGGCCCTTGGTCGGCAGCACCTTTAATACCACGCTGACGTTGATCAGCGCCTGGCCGACAATCATCACGGTGATGCCAAGAGCCAGCAGGCGGCCGAAAGCATCCGGGGCGGCCAGCGAGGCTCGCAGGCCGCGCCACAGGAACACCGCAAAGGCCGCCAACAGCAGCGTCGCGCCCAGCAGGCCGAATTCCTCGGATACGACCGCGAAAATGAAGTCGGTATGGGGCGCCGGCAGGAAGAACAGTTTCTGCTTGCTTTGCATGAAGCCTGTCCCGGCCGGACCTCCGCTGCCCACGGCGATGAGCGACTGGATGATCTGAAAGCCCTTGCCATAAGGGTCTCGTTCCGGATCCCAGAAAATCAGGATGCGCTCCCAACGGTAGGGGACGCGGTAGATCAGGAAGTAGAACGCGACCGGGGCTGCCGCCAGCGCCATTCCGAAGTACCGAAGGGGCACCCCGGCAACAAAAAGCATGCTGCCGGCTACGAACCCGAGGACGACCGCGCTGCCCAGGTCGCGCCCCGCCACGACCAGCGCCAGCAGAAGCGCGATCGGGGCACACGCTGGAATGATCACCCGCGCCAGGTCGTGCATCCGGTCGCGCCGGCGCTCCAGAAACCAGGCGAGAAACAGGATGGCGATCAGCTTTGCGGGTTCGGAAGGCTGGAACGAGAACGGTCCCCATCGCAGGAAGCGATGCGTCCCGCGAACCGGGTTCAGAAACAGCGCCGCCAACAAAAGGCAGATCACCAGGCTGGTAACAAGCAAGACGAGGGCCTGGTGACGGTAGCTGTGATAGTCCACGCGAATCAAGACAAGGAGGGCGGCGGCGCCCAGGGCAGCGGCCGCGAACTGCCGCGCGAGGAAACCATAAGGCCAACGGGCACTTTCCTGCGCGACGATGCCCGATGCGCTGAACACCATGGCGAGGCCGAACAGGACCAGCGCGAGCGTGAGCACAAACAGCGCCCGGTCGGACTGGAAGCGCACGGGCATACGATTGCATCGAGCATAAACCGGGCTCTGCGAAGCATGTGTCTCGGGCGTGCCAGCGTTCGTATCAGCGCAATAAACACAACGCCACGTGGGTCATTGCGCCCGAGGCACAACACATCGAGCGTACTCACGTGCGGCGGCGGACGTGGTAGATCACGGAACGGGCCGCTCCCGTGGCCAGCGGCGCCTGCTTGATCTCCTCGCAAACAACGTCGGTTGCCCCTTCGGCTGCGGCCAGGGCGGCAAACCGCTCGGTGGCATAGACCTGGCCCGGCGGGGTGGCTGGCTCGATTCGGGCCGAGGGGCTGGCATGCGGGCCGATGTACTCGGCCTGGCCGGTCTGCGGGTTCTTGCGCTTGTATACCGGGCCGGCATGCAGGTTGATGCGCAGGCCCAGATCCTTCGGCAGCCCCTTCTGCTCCCAGTCCGTGTTCGCAACCAAGTCGCACAGGTCCAGGGCGAAGCGGCCAGCAGGCCGCACGCCGGAAAACACAAGAAGCAAGTTCTCGCCCGAAGTGCTGGTCATGACCGGAGCGCACTCGGCGCGAGCGGCCAGATCACCGATTGCTCCCAGGAAATGCCGCGCGTAAAGACCAACCTGCTGCTCGGTGAGGTTGCTGAAGCCGGCCGCATCGGCGAAGAGCATGGCTGCAATTTCTGTGCCTTGATCGGCGCCCGCAGCTTCGCCAGGCTCGGTGCCTTCCTCTTCGACCTGGAGCACGCGCAGCAGTTCCTCGGGCGTGGTCAGGCTGGCCCGAACCTTGGCCAACCCTCGTTCGAGCAAAGTGCGATAGCCGCCGGCGCGGGCCGCCTTGGCGATTTCCCCCTCCGGCTTTGTCTGATGGATGGAGTCACGTACCGCGCCCGTCATGACCAATAGCTCGTACAGGCCTGTCCGGCCGGAATAACCTTTCCAGTTGCACTCGGCGCACTTGGCGCCCTGATAGTAAGCGCCCTCACCAGGCAAGCGAAGGCGCCCCAGCACGGTTCCAGTTGGCTCGTACCGGCATTTGCAGCGCGGGCATATTCTCCGCGCCAGGCGCTGAGCCATGATCAGCAGCACGGAAGAAGTCACCACGCGCGGATCGATGCCCAGGTCCAGCAGCCGGCCGACCGTGGCCGGCGCGCTGTTAGTGTGCAGAGTGGAAAGCACGAAGTGGCCGGTCTGTGAAGCATGAAACGCCATCTCCGCCGTTTCGCGGTCCCGAATCTCGCCGACGAGGATAATGTCGGGATCCTGGCGCAGGCAAGCGCGCAGGCTGCGGGCGAAGGTCAGACCAATCTCAGGATGCACCTGGACCTGGTTGGTTCCGGGCAACTGGAATTCGACCGGATCCTCGACGGTGATGATGTTTACCTCGGGCTTCAGTTTGTGTTTGAGGAGCGAGTAAAGGGTGGTGGTTTTGCCGCTGCCGGTCGGGCCGGTCACCAGAATCATTCCCTGTGGATTCTCGGCCACGCGCAGCAGCCGGTCCAGGTCCTCCGGTTCGAACCCCAAGCCCGCGATGTCAGGAATCACTCCACCACCCAGAATCCGCATTACCACTTTCTCGCCCAGGTACGTCGGCAACGTGGAAACGCGCAGGTCCACTTCCCTGTCTCCACGAGAAACCTTGAACCTGCCATCCTGCGGAAGCCGCGATTCGGTGATGACGACACCTTTAGCAAGGACTTTCACACGAGCGACAAGCCGTTGGCCCTCGTCCTTGGGCAGGGGCGGCGTGAGCTCTTGCATCTGACCGTCAACGCGTATCCGCACCTGTAATCCGTGGACCCTTGGCTCGAGATGGATGTCGCTGGCGCGCTTGTCGATGGCATCGGCGATCATCTTGTCCACCTTCGTTACGATGGACACCTCCTGGACCGCGGAGACCACAGGCGCATCTTCCGGCCGTTTCTTCTGCGGCGCGGCCTGGATCTGGAGCTTGGGAAGGTCCACCCCTTCAGGGCGGCGGCTCGGTGCGGGCGGCGGAGGTGGGGCGGGGGCGGCGGACGGGGCTGGCGGGGGTGGCGGCGCGTAGGCCGCCTTGATGGCTTCCTCGATCTCGGTCCGCGTGGCGCCCAGCACCTGCAGTTCCCGTTTGGCCAGGGACTTGACCTGGTCCTTGGCAGGCAGATCGAACGGGTTGGCCATGGCCACGGTCAGCTTCTCCCGATCCGCCTTCAGTGGCACCAACAGGTACCTGCGCGCCATCTCCTCGGGCACCAGCCGGACGGCGGCAGCCTCCGGAGCGCTACCAGAGGGATCGAAGCGGCCTGTCGCATGGCGAAGTGCCGTCGCCCATCCGACGAGCGCATGCGCCACCGCTTCCTCACTGAACTTCCATTTGTCGATGAGGATAGCCAACGCGCCCAACGTCTCTCCGGAGGCCAGTTGCAGCGCCTGTAAAAGCTTTTCGTTGGTTACATACGTCACGTTGGCCGGGGCTGGACTTGACCCCTTCGACATTGGATTGCTCTCCTTGACCTGGCCTAAAGGCCGTATGCGCGGCGCAGCACGCCATCGGCTCGGGCTTGCAGGTCGGCGACCGTGAACGAACCGAGCGATTTATTGACGCAGTCATCGGTTGCCAGCAGGCAGTTCCTGGCGCGGTCCGCTTCCTTGCGGTTTGCGGCCAGCAGGATGATGGGAACGTGCGCGGTGCGCCAATCCCGCCGCAGCCTCCGGCACACCTCGAGGCCATCGATTTCCGGCATGGTGACATCCAGCAAAACGAGACTCGGTTGAACTCGCGCCACCTGCTCGATCGCTTCCCGGCCATCCGCGGCCGTGAAAATCTCGGTCGGAATCGACAGCTTGGCCAACGCTTCACAGAGCAGCTTCCTGACCGAAGGATCGTCGTCTACCGCCAGGACTTTCATCCGCTCACAGAGCTCGCCATGGGAAGACAGCAGTCCCTTGGCGGAGGCGGCCGATTGCCCGCGCCCGGCTGCCTTCGGATTGGCCGAGGGCCCGACCGTGACGCCCGGCGAAGCAGGTGGAGGCGGGGCCTCGATGGCGGCGCCGGCCAGCTCGGGGCATTCGCGCCGCAGGATCTCGGCCAGGTCGATCAGCTCAATTCGCAGGCCCGCCTTGCTCCAGCGTTCGACGTTGCTGGCGGTGCCCCCAGGCCCGTCGCCCGGTTGGCCATTCCATACCGCCATCGCGGTCAGTTCGGTATCCAGGCTCGAGGCCCGCAGGCTGGCGAGTCCTTGCAGAAAGATGTTGGCGAATTCGTAAGGGACGCCGCCCGGCTTCAACTCCTGCTCGGAAACAGTCTGCAGCGTTGCTCGCTTCAGCACGCGCTCGAAGCGAGCGCCCCAATCGGCGCCGGGAATAATATCCACGCTGGCCTTGCGGAACTGTTCCGGAGGAAAGGGCAGGACGACATAGATTTCGCCCCGCCGCGCCAGCATCGCCTCCAGAAACAGAATGTCGGAACCGCAGGCGGCCGAGGCGTAGCCGAAACCGGCATCCAGCTTCTTCAGCCGTTCGGCGATGGCGGCAGATACGGCCTTTTCCAGTTTCGAAGGGAAACGCGGACGCGGCCGGCCCGCCTGGTCGATCATGTGGCCTGTAAACAGGACGACTCGCCCGATGCCGAAACAGCGGTCAAACAGGTTGCGCTCCCGGCCCAAGTGTTCCAGCAGAAGCCGGGCCCGGCGCCGAGAGGTGGCGAGATCGCCGAAATTCGCTTGCCCCAGTTTTGCCGCCCGCGTGTACCGGCGTTCGGCTTCCTCCCACTCACCAAGGATGAGCGCTGCCGTACCCAACGATGAAGCGGCCCAGTAGTCCTCTACCTTCTTCAGCTTTTTCAGGCAATGGCCACGGACTTCGCGCGCCAGGGCGCGGGCGCGTGTCTTCTGTCCCCTCAGCAGCGCGGTGCTGGCCGCGTTGATCCCGGTATAGATGGCATCGTCCAGCTTCCGGCGCTGCACGGCCAAGCGGTACCCCTGGTGGTAAAGGCGGTGCGCGTTGTGCAATTGAGCTGCTTTCTCGGCCGGATCTTCGGCCCGCGACCAGAAATCCATGTGGGTGCGGGCCAGGATGCCGAGCGTCTCCCCGTCCCTGTTACCCTCTTGATAAAGTTGGCGGAGGATGGCATTAGCTTGTTCGGTCGCCCCGCTGCGGGCCAACGCCAAGCCCTGGAGTTGGCGGAGTCGAAGATCTTCCGGCCATAGCTTGAGGCCTTCGCTGACGACTTCGGAGGCCTGGAACGGCGCCCCCTTCCGGAGGATTCGCTCCCCGAGTTGCCGGTAGACCTCGGGCTCACCGGACCATGCCGCGGCGGACCGTTTTTTCCAGATCGCCAAGAGTTCGGGCAGCTTCAAATCCTGCTTCAACCGGTCCAGCAGTTGCTCCACTTTGCCCATCGGGATGCCTTCCAAGAGAACTTCGGGGTCACGCCGGACCCTGGATGGGGTTCACGGTTTCCGATACTGCGCTTCAATCCTCGATCCCCTCCAGACGAAGGAAGTGCACAACGCCGGAGGCTTGAGCAGCAATCACAGTCACACCGTCAGATGCAATGGCCAGCGACCGCAAAGGTCCGTCACCACTGAAGCTAGCCAGGAGTCTCGCGGTTTCCAGGCTCCATACCTTCACCGTACCATCCTCTGAGGCCGACAGCGCTAACCTCCCGTCCACCGTTGCTGTCACCGCCATCACCCAGTCGTTATGACCTATCAGCGCACACAGTTCCGTCTCGGTCTCGAGGTTCCAGACCTTAACCGTCCTGTCCCAAGAGGCCGACAGCGCCCGCCTGCCGTCCGTCGTCACCGCCACCGCTGTCACCCCATGGGTATGGCCCGTCAGCGTGCGCAGTTCCGCACCCGTCCGCAAGTCCCAGACCTTCACGGTCCGATCATCGGAGGCCGAGAGCGCCTGCCTCCCGTCCGCCGTCACCGCCACCGCCCTCACCGGTCCGGCGTGGCCGGCCAGCATGCACAATCTGGTACCGGTTTCGAGGTCCCACACATTCACCGTCTGATCAGAGGAGGCCGAGAGCGCCCGCCTCCCGTCCGGTGTCACCGCCACCGCCCTCACCGGTCCGGTGTGGCCGGCAAGCGTGCACAGTTCCACCCCCGTCTCGAGATCCCAGACCTTCACCGTCTTGTCGAAGGAGGCCGAAAGCGCCCGCCGTCCGTCCGCCGTCACCGCCACCGCGCTCACCGGGGCGGCATGGCCGACCAGCGGGTGCAGTTCTGTCCCCGTTTCCAGGTTCCACACCCTCACCGTCCTGTCCCAAGAGGCCGACAGCGCCCGCCGCCCGTCCGCCGTCACCGCCACCGAGCTCACCCCGGCCCCAGTGGCGGCGCGCGGAGTTCCGCCCTCCTCTGTCGGCTGCGCATCCAGGGCCCAGACTTTAACTGTCTTGTCCCAAGAGGCCGACAGCGCACGCCTTCCCTCGGCAGTCACCGCCACATCCATCACCCATCCGGTGTGACCCTGCAGCGTACGCAACGCCACCCCCGTCTCCAGGTCCCATACCTTCACTGTCTGGTCGTCAGAGGCTGACACCGCACGCCTACCATCCGGTGTCACCGCTACTGCCCTCACCGCGTCAGCATGGCCCACCAGGGTGCGCAGTTTCACACCCCTTCCCAGGTCCCACACTTTCACGGTCCGATCATCGGAGGCTGACACCGCCCGCCTGCCATCTACTGTCACCGCTACTGCCCTCACCGCGTCAGTATGGCCGACGAGGGTGTGCACCTCCACACCCCTTGCCAGATCCCACACTTTCACGGTCCGATCATCGGAAGCTGAGACAGCGCGCCTGCCGTCCATTGTCACCGTCACCGCCCGTACCCGGTCGGTATGGCCCGCCAGGCTATACAGTTCCGTGCCCGTCTGTAAGTCCCAGACCTTCACGGTCCGATCATCGGAGGCCGACAACGCCCGCCTCCCGTCCGGCATAACTGCCACAGCATTCACCAAGTCGGTATGACCGGCCAAGGTGCACAGTTCGGCCCCCGTTTCCAGGTCCCAGACTTTGACCGTTAAGTCATAGGAGGCCGACAGCGCCCGCCGACCGTCGGGTGCCACCGCCACGGCCGTCACCCCTTCGGTATGGCCCTTCAGCGTGCGCAGCTCCGCGCCCGTTTCCAGGTCCCAGATCTTCAGTGTCCGGTCATGGGAGGCCGAGAGCACCCGCCGACCGTCAGGCGCCACCGCTACCGCATTCACCGGGGCGGCATGGCCTGCCAGTGTGCGCAGCAGTGGTCCACCCGGCGGTGTCAAGCTGGCCGTCAAGGGCCTCAGCCAAGCCTTGAGTTTCACGCTCCGGGTTTTCTCTAGCAGTCCCTGGATTGGCGAGGACTGGAATGATAGCAACCGCCCTGTCAACTGGCCAGCCAGTTGCGACTTGTCCCGCGACAGGATGTGCGCCGACAAAACCAGAGCGTCCCGTACAAGGCGCAAATCAGCATCATCCGAGAGCGAGGGATAATCAGCAATCAGACCGGCGATGTCGGTGGTGTCAAGCTTGGTCCGCAACCAGTCGAAATCGAGCAGCAAACACCGCAACTCTTCCTTGCGTCCCGCCTCCACCAGATGGTATGCCAGGTGACGGTAAAGATAGCCGTCATCCTCCACGCGGTGCCATGGTCTGGAGTCGGCGTTGTACGCATTGAGCAGGCGATTCTGCAGTGCTGCAGTTTGGTCAACGCCCAGCTTCCCCCTGTTGTAGTCGTACAGGAGATCGTGCAGCCTTACCGTCTTGTCGGCGCCCAACTCGACGAGCGCCAGCCGTGAAAGCTGCTTCAGCAGGTTGCTGCAATCGGCGTCGCCGAGTCCTTCATCCAGTTGTTTCCACAGCCGGGCGATGACTGTCTGAGGGGCAGGAACGTCTTCAGGAAAGATGCCCAGGGCGTGATACAGCTTCTGATACCGCTGAGGCAACCGCTGGACGCTCAGATCAAAGCAGACCTCCAGATTGTCCCTGGGGTCTTCCGAGCAAAAATCCAGCACCATGTGCGAGACGTGCCGGGTCTCGTTCAGCCACTCCGCGGTCGTCATTCCCTCTCGCAACTGGGCCCCCGCCAGTTTCACGGCCAACGGCAGGTAACCCAAGCGCTTTGCGATGTCGGGAAAGGCGGCATCATCTCGGCCGGCCCACTCGCGCAGTAGTCGGATAGCCTGGGCAGGTTGGAAGGTGCCCAGCTTGACTTCCCCGGCACACAGCGACAGCGCGATGTTCCCGTTGCGGGTCGTGAACAGAATGCGGCAGCGCGGTGCCTCCACCAGGAATGGATCGACGTGGCGTTTGTCCCAGACGTCATCGAGCACCAGAAGCGCGGCCTTATCGCGCAGAATCGTCCGCAAGCGGTTGACGCTTCCGTCGGGCGTGTCGTAGTGCTCAGGTCCGTCCCGCAAGGCCCTGCCCACCTCGCGCATTTGGCGAACCAGATCACCAGGCTCACGCCCAATCGAGATCCAGATCACGCCATCCGGGAAAGCCTCCTGGATCACCTTGTCCTGACATAGCGCCTGCGCCAGCACACTCTTGCCGATCCCACCCAGTCCGCGGAGTGCAGTCAGCGCAGTAGTCGCGGCGGTTCCGTCTCCGATCACAGCGCGGCGGAGGTCAGCGAGCTCCTCCGGTCGAGGGATAAAATTCGGCGGCAGCTTGGGGGCCGTAACGTAGGTTTGGCGGAATGTGTCCGGAAGCGGCATGGGTGTCCCGCCCGAAACATCGAGCAGCAGCACCTTAAACCTTTCCAGATACCGCTCGTCGTCGGAAAGATCTCGATAATGCAAGTGCTCCAGGTGCAGCGGGCGATCCACACCGGACTGCACGAGTACAGGAATCACTCGCTTGCCTTTTCGCAGAGCATGTAGCTGCTCTGCCCGGCAGCACTCGGAAAGGTAGGACGCTTCGGTCAGTAGCGCCAGAAGTACCGTACAACGATCAATCGCCTCCTCGATCTCGCGGGTCCAACTGCTGCCGGCGCCGATTTGTGCGGTGTCGAGCCAGGCGTCGTACCCGCCCTTGATCAGATCATCGCGGAGGCGCAACGCCAGGTTCGCCGCGTCCCTCCGCGAGTACGAGATGAACACGTGCTCTGGCTTCACCTCAGCCATACGCGCCAGCATTGTACCTCACCATGAGCACGTCTGTGGCGGGATGTGATCGGGAGTCTTTCTGAGGCGCGAGAGTCGGGCCCATGGGATTTCGACGTCCGGGGTCTTGACCCCAAATCGGAATAATCGCCGACTGGAGATTCGGGACCGTTCCAGCGTAGGAGTCCTCCAGGACCGTATTCATCTCTGAAGTGACTGTGTGGCATCCTGACCGAAAACGCCGCAGCGCGGACGTCCCGACCGCGCGCGGTGGCATCTCAGACGACGGCACTCCGAGAGGGACGCCACCCTGGGGCCGCCTGTGGGCCGGCAGGATGCCGGCGCTACGTCAGATAATCCCGTTGCGGATGCCGTGCAGCAGCGCTTCCAGGCGGAATGTTCAATTGCGGATTGCGGATTTCGGATTTCGGACTCCAAGCCGTTGGGTTCAATCCGCAATCCGCAATCGCAAAGGGGCCCGAGCTTCCCGGCGCTTGGCCCAGATGGGCTATACTGGCTGATTGACCTGGGCCATTGCCGGATTAACGGCGAACCGGTACCTTATCGCATTTGGAGCCGGTTCTGCGACGCCCTGGATGGGGCGGCTAGCGGCCGGCAGTGTAATCAATTGGCGGGCAGCGACGCTTTACATGCAGGGGCGCTGCTTGCCGCGCCCCTCGGGGTTTTTCAGGGCATGGGGTGGAGGCTGTAGGAGCCCACAGCCTACTGCCTACAGCCTACAGCCTTTTAACACGATGAGCATTAACTTAGGCCTGGATATCGGGAGCGTCAGCCTGAAGCTGGCCGCTATCGGGCGGGCGGAGGACGCGCCGCTGCTGAGCGAACTGACGCGCCAGCGCCGGACGTTCCGCGACGTGAGCCAGGAGGCGGCGGCCCTCGGCGGCCCCGTCGTCATTTCCGAATACCGGCGCATCCTGGGCAGCCCCATCCAGGCGGTCTTCGACCTGCTCCGCGAGTTCCACGAGATGGTCCCGGAAAACCTGGTGGAAGGCATCCGGGTGACCGGCAGCGGCAGCCGGCTGATCGCGCGCCTGCTGGGCATCTACTTCGAGAACGAGTTCAAGGCCGTGGCCCGGGCCAGCGCCACGCTCTGCCCGGAGGTCCGCACCATTTTCGAGATGGGCGGCGAGAACTCGAAGTACTTGCGGCTGGACCCCACCGAAGGGGCCACGCGGCTGGGCATCGCCGATTACTCGACCAGCGGCGAATGCGCCGCCGGCACCGGCTCGTTCATCGATCAGCAGGCCTCGCGCATGGAATACGACGTGGAGCAGGTGGGCGCGCTGGCCTGCGCGGCCGGCTGCGCGGCGCGCATTGCCGGCCGCTGTGCGGTGTTCGCCAAAACCGACATGATCCACGCCCAGCAGAAGGGCTATACCCCGCCGCAAATCCTCAAGGGCCTCTGTCTGGCCGTGGCCCGGAACTTCAAGAGCGCGGTGGTGAAGGGCAAGCCGGTGAGGCCGCCGGTGGCCTTCATCGGCGCCGTTTCCCAGAACAGCGCGGTGGTCGAGGCCCTGCGGGAGCTCTTCAAGCTGCGGGAGGGCCAGCTTTTCGTTCCGCCGCTGCACGCCTGGTTCGGGGCCATCGGCGCGGCCCTTCTGGAGCGGCAGGACCGCCGCAAGCGCAGCTACAAGAGCATCCACCAGCTCCAGCAGCACGCCCCGGACAAGAAACTGCCGGGCGCCGACCCGCTCTCGCTTCAGAACGTGCTGCTGCTGCGCGACC
>Ga0315279_10003242_pt1 | contig 23027 bp, 19 predicted proteins | sample YL17G06_20_MG_FD_203694 | JGI IMG/M metagenome (GOLD analysis project Ga0315279, IMG submission 203694) | Sediment microbial communities from Yellowstone Lake, YNP, Wyoming, USA - YL17G06_20 | ecosystem: Environmental > Aquatic > Freshwater > Lake > Sediment | place: USA: Wyoming | collected... | reverse complement strand
CAATAAAATTAGCTGGAAGCCAGCCGACCCAGGCTGGCGCCGAATGAGCCCCGCTCCCAAGCGGGGCGAATGGGGCGTGGGAGATGTGGGAGCGCCATCGGCGCGGTGCCATAGATTAAATTTTAGTTGCTATTGTTTCAAAATAGGTTCGAGCAGCGTTTAATAGCTGCGATTAAAACTCGCCGCTTGAGTTGAAATAGAGCTGGTTAAGATCTGCAGGGAAAGGATAAGCGATATGGAAAAAGAGAGAAGGGGGGCATTGCGGATAAAAAGACCATTGACTGTCCAGTATGGATATAGTCCTGATAGAGATAAAATAAAATGGGATATGTCCACCGTAAGAGATATCAGCTCAAGAGGTATATGTATTTCTGCTGACAGGTGTTTCGCAGCCGGTGAAATTTTATACTTTCGTATAAGATTTCCTAACATTTCCTCTAAGTGGATAGAGTTTAAGGGGAGGGTCGTGGAATCTAAGGCAGGTGGATTTATAACCAGGATAGAATTTATAGATTTGGACGAAGACCAAAAGCATTCAATTCAAGAATATTCCAGATGGTTTTCGGGTAAAATAAAAGCGGAGGATAAAAATGAGTTATAATGGTCCGGAGAGGAGAAAAAATCCTCGTGTAAGCGGGCGTTTCATTGTATCTTACCGTATACTGGATGAAGTGAACAATATGGACATCTCCCAAACGAAGAACATAAGTTTAGGGGGAATGCTGCTTACTACAAATAGACAATTTGCTCCAGGCACAAACATTGCTATATCGATAAGATTACCTTTTGACCCCGACCCCATTATGTTAATCGCTAAAGTATTAGAATCAAAGGAGATCACGGCGAATTTAATCTATGACACGCGGCTTATGTTTTTAAATGTAGATGAAAAGCACAAAAAAGTTATAAGTGAAACCGTAGATTATTATTTTAGGAAAGGATAACTTATGAGAAGGATAAATTTGGGGCTCATTGGATTTGGTAATGTAGGCTCTGGTGTGATGAAGATTTTACATGATAGGAAAGCCTCCCTGACTAAAAGGATTGGCCTTGAGATAAACGTAAAGAAAATCTGTGATAAGGATATAACCTCTAAAAGAAATATAAGCGTAGATAGACGGCTACTTACCAAGGATGTTTCAGAAATTATCAATGACCCGGACATAGATATTGTAGCAGAGTTGATAGGCGGTATACACCCTGCAAAGGAATATATAACCGAGGCATTAAAGAAGGGCAAAAATATTGTCACGGCTAATAAAGCGCTTTTAGCTGTAGCCGGTCAAGAATTATTTGCTCTAGGCGCTGACCGCGGAAAGAGTATTTATTTTGAGGCATCGGTAGGCGCGGGTATCCCAATTATAAAAGCCCTGCGCGAGGGCTTAGTTGCTAATAGATTTTATAGCATCTTTGGTATTGTAAACGGGACCTCTAATTTTATATTATCCCGGATGTCTAGCAGAAACTATTCGTTTAATGAAGCATTAAATGAGGCAAGGCAAAAAGGTTTTGCCGAAAAGGACCCCGCTTTGGATATCGAAGGCATAGACTCAGCGCACAAATTAATATTACTTACCTATCTTTGTTTTGGAAGGTTCGTAAGTTTAGACGATGTATTTATCGAGGGTATTTCGCGGATATCGCTGGCAGACGTTACATATGCCAGCGAATTGGGGTTTGAGATAAAATTATTGGCTATCGCCAAGAAAGAAAATGAAGATTTAGAAGTAAGGGTTCATCCTACCCTTATACCCAGAAACCACTTGCTGTCTTCCGTGGATGGTATATTCAACGCTATATATGTATCAAGTGATTTTGCTGGCAACCTGCTTTTTTACGGTCCGGGTGCGGGACAATTATCAGCTGCCTCTTCAGTAGTTGCGGATTTAGTAGACCTAACCCAGGATATAAAGGCCGGGCTTTTTAGACCCACCTTAACCATAATACCAGATAAATCTATAAAGAAATTACGTAAGATAGACGATTTTGAAAGTAAATACTATATCCGCTTTATGGCACTTGATAAGCCCGGTGTATTAGCTAAGGTTTCAGGGATCCTGGCTAAATTCGGAATTAGTATCGCCTCAGTTACCCAAAAAGAAAGGCGTAAGGCCCAGGTTGTGCCGATAGTAATGGTAATACATGAGGCAAGAGAGAAGAATTTACGTGCCGCCTTAGCGATGATAGACCGCTTAGAGGCAATAAAAGAAAAGCCCGTTGCCATAAGGATAGAGGAGCTATGAAGAGAGTACGGAGTACGGAGTACGGAGTACAGAGTTACAATGGCGTAATTGAACGATATAGAAAATATTTGCCAGTAACAGAAAAGACACCTATAGTTACCTTAAAGGAAGGCAATACACCTTTAATATACGCTGAATACTTAAGTAAGGTAGTTGGAAAAAATTTTGAGGTTTATCTAAAATACGAAGGCTCAAATCCCACAGGTTCTTTTAAGGATAGAGGCATGACGCTGGCAATTTCCAAGGCCTGCGAGCAGGGTTCTTCCGCTGTGATGTGCGCCTCTACTGGTAACACCTCTGCTTCAGCAGCAGCATATGCTGCTAAGGCAGGTATTAAGTGTTTTGTGCTGATACCCGGAGGCGCAATTGCCCTGGGGAAACTTTCTCAAGCGCTTATCCACGGCGCAAAGGTTTTGGCAGTGAAGGGAAATTTTGATACTGCCTTAGAATTAGTAAGAGAGATAACGGCAAAATGCCCTATAACATTGGTAAATTCATTGAATCCTTATCGCATCGAAGGACAGAAGACCGCTAGTTTTGAAATCTGCGATTTTCTAGGCGAAGCTCCAGATTTTCAAGTTATGCCAGTGGGGAATGCCGGAAATATTACTGCTTATTGGAAGGGTTACAAGGAATATAAAGAGAGGGGCAAAGTTAAGAGGCTGCCACGGATGTTGGGCTTTCAGGCAGAGGGCGCAGCACCCATTGTTAGAGGCTACCCTATAGAGAATCCGGAAACGGTCGCTACTGCCATTCGCATTGGCAATCCTGCCAGTTGGAAGCAGGCAGAAAGGGCGCGCGATGAATCAGGCGGTCTTATCGATATGGTTTCGGACAAAGAGATAATTGAGGCCTATAAATTATTAGCAGCAAAAGAAGGCGTATTTGTCGAACCGGCTTCCGCAGCTTCTGTTGCCGGATTATTAAAGCTAAAAAGAAAAAAATATTTTAATAAATCACGGCCAGCAAAAATAGTTTGTATATTGACCGGACATGGCCTAAAAGACCCGGATAGGGCTATAAAGACTATAAGAGAGCCGAAGGCCGTCAAGCCGGACTTAAGGGTGATATTGAGAGAAATAGGATATTGATTAGCGTTTAGCGTATAGTAACTAAACGCTATCCGCTATCCGCTATCCGCTAATTATGCTAAAGAACAAACGCATTCTGATTACGGCCGGTCCGACCTGGGTTCCTATAGATAAAGTCAGGGTTATCAGCAATATCGCAACTGGCCAAACCGGAATTTTATTGGCCAAGAAATTAAAGAATTTAGGTGCGAGGGTTACTCTTGTTTTGGGACCAGTAGAGCCCTGTTGTTTAGATAAAAACATAAAATTAATTCGCTTTAAATTTTTTAATGAATTAAGGGATATTATTGTAAGAAAACTGAAATCAAAAAAGTATGATATCGTCATACATTCGGCAGCAGTTTCTGATTATATGCCAGCCAGATATTATGGTCGCAAAATTAAGTCGGGCATGAGGAACTTCAAGCTTAATTTGATACCGACTATCAGGATTATAGACTTGATAAAGGAGGTCGATCCTTCCTTGTGTTTAGTGGGTTTTAAATTTGAGCCGCAAGCCGCAAAAAATATTCTTATAAAAGAAGCAAAAAGGCTCATGAGGCAAGCGGGTCTTGATTTAGCAGTCGCTAATAGTATTGAGGGAACTCGATACCTTGCCTATATTTTAGAAGGCGCCAAAATTTATGGCCCTATGTTGAATAAAAAGGATTTGGTGGAGCAATTGGTGGATGTAATTAAGGAGAAAATATGCAAAATTTAAAAATACCCGAAAAAATAAAAAACAAAATTCAGGATTTTGTTCAGGGGTTAGAGTATATTTACCGGCAGGATTTGATATCATCAGTTCTTTACGGAAGTGCAGCCAGCGGTGAATTTGTAGATAAACATTCAAATCTAAATATACTCGTGGTATTGAAAAATACAGATTTAGAGAATATAAAAAAATCTTCAGGGTTAATCAGAAAATTTTCTATGATTGATCCTTTATTTTTAACCGAGGACTACATTAAAACCTCTACAGATATATTTCCTATTGAATTCCTGGATATGCAGGAAAACTATTATGTTCTCTACGGCAAAGACGTATTAAAAGATATCACCGTTGAAATAAATAATTTAAGGTTTCAGTGTGAACAGGAGCTAAAAGCCAAGCTGATTAATTTAAGGCAAGCTTACCTGCGGCTCAATAAAGATAAGTTGAGCTTACGCAATCTGCTATTTAAGTCATCTAACTCAATATTACATATATTAAGAAATGTTCTGCGTTTAAAAGGTAAAGGTGCGCCTTATTTAAAGCAGGATATTTTAAAAGAAGTAGCTTTGGAATTTCAAATCGACATAAGTTTATGGGAAAAGATATTGGCTTCAAGGAATAAGCAGATAAAAATAAACCATAAAGATATTGAAGATTTATTTATTAAATTTATAAAGGACTTAGAAAAAATAATTGAAATTGTAGATAAACTCTGATTGCATGCGTAAGTTAAGTTTTCTGCTTATTTTTCTTATTCTATCGCTCTTTGCCTATGCTAAAGATTTACCGCAACCTTCTGGTTGGGTAAATGATTTTTCCGGGGTAATCAGCCAAGAATACAAAGAAAAAATAACCTCTCTGATTGAGGAGTTGGAACAGAAGACTAGCTCAGAAATCGCTGTTGTTACCGTAAACTCAATTGCCCCTTATGATGAAAAGGAATATGCGAGGCTGCTCTTTGACAATTGGAAGCCGGGTAAAAAAGGCAAGGATAACGGCGTTTTGGTGCTTCTGGCCGTAAAAGAGAGGCGCTGGCGCATTGAAACCGGATACGGCGTAGAGGGGATTTTGCCTGATAGCGTCTGCGGTGAGATCGGCCGCAATTACATGGTGCCGTATTTTAAGGAAGGTAACTACGGTGAAGGGCTTTATCAGGGCGTAATAAGAATTGCTCAAGTTATAGCGCAAAACGCTAATGTTTCTCTAAAGACATTAGAAGGGGTAAGCGTTTTAAGTAATAATAATGCGGTTCAAATTCCGTACTCTTTAAGCCTTATATTATTTTTTGTTATTGTCGGTTTAATAATTTTAGGTTCCATATTCGCTGATTATTCACAGAGGAAAAGCGGGTACTATTCCGGTGGTTGGGGTTATGGTGGCGGTTCCTGGGGTGGCGGTGGCGGCTTCGGAGGTGGGGGTTTCGGCGGCGGCGGAGGTGGCGGCGGTGGAGCAGGAGGAGGGTTTTAACCAGGAGGAGAAATGAAAAAGTTTTTAATAGGATTAGCGATAGTTGGGGTATTAATAATTATTTCTTTTATTTCAGTCTATAACGGCATTGTTTCAAAACATGAAACTATTACTGCTAAATGGGCTCAGGTTGAAAATCAACTGCAGAGACGTAATGACTTAATTCCTAATTTAGTAAATAGTGTCAAAGGCTATGCTGTTCATGAAAAGACTGTTTTTGAGGATGTTACCAATGCGCGCTCGCAATGGGCAAAGGCAAGCACAGTAGATGAAAAGGTCAAGGCAGCTTCAAATATTGATGCAGCATTAGCCAGGCTGCTTCTGGTTGTGGAAAATTATCCTAATCTTAAAGCTGACCAGACTTTCTTGGCGCTGATGGATGAATTAGCTGGCACGGAAAACCGCATTGCTGTAGAGAGAATGCGTTATAATGAGGCAGTTCAAGATTATAATATTACAGTGAGGCGTTTTCCCGGTAATTTTATTGCCGGTATGTTCGGATATAAGCCAGCCACGGGATATTTTAAGGCAGAAGAGAAGGCCAAAGCAGTTCCGAAAGTTGAATTCTAAATTGTCTATTCGTTTACCGTTTACCCGCTCCTCGCTTGCGCTCGTCGCTGTTTTCCCGCCCAGCCATTAAATTGGAGGCGGGATCCCGCTTTGCGGGAACCGTTTACCGAGTTAACGGCAAACGCAACGACTAATTAATTTATAAATTATTATGAAATACATCGTCTTAGTTGGTGACGGGATGGCGGATCGTCCTATAAAAGAATTGGGTGAGCGCACGCCTTTGGAGGCAGCCCGGACTCCAAATATGGATTTTATTGCTAAAATGGGGAGGCTTGGACGCATAAAAACAATTCCCGATAAAATGAATCCTGCTTCAGACGTGGCTAATCTTTCTATCATGGGTTATGACCCCAAGAAATACTATACTGGCAGAGGGCCTTTAGAGGCAGCAAATTTAGGCATAGAATTAGAAGATGATGATGTGGCCTTTCGTTGTAATCTTATTACAGCCTCCGGCGATACACTCATAGATTACAGCGCAGGCCATATCAGCTCGAAAGAAGCAGCGATATTGATAAAATTTATTGACCAAAATTTGGGAACGAATCGGATTAGATTTTATCCGGGTGTAAGTTACAGACATTTAATGTTGGTAAAAAGAGGCATTGATGAGCATCTGGAAAATTTAGAGTGTAAACCGCCCCACGACATTGCCGGTCAGAATTATCTTAAGAATCTACCCAAGGGCGATGCTGCCGGTACCATTATAAAATTGATGGAAGGCTCTCGTAATATTTTAGAAAAACACGACGTAAATCTGGTGAGGATTGATCTTAAAGAAAATCCTGCTAATATGATTTGGCTCTGGGGCCAAGGCAAGAAACCTGCCCTGCCAAGCTTCCAAGAGAAATATGGTTTAGGAGGCAGCGTTATCTCTGCAGTTGATTTAGTAAAAGGATTGGGTAAAATATTGGGTCTTAAGGTAATAAATGTTCCAGGCGCAACTGGTTACTATGATACCGATTATGAAGGCAAGGCAAGGGCAGCACTTACGGCATTGGAAGAAAGAGATTTTGCTTTTCTGCACGTAGAGGCTCCTGATGAGGCAGGTCATAATGGCGATTTAAGAGAAAAGATTACTGCTATTGAGAGATTTGACCAGCTGGTTGTGGGCACAATATTAAAAGCATTTAAGCGAAAGAAAAATTTCCGCGTTTTAGTTTTACCAGACCATGCCACGCCTATTTCAGTTAAGACGCATACGGCTGAACCAGTGCTTTTTGGCATCTTTGGTAAGGATATCGTCGGCGGAGGTTTTTTAAATTACAGCGAGAAGGAAGCAGAAAAATCCGACCTCTTTTTTGAAAAAGGTCATGAGTTGATGGGGTATTTTATTAAAGGCAGTGAATAAAAAATGAATTCGTTATTTATAGTTATAATATCTTTAATATTATTCTTTTGGGCGTATAAATTTTATGCTAGGAAACTTGAAGCCCTCTGGCATATTGACCCTAAAAGGTCAACCCCGGCTTATGCTAAATTCGACAGCGTAGATTATATCCCCGCAAGGAATTGGTTGGTTTTATTCGGACACCACTTTGCCTCTATTGCTGGAGCAGGACCGATTATCGGGCCAGTTATAGCAGTAATGCTCTGGGGATGGCTGCCGGCATTGCTGTGGGTTGTCTTTGGGACAATTTTTATAGGTGGAGTGCATGATTTTGGCTCCTTGATAACTTCTGTAAGGGAAGGTGGGTTATCGGTAGCCGATATTGCCCAACATGTTGTATCTCGGAGGGCAAAGATTATTTTTTCTGTATTTGTCTGGCTGGCATTAATCTTAGTGATTGCGGTATTTGCATATCTATGCGCAGATACATTTGTAAAAGAACCAAAAATAGTTTTACCGTCTTTAGGATTAATACCTGTGGCTATGCTCGTAGGTTATCTTCTTTATCACTTAAGAGCAAATAGTATATTAACTACGGTTTTAGGTCTCGTCTCTTTAACAGGATTGATGCTATTAGGCAATGTGTTACCTATGAATAGCAATATAAATATATGGCTTTTAGTTTTGCTGGTTTACTGTTATTTTGCTTCGGTGTTGCCGGTAAATATACTTTTGCAACCTCGAGATTACCTCTCAAGTTTTCTATTATTTTTTGGTGTGGGCGCAGGTTATCTAGGGTTACTCTTAAGTCGTCCCGGAATTTCAATGCCTTATTACCATAAATGGTCTGCAACTGAAGGGTATCTTTGGCCAATGCTTTTTGTCACCGTGGCCTGCGGGGCAATCTCAGGATTTCACGCATTAATAGCCAGCGGCACAACCTCAAAACAGATTGCTAATGAACGCCATGCTAAGAGGATTGGATATGGAGGTATGCTCGCTGAAGGCTTGGTTGCTGTGTTAGCAATTGTCGCAGCAGCTATTTTGTTTAAGCCAGGCGATGATTTTGCCCTAGCTTTAAAAAGCTTTACGCCAATTGGAATATTTGGGAAAGGATACGGCTTAATTACCCGAGGCCTTCTGGGTGGCTACGGTCAATTTATAGCTATAACCATATTGAATGCCTTTATACTTACTACCCTGGATACTGCCACAAGAATTTCACGTTATCTGACTGAAGAGTTATTTAAGATAAAAAACCGTTATCTCTCAACACTAGTTATTATAATCTTAAGTGCTGCGTTAGCATTCAGCGGTAAATGGCAGAAGATCTGGCCAGCCTTTGGCGCATCTAACCAGTTAGTGGCAGCATTGAGTTTATTTGTTTTAAGCTGTTGGCTTCTCTCAAAAGGAAAACCAGTTAAATTTACTATCTGGCCAGCATTTTTTATGCTGATTACCACTTTAGCCGCATTAATATTCCAGGCAGTCAGATATTTTATAAATAAAGACGCTGTGCTTTTTATTATCTCTGTTCTTCTTATTGTTTTAGCGGGCTTTATGGCGTATGAAGTAATACACACAATATTTACCAGGAGAAAAAAAGATGCATAAGGGTTTGATTGTGCAAAAATTCGGCGGAAGTTCTGTAGCTAATGCAGAACGGATCCAGAATGTTGCCAAAAGAGTGATAAGCTACAGAAAGAAAGGTTATGATTTAGTTGTGGTAGTCTCGGCGCTAGGAGATACAACTGATGAGTTAATTGCTCTGGCGCATAAAATCAATGCCGAGCCATCAGAGCGGGAAATGGATATGCTTTTATCAACCGGAGAGCAAATTTCCGTGGCACTCTTAGCTATGGCTATACATAAGTTAGGTTTTGAGGCTATATCTTTTACTGGTGCCCAGGTAGGGATTATTACAGATACCGTTCACACCCGCGCACGGATTATAAAAATAAATACAGATAAAATAAAGGAAGAATTAAAGCAGGGTAAGATTGTAATTGTAGCCGGGTTTCAAGGCGTAACCTTAAATCAGGATATTACTACTTTAGGCCGCGGTGGTTCGGATTTAACCGCAGTGGCTTTAGCAAAGGAGCTCGGAGCCGATGAATGTGAAATATATACTGACGTTGAAGGTATCTATACTACTGATCCGCGCATAGAACCTAAAGCAAGAAAAATTAAGAGCATTACTTTTGATGAGATGCTTGAGATGGCTTCATTAGGAGCGCAGGTGATGCAGGCGCGTTCCATTGAGGTAGCTAAGAAATTTAATCTGCCTATACATGTGCGCTCCTCGTTTTCTAAAAATCCGGGTACTATTATTACTAAGGAGGTCAAAAGAATGGAAGATGTAGTGGTAAGCGGCGTAACCTTAAATAAAGGTGAGGCGAAGCTCACAATTTGCAATGTCCCTGACCGTCCAGGGGTTGCAGCAAAGATATTTAAAGAATTATCCAGTAATGGCGTAAACGTAGATATGATTGTCCAAAACGTAAGCCACTTACGTCAGACCGATATATCTTTTACAGTGAACAAATCAGATGTTCATAAGACCTTAAAAATTACAAAAAAGGTAGCCAGAAGTATCTCGGCAGGCGAGGTTTTAGAGGATGAGGATATAGCCCGTGTTTCAATAGTCGGCGTAGGCATGAAATCCTATCCAGGCGTAGCTGCTAAGATGTTTGAGGTATTGGCGCGCCAGAAAATTAATATTGAGATGATCTCAACCTCCGATATAAGTATATCTTGTATTATTCAAAGGAAATTTGCAGAGAGTGCTGTTAGGGCACTGCACGAGAAGTTTGGATTAGCTAAATAATATAGCGAGGTTAAAATGTCTAAAGTAAAATTATACGATACGACACTTCGCGATGGCGCGCAGGGCGAAGGTATCTCTTATTCTGTAATGGATAAAATCCGTATCGCCCAGGAATTAGATATGTTGGGTATTCATTACATTGAAGGCGGCTGGCCAGGGTCTAACCCTAAAGATATGGAGTTCTATTTGCAAATGGCCAAAAGGCGCCTTAAGAATAGCAAACTGGTCGCCTTTGGTTCAACACGTCGGCCGCACACCAAGGCTTGCGAAGATAAGAATCTAAAAGCTATTTTAAAATCTGGCACTTCATTCGTCACTATATTTGGAAAAACCTGGGACCTGCATATTGCAGATGTTTTAAGGACTAGTCTTGATGAAAATTTGAATATGATTAAAGATACGGTAAGTTTTCTGGTATCCAAAGGCCTGACTGTATTTTATGATGCCGAACATTTTTTTGATGCCTATAAAGCTAATAAAGAGTACAGTTTAAAATGCTTACTCACTGCCCAAGATTCTGGAGCAAAGGCTCTTGTGTTATGTGATACCAATGGAGGGACACTTACTTCAGAAATCTCCAGAGTTATCCAGGAAATCCGGCCCAAGATAAAAGTTTGCTTAGGTATTCATTGTCATAATGACGCGGATTTAGCTGTGGCAAATACTATAGCTGGCGTTGAGGCAGGGGCGGACATGGTGCAGGGCACAATCAACGGCTATGGCGAACGCTGCGGCAATGCGGATTTAATCCCGATTATCGCAAATCTTAAATTAAAGCTTAGGATTGATTGTATCAGCGATGAAAAATTAAAAGAATTGACTAAACTATCTTACTTTGTCAGTGAAATAAGCAACATGAAACAGAGAAACGAGCAACCTTATGTAGGTGCCTCTAGTTTTGCGCATAAGGGTGGGGTGCATATAAACGCGGTGATGAAGAATCCTAAAACCTACGAACATATTGAGCCGGCTCTCGTGGGTAATCGGCGCAGGATCCTCGTTTCCGAATTAGCAGGTAAGACCGGAGTGCTAATCCGCGCAAAAGATTTAGAGTTAGATTTGAGCAAGGAGAATCCTCAGACGAAGAAGATTTTGAGTCTCGTGCAGAAGTTAGAACATCAGGGTTATCATTTTGAGGCAGCAGAGGCGTCCTTTGAACTATTGATGAAAAAGGCGCTTAAGAAATATAGTAAATTTTTTGAATTAGAGGGTTTTCGCGTTGTGGTGGAGAAGCGGCAAGATAAGAAGATTACCTCCGAGGCAATTATTAAATTAAAGGTAAAAGGGACTAAAGAACATACTGCTGCTGATGGCGACGGCCCGGTAAATGCCTTGGACAATGCCCTAAGAAAAGCCCTGCGTGATTTTTACCCGACTTTATCCAGGATGCATCTTTCAGATTTTAAGGTGCGCGTCTTAGATGAAAAGGCAGGGACTGCTGCAAAGGTGCGAGTGCTGATTCAATCCCAGGATGAAAACGATTCCTGGAGCACTATCGGTGTCTCAGAGAATATTATTGAGGCCAGCTGGCAGGCGCTCGTTGATAGCGTTGAATATAAGTTGCTAAAGGATAAGGTTAAATAGATATCTTAAAGAAATCATCTATGATTACAGGTATAATTTTTGATTATACCTGAAAATTATACCAAGATGAATGAAATTCCCAGCCGTTACAATCCTAAGGAGACCGAAGATAAGTGGTATAAGTTTTGGGAAGAGAAGAATTTATTTGCCGCAAAACCCAACCCCTCTAAAAAGCCTTTCTGCATAGTTATTCCTCCGCCGAATGTAACCGGAATTTTACATATGGGCCATGCCCTGAATAATACTATTCAGGATATACTTATCCGATATCACCGTATGAAAGGCGAAGAGTCGCTTTGGATGCCAGGCACTGACCATGCAGGTATTGCCACGCAAAACGCGGTGGAGAAATCACTCGCTAAGGAAGGCCTTAAGCGCCAGGATTTAGGCAGAGAAAAATTTATTGAGAGGGTTTGGCTTTGGAAAGAACAATACGGCTCAACCATTATTCATCAGCTGAAAAAGCTGGGTGCCTCTTGTGACTGGCAACGCACGCGGTTTACTATGGATGATGAATATTCTAAAGCTGTCAGGGAAGCTTTTATTATTCTGTGGGAGAAGAAACTGATTTACCAGGACGATAAAGTTATTAACTGGTGTCCGCGCTGTCAGACTGCGCTTTCAGATGAAGAAGCCCCTCACCGCGAATTACAGGGCAATCTTTACTATTTGAGATATCCGTTCAAGGATAATCCTGATGAGTTTATGGTAGTAGCTACCACACGGCCTGAGACAATGTTAGGCGATACCGCAGTAGCAGTAAACCCTAAAGATAAAAGATACAAAAAATTTATCGGAAAGACTCTGATTTTACCTTTAATCAATAGAGAAATAAAAGTAATCGCGGATAGTATGGTAGATATGAAGTTTGGCACTGGCAGCGTTAAGGTAACTCCTGCGCATGACCCTAATGATTATATATTAGGCAAGAAACATAATCTCGATTTTGTGAATATTATGTATCCCGATGGCCGTCTGAATGAAAATGCCAGGGATTATCGAGATATGGACAGGTTTGAGGCAAGAGAAGTTATTTTGGAGGACTTAAAAGTTAAAGGGCTCCTTGAGAAAGTTGAGGCGCATAGGTTATCTGCCGGGCACTGTTATCGCTGCCACACTATCATTGAACCCTATTTATCCAGGCAGTGGTTTGTGAAAATGAAGCCCCTAGCTAAACCGGCAATTGAAGTAGTTAAAGAAGGCCATATTAAATTTTATCCTAAGCGCTGGATGAAGGTTTATCTAAATTGGATGCAGAATTTGCAGGATTGGTGCATATCCAGACAGATCTGGTGGGGGCACCGCATTCCGTTATGGTATTGTCTTGATTGTAAGAAAGAGGTTATTGCCAGCGTCGAGAAGCCGACAGCGTGTAGAGTGTGCAAATCCTTTAATCTTAAACAAGACGAAGATGTTTTAGATACTTGGTTCTCATCGTGGTTGTGGCCGTTTGCGACGTTTGGTTGGCCAATACAGGGACAGTCCCCTTCAATCTTGGCAAGGGGACGAACGGGGACAGTCCCTGAAGAGGATTTAAAATATTTTTATCCTACTTCTGTATTAGTAACTGCTCCTGAGATAATCTTTTTCTGGGTGGCGCGAATGATTATGGCAGGATTAGAATTTATGGAAGAGATTCCTTTCCATGATGTCTATATTCACGGCACAGTGCGGGATATAGAAGGTAAAAAAATGTCCAAGTCTTTAGGTAATATTATTGACCCTTTAGAGATTATCAATGAATACGGGGCTGATGCCTTACGTTTTAGCCTGATTTCTATTACGGCACAGGGCCAGGACATATTTCTCTCAAAGGAAAGGTTTGAGCAGGGCAGGAATTTCGCTAATAAAATCTGGAATGCCTCAAGGTTTATCTTAATGAATCTAGAGCCGGGCCTAATCAAAACTGACCTTTGCGAATTTTTTAAGAAAGAGGATTTGAGTATTGTTAATCGTTGGATATTAAGTAGATTTTATTCGGTATTAAAAGAGGTAAATAAGAATTTGGACAGCTATAAGTTTAATGAAGCGGCAAACTTACTTTATGGCTTTTTCTGGCATGAATTTTGCGACTGGTATCTGGAGATAATCAAGCCCGATATAAAGAATAGACAGAACCAAATTGTTATGTATAAGGTTTTAGAAAAATCCTTAAGGATACTCCATCCTTTTATGCCCTTTATTACCGAAGAGCTCTGGCAGAGGCTTCCGCACGAAGGAGATTCTATTATGCTTGAGCCCTCCCCGCATATACAAGCACAGATGATTGATAAAAAGCTGGAAAAAGAGGCGCGATTAATTTTTGATGTTATTACACAAATAAGAAATTTACGCAGTTCCATTGAGATAAAATCAGAACAAAAAGTGAAAGTTTCAGTCTATCCACACTCTAAAATTAAACAAAAGCTGATTAAGGAAAATTCGGCTCTCATTATAAATCTAGCGAAATTAGAAGAATTAAACCTGCTCGATTCCAGTAAAAGGCCCAAAGCCACAATAAGCGCCATAATTGAAGATATAGACATATACCTTCATTTTACCGGTATATTAGAAATCAGTAGAGAGCAAGACAAACTGAAAGAAAAGATGAATGAGTTAGGAAAAATTACCAGCATTAAAAAGGAAAAAATAAAAAATATAGAATTCCTGAAAAAGGCTCCGGCTGAAGTAGTGGAAAAGGAAAAAAAGAGCATTCAGGAATTAGAGAGTTCGTTGAGGCGGCTTAAGAGGATGTACAATGAATTATCGCATTGAGGAGTTAAAAATTAAAAATATCGTAATAAATGCCTTAAGAGAGGATATCGGTACGAAAGATGCCACTACTGAAGCAGTTATCCCCAAAAATAAATTGGTGCGGGCAGCTTTAATTGCCAAAGAGGATGGCGTGGTTTGCGGCTTGCAAGTTGCGGCCTATGTCTTTAAGTTAAAAGATAAGGAGATTAAATTTAAGCCCAATGTAAAAGAAGGCGCCAGGATAAAAAGGGGCAAGGTGATGGCCTGGGTTTCAGGTCGGGCGCAGGGCATTTTGACTGCAGAAAGGGTGGCCTTAAATTTTATCAGCCTGCTTTGCGGTATTGCTACCAAGACCAGAAAATATGTAGAACTCGTGCGGTCATATAAAGTGAAGATAATGGATACGCGTAAGACTATTCCGGGCTTAAGGCTCTTAGAAAAGTATGCCGTAAGGATGGGCGGTGGATATAATCACAGGATGAAGTTGGATGAGATGGTTCTGGTTAAAGATAATCACCTTAAAGTTATGGGTGGTTATAAAAGATTGAAAGAATCAGCCAGGTTTAATAGAGCCTATCAAGTTGAGTTAGAGGTAAAAAACCTAACAGAGTTTAAGCAGGCATTAAGATTAAATCCGGATATAATTATGCTGGATAATATGAGCATAAAAGATATAAGAAAGGCTGTGAGGATTAGAAATAACTCATCCCTTCATCCCCATCCCTTAACACCTAAATTAGAAGCTTCAGGTGGAGTTAATCTGGCAAACATAAAGCAGGTTGCTGCTTGCGGCGTAGATATGATTTCCCTCGGAGACCTGACCCATTCCGTAAAATCAATCGATATAAGTTTAGAAGTCCTGTAGTCGTATGGAAAAATTTAAACTGGTTTCAGATTATCAGCCCTGCGGCGACCAGCCAAAGGCAATTAAGGATTTGGCCGATTCGATTTCCTCCGGGGAACGATATCAGACCCTTTTAGGGGTTACCGGAAGTGGTAAAAGCTTGCCGGCGGAAGAACCGATTTTGGTATACCATGAAACTAACGGTAAAATGATTCCAATGTTGGTTCCCATCGGTACTTTTGTTGAACTCTTTTTCAAAAAACAAACACCTGTGAGCATCCAGAATGATATCCAGATAGTTCTTTTGGATTCAACCTATGACCGTTATTATGCGCTCAGCGTTAACTCGACTACTTTAGAGACTCAAGTCCGACCCATAACTGCTGTTCATCGGCACCTCTGCCCCAAAACTCTTTGGAAGATTGTAACTACTTGTGGACGTTCGGTCCGTGTTACAAGAGACCATAATCTGTGGGTACTGCGGAAAGGAGAGTTAAAACTTCTTGAGACAGATAAAGTTGACATTGGGGACTACCTCCCTCTGCCGTTATCTTTACCAAAAAAAGAAACTAAACTTGATTTTGTATCGTTACTCGATGTTTTTGAAGGAGACAGGAATATTTTTGTCTATTGCCAGGAAGAGCTTGCAGGCTTAAGTAGTCACGATATGTGGCAATTAGGAAAAGTTATTCGACCGGATGCCCAAGAAAAAGGATATAGTAAACTTTGGCGTGTCGCCATGGACAGAGAGCGCATTTCCGTAGCAGATATCCAGTCATTGAAGTCTGCAGGCGTCGCCTTTGATTTAGAATCTTCTAAAGCCGGAGTGAGAAATAGGCAACGGGAAATACCATTAACTATACCTATTACCGAAGCTCTATTAGAATTGATTGGTTATTTTTTAGCAGAGGGACACGCTGAAGATAAGTTTTTTATGATATCCTGTGCTGAGCGAGAAGTTCAGGTACGTTTGGAACATTGTTTAAAGAATCTTGGACTTACATGGAGTGTTCGGCACAATGGATATGATTATCAAATTTCATGGAGTATTTATGCAAGGCTTTTTGCTAAATGGTGTGGGCCGCGCTCAAAAGAAAAACGGATGCCATACTTTTGGCCGCAGTTGAATCAATCTCAGCTTAGTCTGTTATTATCAGCTTATTTTACGGGCGATGGAGGTGTCGAGCACGATGAAGTTACGGTAACGACAGCTAGCCAACAGCTTGCCTCAGAGCTTGCTTACGCCTTGACGCAATTTGGACTTTGGCCGCGTATAGCAAAACGTTTTAAGCGAGCAACGAATTCTGCGCACAAAGGGAGTCTTTACTACAGGTTATCTATTTCAGGCGCAGAGCTATTGAAATTATTCGCAGAAAATATTGATTTTCTTTCTGAGCGTAAACGTGTCCAGCTTACTGCGCTTTTAGGAAAAAACAGTAATACGAATGTAGATGTTATTCCTGTGTCAGGAAAAGAAATTAAACGTTTACGGATTGAACTTGGGTGCTGGCAGAAGACATTAGCACAACAGGCAGGATGCCAGAGGTCCCTGATTTCGCTGATTGAATCTGAAAATCGAAGGCCATCGCGAACTCTCTTTGAAAAGCTAATGAAAATTTTCGAGGCTGAAGCAAGAAAAAGAGGGCGTTTTGATCTATTGAATAGAATCGCTTGTTTGAGGCAGCTAAGCTTGGTTCGTTGGACGCCAGTATCTTCAATTTCTCAGGAATCAACTCAACATGCATGGGTTTATGATCTAAGTGTATCGGAAAATGAAACATTTCTAGCAGGATTTGGAGGCCTTTTTGTTCATAATACCTTTACCTTAGCTAATGTGATTGCTAAAATAAACCTGCCCACCTTGGTAATCTCGCATAATAAAACCTTAGCCGCACAGTTATATTCAGAATTCAAGGATTTTTTTCCCCATAATGCAGTAGAGTATTTTGTCAGTTACTACGATTATTACCAGCCAGAGGCATATATCCCAGCTACCGATACATACATAGAAAAGGACGCTTCCATTAATGATAGGTTAGACCGCCTGCGCCTTTCGGCCACGACCAGCCTGATGTCGCGCAATGATGTTTTAATCGTAGCCTCAGTATCCTGCATTTATAACCTGGGCAGCCCAGAGGATTATCAGGAATTACTAATTTTTTTAGAAAAGGGGCAGGGTATCCCTAGAGATGAGCTGATCGCAAAATTTATCCAGATACAATACGAAAGAAACGATTATGAGTTTATCCGGGGCAGGTTACGGGTAAGGGGCGATTGTTTAGAGGTTTATCCATCCTACCAAGAAAAGGCATTACGTATCGAGTTCCTGGGCGATAGAATAGAGAAAATCTCTGAGATTAATCCCATAACCGCGCAAACTTTAAACATACTTGAGAAGATAGCAATATATCCGGCCAAGCATTTTATTGTTTCAGGCTCAAAAATAGACGCTGCAATTCAAAGCATAAAATTGGAATTGGAGGGCCAGCTTAAGTTCTTAAGAAGCAAAAATAAATTATTAGAAGCCCAGCGGCTTGAGTCACGTACCAATTATGATATAGAGATGCTAAAAGAGATTGGCTATTGCCATGGCATTGAGAATTACTCGCGGCATCTTTCAGGAAGACCTGCGGGCTTTCGACCCTATTCAATGATTGATTATTTTAAAGCCGATTTTCTGACCATCATTGATGAGTCGCATGCGAGCATCCCGCAGATAAGGGGGATGTATGAGGGCGACCGGGCCAGGAAAGAGGTTTTGGTGGAATATGGTTTCAGGCTTCCTTCCTGCCTGGATAACCGGCCCTTAAAGTTTGAGGAGTTTAACTCTCTGGTAAAAAGGGTAGTCTTTGTTTCAGCAACACCTGCTGAATTTGAAATTAAAAAAAGCCAGGAAAAAGTAATTGAGCAGCTCATCAGGCCTACGGGTTTAGTTGACCCGCAAATTTTGGTTAAGCCCACAGAGAATCAGATAGAGGATTTAATAGAAGAGATAAAGCGGCGGGCAAAAAATAATGAGCGGGTCTTAGTGACTACGCTGACTAAAAGGATGGCTGAAGACTTAACAAACTATTTACAAGAAAAAGCGCTAAAGGTAAAATACTTGCATTCTGATATTCAGACCATTGAACGCTCAAAAATCTTAAAGGGCTTAAGGCTTAAGGATTTTGATTGCCTGGTAGGAATAAATCTATTAAGAGAAGGCCTGGATTTGCCTGAGGTATCATTGGTGGCAATTCTGGATGCGGACAAGGAAGGGTTTTTGCGTTCTGAAACAAGCCTGATTCAAGTTTCAGGCCGGGCTAGCCGCAATATTCACGGCACAGTGATTATGTATGCGGATACTCTAACTGGCTCTATGAAAAGAGCTATTACCGAGAGCATTCGCAGGAGAAAAATACAGTTAGAGTTCAATCAAAAGAATAAAATTACCCCGCGCTCAATTCAAAAGGCAATCAGGCAGGGGATTGAGGATTTAGAGGAAGTAGAAGAATTTGTTCAGGATTTAACTGGACAGGATAAAGATGAATATGAGTTAAATAAATACATCTCAGAATTAGAATACGAAATGGAATTGGCTGCTCGGAATTTGCAGTTTGAAAAAGCAGCGGTATTAAGAGATAAGATTAAAGAAATAAGCAAAATAAGCAGGGACGGTTCTCAACTCAAAGCAAAAGTGTCCCCTTAAAAGGGGACACTTTAAGATTATCTTGAGAACCGTCCCTAACTAACTAAAATGATTCTAAACAATATACTATTAGCTATCGATATCGGTAACACCAATATCACTTTCGGAATCTTTAAAGGGGATAGAATTATAAAAAGATTCAATATCCCTACGCAGGATTACAGTATAAAGAGCTTAAAGAAAAATCTGGTAAAGGTTAAAGTAAATGACAGCATAATCTGCAGCGTAGTGCCGGATGCGACCAGCGTATTGAGGGAGGATTTAACAAAGCTGTTAGCCAAGAGGCCGTATATAATAGGTAAAGAGATAAGAGTCCCCATAAAGAATCTATATCGTAAGCCAAGACAGGTCGGCCTTGACCGTCTGGCTAATGCCTACGCAGGGATTATGCTTTTTGGCTCACCTTTGATTGTGGTTGATTTCGGCACAGCGATTACTTTTGATGTGGTATCAAAGAATAAAGAATATCTGGGCGGCTTGATTTTGCCGGGTTTTAAGATTTCTTTAGATGCGCTGAGCGATAGAACAGCATTGTTACCCAGGATAAAATTAGCTAGACCCAAAGAATTTATTGGCAAAGATACAAAAAGTAGCATGTTAAGCGGGATTGTCTATGGTTTTGCCGCGCTTACCGATGATTTGGCTAAAAGGATTAAGGACAAGATAGGTAAGACAGCAAAAGTCATTGGAACTGGCGGCAACATCGGCCTTATAAGTGAATTTTGCAAACAGATTGACAAAACAGATATAAACTTGACGCTTAAAGGGCTGAATATGATTTATAACAAATTTAAAATAAAAGAGTTATAATATGGAACACCCCACGGGCAAGCCCGTGGTACCTAAATAGATCCTTGACATTACAATGCAATGTCAAGGATCATCCCCTGACGAACTGTATGACTTGCCCATACAGTGACATCCCCCGAAGCAGCTTCTCTTTCGCATTCCTCCCCGCCCATGGGCAGGGTTTCCTGCGAAGGGGGATGAAAGGGTGTACCTCGGTGAACGTCCCAAAGATATGGTTAAATTGAGATATATAATAGTTTTAATTCTATTCATCCTGCCTCTTGACGCAAGCCTTTCCCAGGAATCAAGCAAGCCGCAAAGTTCATCAACAGAGACTATCGGACAGGGATTTGAAAAAGCAATGAAAAATATTGAGACTGAAAAACAAAAAGCATGGGAGGAATTAAAGCTCAGCCTCCAGTCAAAACTAAATAAAGCTATTGCTGACTGGATTTCGGCTAAAGAAAAGGAAAAAGCACAAGGGCTGAATCAATTTATAGAGCAGACCTGGGAGAACATACCTAAATACGGGCCGCGAGTCCACTATGATTATTATTTAAGGGACTATGATTATCAAATAGTAAGCTCGGATATTGTTAAAACTGATTCTTTAGTTAGCCCTTACACTGGCTATCTCTGCGTTATTGAAAAGCTGTATGCGGAGATATATCATTCTCCGGATGTCTCCTTCAGGGATGACTTCCTTTATACTGTCTTGACACCTATTAAGGTAAAATTTGAGTATAATGGCAATGATTTTATACCCAGCGATATTAAATACGAAGATAGCACAATGGAAAATAGCTGGTCTGAAGACGTAAAGAGAGAAGTATTCAAAAAGATATTTTAAAAAAAATTCTTGACAAATTATTTTTTTCTTTTATAATTAGCACTCTTGAGGGTAAAGTGCTAAATGGACCTAATTAAGGAGGTGTAGAAGGCATGGATATCAAACCATTAGGAGACCGTGTGGTAATTAAGCCTTTGGAGGCAGAATCAAAGACTAAGGGCGGCATAGTGTTACCTGATACAGCTAAAGAGAAGCCCCAGGAGGGCAAAGTCGTGGCTGTTGGCAAGGGTAAGGTGTTAGAGAACGGAACAGTGCAGCCGCCAGAGGTTAAAGTTGGCGATAAGGTATTATACGGAAAGTATTCTGGCAATGAGATAACCACCAAAGAAGGCGAAGAGCTACTCATAATGAAAGAAGAAGACATTCTCGCGATTATAAAATAAGACGTTGCGTTAACCGTTAACCGCTAACCGTGTACCGTTACGGTAAACGGTACACGGTGAACGGTAAACGGAACCCTTTAGAAGGAGGTTAGTGTAATGGCAAAGCAATTATTGTATCAAGATGAAGGCCGTAGGAAGATTTTAAGCGGCGTTGAGCAATTAGCCCGGGCGGTCAAGGTAACTTTAGGACCAAAAGGACGCAATGTTGTCCTGGATAAAAAATTTGGTTCACCCACAATCACCAAAGACGGTGTAACTGTGGCAAAAGAAATAGACCTGGAGGACCCCTTTGAGAATATGGGTGCCCAGATGATCAAAGAGGTAGCGGAAAAGACCTCTGATACAGCCGGAGACGGCACAACTACGGCTACGATTTTAGCTGAGGCGATTTATCGCGAAGGCTTAAAGAACGTTACTGCTGGTAGTAATCCTATGGCCTTAAAACGCGGGATTGAAAAGGCAGTAGAAAAAGTAGTGGAAGAATTAAAGAAGCTCTCAACACCCATTAAGGACAAGAAAGAGGTAGCCCAGGTTGCCTCCATTGCTGCAAACTGCGATAAAACCATCGGCGACCTTATTGCTGAGGCAATGGATAAGGTAGGCAAAGACGGCGTAATCACAGTTGAAGAGGCAAAGTCAACAGCTACCACCTTAGAGGTTGTAGAGGGTATGCAATTTGACCAGGGGTATCTGTCCCCATATTTTGTCACTGATGCTGAAAGGATGGAGGTCCTCTTAGAAGACCCCTACATACTCATCCATGAGAAAAAAATATCTTCTTTGAAAGATTTATTACCTTTATTAGAGAAGGTTGCCCGCACCGGTAAGCCGCTTTTGCTCATCGCAGAAGAGGTAGAAGGCGAGGCATTGGCAACATTAGTGGTCAATAAAATCCGCGGCACTATTTCGGTCTGCGCAGTTAAGGCGCCGGGTTATGGAGACAGGCGTAAGGAAATGCTGGAAGATATAGCTGTGCTTACCAACGGAAAGGCCTTAACCGAAGATTTAGGGATAAAACTGGAAAACGTAAATATCGAAGATTTGGGCCGGGCAAAGAGGATTAAGGTAGATAAAGATAATACCACTATCGTTGAAGGCGCAGGTAAGACTCAAACTATTAACGGCAGGATTGCCCAGCTTAAGAAACAGATTGAAGAGACAGATTCAGATTACGACAAAGAGAAACTCCAGGAGCGTTTAGCAAAATTAGCTGGCGGAGTGGCAGTGATTAATGTAGGCGCAGCTACAGAAACAGAGATGAAAGAGAAAAAGGCGCGGGTTGAAGATGCCTTGCATGCTACGCGTGCTGCGGTTGAGGAAGGTATAATTCCTGGCGGCGGCGTGGGATTTGTGCGCACAATCCCGGCATTGGATAAATTAAGGCTTGAAGGTGATGAGAAGATAGGCGTAGATATTGTTAAGCGGGCATTGGAAGAGCCCATAAGGCAGCTGGCGCAAAACGCTGGCTTGGAAGGTTCTGTGGTAGTACAGCGCGTAAAACAGGAAAAGGCCAGCGTCGGTTATGATGTGAATCAGGATGCTTATGTAGATATGATAGACGCAGGCGTAATTGACCCCACCAAGGTTGCGCGTTCAGCTTTGCAGAATTCTGCTAGCGTCGCTGCATTATTATTGATGACCGAGGCAATTGTTACAGATAAGCCTGAAAGAGAAGAGAGGATGCCACCTATGCCACCCGGTGGTGGAGGTTATGGCGGCGGAGGGATGTATTAAGTTAGTTCATAGTTTATAGTAAAGGGGGCGAAGGCGGAAAACTTCGCCCTTTTTATTTTTTAAAATAGTTATGTAATCCCAATATGATAATGTCCTATTTAGCCAATTTAGAAATGTCCTATTCTAAGGATGCTATAATGCTTAAATTAAAAGGAGGGCATTATGGCAGGAAAGGACATTATCAGTATGACTCAAGG
>Ga0315279_10003241_pt1 | contig 23038 bp, 24 predicted proteins | sample YL17G06_20_MG_FD_203694 | JGI IMG/M metagenome (GOLD analysis project Ga0315279, IMG submission 203694) | Sediment microbial communities from Yellowstone Lake, YNP, Wyoming, USA - YL17G06_20 | ecosystem: Environmental > Aquatic > Freshwater > Lake > Sediment | place: USA: Wyoming | collected... | reverse complement strand
TCGAGGCCCGGGAGCGACTGTGGGTCCGCCCGGCGGACAGGACCCGGACGGGTTTTGAAACGGGTTCTAGTGCCTGGTTTCGGGGCGTGTGCGCCCGCCGAGACTGCCGGGGTGGTGGAGCGAAATGCCGCCGGCGAACTCCGCGAGCTGATCGCGCAGGATCAGCCGGCCGCGGTGCAGGCGCGACTTCAGCGTCTGATCCTTGACGCGCAGCACGGCGCTCGCCTCTTCGGTCGAGAGCCCCTGCACGTCACGAAGCAGGACCGGCAGCCGGTAGATGGGGGGCAGCTCACGCAGTGCCTTGACGAGCCGCTGCCTCAGCTGACCTCGCATGATCTCGTCGTCGGCCAGCGCAGACCAGTCGGCCACCTCATGCGGAACCGCGGGGTCGCCGTTGGTGTCGGGATTGTGAGCGAGAACGGGGCCGGCCACCTCCAGCGCGCGCGCACGCGTCGTGCGCAGGCGTGACATCGCCGTGTTGAAGGTGATCCGATAGACCCAGGACGAGAGAGCCGAATCGCCGCGGAAAGCGTCGATGCCGCGGCACACCTTGAGCAGCACGTCCTGCGCCACCTCCTCCGCGTCCTCGCGGTTCCGGGTGCAGCGGAACGCCAATTGGAAGATCCGGGAACCGTAAGCGGCCGAAAGTTCCCCGACCGCCGCCTGGTCGCCGGCACGGATGCGCTCGACAAGCTGTTTCTCGACCGAATCTCGCATAGGGGGCCGTGCAATCTCAGCGGTTTCAGGTGACTTGCTGCAGACATCTTCCAAGGCCAGAATCGCCACAGGTTCGAATGGCGCGCCTTAGAAGCTGTCTTACTGGAACACGATCTACCGGCCGTTTATTCCATGTCCGACCAGCTCAACCGTTCGCCCGACTGCGCGCCGCGCGCCACGTTCTTCGATCTTGCCGGCACGCTCATAGAGATCCGCGGCGGCCTCGGCGTCCAGTACGCGGCCGTCGCGCGCGAGTTCGGCGTCCAGGCAGATCCGGAGGCCATCGATGCGGCCTTTCCGCGCGCGTTCCGTGCAGCGGGCCGAATGGTATTTCCCCACCCGGACGCCGAAGAGGTGGCTTCGCTCGAGAAGGGATTCTGGAAGGACGTGGTCCGGCTCGTCTTTGCCGGGATCGGCCTGGCGGAACAGTTCGAGGGCGTCCCGTTCGACAGGTACTTCGATCGGCTCTTCGATCATTTCGCGACGGCGGCAGGCTGGAACGTCTACCCGGACGTCGCCCCCGCGCTCGACCGGCTGAGGCGGCACGGGATCATCGTCGGCCTGATCACCAACTTCGACCACCGGGTGTTCCCGTTGATCGACGCGCTGGATCTGACGCGGTTCATCGATTCGATCACGATTCCGGCGCTGGCGGGCGCCGCCAAGCCCGAGGCGGCGATCTTCGAGTACGCGCTCGCGCGCCATGGCCTGCGCGCATCCGAGGCCGTTCAGATCGGAGATTCGATCCGCGATGACGTCGAGGGCGCGCGGGCTGCCGGGTTGCGGGGCGTGCTGATCGATCGGAAGGGCCGGTGGGCGACGACCACCGGCGATACCCCGCGGATCAGAACTCTCGAGGAACTGCTTCCGCTGCTCGGCCTTCCCCGGTGACAGCCCCGAACACGTCGCAGAAGTGCCGGGCGACGCGGCGCTCGACCTCTGCAAAGTCCACGTGATGGCCGAGCAGTTTCTCGAGCGAGGTCACGCCTCGATCCCCGATGCCGCACGGGACGATCAGCCTGAAGTAGTCGAGGTCCGTCGAGACGTTGAAGGCGAAGCCGTGGCTGGTGATCCAGCGCGAGATGCGGATGCCGATGGCCGCGATCTTCTCGTGGCCGACCCACACGCCGGTGAGGCCGGCGATGCGTCCTGCCTGGATGCCGTAGTCCGCCACCGTCCGGATGAGCACGTCCTCGACGTTGCGCACGTACTTGTGCACGTCGCAGCGATCGGGCTGGAGATCCAGGATCGGGTAGCCGACCAGTTGTCCCGGACCGTGATACGTCACGTCGCCGCCGCGGCCCGTTTCGAACACCGCCACGCCGAGTTCCGACAGCCGCGCGGGGGTCGCCAGGATGTGGGAGCGGCCGCCGTCGCCGCGGGCGCCGAGCGTGAGGACGTGCGGATGCTGGAGCAGCAGCAGCAGGTCGCCGATTCGCCCGTGCCGGCGTTCCGCCGCCAGCACGTTCTGCATGTCGAGCGCCTCGCCGTAGGGGACCGTCCCCAGATGCCGAACGTCCAGGACTCTCACGCACGAACTCCTCTCACACCATCGCCTCGTCGAAGTTCTCGATCTGCTTCTTCACGATCGACATGAAGTGGTCGGCAACCGCGCCGTCGATCAGCCGGTGATCATACCCGAGCGAGAGGTACGCCCGCTGGCGAATCGCGATCGCATCGTCGACGATGACCGGGCGCTTCTCGACCGCGCCGACGCCCAGGATGGCGACCTGCGGCTGGCTGATGATCGGCATGCCGAACAGCGCGCCGAACACGCCCGGGTTCGTGATCGTGAACGTGCCGCCCTGGACCTCCTCGGGCTTCAGTTGCTTGGCGCGCGCGCGGTTCGCCAGGTCGTTGATGGCGCGGCTCAGCCCGAGGATGTTCTTCTCGTCGGCGTGCCTGACCACCGGGACGATCAGGCCCCAGTCGAGCGCAACCGCGACGCCGATGTTGATCTCGCGCTTGTAGACGATGTTCTCGCCGTCCACCGACGCGTTCACCACCGGCACGGCGCGCAGCGCGTCGGCCGCCGCCTTGACGATGAACGGCAGGAAGGTGAGTTTCACGCCGACGCGTTCGTACTCTTCCTTCTTCCTGTTGCGGATCTGGGTCACGCGCGTGAAGTCCACCTCGAAGACCGAGTGCACGTGGGCGGAGGTCCGCTTGCTCAGGATCATGTGCTCGGCGATGCGCCGGCGCATCACCGACATCGGCACGACTTCGACGTTCTCGCCCGGGCGGGCCGTCGGCGCCTGCGCCGCTTGGGGCGGAGCAAGCTCCGCCCCTACGGAGCCAGCGGCGCCCGGCGCCGTGGCCCGATGCTCCAGGTACTGGAAGATGTCGTGCTTGGTCACGCGGCCGTTGATGCCCGTGCCCGGGATCGCGGTGATGTCCACCTTGTGCTCGCGCGCGATCTTGCGGACCAGCGGCGATGACTTCTGGCGGTGCAGGTCCTCCTTGCTCGGTATCACACCGGCCGGTGCGGACGCCGCCGCGGGACGGGCGGGAGGCGCTGCGGCCGCAGGAGCCGGCGGTCGCAGTGCCTGAGTCGCCGCTGGCGCCTGCCCAGCCGGGGCCGCCCCCTGGGCCGCCGTAGCCGGCTGTGGATGTTGCGCCGGCGCAGGCGCCTGGGTCGCGAGCGGCGAAGGCGCGGCTTGCGCCGCCGAAGCCGCCTGGCTCGCGAGCGGCGGCGAAGGCGCAGCTTGCCCCGCCGAAGCCGCGGGGCTTGGCGGCCGCGGCGAAGGCGGGACCGCTTCGCCCTCGTCCCCGATCACCGCAACCACGCTGTTCACCTCCACCGTCTCGCCTTCCTTCGCCCGAATCTCGCGGACCACACCGGCCGCCGGTGACGGGATTTCCGCATCGACCTTGTCCGTCGAGATTTCGAACAGCGGTTCGTCCCTGTCGATTCGATCGCCTACCTGCTTGATCCATCGCACGATCGTTCCCTCGGCGATCGACTCTCCCATCTGCGGCATGACGACGTTGGTAGGCATCGCGTCCTCGCGCACGGAAAAAGGCTTAAGGCTTAAGGCTCAGGGCTTAGGGCCAGATTGGGCTTAAGGCCTTGAGCCGACGATGCCCTGAGCCATAAGCCTTGAGCCCTAAGCCTTCTTCATCAATATCGCACCAGTGTCCGCACCGCGTCGACCACCTTGTCGACGCGCGGCATGAACGCGCGCTCGAGCGGCGGGCTGTAGGGAACCGGCGTACAGGATCGCGAGCCGCTCGTCGACGTCGCGCGTCCAGCCGCGCGTCGTAGAACAGCTCGAGCAACTGGTTGCGGGACAGCGCCTCGGACGGCCGCCCGACGGCGGGGGCAGTGAGTGGGGGCCATGATGTCACACTCGCGTGCTCCCGGGCTGAAGCCCGGAAGTCCCACTCTCGGTGGGCTGAAGCCCGGAAGTCCCACTCTCGGTGGGCTGAAGCCCGGAAGTCCCACTCTCAGTGGGCTGAAGCCCGGAAGTCCCACTCTCGGTGGGCTGAAGCCCGGAAGTCCCACTCTCGGTGGGCTGAAGCCCGGAAGTCCCACTCTCGATCGGAATTGTGGGACCTGAATGGAATCGTGGGACCGCCGGTCTTCAGACCGGTGGCTTCTCTCCTCAGATGTGAATCGCCTCTCCGTGCACCGCGTGCGCGGCTTCGCCCACCGCCTCGGACATCGTCGGGTGCGGGTGAATGCTCCGCGCGAGTTCCTCGACGGTCGCTTCCATCTGCAGCGCGACGACGGCCTCCGCGATGAGCTCGGTCGCGCGCGGCCCGATGATGTGCACGCCCAGCAGCTCGTCGTACTTCTTCTCGCCGACGATCTTGACGAACCCTTCCGTCTCGCCGGCGATCTTCGCGCGGCCCAGCGCGGTGAACGGGAAGACGCCGGCGCGCACGTCGTACCCGCGCTCCTGCGCCTGTGTCTCGGTGAGGCCGACGCTGCCGATCTCCGGGTCGCAGAAGGTGCACCCGGGCACGTGGTCGTAGTTGAGCGTGCGTGGTTCGCGGCCCGCGATCCGGTCGGCTACGATCAGCCCCTCGGCCGTCGAGACGTGCGCGAGCTGCGGGTGCCCGGCCGGGCGGCCCAGCGTGATGACGTCGCCGACCGCGGAGATGCCCGGCACGTTCGTCCGGTAGTGCTCGTCCACGCGCACGTAGCCCCGTTCGAGCTGCAGGCCCACGACCTCGGCGTCGAGTCCCTCGGTGACCGGGCCGCGGCCAGTCGCCACGAGCAGGTAGTCGGCGCGGTACTTCTCGCCCTTGCCATCCGGCAGCTGGGCCTCGACGTCCACGCCGTCGGCCGACACCTTCGCGCTCGTCACCTTCGTGCCCGTGCGCACCGTGATGCCCTGCTTGCGGAACGCCTTCTCCAGTTCGGCCGACACCGCCTCGTCTTCCACGGGCACGAGGCGCGGCAGGAGCTCGATGATCGTCACGTCGCTGCCGTAGCGCCGGAAGATCGACGCGAACTCGACGCCGACGGCGCCGGCGCCGAGGATCACGATCGACTTCGGCACCTCTCTCAGGGCGATCGCCTCGTCGCTCGTGATGATGCGCGTGCGGTCGATGACGACGCCAGGAACGGTGTGCGCGGTCGAGCCGGTGGCGACGACGATCTGCTTCGTCGCCCGAAGTTCCTGCGGGCCGCTCTCACCCGTCACTTCGATCCGGCCGTTGCCGAGCAGCCGGCCGGTGCCCTTGACCCACTCCACCTTGTTCTTGCGGAACAGGAACTCGACGCCGCGGGTCAGTGTCGTGACGACGCGGTCCTTGCGGCCCTGCACCCGGTTCATGTCCAGCCGCACCGATCCGCCGTCGATCGTCAGCCCCCATTCCTTCGCGTTCTGCGCGATCTTCAGCGCGTGCGCGTGTTCGAGCAGCACCTTCGTGGGGATGCACCCCCAGATGAGACAGGTGCCGCCGAGCGCCGTCTGCCGCTCGACGACGGCCACCTTGAGCCCGAGCTGGGCCGCGCGAATGGCCGTTGGATAACCGCCCGTGCCGGCTCCCACCACGACGACGTCGTACTCGTTCGCCACGCTCGCTCCTTGGCGCGGGCCTGGACAGCCCGAACTAACGGGCGGGAGCAGCCTCCCGCCCAGATCCGATTCTATGCCAAAGACCAGCCGGGACGCTCTGGCTCAGGGCTTAAGGCTCAAGGCTCAGGGCCTGACTGGGCTCAGGGCCAACTCGCGGCGAGGCGCACCAACTGCAGGCCGCCGCAAGCCGGTTAAACGCGGCTCAAGGCCGTAAGCCAGACCAAGCCCCAAGCCATGCTGGCCCAAAGCCATAAGCCTTAAGCCCTAAGCCTGTTACAATACGCCCGCTCCTCGCGCACGATGGTCTCGAAATCCAAATCGGTCCTCATCGTCGACGCGGACGCCGCGGTCCGCGAGCGCTTCGGCGCCCTCGTGCAGCCCGAGTTCCGCGTGCTGCGCGCGATCAGCGGCGAGGCGGCGCTGCAGACGCTCGTCCACGAGGACGTCGATATCGTCTTCATCAACGTCTGCCTGCCCGGCATCAGCGGCCCGCAGCTGCTGCGGATCGTGCGCGAGAACTACCCGCTGGTCGAGAACATCATGGTGTCGGAGGTCGGCGCGGTCGACCTCGCCGTGCAGGCGATCAAGGACGGCGCCTATTACTTCGTCACGCTGGACGTCGCCGAGGACTCGCTGCGCTCGCTGGTCAAGAACGCGAGCGAGCGCCAGGATCTCAACCGCCAGGTGCTCCGGCTCACCGCCGAAGTCGCGCAGGCGGAGCGCGAGTTCATCGTGGGACCGAGCACCGCCACCCACGAGATCATGGACGTGGTCCAGCGCGTCGCGAAGCTGTCGGCGACGGTGCTGATCCTCGGCGAGAGCGGCACGGGCAAGGAGCTGCTGGCCCGGCTGATCCATCGCAGCTCGGAACGTCCCGACGCGCCGTTCGTCACCGTCAACCTGGCGGCCATCCCGCGCGAGCTGGTCGAGAGCACGCTGTTCGGCCACGAGAAGGGCGCCTTCACCAGCGCGCACCGGCAGCAGATCGGCAAGTTCGAGATGGCGGGCGACGGCACCCTGTTCCTGGACGAAATCGGCGACCTCGGGTTGGACCTGCAGGCGAAGCTGCTGCGCGCGATCCAGGAGGGCGAGATCGAACGCGTGGGCGGGTCGAAGCCGATCAAGACCGCGTTCCGGCTGATCGTGGCGACCAACATCGATCTCGACAAGGCGGTCAAGGAAGGGCGGTTCCGCGAAGATCTCTACTATCGCCTCAACGTGATCCCGATCAAGGTCCCGCCGCTGCGCGACCGGCTGGACGATTTGCCCGAGCTGGCGAACTTCTTCCTCAAGCGATACAGCGTGAAGTTCCGCAAGCAGATGCGGGGCATCACCGACGCCACGATGAAGATCCTCGGCTCGTACTGGTGGCCCGGGAACATCCGCGAGCTCGAGAACCTGATCGAACGGCTCGTCGCGGTGAGCGACAAGGAATGGATCACCGAAGAGGACCTGCCCATCGAGTACTACCTCGCGCAGGCCGAGCCCGACCGCGAGCGGACGACGAGCCTCCTCACCGATGCGTGCGACACCTTCGAGCGCAACTTCATCCTGAAGGCCCTGGAACGATCCGGCTGGAACGTGACCGGAACCGCTCGCTACCTGGGCATCCCCCTCAGCACGCTGAAACACAAGATGGATCGGCTGGAGATCCGGCAGCTCGCGCGCAAGCTGCGCGGCACGTCGTAAGCCAGTAGCGAGCAGGCAGTAGCGAGTAGCGGGCAGGGGCGGAGCTTGCTCCGCCCGCTGGCTGGAAATAGAACGCGGCTCTCAGGGCTCGGACCGCCGTGTCGAGCTCCGTTGCGGGCCGTGCCGGCGGCCTGTGCGAGGCGATGCAGCGGGCGCGCAAACCACGGCGCCCCCGGCAGGCACCGGCTGCCGTCGTAGCCCGGACGCCGGGCCGGGTACCCGGAAAACGGGGTCGGGAGGCCCTGTCCGGCGTGGCGATCCACCTTGCCGGAACATGCTTCCCGACCCCGCGTCCCAGGCCGTCTTGCCCGGAGCTACTTGCGCGGGAGAACGGTGTCCTTCAGCTGCTTGGCGATCCGTGCCTTGACGACGGTCTTGGCCGGGATCTTGATCGCCTCGCCCGTGGCTGGGTTGCGGCCCATGCGAGCCTTGCGCTTCTGCACAACCAGCTTCACCATTCCCGGCAGCACGAACTCACCCGACCGCTTGAGTTCCTTCTCGGCGAGCACCGTCAACTCGTCGAAGAACTCACGCGCCTGAGCGCGCTTCACATCGAAGCGAGTGGCGAAGTGCGCGAAGAGCTCCGATTTGCCCATCCTGCGGGCGTCAGCCATAGCGTCCCCCTCACTTGGGCGCGCCTCTGATATTCACCGCAAAACGGCCGCGCGCGCGACGGCGTGTGCGGAATCAGGCCGAAATTTCGTCGTATCCTAACGCGCCCCTTCGGCCAGTGTCAATTGCCGATCTCGCGAGACAGGCCGGGAGTGCTAGAATTTTTCGATGTCACAGCGCCTGGAGACTTTCCCCAACCCCGAACCGGCTCGCGACTACGAGATCGAGATCCGCTGCCCCGAGTTCACGTCGCTGTGCCCCAAGACGGGCCTTCCCGACTTCGGCGAGATCCGGATCACGTACGTGCCCGACCGGCTCTGCATCGAACTGAAGTCCCTCAAATACTATCTGATCGAGTTCAGGAATCGGGGGATTTTCTACGAACAGGCCACAAACCAGATTCTCGACGACCTGGTCGCCGCGTGCCAGCCCCGGCGCATGACGGTGGTCGGCGATTTTTCGGCGCGCGGCGGCATCAGGACGGCGGTTACGGTCGAGCACGTCGCGGGTCCCCGACAGCGCTGAGGTTCGACCGTGGACGCGTTCCACCTCCCCATCGACGGCCTGCTCGATCTGCACGCCTTCTCGCCGCGCGACGTCAGGTCGGTGGTCGACGAGTACGTGACGGTCGCCCACGCGCAAGGCGTGCGGGAGATTCGCATCGTCCATGGCCGCGGCCGGGGCGTGCAGCGCGGCATCGTCCAGGCGACGCTGGAGCGCCACCCGCTCGTGGTCGAATTCTGGGACGACCCGGATTCCCACCTGGGCGCGACCGTCGCGCGGCTGGCCGGCGCGCAGACGTGACGCGCAGATCTCACCGGCAGCCGCGGCGTCGACTGCAACCCGCATGTTCCTGTCCCGTCGCCCGCATGCGCCGGCAATTCCTGCGATGTCGCCTGGCCTTCCCGCAGCGCTGAATCTGCACGACCGTTGACCGTCCCCGGCTGTTTCTCCCGGCAATCCGCGCGGCACAGGTTTCGCTCCCGAAAGCCGGCGACGCGGACGATGTACAATCGCCGCATGGCCGCGCAGGACGACATGAGGCCGGCAGCAGCTCCGTCCAGGAAGCTGACATACCAGGACTACGCGCAATTTCCGGACGACGGCCGGCGGCACGAGTTGATCGACGGAGAGCACTACGTGACGCCGTCGCCGATTCTCCGCCACCAGAAAATCTCCGGCCACCTGGAATTCGCGCTGCAGGGGTATGTTCGCGAGCGCCGCGCGGGCCACGTCTTCCACGCGCCGCTCGACGTCATCCTGTCCGAGCACGACGTCGTCGAACCCGATATCTTGTACGTTTCCGAGGAGCGTGCCGCCGTCCTCCAGGATTGGATCCGCGGCGCTCCTGACCTGGTCGTGGAGATCCTCTCTCCGGCCACGCGAAAGATCGACGAGACGGTCAAGCGGCATCTGTACGATAGAGCGGGCGTGAAGGAATACTGGATCGTGGACTCGGAGCTCGAACTGGTGAAGATTCACCGCCGCGAGGACGACGGGGCTTTCCCGCGCGTGGCGGAGCTCACGCGCGAGGCGCGTGACACGCTCACCACTCCGCTCCTGCCAGGGTTCCTCCTGCCGCTCGACGAGCTGTTCGCCTAGAACACCCCCGGCACGATCCTCCATCGCACACGCGCTTCGTACGCGACGTACGCGCGATCGTGTTCCAGCGTCCGTTCCTCGTAGACCGCCCGCACCAGCAGCGCGGTATCCGCGACGCCGAGCATGCCCAGGTTCCACGGCAGCGGGTTCGCAACCAGGAACGCGACGTGCGTCACCAGGTAGCCGAGGTAGATCGGGTGCCGGACCAGGCGGTACGGGCCCGAGCAGACGATCCCGCGATTGGCGGGCACCAGGCCGAAGCTGCGCCCGAGCGCCAGCTTGGAGACGACGACGAGACCGAGGCCGAGGCCCGAGAATATCGCGGTGACGATGTCTCCGCCGCCGGCGGGCGTGGGCAGCGGACGTACGAGCGGCGGGCCGACGATGGAGAGCGCGGTGATGAGCCGTGGCACCCAGCGGCGATCGACATCGCCGGTCGGCCGGCGGATGACCATCAGCACGACGACGAGCCCTTCGCTGGCCACCAGGAGCAGGCCGGTCACCCGGCCGGTCTGGAGCGAGTTGCCGGCGATGCGGACGGCAAGGGCGAGGAACAGCGAGCCGATGATGATACGCGACAGGACGTCGCCGGGCTCCCAGCCCAGCAGGCGCAGCGCGAGGACGCGCCGCAGGACGTGCGGCCGCCGTCGCGCCTCGCGACCCGCGCCGGTCAGTTGTCCGACGCCGACGGTCATCTCGTGGGCCATGGAAGGTGGCGACATCACGCTTCGTCGCCCACCACGGGCACGGGCTCGGGCCGCCGTGTCGCCGCCTGGTGGGCGGACTCTTCGAGGAAGTAACTGGCGCAGGCCGCATCCAGCAACTCGCGCGTGATCGCCGGAGCGCGCTTCTGGTACGCCGCCAGGTCCAGGACGTGGTTCAACAGGTCCCGCGGCTGACACGCGCGCATCTCGATGTTGCGCGGCCGGTAATAGCGGCGCAGCAGGTACTCGACCACCACCGGGTCGAAGCGAACGTTGACGCGCCGGCAGTTCATCTCGAAGATGCGCGAGAACTCCTCGGCGGTCGGGTTCTTCGCGTAGATCTTGTAGGGGATGCGCCGCAGGAACGCTTCGTCGGCCAGCGTTTCCGGCTTCAGGTTGGTCGCAAACACGATCAGCACGTCGAAGGGCACCTCGAACTTCTTGCCCGTGTGCAGCGTGAGATAGTCGACGCGGCTCTCGAGCGGCACGATCCACCGGTTCAGCAGGTCGCGCGGGCGGATGCGCTGCCGCCCGAAGTCGTCCACGACGAAGACGCCGCCGTTCGCCTTCAGCTGGATCGGCGCCTCGTAGAAGCGCGAGATCGGGTTGAAGGTGAGGTCGAGCATGTCCAGCGTGAGCTCGCCGCCCACCGTCACCACGGGCCGCCGGATGTGCACCCAGCGCCGGTCGCGCGCGTCGCTGGTCACGACGACGTGGTCGCCGGCCTCGTCCTGCTCGACCGCCACGTGGTTCACGGGGTCGAACATCGTGATGACCTGGCCGTCCACGTCGAGCGCGTGCGGGATGAAGAGGTCGCCGCCCAGCGTGCTGCCGATTCCCTCTGCGATGACCGTCTTGCCGTTGCCCGGCGGCCCGTAGAGAAACACGGACTTGCCCGAGTTGATGGCCGGGCCCAGCTGATCGAGGACCGCGCGGCTGATCACGAGGTGCTCGAAGCCGTGCGCCACCCCATCGGCGTCGACGCGCGGCCGGCGCGGGGCTCCCTCGCGCATCCGCGCCACGTACTGGTTCAGCGGCACGGGCGCCGGCCCGACGTACTGGTTGATCTCGTGGAACTGGTGGGCGCGATCGCGCCCGAGATCGGTCAGCGCGTACCGGTACCCGGCGCTGCCCGCCCCGCTCGCGCCGCGCACCTCGACGAGCCGCTCGATGCGGACGTGATCGACCAGCGCCTCGATCACCGAGTACGCCAGCCGCAGGCGATCGGCGATCTGGTGGCCGCTCGCCTCTCCGGTGTAGAGCGTCTTGACGAGCAGCTGCAGCAGCCCGTCCGGGGTGAGCCCCGTCGCCGCGATGCCGTGCGGGGCCGGCGGCGGTGCGATCGGATCGACTGTCTGATCGAGCGCTCTGGCTGGTTCACTCATGCAACGACCACTCACTGTCCTTTGTTGATCGCCGGGAACAGGATCGTCACGAACTTGATCGCGGCCGGGCCGATGGTCACCACGAAAATCGCCGGGAAGATGCAGAAGACGAGCGGGAATACCATCTTCACGCCGGTCTTGGCCGCGGCTTCCTCGGCACGCTGACGCCGCTTGGTTCGCACCGTGTCCGAGTGGACCCGGAGGGACTTGGCGATGCTGGTGCCGAAGCGGTCCGTCTGGATCAGCATGGCGACCAGCGACGACACGTCGTCGACGCCGGTGCGCTCGGCCAGGTTGCGCAGCGCTTCGACCCGGGCCTTGCCGGCGCGCAGCTCCAGGTTCACCAGGCGCAGTTCGTTCGACAGTTCCGGGTGCGCGAAGTCGAGTTCGTCGCCCACGCGCAGCATCGCCTGGTCCAGGCCGAGGCCGGCCTCGACGCTGACCACGAGCAGGTCGAGCGCGTCGGGCAGCGCCAGCCGGATGCGGTGCTGCCGCCGCTTCATGAGACGCGCCAGCACGATGCCCGGCAGCACGTAGCCGAGCCCGCAGGCGCCGATGGCGAGGGCCACGTTCGGCCGCATGAGCACGGGCGTCGCGCACACGGCGAAGGCCGCCAGCGCGGCCGCCAGCCTGATGGCGAAGAACACCGGCAGCGCTTCGTCGCGGCGGAACCCGGCGCGCACGAGCCGCAGGCGCAGCTTGCCCATCTCGGCGGGCGACCGCGGCACCTTGTTGCCCACGCGCTTCAACGCACCGATGAGGGCGTCGAAACTCGGTTGCATCTCCACGGCCGGGGCCGCGCCGCCCACCACTTCGCGCAACCGGCGATCGACGACGCTGGTGCGGCCGGCCGCCATGCGCAGGCCGACGCCCGTGACGAGCAGCGTGCCGAAGACGAAGGCGAGCACCGTCAGCGCAAGTGCCATCTCAGACCTCGATCTTGACGACCTTCTTGATCCACACGTAGCCGATGATCTGCAGGACCACCGCGACGGTGAGCATCGCCTGGCCCATCTTCTCGCTGAACAGCACGCCCATGTGCTCGGGGTTGATCCACATCAGCACCAGCGCGAGCGCCGCCGGCAGCGAGATCAGGACGTAGCCCGTGAAGCGGCCGTGCGCCGTGTACACGCGCACCTGCCGCAGCACCTTGAAGCGCTCGCGCACCACGTAAGCCAGGTTGTCCAGGATTTCCGCGAGGTTGCCGCCCGTGTCGCGCTGGATGAGCACGGCGGTCACGAAGAAGCGCACGTCGAGCAGCGGCACGCGGGCGGCCAGGTTGTTCAACGCTTCTTTCAGCGGCAGCCCGAAATTCTGCTCGTCGTAGGTCTTTCGGAACTCGGGCCCGATCGGGTCCGGCGCCTCGCTGGCCACCATGCCCATCGCCGTGGTGAACGCGTGGCCGGCGCGCAGCGCGCGCGACAGCAGGTCGAGCGCATCGGGGAACTGCTCCTCGAACCGTTTCATGCGGTGCGCGCGGCGCTGCCGAAGCACCAGGAACGGCAGCAGGAGGCCGACCAGCGCCGCCGCGATCGGCGCCCAGACGAAGCGGAGGAACACCCCGACGGCGGTGCCGCACGCCAGCGCGCAGAACAGCGAGGCAAACACGATCACGGTCACGCTGACGCGGCTGCCGGACTGCTCGATCAGATGGTGCAACGCGCCCCCGCCGCCCGTGCGGGCCAGCGCGTGCTCGAGCCCGGGCAGCGGGCCGGCGTCCTCCAGCTTCACCACGGTCGGCGTGGCGTCGCTCTCGGTGACGTCCATCCCCGACTCGCGGATGCGCTGCTCGATGCGCCGCCGCATCAGGAACCCGGGCAGGTTGCTGGCCAGGCTCACGATGCCGACGATGGCGCCGACGCCGACGGCGAAGGCGGCAAGAACGATCAGCCAGATGGGCATGTCAGCGCACCTCCGTCACGCCTTCGAACATGTCGGGCGGCAGGTGAATGCCGGAGGCCTTCAGCCGCTCGCAGCACTTCGGCCGGACGCCGGTGGCCCGGAACCGGCCGATCACCTTGCCGTCCTGGGTCACGCCGACCTTCTCGAACGCGAAGATCTCCTGCATGGTGATCACGTCGCCTTCCATCCCGGTGATCTCGGAGATGCTGGTCACCTTGCGCGATCCGTCGCTCAGCCGCGTCTGCTGGACGATCACCTGGATGGCCGACGCGATCTGCTGCCGCACCGCGCGCTCGGGCAGGTTCATGTTGGCCATCGCCACCATCGTCTCGATGCGGGCGATCGCGTCGCGAGGCGCGTTGGCGTGAATCGTCGTCAGCGACCCGTCGTGGCCGGTGTTCATCGCCTGCAGCATGTCCAGCGCCTCTTCGCCGCGCACCTCGCCCACCACGATGCGGTCGGGGCGCATGCGCAGGGCGTTGATCACGAGCTGGCGCTGCCGCACGGCGCCCTTGCCCTCCACGTTGGGCGGCCGCGTCTCGAGCCGCACGACGTGCTCCTGGCGCAGCTGCAGCTCGGCCGCGTCCTCGATCGTCGCGATGCGCTCGCGCTCGGAGATGAAGCCCGACAGCACGTTCAGCAGCGTGGTCTTGCCGGCGCCGGTGCCGCCGCTGATGAGGCAGTTGAGCCGCGCGCGCACGCAGTGGCCCAGGAAATCGATCATCGGCCTGGTGATGGCCCGCAGCGCGACCAGGTCCTCCGCCTTCAGGCGCTCGGCGGGAAACCGCCGGATCGACAGGAGCGGGCCGTCCACGGCCAGCGGCGGGATGATGGCGTTCACGCGCGACCCGTCGGGCAGCCGCGCGTCGACCATGGGCGAGCTGTCGTCGACGCGCCGGCCGACGGCGCTCACGATGCGATCGATCACCCGCATCAGGTGTTTGTCGTCCTGGAAACCGGCCGCCACGCGCTCCAGCTGGCCGTTGCGCTCCACGAACACCTGCTTGCACGTGTTGACCAGGATGTCGCTGATGGTGGGATCGCGCAGCAGCGGCTCCAGCGGGCCGAGGCCGAACACCTCGTCGAGCACGTCCCGCAGGATCATCTCGCGCTCGGCGAGGCTGACCGGCGTGCCCTCCTCGGCAATCAGCTCGAAGAGCAGCGTCTTGATCTCGCCCTCGGCGCGCGCCCGATCCGCGGTCGCCAGCGCCTCGAGGTTCAGCCGGTTCAGCAGCTTCCGGTGAACGTTGACCTTCAGCTCGAGGTACTGGGCGCGCACCGCTTCGGTCCGCAGCCTGGGATCGGCCGCCGCCGGCGGCCGCGGCGCGCCCGGGCCGGCCGGTGCGGCCGGCCGTGGAGCAGGGTTCGGATTGAGTCCGGTGGTAGCCATGTTTCTTCTAGTCCGAAGTCCGATGTCCGAAGTCCGAAGTCCGATGTTTACAGCAACCCCATGAACTTCGCCCGCTTCTCCGGCTTCGGCGCCGCCTGTTCGTCGCCCGGCCCGATGATCTGCCGCGTGAACCGATCGAACTGCGTCGCCAGTTCCGAGTGGTTCGTCAGCGCGAGCGGGACGCCGGAATTGAGCGCCGTGGACACCGTCTTGTAGTCGCTCGAGAACATCTGGTCGATCGAGTACCCCAGGGCCGTCTCGATCTGTTTCGGGCCAATCATCAGCGTCTCGGCAAAACGGTTCAGCACGATGCGGATGCGTTCGGCGCTCGCCCCGAGCTGCCGCACGCGCTCGACCAGGCGCTGCGCGTTGCGCACCGACGGCACGTCGGGATTCGTGACGAGAAAGATGGTGTCGGCCGCGTAGAGGGCCGCCAGCGAACACGAGTTGATTGCGTTGCCGGCATCCACGACGACGAAGTCGTGGCTGCGCGAGAGCACCCGGAGCAGTTCCTCGACCGCGCCCGCGTCCTGGGCGTTCGGCCGGTCGAACTGCTCGGAGGCGGCCAGGATCTCGAGGCCGGACTTGTGGCGGACGACGAGTTCTTTCAGGAAATCGCGATCGAGGCGGTGCAGGTTCTCGATGGCGTCGAGCACCGTGAAGCGCGGCCGCACGCCGAGAAACAGCGCGACCTCCCCCAGGCACGCCTTCAGGTCGACGATGATCGCCTGCCGCTTCGTCAGCCGCGCCAGTTCCACCGCGCAGTTGACGGCGACCGTCGTCGTGCCCGCGCCGCCCTTGGCGCCGAAGAACACCAGCGTGGCCGAGGGCGGCGTGCTCGCGGCCTGCGTGCTCTCGCGCCGCGCGGCCGTGCGCCGCACCGCCCCGTGGAAAGACTCGTCGGCGGGCGGCCAAGTGAAGAACTCGTTGGCGCCCGCGCGCATCGCCTGGAGAATCAGCTCGGGATCGGTCGTGCCGGCGATGGCGAAGATCGCCGCGTTCGGAAACCCGGCTCGCAGCCGCTCGATGGCGGCCATCCCCGACGGCACGTCGCCGCGGAGGTCCACCAGCGCGAGATCGGGCGCAACCGCCAGCGGCTGCGCGCGCTGGTCCTCGATGACGCCCACCGGCACCCCGCCGCTGCGCAGCATCTTGCCGATATGGCGGCGGAACTCCTCATCCTGCGTGACGACGATCGCCGCGAGTTGTGCCATGTTTGACACCGACCGCCGGGCCGGCCTCGAAGGCTGCCTCTCGCCGCGGTCATCAAACGTCCGCTAGTCCCTGGTCCCTAGTGCCTAGTCCCTGGTCTGCGCGTTCACTGCACCAGCCGGATGACCATCGGAAACGCGCCCTGCGGCGCCGGACCGCCGTTGCCGTCCATGATTCCGCCGACGGGCGTGATGCGGCCCATGACGGAGTTGCCCTGCATGCCTTCGATGAAAAAGCCGATGTAGTTGACGACCTTCAGGTCAGCGTTGCGGCTGTTGTGCTTCCCCTCGGCGTAGTAAACCGGGTCGTACACGGGGATGATGGCGACGCGCGGGCTCGGGTGCATCGAACTGACGACGCGGTTGTTCGTGGAGTCCCAGTACGCGTCCGGGTCCTTCGCGATAAGCGCGTCCGTCCCCTGCTTGGTCGGCCCGACCATGTTGCCCGGCTCCGATACCAGCGGGTCACCGAAGCCCATCACCGTCGTATTGCAGTTCTCGATGTTCCACCGGTAATCCTCGGCACCGCTCGACGTGCCGATCGCGATCGGGTTGTAGAAGCTGGGCGCGATGTTCTCGCCCTGGGCCGCCTTCAGCACGAGTTGCGTGCCCTTGTCCCGCTCCGCGTTGTAACCGGTGTACCCCGGCTGGTCGGACGGAATGTAGACATCGGGGTTCGCCAGCGGCTGGCCGTGATTGTCGTACAGGTCGAACGTGTCGTCCGGGTCCCACGACCCCGTCTGTTTCTCGACCCACTTGTCGGGAATCGTGAACGGCTTGACGCAGGTTTCCGCGTTCGCCGGCGCCGCCTGCGCCGTAGCGATCGCGCGGACGTCCACCCAGTTCCTGTGGAGGAGCGTGCCCATCAGCGTGGCAACCGGATTGCCGCGCGCCTCGGTGCGGAACACCTCGACGTGCACCCAGGTGGGCCGCCCGTTCGGGTCGTTCGGGAACGTGACGTCGCCCGGCGTCACCGAGACGACGCGGGCCATCACCTGGTTCGCCGACGCCGCCTGGATGGCGTTCTGCACCGCGGGACCGCTCGCGGTTCGATTGTCGAAGTCGTCGAAGGCGAGCGCGACCGCGCCCGCCAGCGCGCCGGCGTCGGCCGCGTTCTGGGCCTGCGCACGCGCCGTCATGAACATGCCGACGTCGATGGCAAGCGTCGTCGCGGCAAGGAACGCCGCGAGGCCCACCGCGACGAACACCATCGAGAATCCGCGTTCGTCCTGCCAGGTGCGCTGCATGGGTGCCTCTCCACAACGATGATGTCGTCCGGTGTCCGATGTCCGATGTCCGATGTCGACTTCGAACTTCGGACTTCGGACCTCGGACGATGCGCGCGGCGGGCGCTGTGGGGCACGCCGCGCCCCTACGACTGGCCGCCCTTCTTCACCTTCTCGACCGCCGCCTGGTAGGCGGCCTGCGCCGCGTTCAGCCGATCGACGGCGTCCTGGATTTCCTTGAGCCGCTTCTTCTCGGCGTCTACCTGCTTTCGCTCGAGGCCGGCGGACTGCTTCGCGGCTGCCGCGTCGCGTTTGGCGCGTTCCTTCGCCGCCTTCTCCTCCAGCTTGCGCGCCTCGTCGGCCTGCGTCCTGGCGACCTCCAGCCGGGCGCGTTCGGCCTTCACCTGCTCTTCCGCCTTCCGGATTTCGGCCTTGCGTTGCTCGTCCGCCAATTTCGCCTCGGCCTGCCGCTGCGCTTCGGCGATGCTCGCGGCCTGCGCGGCCTCGGCCTTCCGGCGCTCCTCGGCGGTCTTTGCCGCCGCTGCGGCCGCCGTCGCCTCGGTCTCGCGCCGTTTCGCGTCGATCTCACGCTGCCGGGCGAGCTCGCGCCCTTCGGCCTCCTGCTTCTGCTTCAGCGCCTTCGCCGCGCGCTCCTCGGCCTTCCGGTCTTCCTCCCGCTTGCGCTCGGCCGCTTTCGCCGCGGCCTTCCGCTCCTCGGCGAGCTTCTTCTCGTCGATCTTCGGAGCCGGCGGCGGGGTCGCAACGGCCACCGAGGCCGGCGCGGTCGCCGCGGCGCTGGAGACAGGCGCGACGGCCGGCGATGGTGCCGTCACTGGCTGGGCAGCTGGCGTGACGGTCTCGGCTCGGACCGGTGGCGCGGGGAGCGCAGTGGGCTGAGCGACCACGGTCGCCGGCGTCGCAGGACTGAAGCCCTGCGCCGCGATCGGTGATGGCGCGCTGGCGGCGCTCGAGCCGGGCACCTCGGCCGGCGCTCCGGCGTTCGCAGGGCTGAAGCCCTGCGCCACGATCGGCGGCGCCGCGGCTGTCGTCGTCTGGTCCTGCCGCGGCGCGCCGCCCGGCAATCGCGGAGCCAGTTGCGGCAGCGTCTTGCCGGGCGCCGGCATGTACGGCTCGATCAGGTTCGGCAGCCCTGGGGCCGCGCCCATCGACCCCCGGCGCAGGATCTGCGGCGTGATCATCACGACGAGTTCCGACTGGGCCTTCTGCATGGCCTTGCTGCGGAACAGCAGCCCGAGAATCGGGATGTCGCCAATCCCGGGGATCTTCTGCATCGTCGAGGTGACGGTGTTGTCGATGAGCCCCGCGATGGCGAACGTCTGTCCGTCCATCAGCTCGATTTCCGTTTCCGCGCGGCGCGTGCTCAACGACGGGATGCGGAAGCCCTGATACGTGATCGCGTTGGTGAAGTCGAGCGAGCTGACCTCCGGCCGCACTTTCAGGTGAATCAGGTCACCGCCCACGAGCGTCGGCAGGAAGCTCAGGCGGATGCCGTATTCCTTGAACACGATCGTGACGGCGAGGTTCGCCCCGGTGCCCTGCACGACCGGGTACGGGTACTCGCCGCCGGCCAGGAAGCTGGCTTCCTTTCCGTTCTCGGCAACCAGGTTCGGCTCGGCCAGGCTCTCGAACAGCCCCTTGTTCTGCAGCGCCCTGATCACGCCGCCGAGCCCTTCCTTGTTGTTGAACAGGAAAAAGTTCAGATAGTCGCTGAAGACCAGCTTCGGCGCATTGTCGGCGGAGGTATCGAACGTCGGGGCGGCGAACTGCTGCGTGGTGGTGCGAGCCGTGTAGTTCTTGTAGCCGAGCGCGCTCGTGAAGAAGGAGCCGCCGAGCTCGGTGAGTGCCGATCGGCTCACCTCGGCGAAGCGCACCCGCAGCAGCACCTGGTTGCTGGCGACGCCTTCCTGCTGCCGCAGCAGGTTCACGACGTCTTCCTTCTTGTCCACGTAGCCGGCCGCGACGTCGACGGCCTTCTCGATGACGTACTTGCTCGACACGGTGCCCGACACGACCACGTCCTTGCCGTTGCCGGTCACCGCGATCGACTCGCCGGGAAAGAGCTGGCGCAGCTGTTCGGTGAGCTGGGAGAGGTCGCGCGCCACCGTCACGTCGTAGCGCTTGATGCCGCCGGAGCGGTCCCAGATGAACATCGAGATCGTCCCCGGCATCTTGCCGTGCACCAGGAGCTGCTGCGAGCCGGTGACCATCGCGTCGGCGACTTCGGGGCGCGTGAGCGAGACGCGCGCGATCGGCTGACCGATGTTGACGATCGCGGACCGGCCGACCAGCAGGTTCAGCTGCCCGACCTCGGTATCGGGCGCGCTGGTGATCGCCGGGCGCAACGTGCCGGCTTCCGCGCCGACCGACTGCGCGCTCGAGCGCGCGGGCGCGGCCAACAACAGGGCGATGGCGCACAGCAGGTGCAGAGACCGGGGGGCGCCTGTCGCTCGCGAAGACATGGTTCCTCCTACTTCACGGGCTCATACGCGCGCTTTTCGCCGCGGATGATCTCGACCGTGGGAGTGGGTTCAGCGGCGGCGGCCGACGGCCCCGCCGTGGGTTTGCGCGACGTGCCCGGAAAGATGCGGCCCGCGACACGCGTGGGCGGGGGCGGCGTGCCCAGCAGGACGGCCGGACGGACGCCGGGCGTCGCCGGCGCGCTCGTGTCCAGGGGGTTACGCAGCGCCAGCTGGATCTTGCCCTCGGTGCTCGCCAGCGTCAGGCGCTCGGCCTGTTCCGGCGTCACCAGCAGCGTCACCACCGTCACCGGCTGCGGCTTGCCCTTGTCGCCGGGCTGCTCCATCTTCGTGCCGGCCGTCAGCACCTGCACGTTGGGCAGCACCAGCTTGGTCGTCGTGTCGGAATGCTGATCGGTGGGACTCCCCGTGGCCAGCACGTCCACGTGCGTGCCGGGCAGCACGTAGCCGGCCACGCCGATGACGTCGTTGACGCGCACCGACATGGCGCGCATGCCCGCAGGGATCGCGGGCGGCAGCCCGGTGCCCGCCTCTTTCGGCGCGAGCTTCGGTTCGAGGATCGGCTCGTTCTGCACGACCCCGACGATCAGGCCGCGGCCGATGAGGTCGGCCGGGCGGCCGAACGCGCCCGCCGGCAACGCGGTCGCCGGCCAGTCCACGGCCTTCAGGTCGTCGGCTCGCAGCTCGGCACCCATCTGCAGGTCGGCCGCGGCGACGACGACGGCGCGCGTCGGCACGGAGACCGTCTTCACCGGGACGTTCTGCAGGTAGCTGTAGGTGCCGTAGGCGAGCGCGCCGCCGGCGCTGAGGGCGAGCACGAGGATGAGGAGAATGCGTATGCGAGCCATAACTGCTCCACCGGAGGTGTCCGGCTCTATTGTTCGTTGCGCATCAGCGCGGATGCCTGCATCGTCAGCGAGTTGCCGAGCGTGCCCGGACTGCCGGGAATCAGCCGTGCGACGGGCTTGAGCATGATGAAGTCGAACGGGTAGTCGATCGTGACCCGCGAGGCCGAAACCGGCTGGCCGTTGACGGTGATCGTCGCGTTACCGTTCACGGTGACCTGCGCGGTGCCGTACTTCGACAGCTGGCCGTCCTGCATGTAGAGGCGCACCCGGGCCTCGACGGCGGCGGCATCCGGACTGGGCACGACGGCGAGGCGCGCGCCCTCGCGGGCGGCGTTCGTCAGAATCTGCCAGGTCTGGTAGGCGCGGCCGAACTCGAAGATGCCGATCGCGATGAGCAGCAGGATCGGAACCGTCAGCGCCGCTTCGATCAGCGCCTGCCCGTTCTCGCGTCGTGCTCGCCTCATGGCGTCCTCCGTGTCAGATTCCGAGGGCAGCCAGCACGCACCCGATGGCGATGGCCGGGCCGTAGGGAAACAGGTTGCCCCAGTGCGGCGTCTCGACCGCCGTTCGACGCGTGCGCGGGGATGCGACGACCCGCGCGGTGCCGCGCAGCGTGCCGGCCAGGCGCCCGCGCGCCGCGGCCACGACGAGCGCGAGGAGGCCGCCGGCGATCGCGGTGTAGACGAAGGCGAGCGGCACGCGCCCGGCTCCCAGGATGGCGCCGGCCGCCCCGAGCAACTTGACGTCGCCCGCGCCCGTCACGCCGAGCAGGTGTCCAGGCAGCATGAGCAGCATCCCCAGCACGAGTCCCGCCAACGATTGCGCCACGGTGACGTGCGTGATGCCGGTTGCCGCAAGCGTCACGCCGAGCACCGTGGCGGTAAGCGTCAGGACGTTGGGAATCCGGCGCGTCAGCGCGTCGATGACCGCGCCGGTCCCGAGCGTCAGCACCGTCGCCGCGAGCATCACCACGTCAGAAGTTGTTGACAATGGTCTGCCACAGGACGGTTCGAAGCTGGTTACCGAGCGTGGTGACCGCCGTCACCGCCACCACCGCTATGAGCGCCGAGAGCATCGCGTACTCGAGGAGGTCCTGTCCGCGCTCGGCGCGGACGAACCGGCGCAGCATGATCCACGCGCGCTGCATGGTGTCTCCCTTCGGCCGCGTGTGCGTGGACACGACGGCCCGCTAGATGGACCCGGCGATGCTGTTGAAGGCGTCGCTCACCTTCGACCCGGCGAGCGTGATCGCTGCGACGCACACGATCGCGATCAAGGCGATCAGCAATGCGTACTCGAGCAGGTCCTGCCCTTCGTCACGCCGCACGAGAGAATTCAGGTAGTGCACCAGCTGATACATCGCTCCCTCCTCCGATTACCGGTTACCGGGTGACCGCCGGAGTGTCGGTGCCGGGCATCGACGGCCGCGGCACGCTACGTGTCGGGCTCGTTCGCTTGCCGCCGGGTGGAGACGCTAGATGGACCCGGCGATGCTGTTGAAGGCGTCGCTCACCTTCGACCCGGCGAGCGTGACCGCCGCGACGCACACGATTGCGATCAAGGCGATCAGCAGTGCGTACTCGAGCAGGTCCTGGCCCTCGTCGCGCCGGACGAGTGACTTGAGGCGTTCGAGCAGCAGATACATGGACCCTCCACTTGCAGAAGCGATCGGCGCGCCCGCGGGATTGCGGAACGTCCGACCGCGCGGTGCGTCGCCATCCAAGGCAACTCGCATGCCGCCGCTCTGCGGTTCGCGCCCCGCGCGGCGGTAAGCGCCAGATTCGGCTCGCGGTTACGACCGCTCGCGGAGGATGGCGAGCGCACCTGGGGAAGCACGGCGCGGCCGGCGGTTCCCACCACATCCGTAATCGCGCGGCCGAAATTGGTGATCGGCCGGGCGGCGCCGGAGACATCGAGCTGCGCGCGAGGGCGAGCGACGCGCGTTTTGCCGCAGAAACGGCGCGAAAACGGACCGTGGCCGTCACAGCCGCAGGCCGGTACGCGGCTTGCGACATCGTCCACCGCGCACCGACATCGCCGCGCGCAACGGGGGTCAGGCCGTGCGGGTCTTCAGACGACCAGGAGTCGGCGAGGCGGTGGCGTCCGCCATCTGCGTGGCGGCAGTGCTCGCAACGCTGGTGAGCGTCGACAGCCGCGTGCGGGATCGATTCTCCGCGCTCGTGGCCCAGGCGTCCTCCGATCGCCTGACGACCTGGGAAGAGCG
>Ga0315279_10003240_pt1 | contig 23041 bp, 19 predicted proteins | sample YL17G06_20_MG_FD_203694 | JGI IMG/M metagenome (GOLD analysis project Ga0315279, IMG submission 203694) | Sediment microbial communities from Yellowstone Lake, YNP, Wyoming, USA - YL17G06_20 | ecosystem: Environmental > Aquatic > Freshwater > Lake > Sediment | place: USA: Wyoming | collected... | reverse complement strand
AGCGGTTCCGTTTCGAGTGACCCTCTGCACATTGAGACGATGCATATCAGTCTTTGACGGGCTATCGCCCAAACGTCTATTCCAGAAATCCGAATAACGTGGGTCTTTACCCCTAAGTCAGGACACCCAGAAAGTTATCAATCGTCTCTTATTTGTTGTCTCCTACCACAACCTCAGCCATTCTCCCCATATTCGAATGATGTCCCTTCAGTAAGGGCGCCATCAGGTGCGCTTCATTCACGTCTCCCGCCGTCGTTTCCGGGGCCGTGATGACCTCCGCCCCTGCCCTTCAAGTCGCCTCGCAAGAGGGACGGCTTCGCTGAGCAGGGCCTCAACAACCTGAATCTTGTCCGGAACAGCCGAGAGAATCTGACGATACGCCTGGGCGGTGTCCCGGTCTGGTGTGATAAGAACAATGCTCATGCTGTACTCCTTCAAGGATATGTTGCCCTATGCAACGTATGTTGCACAACATAACAACGTAAAGCAACGTCATGGAGAATAGCGCGAGGGCCCTGAGAAAAATCCACATGTGATTACGCGTAAATACGAAAATGTCCCTTGTGGATCAACTTGGCACAATACTTGATACTGTTTAGATCAAATACCGATACTTTTACCCAAAGGAGGTCACAGTGAAAACCTATAGTGTTGCCCTGATTCCCGGAGATGGTATTGGTCCCGAGATCTTGCGGGAAGGCAAAAAGGTAATGGATGCCGCTGCTGAGGTGGCAGGCATCACCTGGCGGTGGAAGGAGTACCCCTTCGGCGCCGAGCACTGGCTGAAACACAGGAAGGGGCTGCCCACCCTGATGAGCGAAGAGGATATGGCCCAGTTAGGCACCCACGACGCCATTTACTTCGGTTCCGTCGGCGATCCGCGGGTGCCGGAACACGTGGGGCAGGCAGGGGGTCTCCTCTGGATGCGCTTCTACTTCGATCAATATATTAACCTGCGGCCCGCCAAGCTCCTGCGTGGTATCGAGTCGCCGCTGAGAGGGAAGCGGTCACACGAGATCGACATGTATATGGTGCGCGAAAACAGTGAGGACTTCTACATCGGTCTTGGGGGTCACTTTGCGGGCACAAAGAGCAGCGAGAATCTGGAGCTCCTCCGCGCGCTCTACCAGGCTCGTTTCAAAGTGGAGGTCGCCCTGGAACCAGGAGGCGAGCTGGCCTACCAGATCGGGGTCTTGACCGGCCGGAACTCTGAGCGGGTGGTTCGCTACGGGTTCGAGTTGGCCAGGCGGAAAAAGCTGACTCGCGTCACGGTCGTCCACAAGGCCAATGTCCTGACGAAGATCTACGGCCTGTGGATCGAGAAGGCCGAAATGGTGGCCAAAGACTACCCCGACATCGAGCTGGAATTCGCCATTGCCGACGCCATGAGCATGTGGCTCGTCCGGCGCCCGGAATGGTTCCAGGTCATCGTAGCGCCCAATATGTTCGGAGACATCCTCTCTGACCTCGCCGCGTCGACTGTGGGGGGCCTAGGATTCGCTCCAGGGGGTAAGATAAATCCGGACCGGACAGCGGGGGTATCCATGTTCGAGCCGATCCACGGTTCGGCCCCCAAATACGGCGGGCTCAACAAGGCCAACCCCATTGGCACGATCCTCGCCGGGAAGCTCATGCTGGAGCACCTGGGGGAGGAACGTGCGGCTGAACTCGTGGAGCAGGCCTCCGAGGACGTTTTGAGCACCGGGAAAATCCGTACCTATGACATGGGTGGCACGTCGTCGTGCAGCGACATGGGCGACGCGGTCGCCGAGCGCCTGCTCCAACTCAAGTTCTAGCCAGGGAATTATGCCCAAATTTAGTGCTAATCTCACCATGTTGTTTACGGATGCAGATTTTATGGATCGTTTTGAAAGGGCATCCCAGTCCGGTTTTAAAGGCGTCGAATACCTATTTCCGTATGGATGGAAAAAGGAACAGTTGGCAGAGAAGTTGGAAAAACATAGACTCCAACAGGTGCTCCATAACCTACCGGCCGGGAATTGGGGAGATGGAGAGCGAGGCATCGCTTGTCTTCCAGGCCGAGAGGGAGAATTTCAAGAAGGCGTGCGATTGGCGATCGAGTACGCTAAAGCCTTAAAATGTAACTGTGTTAATTGCCTTGTCGGAAAAACTCCCCAGGGCATCCCTCCTGAAAAGGTTCGTCAAACCTTGGTAAGTAATCTCCGGTTTGCTGCAGCAGCCCTCGAAAAAGAGTAGTCGTTGGGGGTCACCCATTAAAGGACTTGATTATTGAGTTTCGAAAAAAGGAAAACATCGCGTTGAACCAGTTGTCTCCAGGAGATCAGAACGGCTGCAAAGATCGTGGCAGTAGTGTAAATGATCTGCTAAACGGTCGATTCCAACCCAAGTATGTGCCTAATCAAATAAAAATGCCCTCACCCCTTCTTGAGGCGAGGGCTTTTGACTATCCGCTTCTTTATTTTCCCCTATTTAGCTGCTTCTTCCAGCGGTATTCTCATCTTGTAGAAGGAACGCCACACGAAGATGAGACCGACAATGAACACCGGAAGAGCGATGTAGGGAGCGTAGTTCGTGGAACTGGTTTCCTTTGCGTGTACAGCCATCTCGATCGCGATTTCGGTCGCAAGCAGGCCGAACAGGGTCGAGAACTTAATGATGGGGTTCATGGATACGGATGAGGTATCCTTGAATGGGTCGCCCACCGTGTCGCCAATGACCGTTGCGGCGTGGAGCGCCGTGCCCTTCTCCTTCAAGTCGACTTCGACGATCTTCTTCGCATTGTCCCACGCGCCGCCGGTGTTTGCCATGTAGATGGCCTGGAAGAGGCCGAAGCAGGCGATGGAAATCAGATACGCCACGAAGAAGTTGGGGTTCAGTAACGCGAAGGCGAGCGTGATTAACAGGATCGCGATAAAGATGTTCCACATACCTTTCTGCGCATACTGGGTGCAGATCCTTACAACCGTCTTGGAATCCTCGATATCGGCTTCCGTCTTGTCCAGGTTCATGTTCCTTTTAATGAACTCGACCGCCCGGTACGCACCGGTGGTAACCGCCTGCATGGAGGCCCCGGCGAACCAGAAGATCACCGCGCCGCCGCAGATCAGGCCGAGAATAATCGGCGCGTCGGTCAGCTGCACATGCAGCATGTTCTTGCTCTGGAGCAGCAGGATGATCGAGAAGATCATAGTCGTAGCACCGCACACCGCAGTGCCGATGAGCACCGGTTTGGCCGTCGCCTTGAATGTGTTTCCGGCCCCGTCGTTGGATTCGAGGTAGAATTTACCCATTTCGAAATCGGGATCGAACCCGAAGTTCTTCTTGATATCTTCCTTGATGCCGGGGATGTTTTCGGTCTGCGCCAGCTCGAATATGGACTGAGCGTTGTCGGTGACTGGGCCGTAAGAGTCCACCGCAATATTGACCGGGCCCATGCAGAGGAATCCGTAGGCAACCAGACCGAAGGCGAAAATCGACGGATAGTTGATGACTTCAGCCGGTATAAAAAGGCTGACGAAATACGCGCCGGCCAGAAGACCAGCAATCAGCATGCCCATGTAGAAGGCGCTGAAGTTACCGGAAACGATACCGGACAGTATGGTAAGGGATGCACCGCCCTCGCGCGACGCGGTCACAATCTCTTGCACGTGCTTCGATTTGGAGCTGGTAAATATCTTGGTGAACTCGGGGATGAGAACTGCCGCCAGCGTACCGCAGCTGATGATCATGGCAAGTTGCCACCAGACATGGGGCATGGGGGTAAGCACGCCGTCTTTTAGAACCTGGAGGTCGCTGATCAGCAGGTAGCTCATCACAAACGAGGTGCTGATACACAAGGTGGCGGCGATCCAGATTAGTCTCATGAGGGGCTCTTCGAAATCGATCTCTTTCTTCCCTCTATATTTTACGGAAGAGATGCCCTGATTGACAAAATAGGAAAGCCCGGAGCAGAAGTCCATAAGGAAACGCATTGCGAAAATCCAGACGATGAGTTTGCCCTGGATGGCTTCTTTGGTCGCGCTGTCAGGACTCACAACGGCAAGCGTGATAAAAGCTATTAGCGCAACGCCGGTAACGCCATAAGTTTCGAAACCGTCTGCCGTGGGACCAACGCTGTCGCCCGCATTGTCACCGGTACAGTCAGCAATAACACCAGGGTTACGGGGGTCGTCTTCCTTCACCTTGAAGACAATCTTCATGAGGTCGGAGCCGATGTCGGCGATCTTGGTGAAGATACCGCCGGCGATACGGAGTGCCGATGCGGCCAGCGACTCACCAATGGCGAATCCGAGGAAACAGTACCCGACGATATCGCGGGGTACGAAGAGCAGAATGATAACCATCATAACAAGCTCAAGGGAAATGAGGAAGAGGCCCACGCTCATGCCTGAGCGCAGGGGAATATTCACCACGTCCCAGGGCTTCCCCGCCAGCGAGGCAAAAGCGGTACGGGCGTTGGCATAGGTGTTTATCCGGATGCCGTACCAGGCAACGCTGTAAGAACCGCCCATACCCACTACCGAGAAGAGCAGCACCAGCAGCAGTGTGGGAACCCCCTGTCCCTTCAGAGCCAGGAAATAGAAGGACATGGCGGCGGCGATGAAGATGAACAGCATGGCAAGAAATTTGCCCTGCTGAATCAGATAGGTGCGGCAGGTCTGATAGATGATCTCAGCCACCTTGAGCATTGATTCATGGGCTCTTAACTTCTTGACCTGGTGGCGCAGAAACAAGCTGATACCCAGCGTACCAGCGATGATGCACGCGCCATAGAAGAGAAGATCCCATGGTTTTATACCCCCCAAAAGGGTATATGGAGCGCCCTTATGCAAGTCGGGTATTGCAAGATCTGCCTCGCTCGCAAATCCTACGAGCGGGATGAACAGATATGCAACCACCATCAACAACATTCGCTTCAGCCTTACATTTTTCAGTCTCATAACGCCTTCTCCTGAAAAAATTTGTATTTGGTTAAATTTGTTAGAACTTGATGACTTCGGTTCTCTTTCTAAGTCAGGCTATTTTTGCCAAATATCGATCTATTGTTGTTCCAAATGTGAAGGGAAGACCGAATAAAAATTTTGGGAAGAATATTAAGGTAAAGCATTTAAGAAGTCAAGAATTTTTTCACAAAGTTAACTAAATTTTTATATAGAAAAAGGATGCTATTTATAATTTATTGAAAATATTAAATAATTTTTTATATTCCTTGTTTAAGGGGATGCAGATGTAAAGGGGGGAGGCCCTGCGCCACACAGGATGCAAGGAAAAGGCCTTGAGCTTATCCTGAACTACATTGAGTTCAGGACTAATCATGAACCTCACATGGTTCATGGCATGGTTCAGGGCTTTATAAAACTTGACATATTTAAAATTTTTTATTATTAATATCTTGAAAAGAAAGCTAGGGGAGCTCAGTGGGCTGAGAGTCCCTACTTCAAAGTAGGGAGACCCTACGAACCTGTTTGGGTAATTCCAGCGAAGGGAAGCGGAAAAGGATAAAAAAGCCGTAATGCCTCCATTGGAATTACGGCTTTCTTATTTTGAACTCATTTGGATTGTCATTGCTGTGAAGGCAGAGCTTGCCCCGCGCGTGATGCGGGGAATCCATGGTCTTTAATTACTGGTTCCCTGTTTTCACAGGGAGAAGTCTGAATTCCCGTCTGCACGGGAATGACAGAATACGAGGAGGAAGGCATGGCACTTGATGAGAAAATCATTACTCAAGCGATTATTGATCGATACTTCCAAAAACTGAAGGAAAACCTCTCTATCGATGTGGCTGTTGTTGGAGGAGGTCCTTCTGGATTGGTCTGTTCCTATTATTTAGCCAGAGATGGGTTTAAAGTCACCCTTTTCGAAAGGAAACTATCGATCGGAGGAGGAATGTGGGGCGGGGGGATGATGTTTAATGAGATTGTTGTCCAGGAAGAGGGAAAGAGAATCCTTGATGAGTTTGGAATTCGATCCAAACTCTACAACAATGGTTATTATACCGCTGATTCTATTGAAGCCATCTCAACGCTCTGTTCAAAAGCGGTGAAGTCAGGAGTGGCTATTTTTAATCTGATCAGCGCTGAGGACCTTATCATCCGGGAGAATCGAGTGACTGGTTTGGTTCTCAATTGGACAGCCGTAGAGATGGCCAATTTGCATGTTGATCCTTTGACCATTCAATCAAAATTCGTTGTGGATGCCACAGGCCACGCTACAGAAGTTGTCGCCACCCTTCAGAAGAAGAATGATATCAAGCTTTTTACAGTGACAGGTAAGATCGTCGGTGAGAAATCGTTATGGGCAGATGCAGCTGAGAGGGATACGATGTCCAATACAAGAGAGGTCTTTCCAGGGCTCTATGTAGCTGGTATGGCGGCTAATGCCACCTTTGGATCCTATCGAATGGGCCCCATCTTTGGAGGGATGCTCCTTTCGGGAGAAAAAGTGGCTGCCTTAATCACAGAGGAATTGAGGAGGAAATAGGAAGTGTCACCCCCACCCTCACCCTCCCCCCGTCGAGGGGGAGGGGTTTTAATTGGATTGCCCAAATATATCCCCTCTCCCATGGCGCCTGCCTGCGCGAAGCCGCTTCGGCGAAGGCAGGGGAGAGGGATAGGGTGAGGGGGATGTGGGGAGGAGATCGAAATGAAGCGAATACTGACCATTGCCGGCTCGGATTCTGGGGGTGGCGCAGGAATTCAAGCGGATTTGAAGACGATCACCCTGCTGGGCGGTTATGGGATGAGTGTCATCACTGCCCTTACAGCACAAAATACGGTAGGGGTTCAAGGCATCCATGAGATTCCTGCCCGATTTGTTGAAAGCCAAATCGATTCTGTTCTCTCCGACATCGGTGCCGATGCCATCAAGACAGGGATGCTATCGAATCAAGAAATTATCGAAGTCGTGTCTAAGAAGATTAAGCAGTATAAAATGGAGAGGGTTGTGGTGGACCCAGTGATGATTTCTAAAAGCGGAGCCTTCCTTCTTCGAAAGGATGCTCGAGATGCTCTCATTAAAAAGTTGATTCCTCTCGCATGGGTGGTCACACCCAATCTGACGGAGGCATCTGTTCTTACTGGATTAAAGGTAAACTCTCTTGAGGGGATGAAAAAAGCGGCCCGTCAAATTTACAAATTGGGGACAAAACATGTGGTCGTGAAGGGTGGCCATCTAAGAGGGATGGCTGTTGATCTCCTTTATGATGGAAGAAATTTTGATGAGATGGAAGGATTGAGGATTGAGTCGAAGAATACCCATGGTACAGGTTGCACCTTTGCCTCAGCAATTGCAACCCTTTTGGCAAGAGGGGATGATGTTTATGGAGCCGTGAGAAGGGCAAAAACCTTTACCACCATGGCCATTCAATCCGGTCTCAGCCTCGGAAAGGGGACAGGTCCTACCAACCCGTCTGCTTATGTCCTGAGGGAGATGGAACGGTATCGTGTGATCCAAGAGTTAAAGAGGGCAATAGGAATATTGGAGGAGGAGAAGATTGGACATCTCATTCCAGAGGTCTCCTCCAACCTTGGCTATGCCCTTCCCTTTGCAGAGGGGATTGAAGATGTGGCTGCCTTTCCGGGAAGGATTGTTCGATTCAAAGATTCGGTGGCCACTCATAGTGATCCGGAATTCGGTGTCTCTCAACACGTTGCCAATATTATTCTGACAGTTATGAAATTTGATCCTGATTATTGTTCAGCGATGAATATTCGATACTCAAAGGAGAACATTGCGCAATTAAAGAGAAGGGGTTTTCTTGTCGGCCATTTTGATCGAAGTCTTGAGCCCAAACAGGTAAAAAAGATAGAGGGTTCTTCATTGGAGTGGGGTGTTGGAGAGGTCTTGAAAAAGATGAAGCAGATCCCTGATTTCATCTACGATGAGGGCGATGTTGGCAAAGAACCCATGATCCGAGTGTTAGGAAGGAGCCCTATCGAGATCATCAACAAAATATTGAAGGCAGTAGGCAGAAAACAAAAATAGAATGCAGAAGGCAGAAAGAAGAATGCAGAAATCATAAAGTATTTTTATGCTGCTGACTGCTTTGTGCTTACTGCCTTCTGTCTGTCGCAAGGGGGCAGTGATGCGTGGGCACAGAGATTTGAAAGTTTATCAGTTGGCCTACAGGTTAGGGATGCAGATTTTCAACGAGTCTAAGTCATTTCCGAAAGAAGAGCGCTACTCGCTCACTGACCAAATTCGCCGATCGTCCCGTAGCGCAGCCGCGAACATAGCAGAGGGATTTCGTAAACGAAGGTATCCCAATATGTTCGTCAGCAAAATGGCTGATGCTGATAGCGAAGCGGCCGAGACACAGGTATGGCTCGATTTTGCTCACGACTGCGGCTATCTGTCTCAGGTACGGCATGATGAATTAATAAGTGGGTATGAGGAAGTGGGAAAGATGTTCGGCAGCATTATAGCTGCACCAGAGAAGTTCGAAACTAAGTAAGCAGGATGTGGTAAGCAGAAAGCAGTCCACTATTTTCTTTTTTCTGCCTTCTGCCTAGTGCCTTCTGCTTGCTTTAAGAAGAAGGTGATAATATGACGCAAAAGATGAAGGCCCAGAAGAGCATTGTCACAAAAGAAATGAAGATGGTCGCCAGAGAAGAAGAGGTTTCCCCAGAGTGGCTCCGAGAAAAGATTGTTTCTGGTCGGATCGTCATCCCAGTCAATCGAAATCACAAAGGAGTTCATCCCATAGGCATTGGAGAGGGACTCCGGATCAAGGTGAATACAAACCTCGGGACTTCCTCTGACCATGTGAATTTAGAAGAGGAGCTGAAGAAACTTGAGGTTTCGATTCAAGCCGGGACCGATACAGTAATGGACCTGAGTACGGGTGGAGATATCGATACCATCCGTAAGGAGATCATTCGTCATTCTCCTATCCCCGTGGGAACTGTTCCCATCTATGAGGCAGCGATTGGAGCGGCCCAGAAAAGGGAAGCCCTTGCAAAAATGAGGGTGGAGGATCTCTTTGAAGTCATCGAGCGCCAGGCAGAAGAGGGGGTTGACTTTATCACCGTCCATTGCGGAGTGACACGGAGCGCTGTGGAAAGATTGAGACAGGCGCATCGGCTATTGGGAGTGGTCAGCCGAGGAGGGTCCTTCCTCATCGAATGGATGATCTATAATAATCAAGAAAATCCACTCTACGAACATTTCGACCGGCTGATAGAGATTGCTAAGAAGTATGATGTAACCCTGAGTTTAGGAGATGGATTGAGACCTGGTTGCTTGGCAGATGCCACGGATAGACCCCAGGTGGAGGAGACGATCATTCTCGGGGAATTAACAGAGAGGGCCTGGGCGGAGGGAGTACAGGTGATGATCGAAGGACCAGGCCATGTCCCGCTCGATCAGATTGAGGCAAACGTCCTTTTGGAAAAGAGATTGTGCAAGGGTGCTCCCTTTTATGTGTTGGGGCCATTGGTCACCGATATCTCTCCCGGATATGACCACATCACCTGCGCCATAGGCGGTGCCATTGCAGGAAGGGCAGGGGCAGATTTCTTGTGTTATGTGACACCTTCAGAACATCTGAAGCTACCCTCGGTTGAGGATGTCCGAGAAGGGGTGATTGCTACAAGGATTGCTGGCCATGCTGCCGACATTGCTCGAGGGAATCCAAAGGCATTTCAGCGGGATTTCGAGATGTCGAAGGCTCGAAAAAGTTTCGACTGGGAGAGGCAGATCGAACTTTCCATCGATCCAGGAAAGGCAAGGCGATACCACGAAGAAGGGAAATCGGGCGAAAAGGATGTCTGCACCATGTGTGGAGAGTTCTGCGCCATCAAGAGGGTAAAAGACTTCTTTGAAAATAGTTAGGAGTTCGGAGTTTCCCCCAAATTTTTTTAAGTCCTGTATTGTTAGTCCGAACTCTGGACTAAATACTCCGAACTAAAAGTGGTATCCGTTCCATTTCATCCTTTGAGACTTAGAAGAACAAAAAGACCAAACGCTGTGATGATGATGCCTGAGATTCTGTTTATCCAACGCAATCCAAGAGAGTTGAACTTTTTCCAAATCATGCCGACACCACTGCTCAGGATAAGCCACCATAGGGCGGAGCCAATAAACACACCCAGGACTAATATTCCCGCAGAGAAATAGTTGCCGCTTGCACTTCCCACCCCTAACCCGGCAAATATTGCCGCAAAAGATAGAATGGTCATTGGATTTGTGAGGGTCAGGAAAAACGTTGAGGCATAAGCACTCAGGAAATCATTTCCTTTGGCTAAAGCTGGTTGTTCAGCAGGTCTGGCAAAAAAGGTCTTGAGACCCAGATAGCAGAGAAATGTACCGCCGACAAGGCGAAGCCATCCTTGTTGACGGATCAAGAGGCTTGAAATGAATGTTAGCCCGAATCCAGCAATGGAGCCATAGATTGCATCAGCTGTGGCGGCACCCAGACCAGAGATGAGGCCAGAGGCGCGGCCATTAGCTAAGGTACGGCGTATGCATAGCACACCGATTGGGCCAACAGGCGCAGCGATTGAAAAACCGATGATGAGCCCACGGAGGAAGAAACTGTAAAAAGGGACACTTCCCATATTTTTATGAAGTCTTTTTCCTTGATCGTCCCGCCTTCCTGGGAAATATATCTCGTTCGAGAATTTTCTCAAGAATTTTTAGAAACTGCTCGCTTCCAAGAGGTCTACCCGCTGAAGTTGCCTTCCTAATAGAATCCTCTATGTTTTGGTTCTCCTGCCTTAAAAATTCGCGATAAGCAATAACCTCATTCTCTTCCAACCAACTCTCACCAGAAAGAATATCATCCTCTGCCTTAAGAAGATGAGCTTTGGCACTTGACCAGATATAATCTTCACCTCCTTTTACAATATTAGCCCTCACAGGATTCCTTTCTATATACCGAGCCACAGACCATAAATAAGATCCTTTTTCTATAATCGCTGAAAAGAATCGGTTCTGCCAAAGCCTTCCACTCCTTCTATACCGATGATTGAAATATTGCGTATAAACTAAGTTTGTAGCACCAATGCCTCTGGCAAAAGATTTCTCTTTCCTTGGCACCGCAAGAATATGAACATGATTGGGCATGAGACAGTAAGCCCATATATTAAAATTCCACTGGTCACTGTATTTTTTGAGGAGTTTTAAATAAAATTTTCTATCTTCCTCATCAAAAAAGACGGTTTCTTTGTTATTTCCACGTTGGGTGATATGGTGAGGATAATTTATGGCTAATAATCTAGCAATTCTTGGCATGAAAGGAATGTATTATAAAAGGGTGAAAACGTCGAAAATACGGGAAGTGTCCCCATTTTATGTCTCGCCCAGATAGGCCTTTCGAACGATCTCATTCCGGCGCAAATTTTCTGCTGAATCGTTAAGGACTATCGAACCCGTTTGCAGGACATAGCCCCGACTGGAGACCTGCAGCGCCATGCGCGCATTCTGTTCTACCAAAAGGATAGTCGTACCACCGTCGTGTAGTTCCCGAATGGTGTCGAAGATGTTATCCACAAGTACCGGTGCTAAGCCCATCGAAGGTTCATCCATTAAAAGAATGCGGGGGCTAGACATCAACGCTCGACCGGTCGACAACATCTGCTGCTCACCGCCGCTAAGCGTACCAGCCACCTGATTACGTCGCTCCTTCAACCTGGGAAAGAGGGTAAAAACTCGTTCCATGTTCTCCTTAATCGATCGGCTATCGGTGATGGCGAAAGCACCCATCTCCAGATTCTCCGTCACCGTCAACCGGCCAAAGACGCGGCGTCCTTCAGGAACCTGCACCACCCCTTTGGCCACAATCTCGTATGGAGGGTAGCGGGTAAGGTCTTCACCGTCAAGTCGGATAGACCCCTGGCGGGGCCGTAACAACCCACTGGTGGTCCTAAGTGTGGTGCTCTTGCCTGCTCCGTTGGCTCCAATCAGTGTGACGATCTCCCCTTTATCAATGTGAAGCGAAACACCTTTGAGGGCATGAATATTCCCGTAATAAGCATGCACGTTCTCAATTTCAAGCAATGCCATAACAGAATCCCCCAAAAATTAGCTTAGCGGAAAGCGAAAGGCGCCCCCCACCCTCTCCCTCCCCCTCAGAGGGGGGAGGGAGAGGGTGGGGGTGATTCATTCATGCTCGATGCCTGCCTGCGGTAGGCAGGCGCTATGCTCTAAGCAGTTCCCGTGGCGCGACTCACTTCAGATGCGCTCCCCTTCCCCAGGTAGGCTTCGATGACCTTGGGGTTTTTTTGAATCTCGGCCGGGGTGCCCTCAGCAATTTTTGCCCCGTAGTCTAATACGGTCACTGTTTCGGAGATGCCCATCACGACTCTCATCTGGTGCTCGATAAGAAGAATCGTAATACTCAATTCATCACGCAAGTGCCGAATAAAATCCATCATGTCCTGCGTTTCCCGCGGGTTCATGCCTGCCGTCGGTTCGTCAAGGAGTAACAGTTTAGGACGCGATGCCAAAGCGCGGGCGATCTCCAACCTTCTCTGATCCCCATAGGGAAGATTCTTAGCTAAGAAATCACCCTTGCCTGCCAGGTTCACAAATTTGAGAAGACGCCGGGCCTCTTCGGCAGCTATTTTCTCTTCTTTCCGGGTGGCCGGCAACTCCAAGACAATACCAAAGAATCCTGATTTCAAGTGACTGTGCAACCCCACCAGGATGTTCTCTATCGCCGTCAGGTTAGGGAAGAGACGAATATTCTGATAGGTTCGAGCAATCCCGAGACGGACAATTTGATCGGGAAGCAGACCAACCAGCGAGTGACTGTTGAGGAGTATCTCTCCGACTTCAGGCCGGTAAAAGCCGGTCACGCAGTTAAAGAAGGTCGTCTTGCCAGCACCGTTTGGCCCAATGATGCTATGAATGCTGTTTTCTTGGATCTCCAAGTCCAATTCATCTACAGCAATTAGCCCACCAAAACGTTTTGTCGTTTTCCTCGCAGTGAGGAGAGCCATCACATTCTCCTACTGACTGGATGCGGGGGCTTTGTCTTGTGATGCTTCTTTGGTCTCAACCAATTCCTCCCCGTGTAACTCGCGACGCCGTATTTCCGATGGCCAGAGGCCCTCTGGCTTGACAAGCATCATGACGACAAGAGCAGCACCATAAACCAGAAGCCTGTACTCAGCAAACTCCCTCAAGAGTTCCGGCAGGCCCACAAGGGCAATGGATCCCACGATCACACCAGGAATACTTCCCATGCCCCCTACAATGATGAGACAGACGACGTTAATGGAAATCATTACATTAAAACTATGGGGATAGACGGAGCTGAGTTTGCTGGCAAAGATGGCACCGCTTAGAGCAGAGAAGGCAGCGCCGGTAGCGAAGGCCAGCAACTTGGTGGCGACAAGATTGATCCCCATCGCCTGGGCCACGTCTTCATCCTCACGCACAGCCATCCAGGCCCGACCTAACCTGGAATCTCTGAGACGATAAGAGATAAAGGCAACAAGGAAACAGCCAGCGAGAATAAGATAGTAAATTTGTGGAGGACCGGCAAACTCAAAGCCGCCAATGGATGGTTTGGGAATTTTACCAACACCTTGTGCACCACCCAGCCATGGTCTTAGAAAGTCGGATAGAACGAGAATACGGATGATCTCGCCAAAACCAAGCGTTGCAATAGCGAGATAGTCGCCGCGCATTTTGAGGACAGGGACACCCAGGATAACTCCCGATATCACCCCCATCAAAATTGCAAAGGGGAGGGCTCCCCAGAAGGACAGACTAAAGAAGCCCAACTCAGGTGAGGTCAAGATGGCCATCGTGTAAGCACCAATCGCGAAGAAGGCCACGTAGCCAAGGTCCAAGAGGCCAGCAAAACCGACAACAATATTCAACCCCAGACCCAAGAGAACATATAGGCCTACGATGGTCAACACTTCACTCAGGAAGAGGCCAAGAATCTGGGGAAGGACAAACAAGATGATGAAGAGAAGAATGAAGCTCGTTATCCGCAAGGCACGCTGACCTGCAGGTGGCAGGCGCTGCAAGCCCGTTCGAACAGCACTTCCTTTTCGGGTCCAGAGGTAGATGATGGCAGCAATTAAAATGAACAACCCGATGGCACCATAGAAGGTGAGTCCATTGGCGGCGTAGAGCCACTCGTTGATGACCGCAAGAGGTCCCCACAGGGCAAAGGTAGGACGGAGCATATCTTGCAGCACACCAGCCCCTACAATGCCAGTCAGAGGGATGATCAAGACCCGACGGATAAGCTTAGGCGAAAGAAAGAAGAGACCTGCCAGAACACCACTCAAGGCTCCAGCACCAAGAAGCAAGAAAACGCCAACCTGTATCCCTTGTTTAAAAGTGAGTAACTCGTAAAGGAGAGGCATGGCATTGACGAAGACTTTCCGGAGATTAATCAGACTCCCCACAATGACGAGAAGGGCCACGAAGCCCCCCACGATCAGTCCTGAGATCAAACTATTGACAAGAATCCAAAGTGGTTCGGTCCGAGTCGTTCGTTTTGCTGCCAGGTAGCCCATGAACACTGCAACCAGGAGCAACAGAGTATGGCCCATTGAAATGACGTTGCTGATAATGTCTCTCTGGCTAAAAGACTCAACCATTCCGATAAGGGTCAAAAGGACTGCAGAAACGCCGCCGATCAGTCCAATCTTTATTCCTTGCTCCAAAACAGAGTAAGCTTTCTTCATCTCCTTTGGCCCTTTTTTATCCCTGTATCCCTGGTCCCACTTCTTAGGCCTTCTTCACCGCCAGACGTTCTCCAAGAATCCCTGTCGGTCTAAAGATCAGCACGAGCACCAGCATGGTAAAGGCAATCCCATCTTTTAACTGGTAAGGCGCTACAATGCCCAAACCATCCAGAAATAGACTGGGTCCTATGGATTCGATGAGGCCGAGAAAAATACCACCCAGCATGGCTCCAGGGATATTGCCGATACCGCCCAATACCGCTGCTGTAAAAGCCTTAATCCCCGGGATAAAACCCATAAAGAAGTGCACCTGCTTGAACATTAAAGCATAGAGGACACCGGCTGCCCCGGCTGCCATCCCGCCAATAACGAATGTGGTGGAAATCATCCTGTCTATATTAATTCCCATCATCAAGGAAGCTTCTTTATCTTCGGAGACTGCACGGATCGCCTTCCCAACACGCGTACGCTGAATAAAGGAATAGAGAGCAACCAATAGCAATGCAGCAGCCACAATCACTACCAAATGAATGCGTAAGATTCTATATTCCCCGAAAACAATTTGACCTTCCATTATCCTCACCACTGGATAAGCCTGGAACCCGGCACCATAAAGTCCCCGAAAGGTATATTGGAGAAAGAAGGAGGCTCCAATCGCCGTGATGAGAGGAATCAAACGGGGTGCGTTCCGAAGGGGCCGGTAAGCCACCCGTTCCAGAAGAAACGCGATCAACGTTGAAGTCGCCATGGCAACAAGGAAAATGACAATTAAACAAATGATGGGCTGACGATCTAAAAAACCCGAGGAATAAAAAGCAGCCGCAACATAATAAGCGGTGTAAGGCCCACTCATAAAGACTTCGCTATGGGCGAAATTGATCATCCGCAAAACTCCATAGACGATGGTATAACCCATGGCGATAAGGGCGTAGATGCTCCCCTGTGCCAAACCGAAGATGAGGAAATCAAACCAGTGGTACCGGGAATATCGGCCTGCGGTTAAGGTGGCTGCAGATCCCCAAATAATCACAGCTAAAATTACGCCTCCAATTAACCACATGGCGACATCCGTGGGAGTGATCCGTTCCTTCAATCGCCTCAATTGCTGTAGCATAAAGGCCTCCAGCCCTGTAATCTTTCAACCAAAAAATCAAAAACAAATCCCCTCACCCTATTTCTCTCCTTTTTTGGGGGAGAGGAGGGTGAGGGGGTCATTTCTTAATAACACCACGTTACTTCTTGGCTGGGGCTTTCTTAGCTGGAGCTTTCGGCGCTGCTGCTGCGTAAGGCTTCCAGATCGGTGTGTCCGGCATTACCAACTTCTTAACGTTCTCTTCCGTCGTTTTGTAGACCCCAATCTTCGGGTCAGCACAGTCACCATACTGGTCGCAATTGATTGTTCCTGTCAGGCCTTTGAAACCCTTTGTAGCATAAAGGGCGTCCCTCAGTTTCCCGCGATCAATGGTGAGTGACCCATCTGGAGCTTTTTGGGCCACCTTCTCAATAGCGGCAAAGATGATCATGGCGGCATCATAGGCATGAGCATGGAAAGGGGCCAAGGGTTTTTCGCCATACTTCTTTTGATGCTCCTCTAAGAACTTCTTGTAGCCACCCGCAAAGGCTGAAAAGTCTGGGCTCGAGTGATACATCCCTATTGCCGTCTCCCCTGCAGCCTTATAGAAGTCAGGCGAGAAGATACCATCGGCACCCATCAGACCCACTTTCTCCAAGCCCTTTACTTCCTTCACCTGGCGAGTGATATGTCCACCCGCTGCGATAAAAATGGGGTAATAAATGAACTCGGGTTTTCCTGTTGCGATCTTGGTTAACATCGGGCGCATATCTGTATCAGTAGGAGACACAGCCTCCTGAGCAGTGACCGTTCCACCTAATTTCTTGAAGGTCTCGGCAAAGACAGCCTGCAGTTGCTCTGCATAGACGCTTCCGTCATGGATGGTTGCAGCCCTCTTGACCTTCAGTTGCTTTATGGCAAACTCTGCTGCTACGGCTCCCTGCACCTTATCGTTATGGCACGTCCTTAGATAACCATCATACTCCGGCCCGCGCTTCGGGTCTGTTAAATATGGTGCAGTATTCGAGGGAGAGACTGTCGGTATACCAGCCTTCCAGAGAATTGGTACGCCAGGTTTTGCCTCGCTGGAGCAGTTCGAACCAATCGCTGCCACAATGGTCGGGTCGGCGGCAAGTTTGGTCGCAGCCGCTTGGCCACCTTCGGCGTTACACCCTGTGTCTTGAAAGGTCAATTTAATGGGATGTCCCAGCAGCTTCCCACCCTTGTCAGCAGTAGCAATCTCAACACCACGTCTGGTATCAGTACCCAACGAGGCATCCGCGCCTGCAATGACCATCCAGCTGGCAATGTGAATGGGTTCCCCGGGTTTGATCTTCACGACGCCTGATTTGCCTTCAAACTTGACTTGTGCTGGTGCGGAAACCACAACCAGGCAAGCTACCATAACGAGTACAATTGACAAAATAAAAATGTGTTTCATAGGTACCTCCTTTCTTGGTAAATATCAGATAATTTAAAAAACCAAAACCTGTGCTTTTTTTCCTACAGCGCATCACCCCCTCTCAAAGCCCCTTCGTTGTAAGTGGAGCAATATTATTAAAAGCAAATCTTTTTGTCAAGTTATTCCTAAGAGAGCTCTGAAGAACTACTACACGCTCTCTTGATTGCACAGATTTCAAAACAGGATTACATAGATTCTCCTGATTTTTCGATGCATTTCGTATTGGATTTTGAAATTTGAATATTGGGTTTTTAGAATCTTAGAGTTTTCTGCCAGACCTCTTTGAGGTTGTAAATATTGGTCTCTACAACAGTCTTCCCATGCAAACCAACCATTCGAAAGATTTCGTCATCTGTAACCACCCCGATCTCTCCATAAACCTCATCACCGAGAAGCGCTTCAAAGGCACTCTTCTTTGTTGGATCAATGGTCACGATAAAACGACTCTGTGATTCGGAGAAGAGCAGGAAGTCATTTCGATCCAATCCGGTTCGAGGAACCTTTCTCAGATCAATCTCCATTCCGAAGCCACCTGCGAATGCGGTCTCTGCTAAAGCTACACCCAATCCCCCATCCGAACAATCATGACAAGATCGAATCAGCCCCCCTTGTATGGCGCTATATATCTTTCTGTATAGAGATCGGGCCTTCTCTGCATCGACCCAGGGGACACGGTTTCCTATCAAACCTTTCGATGCATAATACTCGGATCCTCCTAACTCGTCAAGAGTCTCCCCAAGGATATAGACCAGGTCGCCCGGTCTCTTGACATCCATGGTGATCGCTTTTCTTACATCATCTATCTTCCCCAAGGCTGAGATGAGGATGGTTGGAGGGATGGAGATCTTTGTCCCTCCAATCAGGTAGTCATTTTTCATACTGTCTTTGCCAGAGATCAATGGCACGCCGAATACTTTGCAATAATCGTAGAGGGCTTGGTTGGTCCGTACGAGTAGAGCCAGTTTATACTCGCCATCGGGCGCCTTCTCCGATTGGACCGGGTCGGGCCAGCAGAAGTTATCCAACCCTGCAATCCGATCAGGATTCCCACCTACAGCGACATTGTTCCGGATTGCCTCATCGATGGCACAAGCTGTCATCGCATAGGCATCGATGTCACTATATCGGGGGCAGATCCCATTGGAAATGACGATCCCTTCAAAGGAGTCGAGGATCGGCCTCAGTACGGCGGCATCGCTTGGGCCATCATTGAAACGTCCCACCAGAGGTTTGATCACGGTGCCTCCCTGAACCTCATGGTCGTACTGACGGATCATCGATTCCTTGCTACAGATATTGAGGCGGGAGAGCATCTCCTTCAGGGTCGAGGTCAGGTCTTCAGGTTCTGGAAAACCTGCCTCTTCATGGTGGGGCCTCTTCCATTTTGCCCGGAGTTCCATCTTGGGGAGCCCAAAGTGAAGGAAATCCATATCGAGATAAGCCACTGTCTTTCCTCGATAGAGAACATGAAATTTTTTTGTTTGGGTGAAGGTTCCGAGGACGGTGGCCTCCACGTCCATCTTTTTCGCTAACTGGAGAAAGACATCAATCTTGGAGGGTGAGACAGCCAAGGTCATCCTCTCCTGAGCCTCTGATAGGAGAACCTCCCAAGGGTGCAGGCCATGATACTTGAGGGGGGCCCGATCGAGATGGAGTTCGCAACCAATCTCCTTCGCCATCTCTCCCACGGAAGAGGAGAGGCCGCCTGCACCATTGTCCGTGATGGCTTTAAAGAGTCCCCGGTCTCTGGCCAAAAGTAAAAAATCGGTCATCTTTTTCTGAGTGATGGGGTCGCCAATTTGAACGGCAGTGACCGGTGAATCCTCTCGAAGCTCTTCCGAGGAGAAGGTGGCTCCATGAATCCCATCCTTTCCAATTCGACCTCCGGTCATTACAATGAAGTCACCGGGTTCTGCCTTTTTTATATGGGAGGGTTCGCCCAATATCTCTCTGGGCATGATCCCTCCCGTTCCACAGTAAACCAAAGGTTTTCCGAGGTAGCGGTCATCAAAGATAACACCTCCATTGACCGTTGGAATCCCGCTCTTGTTCCCCCCGTGCTCCACTCCCTCTCTCACACCTTCATAGACTCGCTTCGGATGAAAGAGACGAGGGGGAAGAGGTTTATCATAGAAGGGGGATGAAAAGCAGAAGGTATCGACGTTGAAAATAAGTTTCGCCCCTTTTCCTGTTCCGAAAGGATCTCGGTTGACTCCCACGATGCCGGTTAATGCTCCTCCATAAGGATCTAAAGCACAGGGGGTATTGTGCGTCTCTACTTTGAAGACCAAATGATAATTTTCGTTAAAGCGAATGACGCCTGCATTGTCGTCAAAGACGGAGACACAAAAATCTCCATTCCCCAGGGAAGCACGAATCTCCTCAGTTGCCCTCTTGATAAAGGTTTTAAAAAGACTGTCGATCGTCTCTCGATTCCCTTTTTCATCGATGTACTCAATTCGGCCATTGAAGATCTTATGTTTGCAATGCTCAGACCAGGTCTGGGCAATCGCCTCTAATTCGACATCAGTGATCCTTTTCCCCAAATTCCATCTCTTCCGGTCATCAATGACCATTGGATTCCTCAGGTAATTTTGAATGGCCTTCATCTCCCTGAGATCGAGAACCAAGAGTCGCTCCTCGCTCAATATGAGAAGGGTTTTATCCTCAATTTCCAGATCGATCTCCTCAACCTTTCCCTCCACGTCACCTACCACCTTTGGAATCTTGGGTTCGATTTTATTAACCCATTCATCAGCCTTCCAGAGATCAAACCTCTGAACGAGTGGATTCCCTAAGAGGTCCGTGCAGATCTTTTCTAGGTCCTTTCGCTTTAGATTTCCTCGGATGAGATATTGGGTGGAGGTGTAGACTTTTTCCTCTTCTTTCAATTTTCTTCCGAGCCTCCACTCAATCGCCTCCTTAGCGGTCTTTCCCACGTTATCGGTGACGCCGGGCTTGAACCCCACCTCGACCAACCAATCGAAATTATGGGCTAAAGGTCGATCGATTCCGTATTCCTGAATGATGGGGTCGAGAAAGGGACCGGTGGCGACCATCTCCAATTCCTCCCCGGGAAGTTCCATATCGAGTGTAAAGACCGATAGGGTCTTCACCGATTCGACCGGTATACTGAGATCATTTTGGACCCTCCTCCTCACCTTTTCACCCAGGGCATCTCGAATCTCTTTTTTTAATCCAATTTCAATTCGGTGGGCCACTGTCTCCTCCAACGGATTTAAATCAATGCCAAATGACAAAGTTCAAATTTCAAATCAATGACAAAGCCCAAATTCCAAAACTCCAAATATTGAGTTTTATGTTTGAAATTTGGATTTCATTTGGCATTTGGATTTTGACATTTGACATTGTCTATATATTTCTTAACAGCATTGAGGCCTCTCCAGAGATGGTCCTCTTCATGGGGTTCGATGGTATAAATAGGATTCAAACCAAATTTCGAAAGGAGGTTAAAAAATCCATCAAAATCGAAACTTCCTTCACCGATTGGAAGATGTTCGTCCATCTCTTTATGATTATCGTGGAGGTGGACCTCGCTCAAATCATTTCCGAGGGCTTCCATCCATTTAAGGAAAGGGGTCTTGCTGAAGACATGGTGGTGGCCCGTATCGAAACAGAATCGGAAACGGGGTGAATTGATCTCCTTCAAAAGGGTTGCTAAGGAATCAGGAGTTTCCTCAAAGACATTTTCGATAGCGAGAGTCAGCCCCATCTCCTCGGCTTGCTTAACGAGAGGTCTCCAGGTTTGGAGACTACTTTCGAGCCAAAGGCTTACATTTCCATCGAACTTCCATTTCTCATACCCCGGGTGAAAGACGATCGTTTTCGGTTTAAAGAACTGGGCCAATTCGATCGTCTTCAAGAACCGTTCCCATGTGACCCCTTTGACCTTTCGGTCGACCCCTCCGGGACTTAAGTCCATGAATGGACCATGGACGGTGATTTCCAATCTATTTCGCATAAGGGTCTCGGCCAAATATTTAACTTCGTTTTCATGGCAGGCATCCAAATCGTCGCCACTGAAATAGATTTCAGGATGGATGCGATTCTGGAGAGCAAAATCGATTCGTTGAAGGAGCATCGAATAAGGTACATTGATGTGGATAACGGTCATGATCGGTCTCTCTAGTTTCTTTTGTTCATCTCGTTTATGACCATACAATAAGATAAACCACATAGACCAGAAAAACAAAGGAATTTATACCATCCCCTAAGATAAAATTCAATCCTTCTCATGAAAGGTATTTGTTTCCCATTGCAATAGGGAGAAAAATTATGATATAAAAAATTTAAGGAGAGCTTATGTTCAATATCGGATTGCCGGAATTGCTAATTATTGTAGCGATTGCTTTGATCGTCTTTGGACCCAATAAACTTCCAGAATTGGCCAAGGCCTTTGGTAGGGCGATGAGGGAATTTAAAAAGGCAACCGAAGAGGTGAAGGAGAGTTTCGAGGCAGAGACCAGGGATTTGGAAGAGCTGAAGAGTACCTTAACGGAAGAGAAGGAGAACCTTATAGCTAATTTGGCCGAAGAGGTTTCGGGAGTTGCTGAGGAGGCCGCTACCCCTCCAGAGGCTACCCCTGAAAGATCGGCTCCTGCCGAGTCTCCCATCTCTACAGAGACTAAGCAAGGGACCTTACCACTGTTTTCCAGGCCCGCAGAGACCCCGCCTCTCGAAGAGGCATCGACCTTTGTGGAAGGGGAGAAGGTGGAGAAGGAAAAGAAGGAGGAACCAGAAGGGGCGAAAGAAGGGATCCCTTCCCATGGATGAGAAGAAACTTCCCCTCACCGCTCACCTACAAGAACTGAGGAAACGGTTAATACTTTCTTTTATTGCTATTGGGGTCGGTTTTTTTGTTTGCTACGCCCTTAAAGAGTCTCTCTTCGATATCCTCGCTGCGCCTCTCATAAAAATGATGCCAGCGGGTGGTTCATTGATCTTCACCAGCGTGGCTGAAGCTTTCTTCACTTACATGAAGGTGGCCTTTATTGCGGGCCTGATTTTGGCCTCTCCCTACGTCCTTTACCAGATTTGGGCCTTCGTTGTCCCGGGTCTGTATCAAAAAGAGAAGAAATATGTAGTCCCTTTTGTCCTCGGTGGTTCACTCTTTTTTGCAATGGGGGTTTTTTTCGGATACTTCATTGCCATTCCCATCGGTTTTAAGTTTCTTCTGGGTTATGCGACCGACTTCATCAAGCCCATGCCGAGCATGAAAGAATACCTTTCCTTCAGCATCAAATTTTTACTCGCCTTCGGTCTGGTTTTTGAATTTCCCGTTGTCTTAGTGCTTCTCGCAAGGATTGGAGTGATCGATGCGAAGACGCTGGCCCGACAAAGGAAATATGCCATTCTCCTTATTTTCATCTTTGCTGCCGTCATGACCCCTCCCGACCTCATCTCTCAGGTACTCATAGCTCTTCCTCTGATGGGACTCTATGAACTGAGCATCCTTCTCTCTAAGGTTTTTGGGAGAAAGTCTGCACCTATTCAATCCACCCCCTAAGGAACCATGGCTGAATCCCCGTACAAGATTACTCAATGGCCGAAAAACGAGAGACCCAGAGAGCGCTTGCTTCAGCACGGCCCCCAACACCTGACGGAGGCGGAACTCTTGGGAATTTTACTGGGGAAGGGGACGAAGAAGAAGACCGCCATCGACTTGGCAAGGGAGCTCCTGGACCGATATGAATCACTTGAGAACCTCTTCAGCCGCTCCCCTTCGGAATTGATGAAGATTAAGGGAATCGGGTCTGCCAAGGCGGCCACACTCTTGGCGGCTTTCCAGTTGGTGAGACGGCTTCAATCTAAGACGAGTAAAGAACGGCCTTCCTTCAAGCGAGCAAAGGACGT
>Ga0315279_10003239_pt1 | contig 23044 bp, 15 predicted proteins | sample YL17G06_20_MG_FD_203694 | JGI IMG/M metagenome (GOLD analysis project Ga0315279, IMG submission 203694) | Sediment microbial communities from Yellowstone Lake, YNP, Wyoming, USA - YL17G06_20 | ecosystem: Environmental > Aquatic > Freshwater > Lake > Sediment | place: USA: Wyoming | collected... | reverse complement strand
CGTCTCGCACCGTCTGGGAGCTGTATAACCCGGCGGCCGGCCGCGCCCTGCTGGTCGGCTTCGACACCTTCGAGCGCTGGATGGGCACAATCGAAACCACCTTCGCCGCCGGCAGCGGCATGACGCGCTGGACGCTCGCCTTCGACGGCGGCGACCTGCCGCTCGCGCCCGGCGAGGAATTGACGCTGGAGAGCGTGGTGTGGATGATGGACGCCGACCCCTGGCGCCTGCTCGAGCGTTGGGGGGATCACATCCAGCGCAAGCACGACATCCGCCCCCCGGCGTCGAGCCCCGTGTCCTGGTGCTCGTGGTATCCCTACCGGCTGACCGTTTCCGAGGACGCGGTGCTGGCGAACGCGCGCATCGCCGCGGCGCGCCTGCGGCCGCTGGGGCTGTCGGTCATGGAAGTGGACCTGGGCTGGGAGCGGGGCTGGCTGCCCAGCGAATACCGCGAAAACGATCAGTTCGCGCACGGCTTGAAGTGGCTGTCCGAGCGGCTGGCCGAATACGGCTTGGCCCTCGGCGCGTGGAACGCCCCGTTCTCCATCAGCGAGTTCCAGACCGAGGCCAAGGAGCACCCCGAGTGGCTGCTGCCCGATGAGGACGGCAAGCCCGCGGTCGAGGGCACGTGGTTCTGGGAGCCGCACGGCGCGGTGCACGTCCTCGATCTGACCCACCCCGGCGCGCAGGCGTGGCTGCGCGAGAATATCACCAGCCTCGGCGAGCGCGGCGTGCGCTACCTCAAGTGCGACTTCATCACCAGCGTCCACAACGCCCGCCTGCGCCGCCGCCACGATCCGCGCATCATTGGCGGCGGGGGCTTCGAGGCCGGCCGCCTGGGCGCCCGCATCATCCGCGACGCGCTGTGCGCGGTTCACCCCGACGCCCTCATCCTCAACTGCAACGGGGTCGAGATGCCGGGGGTCGGAGTCTTCCCGCTGCAATACACCTGCTACGACACCGGCAACACCGGCTACGTCGGCTGGCGCCACCTGCGCGACGTCTATGCGACCGTCGCCTGCCACCTCTACAAGCAGGGCCGCTGGGGGGTCATCCAGCCATCGTGCCTGTGCGTCGGACCGCCCGGGACGCTGGAGGAGGCGCGCGTCCGCGCCACTGCCACCTTCCTGTGCGGCGGGGAGGTGAACATCAGCGATGACCTCACGCGCCTTCCCGAGGAGCGCTGGCAGGTGCTGCTGGCAACCCTGCCTCCGCTGGGCAAACCCGCGAAACCCATTGATCTGTTCGACGGCGACTACCCGTCGGTGTGGCACCTGCGCGTGGAGGCCGATTGGGACGCATGGGACCTGGTGGGCCTGTTCAACTTCAACCTCCCCTCCGGGCGCTATGACTACGGCGCCCCCGATGCGCGCAGCTTCCGCATCCCCCTCGAGCGCCTGGGGCTCGACCCGGCGGCCGCTTACTGGGTCTACGAGTTCTGGTCGGGCGCTTTCCTGGGGGAGGTGCGGGGGGCGCTGGAATCGACGTTCTTCGGCCCCGCGATCAAGCTGATCGCCCTGCGCGCGGCGCGCCCTCATCCGTGGGTGGTGGGCGCGGGATTTCACCAGAGCGCCGGCGCGGAGCTGCGCCGTGTGCGCTGGCGGGAATCAACCGGCAGGCTGCGGGGCGAGGTGCACCGCCCCGCGGGCGAGCGCGGCAGCATCACCATCGTCGCCCCCGGCCGCGGCCGGCCCACCGCAAAGCTCGGCCGCCGCCCGGCGCCCATTCTGCCCGGCGCGGGCGGCTGCTGGGTGCTGCCCATCGTTTGCGCGCAGGACATCACCCCGTGGACGGTGCAGTTCCAGTAGCATGTGGGGTTCATTCGGGGCCTGCGTCAACCACCATCGCAGGGGCCGATCCCCCGATCGTCCCGACGAGCCCTAACTGGAGAACGTAAGGCGAGAGCCTTGGTCGCCCGCCACAGGCGGGTAGACCTCTGGTGACTTGCCTCCTGCCCACAACAACACGGGAGCGCGTGAAATGAGCAACCTCGTGCTAACCGCCGGCGCCGCCGGCGCTGATTTCCGCGGCGCCGACAACCGCGCCATCCAGGCCGCCATTGATGCCGTCGCGCAGCGCGGGGGCGGCACCGTTAAGGTGCTGCCAGGCACCTACCTGCTCGAGGATTCGATCCACCTGCGCGACAACGTCAGGCTCATCGGCTCCGGCCCGGAGACGATCGTGCGCAAGGCCCCCGAGCGATACTCCGCGCTCACGGCATACCTCGGCTACGGCCATTACGACATCTCCGTCGCCGAGCCCGACAGCTTCCAGGTCGGCATGGGCGTCACCATCCGCGACCAAAACGCCGTCGGCTTCTACGAGACCATCGCCACCCTCACCTGGCGCGACGGCGACCGCTTCGGCATCGACCGCATGCTCAACCACGACTACGCGGCCGAGGGCGGCGGCGAAATCTACACCAGCTTCGCCCCCATCAGCGCAGAGTTGGTCTCCAACATCGAAGTGCGCGACATGGTCGTGGACGGCAACAAGGACGAAAACCCGCACGTCCTGAACAACTGCCGCGGCGCTGGCGTGTACCTGCTGGCGGCCAAGCGCGCGGTCATCGCCGGCGTGGTCGTGCGCGACCTGCGCGGCGACGCCATCGGGTTTCAGCAGTGCGCGCACGTGGGGATCGAGGACTGCGTAATCGAGGGCAACACCGGCAACGGCCTGCATCCCGGCAGCGGCTCGGTGGGCGGCGCGATCAGGCGCTGCAGAGCCGCGGGCAACGGCGGCGATGGCGTGTTCTTTTGCCTGCGCGCGACCTACTGCGTGTGCGATTCCTGCGAGTTCGTCGCCAATGCCGGCCGCGGCGTTTCCATCGGCGGGCGCGACGGGAACAATGCCATCGTCGGCTGCAAAATCGAGGGCAACCGCGGCGCCGGCGTCTTCTTTCGCCGGGAAAACGAAGTCATGGCCCCGCATGCGACGCTGGTCGCCCGCAGCTCCCTGGCCGATAACTGCGTCGAGCGCGACGACGCCGAGATCCTCGTCCAAGGGCGCATCCGGGACGTCCACCTGCTGGACAACGTGATCACGCACCACGCCGGCCCGAGGCCGGTCTTCGGGGTGCGCGTCGCCGAGGAAGTCCTGAGCGCGCGCGTGTGCGACAACCGCTACTCCGGGGAGTTCATCGCGAACATAAAGGTGGAATGCGACCCACGCGTGGTGTCGTTCAGCCGCCCCCAGCGCGACCTGCCCGTCGGCCCGGAAGCGGCGCCGCCCGGCGCGGACCGTCACCTTCCTCCGAGCGTGCGCGATTAGGCGGCGCAATGGTGCGACGCCCCCGCCGCGGCCGCCGCCGAGGCGAATGGGCGCGCGGTCGCCAGACCGCGCGGATCACCCGCGACTTCAGGCGAAGTCGCGCCCACCTCCCGCAATCCGCTCCCTGGAGGGGCTTATCATTAACCACATCGTGCTCAAGGCGGCGACTTGCTGGCATGTCGGGGGCCGAGACCGGGCGCGACCCTTCGGCGGGCTCAGGGCGGGCTCTTCATAAGGTCGCGTGTTCCGTCGCGTGCTCCATGAGCGCGCGCCCGATAGATGGCCCTGACCGGCATGCACAACAAGCAGCGGGCAATGCTAAGCTGGAAGGGAGCGGAGGAATCTGCTGCACCTCCCAAAACCCTCCGCTCACGCCCCCCGCGGCTGGATGAGCGCCCTCGCTTCGTCCGACATCCACGTGTACTTGTGCCACCACGGCTGGCTGCGCGCCGCCGCCAGGGCCTTGATCTGCCTCATCCGCGGCACGGCCGTTATCGCGATCGCCTGCTCCAGCGCCTCCCAGTCGCGCACCGCGGGATCGGCGAACGGATCCTTGAAATACGCCCGCCCGCACATCGGCCCCGCCACCAGGTCGCACACGATCCCGTACTGCGCCGCATATTGCTCGAAATTCACCGCGGCGCTCAGCAGCAGCAGCGGCCGGTCCACCACCGCCGCCATGGCTTCGGTCGTCCGCCGCACCACCTCCGGGCTGCTGATCGGGGCCACGACCGTGCCGCCTGCTACCCGCAGCGACCCATAGAGCGGCCGCGCCGTGCGAATTAGTTCGCCACTGCCGACAGGGGTCAGAGCGGCCCCGTCATCCTCGATCCAGAGCAGCGGCACCTGCGTCTTGTAGAAGTCGCCCAACGGCCCGAAATCGCGGGCGATTTTCGGCAGCGCCTCGGGCAGCTTCTCCCCCAGCTCCCGCTTCGGTAGCCCCGCCGGCGTGTAGAGCGTCTCGTTGAACAGGGGCTTGCCCAGCTTGCGGCAGCGCTCCCACACCTCCGTCTGCCAGGCCAGGTTCCGGTCCCACGATTCGCGATGGGCCGGATCCACCTTGACCAGGGTCTTGAAGGCGTCCACCCGGTCCGCCACCTGCTCCGGCTGCACCGCGAGCTGCGCCACCAAGCCCTGCTTGTCCTTCGTTTCCAGGAAGACGGTGCTCTCCAGCCGCCCGATGAGCATGGTGTCCGCGCCCAGCACCTCCCTGAACCCATCGCTCAGGTACGCCAGGTGGTTGAACAGCGCCGCCGCCGGCACGCCGCCCAGCCGCCGGGCCAGGATGAACGACGCGCGCGTCACGTCCTGGTCGCGCGGCTGGTCCGGGTATTCGTCGGCGCCGCCGCCCGCCTCCCGGGCGCGCGCGAAAAGCTTCGTCAGCATCCTCACCACCGAGTTGTGCTGGTCGCATGCGAGAACATCCATCACGCCGTCGGGGGCGAACCTGGCGAGGGTCTGGAAAACCTCGCCGCTTACCTCCACGCCGTCCTCGAATCTCGCGAACGCAGCCATCACATCCTCCGTCCCTTTCGCGCCCTTGAGGCTCACGCCGCGCACCGCCTTCGCCGGGTCACCCCCGCCCCCTGTCGCGGTCGGCGCACAAGCCTACGCATTGAGCCGCCACACCGCGAAGTTCAGCGCCGCCGCGAAGCTGACCCATGCCAGGTACGGCGCCAATAGCGCGCCCGCGGCCGGCGACACCCGCCACAACGCCGCCAGCGTCGCCGCGATCAAGCACCACAACACCACGATCTCCGCGAACGCCGCCCCCGGCTGCCTCAGGCCGAAAAACAGCCCCGACCACCCGACGTTGAACGCCAACTGCACCAGGAACAGCACCAGCGGCGCCGTCGCCGCCGCCCAGCCTCCCCGCCGCCACACCAGCCACGCCGCCGCCGCCATCATCAGGTACAGCGCCGACCACACCGGCCCGAATATCCAGCTCGGGGGCGTGAACGACGGCTTGCGCAGCCCGGCATACCACGCCGGGATCGCCGGCGCGGTGAACGCCGATCCCACCGCCGCCGCGGCGATAACCACCGCGACCCACAGCAGCAGCCCGATGACCTGACGTGTCGCGCTCATGGTCGCCCTCCCCGCGAGGGCTCGATGGACAATGGCCTGCTTCGAGGGAAGGCCCTTGTGGGCCTGTCACAGCGGGGAGACGAACAGGATTAGGGCAGGCGACAGGTCGCCGGAGGTTTACCCGCCTGTGGCGGGCGACCAGGGCTCCTGCCCTACGGGGCTCCCCGAATCAGAATCTGCGTAATGCACCATAGGCACACAAGTCTGCGGAACTTGTCCGCCATAGCTCTAGCGAAAGCGGATCTGCGAATCTATGCGGTGCCCCCCACCCCCAGCACCCGCACGACCTCCTCCGCGGCGGTTTCGCCCGCCAGTACCTTCGCCATGCCGTCGGCGAACATGGTGGTCATGCCGGCTTGGATCGCAGCTGACCTCGCAGGGCTGGCTGCGCCCGTGTCCCCCCACGTGTGTTACAACTCATCGCTTGAACCTGCGGTTCAGCGCGAGGACGAACATCGCGATCAGAGGAGGGCCGATGACTCCCTCCGCCACTGATAGGTAATGCCCCGCCGGATGCACTGGCTGCAGCGGCCTGTCACCGCGGAGCAAGAAGCACATGACCGAGTACCAGAAACGCGACCAGAGGCCTTGCATGGGTAGCAATGCCGCCGATGGACTGTCCTCACGCCTACCGCTTCTTCGGCGCAGCGGGGGCCTTGGCCCGAAACACCTCCCCCAGCGCCTTCGCCGCCGGCTTGGGCCGCCCCAGGAAGTCAACGACCGCGGTATTGACCGGGCACGGGTAGCAGTCGTGCCCCATCCACAGCATGAAGCCCCCGCAGCGCGGGAACCGGCTCTTGCACGCCCGCGCGGCATAGGCCAGAGCCTCGGCCTGCCGCGCCTGGCTCCACCCCACATATGCGTCGAGGTCCGTCGGATCCCCGCCCGCGGCGAGGTAATCGGGCCACTGAATCCACCACCCATTGGTGTGCGTCCAGAAGGGGTTGCCGGCATCCCCCGGCAGCGCCAGGTCGCCGCCGTATTGGCGGATGAGGTCGGCGGGCGCGGCCCCGGGCATCCCCGTCTCCGAGCGAAACAGCGCATCGTCCCCGTCCCAATACTGGAACCACCCCTCCAGCGACCCATCCCATTTCCACGGCCCGTGCACGTCGTGGTGAAGCCCTTTGCCGTACTCCTCGGCCGCCGCCGTGAAACGCGGCCCGCTGGGCGAAGTGGGCACGAACCTCCGCGTCGGGTCCAGCTCCCGTACCACCTCGGCCAGGGCCGCGATCGTCGGGTAGCTCGCATCCAGGGGCTTGAAATACCCCACCTGTTTCGCTCCCTCGTAGCCCTCCAGCTCGTTGCCCCCACACCACAGCAGCAGCGACGGGTGATGCTGGCGGCGCGTGATGTAGCTCACGGCGATTTCCCGCAGCTCACGGATGCCCGACGCGGTGTCCGGCGGGCGGTTCTCCACCCCGGAGGAGCTGAGTGGAAACTCCTGCCACACCAGCAGCCCCAGCTCGTCGCACAGCCGGTAGAACGATTCGCGCTCCGGCACCGACCCGGCCCACACCCGCAGCAGGTTGCAGCCCAGCTCGCGGTAAAGCCGCAGCCGGACGCGGTAGTCGTCTTCCGTCATGTCCGCGAAGACCGCTCGCGGCGGCACCCAGTTGACCCCCTGCAGGAACGTCTCGACGCCGTTGATCTCGCACAGCCACGGCTCGGCGTCGGCGGGCGCCCCCGCGCACGGCTTCCACCTGATGCGCCGGAAGCCGACGCCGCGCGCTTCTTCGTCCAGCACTGCGCCGTCGGCGCCTACCAACCTCAGGCGCACGGTGTACAGCCGCTGCTCGCCGTTGCCATTGGGGTGCCAGGGCGCCACGGGCAGGCTTTCCATCCTGCACGTGAAATCCGGCGCCGGCGCGAAGGACCGGTGGGCGACCTCGCCTTCTTCGCCCTCGATCGTTACCTCGACGCGCTCGGCCTGCGCCGGCAGCAGGCTTGCCCGGATGGCGACGCCGCCGCACGCGCTGCGATGGTCGTAATCGGTGTACAGCGACAGGCCGTCTATGGCATCGCCCTGGCGTATCTCGAGACGCAGCGCGTCCCACACCCCGATCTGCACCACGCGCGCCACCCAGTCCCAGGTATAGTTGAAGCGCGGCTTCCACTCGCGCATTTTCGAGGTGCAGCCGATCTGCCCCAGGTAGCGGGGGATCTCGGTGAAGACTAACGCCAGGCGATTGCCGCCTGCCCGCAGGTGCCGCGTCAGGTCGAACGTATGGGGGACCAGGCTCCCCCGGAAGCGCCCGGCCTGCCGCCCGTTCACCAGCACCTCGCCCTGGTAGTCCAGCCCCTCGCACTGCAGCAGCGCGCGGCCGCGTCTCGGCGTCAATCCCGCCGGAAGCTCGGCCTCGAACATCCAGTCGCGGTTCTCCACCCATTCGCACTGGCGCGAGCTCAGCCCCACGTTCCAGTCCGGTATGAGCCCCGCCTCCAGCAGCGCCCCTTGCACCGAGCCGGGAACCTTGGCCGGGATCGCGCGCACATCCGGCGCCGCGCCGAACCGCCAGTAGTTTGGATGGTAGCCGCGCAGCGTCCACTCCAACTGCGACAAGTCATAGCGTTGTTTCATATCGTGACCTCTTACAGCGTGTGTGAAAACCCCTGTTGCCTTCGCTGTCATTCCGAGCGAAGCGAGGAATCTTCCCCTCACGAGACCCTTCGCTGAGGCTCAGGGTGACAGGGAGCCGAGGCTTCTCACACAGCCTCTTACAGGATCATTTCACGCGCGGCCCTGTAGGGCGCCGCGGCTCGGAATGACATCTTCCGGGCCGTGGAAGGCGCGCCTATAAGCGTTTGCTACTCTGCGAAGTAGCGGAGCTTCTTCGCTACGAAGCACGAGCTGCTAGACCGGCGCCTCCAGCACCACCCGGCACGTGCCGCACCCGTCGCAGATGCGCTCGGGGAAGCTGACGGTGATAGCCGGATCGAACTCGCGCGCCCACGTGCCCAGGTCGGTGGGGCAGATCGCATCCGCCACCCGTGCCGCCAGCTCCTGCCGCCCCGACTTGCGCAGAAGCTCGACCCACGGGCACCCCGAGATCGCGATCTCCGCGCGCCCGGGAGTCTCGCCGGCGACGGTGAAGCCGTAGTCCTCGGCCGTGAACCTCAGCCCCAGCGCCTCCACCAGGTCGGCGAGGCTGCCGCCCTCGACCCCCAGCAGCTCGCGCGCCTTGCGCGCCTGGATCTTGGCCAGGATGCTCCACACCTCCACATCCAGCCGCAGCGCCTCGTCGAAGCCCAGCCGCTCTTCGACCTTCATGAACCACAGCCCGTCCGCCGCGAAGTACGAGCGGCGCAGGTACTCGGCCACCACGCGATCATCGAACATTGAAGCTGCCTCCGTCAAACCCTTGCTGGCTGCGCGCACCTCGGCCACCTCACTTCGTCGCAGCGCACTCCAACACCTCGGAGCGCCTTGCCCTGCGCTCGTTCCGCCGGCCCCGGCGGGCAGGAACATGTGCCGCCCTGCATCGAAACTGCACGCCGCCAGTTTGAACTTTCGCGCGCGGAGGAACCTCATGACGCGGATTGACCTGTGCGGAACCTGGGAGCTGTGCCATCGCCTGCAGCCCCCCGAAGGCCCCGCCGACCTCGACAAGGCACTCGGCGACGGGTGGGAGACACTCCCGGCGCAGGTGCCCGGCAACGTCGAGCTGGCGCTGATCGAGGCCGGCAAGCTCCCCGACCCCTTCGTCGGCGACAACATCTTCCTGCTGCGTCCCTACGAGTTCCACGAATGGTGGTACCGCCGCGCCTTCACCGCGCCACAGCTCGCGCCCGGCGCGCACGTCCGGCTCGTCTTCGAGGGCCTCGACTGCTTCGCCACCATATGGCTGAACGGCCGAAAGCTGGGTGAGGCCGCCAACGCCCTCATCGAGCACTCCTTCGATGTCACCGACAGCCTCAACCCCGCGGGCGACAACACGCTCGTCGTCCGTCTCGCCTCACCGCTGCAAGCGGTCAGGGACCGGCAGGCGGAGCCGTCGGAAGCCGCCGCCTTCGATTGCTGGGAGGCAATCGGCGTGCGCAAGCCGCCCCACTGCTACGGCTGGGATATCATGCCGCGCCTGGTCTCCGCCGGGCTGTGGCGCCCGGTCGCGCTCGAGATTCTCGACCCCGACCGCATTCTCTCCCTCTACTTCGGCGCCACCCACCTCGCTTCCGCTCATGCCGGCCTGCGCGTGCTCTGGCACATCGCCACCGCCCGCCCCGACCTCGAGGGCGTCAGCCTCAGATTCACCGGCGAGTGCGGCGACAGCGGCTTCTGTCAGACCGTCGAGGCCCGCTTCACGACCGGCCTTTCGTACCTCCACGTGCCCGATGTCAAGCCGTGGTGGCCCAAGGGCTACGGCGACCCCGACCTCTATACCCTTACCACCGAGCTGCTGCTCGACGGTGAGGCCGTCGATTCGCGCACCGACCGCGTCGGCCTGCGCACCCTGGAATTGCGCCGCACCGACACCGCTGGCGACGACGGCGACTTTCGCTTCATCGTCAACGGCGTACCGGTGCTGGTCAAGGGCTCCAACTGGGTGCCCGCTGACGCCTTCCACAGCCGCGACGCCGCGCGTTATGAGCCTCTGCTGGCGCTGGCCGAGGACGCCGGCTGCAACATGCTGCGCTGCTGGGGCGGCAACGTTTACGAGGACCACGCCTTCTTCGACCTGTGCGACGAGATGGGCATCATGGTGTGGCAGGACTTCGCCTTCGCGTGCTCGCGCTACCCGCAGTCGCCCCAGTTCCTGGAGGCGGTGCGGGTGGAGGCGGAGTCGGTCATTCGCAAGCTGCGCAACCACCCCAGCCTCGCCCTGTGGTGCGGCGACAACGAGATCGACATGTCCTACGCGCCGGCCGGGCTGGATCCCGCCGGCAACCGCATCACCCGCGAGGTGCTGCCGCGCGCCGTCCAGCGCTGCGACCCGTTTCGCCCCTACCTGCCCAGCTCGCCCTACGTCTCGCCCCAGGCGTGGGCGAAGCGCGACTGGGACCTGCTCCCCGAGCAGCACCTGTGGGGGCCGCGCGACTACTTCAAGAGCCGCTTCTACACCGAGAGCGCCGCGCACTTCATCGGCGAGATCGGCTATCACGGCTGCCCCAACGTCTCCTCCCTGCGGCGCTTCCTCTCGCCCGACGCGCTGTGGCCGTGGCGGGACAACGAGGAATGGCGCATCCACGCGACCGACCCCACCCCCACACCCGGCTCCCAGGTCTACCGCGTCGAGCTCATGGCCAAGCAGGTCGCCGAGGTCTTCGGCGCCGTCCCCGACACGCTGGAGGAGTTTGCGCTCGCCTCGCAGATCTGCCAGGCGGAGGCCAAGAAGTTCTTCGTCGAGATGGTGCGCCTGCGCAAGTGGCGGCGCACCGGTGTGCTGTGGTGGAACCTGGCGGACGGCTGGCCGCAGTTCTCCGACGCCGTGGTGGACTACTACCTGTCGAAGAAGCTGGCCTACCACTACCTCAAGCGCGTGCAGCGGCCCCTCTGCGTCATGTTTCGCCGGGAAAACGAAGTCATGGCCCCGCATGTGACGCTGGTCGCCGGCAACGACTCGCGCGCCGATGCCGCCGGCGAATACACCGTCCGCGACGCGGACACGGGGGAGACCATCGCCGCCGGACGCTTCGAGGTGCCGGCCAATGAGAACCGCGAGCTGGCGCGCCTGCCCGTGTCGCGCGGGGAGCATCGCCTGTGGCTGATTGAGTGGAACGCGGGGGAGCGCAGCGGCGCCAACCACGCCCTCATCGGCGGCCCGCCGTTTTCGCTCGGGCGCTACCGCGGCTGGCTGAGAGCCATCGCCGGGCTGGATGGCTCGTTCGACGCCGCTCAGGTCGGACGCTGAGGCCGCGCCGGCGGTCAGCGGCTGCCGAAGCCGGTCAACGCGGTGCTCAGCTCGACCGTGCGTGACGCGCCGTGGGCCGAACGCGCCCACACCTGCTGCGGCGGGTGGGTGACGTACACGATGATGGCGAAGATAACCAGGATGAGGCAGAGGAGAGACAGGGGAAGGATCGCTCGCTTGCCCACGGGTTGTATTCCTTTTCGGCCGTCCTAGCCATAGGCTACTATGGCGAAGTCGGCTCCTTGCTGCCTTGCGAAGCGGCGCTTCCAGCCTTCCGCCTTCGCGGGCCACGAAGTCCCGCTTCGGTGGACGAAGGGGTCGTAGCCGGAGCTACTACGGCGGAGTAGGCTCGCCGTTGGACGAACGTCGCCCCCGTTCCGCCCGGCGCAGCGGCGGACGCGGCTAAGTTACGCCTCGAGCCGGACTTTTCCTCCTCGGCCCGGCGATAATCTGTCCGCCTCCGGGCGAATTGCGACAGAATCCCCACATGCTCGCGGGCCCCAAACATCTCAGCCTGTGGATCGACAACTCTTGCGCCTCCCCCAGGGGGTAACAATCAACCTGTCCGGTCCCAAACCGAGCCGGGGCCTGGTTGACGCATCGCCGCTTGTGCGCTAAACTGCTTGCGGCCCACCGGCGAAAAAACAATCCTCTCTCAGCAGGGCTCGCCCGCCGACGGGCACCCGGCGGAGCCGGGTCCGGCGGGTTTGCGCGACACCGGCCATTGACGCGCCTGCTTAACGCTATCCCGTCTCCGGGGTGGTGGCAAGCGGGCGCGTCCGCATTGGCAGCACGGGCGGTACGCCAATCGGCCCCTAGGCCCGGCGGGCGGCTAAGCCCTACGGGCCGCCGTGGCGGTCTTCAGACATAGCCACCGGGGCGGCGGTCGCAAAGCCACCTAGCCGGCGCGAGCGAGGCACGGAGTCCGGCCAGGCGATCTGAAATGACAGTCAAGAGCAAAGCACGGCGGCAGGTCCTGCGCGATCTGGGCGATAGGCTGATACTGCGGCGGGCAACGGTCGAAGATACCGACGCGTTGGCCGCATTCAACTGCGACATCCACTGCCGCGAGGACGAGCGGCGGCAGATGGGTGCGTGGTTCAGAGACGTGGCTTCGGGCCGGCATCCCGCTCTCGACGCGGGGGACTTCACCATCGTGGAGGACACCAACACCGGCCAGATCGTGTCCTCGCTGTGCCTGATCTCGCAGACCTGGTCTTACGACGGCGTCGAGTTCGGCGTCGGCCAGCCGGAGATGGTGGGCACGCGGCCCCAGTATCGCCGGCGCGGGCTGGTGCGCGCACAGTTCGAGGTCGTCCACCAGTGGAGCGCTCGGCGCAAGGAGAAGATGCAGGCGATTACCGGCATCCCGAACTTCTACCGGCAATTCGGCTACGAAATGGCGCTGGAACACAGCGGCCTGCGCCGGGGCCACAAATCGGACACGCCCGCGCTCAAGGGCGGCGAAAAGGAGCCCTACCGGGTGCGGGCGGCGAAAGAGGACGACCTGGCATTCATGGCGCGCGTGTACCGCGAGGGCATGAGGCGCTACCTGGTGGCCTGCGTCCGCGGCCCCGCCACGTGGAAGTTCGAGCTCAGCGGCTGCAGCAGGCGGGCGGCGCAGCACGAGCTGCGGGTGATCGAGACGCGGGAGGGCGAGCGGGTCGGGCTGCTGGTTCATCCGTCGGCGTTGTGGCCGTTGTGGCACCAGGCCCTTGCCGCCCAAATCTACGAGCTGAAACCGGGCGTGAGCTGGCTCGCCGTCACCCCCAGCGTCATACGCCACCTGGTGGCGACCGGCGAGGCACGCGCCGCGCGCAGCAACAAGCAGTTCGAGTTCTTCGCCTTCGCGCTGGGATCGGAGCACCCTGTGTACCAGGTCGCGCCGTCGCTGCTGGCGCACTCGCGCGAGCCGTGGGCCTATTACGTGCGGGTTCCGGACCTGCCGGACTTCTTGCGGCACATCTCGCCGGCGCTGGAGCGGCGCCTCGCGGGATCCCCCGCCGTCGGTCACAGCGGCGAGCTGAAGCTCAGCTTCTACCGCGACGGACTGCGCCTGCGATTCGAGCGCGGGCGATTGGCCGAGGTCGAGCCGTGGCAGCCGGGCGACGGGCAGTCGGCGGCGTTTCCCGGCCTGACGTTCCTGCAGGTCCTGTTCGGGCGTCGTTCGGTGGAGGAGCTTGGGCTGGCGTACCGGGATTGCCTCGTGGCCGATGATGAGGCCGGCCTGCTGCTGAGAGCGCTGTTCCCGAAGAAACCCTCCGCGGTGTGGAGCATATCATGACCGCGCCACGGATGTCAGCGCGGGCTCTGTAGGGCGGGCCTTCCCAGGCCCGCCGCACGCCTGGCGCGGCCCGCCGGAGATTCCCGGCGCGCGCTCTATGGGAAACACCTCAGGCATCGTAGCGGCCGTGCTCCTGGGCGACCTCGACCATCGCCTTGAGGTTATCCAGGTTGGTGTCGGCGGGCACCTCGTCGCCGGTTATCAGGACGTAGCCGCCTCCCTCCATGCCCTCGCGCAGGCAGCGCAGGGTTTCCTTGCGCGCGTCCTCGACGGTGCCGAAGGAGAGGATGGTGCAGTCGAAGTTGCCCATCAGGCACATCCGCCGCCCGTAGAGGCGCTTGGCTTCGGCCAGGGTGATGTCGCCCTGGTTGGGCTCGAAGGTCTCCACGAAGTGGACGCCGGCGTCGGCGAACATCGGCATCAGGGCGCGGATGCGCCCCAGGGTGTACAGGCCCGCGTACTTGCCCGGCGTCGCGCGCGCCATTTGCGCCGCCATCACCACGTCGGGCAGACACCAGCGCTCGAACAGCTCCGGCCCCATCCGCGCCCCCGTCGCCCAGCAGATATCCTGCCACCCTATCTCGCACGGCGAGGCGAGAAAGGCCTCCAGGCCCTTGCGGGCGATCACGCACTCCAGGTCGAGGATGCTGTGCAGCAGGTCCGGGCAGTCGTAGAGGTCGGTCAGGACTTGCTGCATGCCGCGCATCTGCATCAGGCTCACGAACGGCGTGGGCAGGTTGACCGCGGGCACGGCGTCCTCGCCGAACAGCTCGGCCACGCGCAGGTAATCCTCCCACTCCGCCTCGCCTACCCCGGCCGCGCGGTCCTCCGCCACGCGACGGTAGATCTTCCAGTCCTCCTCGCCCTTGATGTAGTACTCGGTGGTCTTGCCCACTATGGGGTCGTGGGGGATCATGCCCAAGGTCTCGCGCGAGCGCAGCGTGCCATAGGGGGTGTGCCACAGGTGCTCGGTGGTGGTGCGGCCGTCGGGGGTGCGCTCGATTTCCTTCGTCTCGTGGCGGTAGCCCTGCGGCATGCGGATGTCAACGCCGATGTGGCCGTTGCCGCGGTGGTGGATGGAGCCGAGCATCTGGTGCACCTCGAACATGGCCTCCCAGCCGGTGCGCCCCAGCACGGCGTGCGCGTAGCGGTTGTGAACTAGCGGCGACACCGGCACCATGTCCGGCACCCCGCCCGCCACCGCGATCATGAAACGTTGCTTGTTGGTCATCCGCCGCTCCTCCCGCTGGGTTCCGAGCCCCTCGACCCATTCGGCAAGCTCAGGGCAGGCTGCGCTCGGGGTAAACTCCGCGAGGCTTGCCCGCCTGTGGCGGGTATTCCTCCGCCCTGCCCGGCGCGTACTCTTGCCACGGCCGCGGGCGCAAGTCCTTGTGCTGGTTGGGTGTGACCGCGAAAAGTGGGAATGCGCGCCGTGATGTAGGGGCCGGGCGGAGTTTACCCTGAGCTGCGGCGAAGGGCCCCGGCCCGCATTCCGGCTTTCCGGGTCGGTCAGGAGACCGACCCCTACGCCAGGGATGCGCGACGATCCCCACTAGAATCGGTCACACCCTGCTGGTTCGATGACGATTGCGCGCGACGGCGTGAATCGGTGGGCGCAAGCAGGGAAAGAGGGTCGTCACGGGCAATCTCGTTTCGAGTGAAGCACTCGTTTTGCGGAGGTGTCTCGATGCGAAGTGTGCGAATCCACCTAGTCGCGTTGGCGGCGACGCTGCTCATCGTTGCGGCGCATGCATCGCCGCCGGCGGCGGCGGCCGACGTGGAGCAGGCCCGCGCCGCCGTGGCCCGCGCCGCGGCCGCACTGCGCGATTTCTCGGCGGATGTCACCGACTGGAAGTTCCGGCTCGAAGCGCCCGGCGAGGCCCGCCTGCCAGACTTCGACGACTCCGGCTGGAAGCCCATGGCCATCCGCGAGCCGTGGCGCAACGAGAACACCTACGGGTGGTATCGCACGAGGCTGACCCTCCCCCAGACCCTGCGCGGCATACCCACCCGCGGCCGGCAGCTTCGGCTGGCGGTGGGGGTTGATGACGCGGGCGAGATCTACGTCAACGGCGAGCTGCGCCAGAAGTTCGAATGGGACAGCGGCGGGGTCGTTCTCACCGAGTCCGCGCAGCCGGGCGCGACCTACGTCATCGCCATCAAAGCCATAAACGGGGTGGACGACGGCGAGCTGCGCCACGCCAGGCTGGCGGTCGGCGGCACGGACGAGCTGACCTCATCCCGCGATGCGCTGCTCGACCTGCTGCGGCGCGCCGTGCTGTTTTGCGCCCACGACCCCAGCCCCGACCCGAAATGCGTGGCGGCGCTGAATGGCGCCGCGGAAGCCGCCGCGAGCGCAGCCGCCAACCTCCCCGATCTTCCGGCCGCGGCGCAGCGAGCCGAGACCCAGCTCCGGCCGGTGCTCGACGCCATGACCGCGAAGCCCGTCTTCCTGGCGCCCCCCTACCTGCAAAACGTGACCCCCAAGGGGATCACCGTGATGTGGGAGACGGCCGCGCCTTTCGGCGGCTATGTCGAATACGGCGAGACCATGTACAGCCACCACGACCGGCTGGAGTTCGCCTCCGCCGCGCTGCAAGAGGCGCGCATCGAGGGCCTCAGGCCGGGGACCGCCTACATGTACCGCGTGGCGCTGGGCGGGGTCGAGGGACCGTGGCACTCGTTCAAGACCGCGCCGGTTGGCGGGGACGCGGTGCGCTTCGCGGTGTGGGGCGACAGCCGCAGCGACCCGCCGATGCACGAGCGCGTGGTGCGCGAGATGGCCCGGGTCAGCCCGGACATTGCGATCAACGTCGGCGATGTCGTGGGCTCGGGCGCCAACCTCAACGAGTGGGTGGAGCATCACCTGTGGCCCCTGCGCCACCTGTCGGCGAGCGTGCCGACCTACGTCGCCATCGGCAACCACGAGTACGGCGGCTTCGGCGGCCCCGATCCGCGCGCGTGCCCTCCGTTCGAGCGCTACTTCGACCATCCGACCGCGCGCTCGGGCAACGAGTACTGGTACTCGTTCGACTACGGGCCGGCGCGCTTCATCATCCTCGACCCCAACAAGGCGGGCGGGCCGAGGGGGGAGCGCATCCCGCCGGGCAGCCCGCAGTACGAGTGGTTCGCCCGCGAGGTGGCCGCCGCCGCGCGCACAGCCAAGTGGATTTTCGTGTTCATGCACCAGCCGCCGTACTCGGAGTGCTGGGCGGGGGGCTACTACGACGGCGAGTACCACCTGCGTCAGGAGATCGTCCCGCTCATCGAGAAGTACAAGGTGGACATCGTGTTCTCTGGCCACACCCACGACTACGAACGCGGATTGCCCCATCCTCCCTACGATCCGGCCACCGGCAGCGGCAACGAGGCGGTGTACATCATCACCGGCGGCGGCGGCGCCTCGCTCGACAACCACAAGTATTACGAGTGGCCGCAGATGGACCTGCCCGATCATCCCGCGAACCCTTCGAGCGACGCGGCGGATGAGGGCCGCTACTACCAGTACCACTTCTGCCTGGTCGAGATTGACGGCGATAAGCTGCACTTCACCGTCCACGTCGTCAACCCCGACGGATCGTACGCCGGCATCCTCGACCAGTTCGACCTGACGGCCAAGGATCGCAGGGGCCTATAGCAACACGAGGAGGCCGCGGAGGGGGAGAGTTCCCCCGTGGTGGCGTGACCGGCGCCTGAGCTTGCCCTGCCGCCTTCGCCCCACGCAGCGGGGCTTCGGTGCCCCGCGAAGTGCGGGAGCGAAGCCGAAGGGTCTGCGAGCCGCAGCCGGCCCTCGGCGCAGGAAACCGCGCAGCGCGCCGACGTCCCGCGCCGTGCGGTACATCTCGACCGCCTCGCCCCCTCGCGCGCGAGCTCCGGTGGCTAGGCCTGAAGACCGCCACGGCGGCCCGAAGGGCTTAGCCGCTCGCAGCCCAGGTCTTTCAGCACGGCGCCGGCGGCGATGCGGGAAATGACCTTGGCGGCCAGGGAGCGTTCACGCGGTCACCCCTCTCGCGACCAGCTCCGTCAGGGACAAGCTCAGGGTGCCGTCGGGGTTGACCAGCAGGTGGCGGTCCGGCGGAGCGATATAGACTGCCCCCGGCTGCAGGCGCTCGCCGTCCTCCGCCTGCTTCACCCGCAGCGCCGCGGCGCGGCCCAGGATTTCGGCCAGCAGGCCGGGATGGTGTCGGTCCAGATGCTGCACCACCACGATGGCTGCGGGGAAGTCCGCCGGCAGGGCGGCCAATACGCGACCCAGGGCCCGCAGGCCGCTGGCCGAGGCGGCCATGGCTACAACGTCAAAGGCCGTGCGAGGAAACCGCGCAGCGCGCGCCTGCTCCGCGTTTGCTCCCGCCGGGTGCTCGTCCGTGCTCAATGCGACCTCCGCGGAGTTCAGCCGAGAGCGGAACCCGGGTAGGAGTTTGTACGCCTGCCGCGCAAATCCTTGCGCCGGCGCCGCGCAAGTTCGGGGCTGCGCGGGGCGCGTGGAGACTTGCCCGCCGGCGGGCACCCGGCGGAGCCGGGTCCGGAGGGCAATATGGAAGAATATGGGCGATGCCGGTCGCCACTTCCAGCGAGCGCGAGCCTCGGACTCGCGCGCCAGCCGACGACGTGCCTGAGGCGCCGCAGCACTCGCCTGCGACGGCGCGCGCGCACTGCGCGCGCGTAGACCTGACGGGGTGGGCAATCCCCGCGGCGCTGTTCGGGGGCACGCTCGCCGTGTATGTCCGCACCTTGCGCCCCTCCTTCGGCTGGCTCGACACGAGCGAGCTCATCACCGCCGCCTACCACCTCGGCATCGGCCACAATCCCGGTTATCCGACGTTCATGATCATCGGCCACCTCTTCTCCTGGCTGCCCATCGGCACTGTGGCGTACCGCCTTAACCTGATGGCGGCGGTTATGGGCGCGCTTGCGATCGTGCTGCTCTACCTCGTTTGCCTGCGCGTCACCCGCAATCGCATCGCTTCGGCTCTCGCCGCGCTGACTCTCGCTTTCTCCTACACCCTTTGGGATCTGACCACCGAGGCGGAGGTTTACACGCTGCACGCGTGCCTCATGCTCGGGGCGATATTGGCGCTGCTGCGCTGGCGAGACGAAGGGCGCGACCGCGACCTGTACCTGGGCTGGCTGGTGGTCGGGGTAAGCATGGGCAATCACGCGCTGACGGCGCTCGTGATTCCCGCGCTGGCGCTGCTGATGCTGCTGGAGCGGGGCGGGCGGCAGTTGTGGCCGCGGCGAATCCGGGGATGCGCGGGGGCGTTCCTGGCCGGGGCCGTGGTCTATCTCTACGTGCCGCTGCGCGCGATGGCGAATCCGCCGCCCGAGGTGAACAACCCGCACACCCTGCGCGCCTTCTGGCAGCTCCTGAGCGCGCCGGGATGCCGGCCGTTGATGTTCAGCATGTCCGCCGGGGAGGTTGCTCTGCGCACGCTCGGCTTCGCCCGGCGCACAGTGCGGGAACTGGGGCCGTTCGGGATCGGCCCGGCGCTCCTCGGCGTAGGCCTGGCGATGCGCGCCGACGCCAAGCTGACCGCGGCGCTGCTGCTGCTGCTCGGGATCGACGTCTTCTACGCCGTCAACTACAACATCTTCGATATCTACTCCTACTTCCTGCCCGCCTACCTGGTGCTGGCGGTGTTTCTGGCGGTGGGCCTGGAGCGAATCATCGCATGGGGGGCGCGCGCCCTCCTGTGGCTTCAGCGGGGAATCGAGAAGGGCCTGACCACTCCACGGCGCACGGCCCTGGTGACGGCGCTGCTGATGTACCTGCCGGTGTGGGGCTTCAGCGCCAACTTCCGCCTGGTGGACGCCAGCCAGGATCGCGGGGCCGAGGACTTCGCCCGCAACACGTTCGCGGTGGTCGAGCGCGGCGCGGTCATCATCGGCGATTGGTGGAGCATCGCCCCGCTGGGCTACCTCAAGTACGTCGAAGGGCTGCGGCCGGACGTGACCCTGTCGGTGGCGCTGTCGTCCTGGGACCCCGCAGGCGTCAGGCGGGTGCTGCGGCGCGGTTTCCTGGCCTCCTACCCGGCGGCGTACGTCGCCGAGCACCAGACCTCGCGGCGGGGCGCCTTCGAGCGCCGCTATGCGCACGAGGCGGTCGGCGACTTGACGCGCATCTACGCGAACGGCAAGCCGCGGCTGCGCGGGCGCGCCGACTCCGCGCCGCCTGCCTACCGCTTCGGCGATGCCCTGGGGCTGGTCGCCACTGCGTGCCGCCCGCGCGAGGTCGCCCAGGGTGAAGTGCTGCGCATCACTCATCGCTGGCGCAAGCTAGGCCCCATTCCCGACGACGTCGAAACCCTCACTCGCATCGAGGGCCCCGACGGGTGCATCTGGCGCGTGCGCTCGGACCTGGCGAACGGCGGCTACGACCCATCGCGCTGGCGCCCGGGTGAGGTGGCCGAGGAGCGCCACATCGCCTTCATTCCGGGCGACGCCCCGCCGGGCGACTACGCGATTACGGTGCGCGCCCGCCACAAGTTTGTGGCGCAGCCGTCCCGGCTGCGAGATTCATCATTTGGCGGGCGAGACGCCCGCCCCACCCCGGTGTGTGGTCAAGGCGGCTCGACCGCGACCCTTCGACACGCTCAGGGTCGCCCCGAGCAAAGTCGAGGGGCGGCGTGCGAAGCGACCACTGCCGCGATTCGCATCACACCCCGCAAACCCCGCCCCGCGCCCGCGGTTTATGCACCGCGCCAGTGGTGATCGCGCCCCCGTCTCTCGCAAGCCCAATCCCGCGCCCGTGCCGCTGAGACGACAGGATTGCCCCGCCCCGCGCCGTAAGCAACACCGCCGTTCATCCTCGACCCCGGAGGAGACCATGCCTAAGCAGCGCCCCGGTCACCCGCGCGGCCTGTGCGCGGTGGACGTGATAGCCAGGAAGCGCGACGGCCTGCGAGTCGAGGCCGAGGAGTTGCACTGGTTCGTCAGCGCCTACGTCGCCGGCGGGGTCGCGGAAGAGGAGATGGCCGCGTTCCTCATGGCGGTCTATCTGCGCGGCATGGAGCTGGATGAAGCCGCCGCGCTGACCATGGCCATGGTGGCCACCGGCAAGGTGGTTGACCTGTCGGGCGTGCCCGGGGTCAAGGTGGACAAGCACAGCACCGGCGGAGTGGGCGACAAGACGACGCTGGTGGTGGCGCCGCTGGTGGCGGCGGCGGGAGCGCCGGTGGCGAAGATGTCGGGGCGCGCGCTGGGGCACACCGGCGGCACCATCGACAAGCTGGAGGCGATCCCCGGCCTGAGCTGCGAGATGACGGCGGCCCAGTTCGCGCGCCAGGTCAAGCGCATCGGCGTCGCCGTCGCCGCCCAGTCCGCGGACATGTGCCCCGCCGATAAACGCACCTACGCTCTGCGCGACCGCATCGGCGCGGTCGCCAGCATCCCGCTGATCGCCGCCTCCGTGATGAGCAAGAAGCTCGCCGCCGGCGCCGACGCCATCGTCCTCGACGTCAAGTGCGGCAGCGGCGCGTTCATGAAGGACCTGCGCTCGGCGCGGCGGCTCGCGCGGATGATGGTCGAGATCGGCAGGCGCGCTTCGCGCCCCACCGCCGCGCTGGTGACCGACATGAGCCAGCCGCTGGGGCGCGCGGTGGGCAATGCGCTGGAGGTCGCGGAGGCGATTGAGGTGCTGCGCGGGGAAGGGCCGGCCCAGGTGCGGGAGTTAAGCCTGGCGCTCGGGGCGCGCATGCTGGTGCTCGCGCGCGCGGCGGTCAACGCAGACGATGCGCGCCGGCGGCTGGAGCAGGCTCTAGCGAGCGGCGCGGCGCTGGGGAAGTTCCGGCGAATGATTGAAGCCCAGGGCGGCGACCCCGGGGTAGTGGACGACCCCGGTCGGCTGCCCCGGGCGGCGACGGCAGTGGCGGCGCGGGCCCCGGCCGCCGGGGTGGTGCGGGCGATCGAGACGCAGGCGATCGGGGAAATCGCGCACCAACTGATGCGGGAGGGCGGCCCCGGCGCGGGCGTGACGCTGATGAAAAAGCGCGGCGATCGCGTGACCGCGGGCGAAGCGGTGGCGATGGTTCACGGCGATGCCGGCGCGCGGCGCGCGACGGCGCAGCTCGCAGGCGCATTCGACATCGGTCAGGGCGCGCCTCGCCGGCGGCCGCTGGTGCTCGAGGTAATCACCGCCGGACGCGCCGCCGGGCGCTGACTATGCTTCGCCGCCGCGTGTCTTATCACCGAGCGGCGGACGCCGCGACGACCGGGTTGTGCGTCCACGGATGCGCGCCGGAAGCCGGCTTCGGGAGGCATCCTTCGATCCGCACCGGATAGGTCCTCGCGCGCCGGATGCCCGCGCTCGTGAGTTCGCATTCCAGAATCACCGTCTCATCGCTGTGCGGCCGCCTGCTGTCGAACATAAAATTGCCCAGCGAATAGGCAACCACGGCCTTCCGTCCCGATCCTCGCTCCCGCAGCTCCACGGGCTGAAGAACGTGAGGGTGGTGCCCGAGGATGAGGTCGGCGCCGGCGGCCGCGGCTTGGTTGGCGAGTTGTCGCTGCTGCGCCGTCGGCTGCGATGTGAACTCCCGCCCCCAATGCAGCGAGACGACGACGACGTCCGCTCTCCTGCGCGCGCGGCTTATCTGCGCCCGCAGGCTGCCCTCTCGCAGCAGAGCAACAGTCGGCGCCCCCGGCAAGCGCACGATCCCCTCCGGCGGGAACTGGCTGTAGGCGAGAAAGGCGACGCGCAGGCCGTTCACCGTCAGTATCGTCGGTGAGTGAGCCGCGCTTTCGCTGACGCCGGCGCCGCAGAACGCGATGCCCAATTGGCGGAGTTGATTCATCGTCTCGACCAGGCCTTGCTTGCCGCAGTCCATGGTGTGATTGTTTGCCAGCGAGACGATATCGAACCCGCAGTGCGTCAGCACTGAAGCGAGGTCAGGCGAGGCGGCAAAGCGGTGGAGTTTGGGCAGCGGGTCAGGTTTTGATACGATCGGGCACTCGAGGTTGCAAAAAGCGATATCCGCGCCGCGCAGCACCGGCGCCACCGCCTGCAACGCCTCCTGCGGCGTGGTGGAAGCTAACGCGCGCGCAACGCCCCGGTCCAGCAACACGTCGCCCACCGCCACTAGGGTGACCGTGCTTGCCGCGGTCCTCGTTGGCCCGCCGCCAAGGCGGCCGACGACGACCGCGACAATCGCCGCCCCGCCCAACACAAGCCCTGCCGCGACGCGCTTTCGCATTTCAGCCTTGTGTTTGTTTAGCGGTTACCTCGTGACCTGGTGGCTAACAACCGAAGTCAACCGGCTCCGCCTTCACCGGCTCCTGCTTGCCCTTGCCGGCGGTGAACGACTTTGCCCATTCCGGTTGCGCCGGCGCTTTCTTCTGCTTGAGCATCTCCTGCCATCTCTCATCGGTCAGCCGGTCAGCCATCGGCTGCAGGAACTCGTAGTAACTGAAAACCGCGCCGCGCGTCAGGTAGAGCTTGCCTTCTATCGGCACGATAACGAAGATCTCGAACGCGTGCCCCACCCCCTCCTCCAGGGCTACCTCTCCCACGCCGTCCGGTCGCCGGTCAACCACCGTGTGCACGTCGGCGATGCAAGCCATG
>Ga0315279_10003238_pt1 | contig 23044 bp, 17 predicted proteins | sample YL17G06_20_MG_FD_203694 | JGI IMG/M metagenome (GOLD analysis project Ga0315279, IMG submission 203694) | Sediment microbial communities from Yellowstone Lake, YNP, Wyoming, USA - YL17G06_20 | ecosystem: Environmental > Aquatic > Freshwater > Lake > Sediment | place: USA: Wyoming | collected... | reverse complement strand
ATTACCCCTGAAAGACTTGATCAAATCGTCTGGTATCTCAATAATAGACCTCGAAAGAAGTTGCGATATCGAACCCCAAGCGAGGCCTTCAACGACTCACCCGTTGCACTTGCCACTTGAATCCGCAACCGAAACGAGGGGAATTTCATTGACATAATCTAATCAAGAAGCTGAAAATGATGCGCGCATGCGCCAGATTCGGTCTTAATTCGTAGTCTGTCCCGAATGGCACTAAGATAAGGCTCGGGAGTTCCGAAGAATAGTACGGGTACGGGGCCTAGCCGCTCGTGCGTAGAGGCTTTATCAGCCTGGCTTTAGCAGGCTCCTCTTTGCACCCTCCTTAAGGAGGGGTGGAGGCGATAACCTATCCGCAGAAGGGCGCTTCAGCGTCGCTTCCCGAAATGCTTCAGCAGACTTCAAGCCCAAAGCCGGATCCAAAAGCCACGCTGAAGCGCGCTAAACTCTTAAAGCAGTTCCAGTCCCACCCCGGTTGAAACCGGGTGCAAAGAGGAGCCTGCTAAAGCCAGGCTGATAAGACCTTCGTGCAAGAGTAGCTAAACCCAATTCGAGCGCCATTCCGCAGGTACGCCCGGCACCTTATCTTAGTGCCATTCTAGTGTGTCCCGGAGTTTCCGAATGGATACCGTCCGCGCTCACCGCAACACCGTCGAAATCAAAATCCGCCACCGGCCCAAAGACTCCGTCATTTTCACCCTTCTCTATTCCCTCTTCACTCTTCGGTGGGTGCGGTTCGTCCCCATACTCCAGCGCCGCGAACGACAGACGGACATGCTCGAACCCAGACAGATCGAACGTCAGCGTCACCGCATTCCGCGCATACTCCAAATCCCGCACCGCGTCCGACATCTGAACCGATACACCCTCCGGTTGATTTGACAAATCAATGCCGGGGCCGGATTGTTCGACATTTGCGGGGGGAATTATCATCGTGTCTCTCCTATACCTTGCCTATTCAAACTTCCCTCTTCACACCTCCCTTTTCTCGCTTCTCTGTTCCTCCTTTCTCTATATTCTATCGCCCCTCACGTGTCCGTCAAAACGGGGTAAGCTCAGTTCGCATAATCACGCCACCCCCATCATCTCCATTCATCCCCGCATCTCCATTCACTTACACACCCATTGACTAATGAAACGGATTTCAAACTCATCACACTAGGTGGTGGGTTCTGCACTGCGGGAGGAAGTCTTGATGCAGCCCGAACAGATCAGGCCTGGGGTTATCGTGACCGGGCCGATCTTTCCTGAGCCGGTTCGAGTCATAGCGGTGGAACGGATCGAGAGCGCGTTTGCTTTTACTCAACTTCCCCCTGATTGTTGGGCTAGCGTGTAACTTTCGGTTCGGACCCCGGCCAAGACTGGCTAACAGGCCCCCAAATTCCGCCGTGGCTTGCCGGAGCACATGACACGACCACGAGTCTACGGTGAACCACCAAGAATGTCAAGTAAATGTTCATACTTTATTGTCATACAATATATACAAATGAGAACTATAGCTCGGCCTTCATCGCGTTCATTGAACTATTGACTGTTTATTGCACGGATAGGTGAGGAGTTGCACTCTGTCCGGTGGATCTGTCATACAACATGCATGCCGCAGTTTTGCTGTAGGCCTGACAGCCAGAAACCAACATTTAACTTTCTCTTCAAGATCCAGCCATATCCGTTTATGCATTTGTCGCATTCTCTGATAATATTCTTGCACATTTTGTCAAGATGTGCCATAATGGTGGCTGGAAGAGTAGTCGAATCGATGTCGGTATATCGGTTCTAGACAAGGGGTTGCAACCCCTTGTCTCCGCCATGGAGGATATGTCTTGGAAGAAGATACGCCCAAAAAGGCTAGACGGGCCATCACCACAAGTGAGATCGCTCGCCTCTGCGGGGTATCGCGGACGACCGTTTCCGCCATTCTGAACGGAAAGACCAACGTTCGCGAAGGCACACGCAGGAAAGTGTTGGCCTGCATCCGCCAGCAGAACTACCAGTTCGGGATGATCGCGAGGACCCTGGTGGACGAGTTGTCCCGCATGGTCGCAGTCCTCGCCTCTTCACTGGGCAGCCCTTACCACATGATGTTTTTCCGGGGAATGAGCGAGGTTCTGGATGCCGAGGGGTACCACATTCTCTTTCACAATGTTCGTACCGAAGACCAGGAGGATCCCGAGACGCTCGCGAGTCTGCATGCGTACCGCCCGGCGGGTTATATCATCTTGAAAGGGGCGGAGGGTCCCCATTCGGAACATGCCCGGAAGATCGTGGAGCAAGGTATTCCCCTGGTGAGTGAGGCGCGGTTCGAAGGTCTTGAGACGCATTCGGTGAACTTCGACAACCGCACCGGCATGCGACTCGGCACCGACCATGTCATCGAGAAAGGTCACCGCCGTCTGGCTCACATCGCGGGACCTACGTTCTCGTTTGGAGCCAAAGAGCGAAAGCTCGGCTTCATTGAGAGCCTGGTCGCGCACGACATACCCGTGTCGGACGCCGTGATCGTGGATGCCGGTGAAACCGCAGTGGCGGGATATCGGGCGGCGCTCAGCGTCCTCCAAGAGCCGGAGCGGCGTCCGACCGCGCTCGTGTGTTTCAACGACATGGTTGCCATGGGAGTCTACCGTGCGGCCCACGAACTATCTTTGGACATTCCCGGCGACCTGAGCGTGGTCGGATTCGACGGCATTGACTTCGCTGAGTTGTTCGGTCCGCCCTTAACCAGCGTGGACATCTTCCCCACGCTGCTCGGCCGGAAAGCCGCGGAAACCCTCCTCAGAGTCATTCGCAATCAAACAGGGCGCGGGATTGTGGAAGAGTGGGTTCATCCGAGACTGATCGAGCGCGCGTCCGTCCGGCAGCTCTGAACCTTTCGCGAAGGGAGAACACCCCGTGATTCTTTCAACGGCAATGATCGTGTTGAACGTGGTTCTCGCCGCGGACGGCGCCCAAGTGTTCCCACCGGAGTTGGTGGAATTCGTGCCCTATGAGCAGAACCCGGTCTTCGAATCGGCCGGTCCCGAACACTGGGACGAGATGATCCGCGAACGCGGCTGGATTCTCAAGGAGGACAATCTGTACCACATGTGGTACACGGGCTACGACTCGCCCAAAGGCCCAATGAAGCTCGGTTATGCCACCTCGCCCGATGGTCTAACGTGGACACGCTATCCCGGAAACCCAATCTATACGGAACATTGGGTCGAGGACATGATGGTGGTAAAAGTCGGGACCACATATTACATGTTTGCAGAGGGGCTGAATGACCATGCCCAGTTGCTGATGTCCAACGACCGCATCCACTGGACGCGACAGGGAGAGTTGGACATCCGCAAAGCGAACGGGGAACCGATCTCGCCGGGACCGTTCGGCACGCCCACGGCGCTCTACGAAAACGGGACATGGTACCTGCTATACGAGCGCGACGATGACGCGATTTGGCTGGCCAGGTCGAAGGACCTGAAGACATGGACCAACGTCCAAGATGATCCCGTGATAAAGCGCGGCCCGGAACCCTACGACCGCACGATGATCGCCGTCAACCAAGTCGTCAAATACCAAGGCCGGTATTACGCGTACTACCACGCGACTTGTCCCGAGAACGGGAACGACCGGTGGAGCATGAACGTCGCCGCCTCGAAGGACCTCATTCACTGGGAAAAATACCTCGGCAACTCGATCATCAAACCCGATAACTCGAGCGGGATTTCAGTCAACGACGGCAAGCAATTCCGGCTCTATTGCATGCATCGCGCCGTGTCCGTCTTCTTCCCGAAGAAGTAGTTCGTCACAGGCTCAGGATCTAGGCAAGCATACTTGAAATCTCGTAGTCATGGAGCTGACATTCTTGCCGAAACGATCTGAGAAGGGAATTCTCAAATTGCTTCGGCAAGAATCTAGGTGGCTGTCCCGAACGGCGCTAAGATAAGATACAATCAATCGGCGGAGTCGCCTATTAGCCTGCTTCAGCGGGCTCCTCTTTGCACCCTCCTTCAGGAGGGGTGGAAGCGATGAGCCATGCGCAGGAGGGCGCTTCAGCGTCGCTTCTCGAAACGCTTCAGCAAATTCATCGGGCTAAAGCGGATCGAAAAGCCACGCTTAAGCACGCTAAACCTGAGAGCAACTCCAGCCCACCCCGGTTGAAATCGAGTGCAAAGAGGAGCCTGCTGAAGCCAGGCTAATAAGATGCTTACGCAGGGCAGTTCCCGATCCTGTACCATTCCGCGGGCGTAGCGCAGGCCTTAAGTTAAGTGACCCCCGGCAAAGCCGGGGGCCTACTACCGTTAGCCCCTCAAAGGGGCAAGTCAGCATCAACGGGGGTTCCACTTGAGCTCAGGTCAGCACTCGAACTCAGCCGGGCTTCAGCCGGCTCCTCTTTGCACCCGGCCTTGGCCGGGGTGGTGACGACCCCGAATCGCAGGCATCAGCACGCTTCAGCGCGGCTTCCCGATACGGCTTCAGCACCGCTTCTACACCACGGCAGCGTAAGATCGCCCAAACCGGGATTCACTATCCTACCGCCGCAAAGGTCAAACCCTCGCGAGTCCCCCGGCAAAGCCGGGGGGCTACCTATTACCTGCTTAGTGCCATTCCTGGCTGTCCCCTCTTACCTCTCTTACCTTACCTTTACCTGAGTTGAGTTCACGCTTGCGGTGGCGATCATGAGTCATTGCGCGAACGCCGACCGGCTCTTACGACGCGTGCAGCGGAGCTTTTCACTATGCTTTTACAGTAATAGGCCAAGGCGGGCAAAGGGTCCGTTAGGGCGACCGACAGCGCCGTGTTTCTGAAGCGGAACCCCGCCAGGAGAGGACGGCCAGCGACCATGCGGAGGGCCTGTTTGAGCGCCACGAATTTCTCGGTGTACGTGATCGGCTGGTACTCGGTTTGCGGAAAGGGCCGGCCGAGAGCGACCAGGCAGGCCAGATAGGGGAAGTTTATCCCCGCGTGTACCGACCCCATCAGGGTGCCCCAATAGCGGGGATTCATCTCCAGCAACATGGTCTCGCCGGTAGCCGCGCACCGCAGCATGTCGAGGTTAGCCACCCCGTTCCACCGTAGGGCCGACAAGAGCCTGCGCCCGGTTTCCAGCACCTGAGCGTCCTGGACGAAGTGGATCCCTGCGGCGGGGCCAAATGGAGGAGAAGCGCTGAGCGCGTTCCTCTGCACGGTGAAGGCCAAGATCTCCCCGTCGCGACACAACACGTTGAGGCCGAAATCAGAGCCCGGCAGGTAGCTTTGCAGTAAGTACCGGCCGCCGGTCCGTACGGCAGGGCTCGTCTCCAGGAAGTTGGCCAGGGTCTGCGGGTCATGAAAGAGCTGGAAACCTCGCCCTCCTTCCAGGGAGGGAGGCTTGAGTAACACGGGGTATGCCAGTCGCCTAAGGGCGCCGGGTTCGGGCACTTCGTCAGGAAACACGAGGAATGGCGGCATCGGGACGCCGTGGCGCCGGGCAAAGCGGCAGAGCGCAGTCTTGTCGTTAGCCGTGTCCAGCGCGGCGGAATCGGGCAGAGGAGGGAGCGCCACTTGGCGTGAAAGGGATCGCCGTTCCGCCGCCAGCAGGTAAATGCCTGCCACGGAGACCGGCAGCAGGACGTCGATGGGCACCGTCGCTATTGTCTTCAAAATGGCATCGCAACGGTCCTTGCCGGTGATGCTGGATGCCGTAAAATGGCGACGCCGACAGAAACGCGAGAGCCCAGAGGAGGGCCAGCGATGGGAGGTCATCAGATCAATCGTCACCCGATGGGTGAGTCCCAGGCTGCGCATGACCCGCAGCGCCAAGGGGTGTTCGCCATCCGGAATAAGAACCGAAATAGGCTTCATACCTTCAGGCTCGCGTTCGAACGTCATTTCAAGAGCGCTTTGGATAGCCTCCTCTCTGCAAGGTGGCTGTTCCTTCGTTCAGACCCTGATGGGGACGATCATGAAGGGAATACCGCGCGAGTAGAGTCTTCTTTGGGTTGAGAAGACGATGTAGTTGTGAAGCCATCGCGTCAACACGGTTTCCTCGGGAAAGACGAGTTGTCCTCCGAAGAAAATGCTTTGTGGAAAACGTTGGAGGACCGTTGGAGCGAGTTTGAGGATCTCTTCGACGACGTCGGTTCCGACGCTGGCGACGCTTTCGGCGTAGAATCCTTCACGCTTCATGAATTCTACGTATTGGTTCACTTGGGAATCCACGTGCTCGCGGAGATGTCCGATCTCTTGCGACCCCTTAAAGGTGCCCGCGTCAACGATCCCGACTTGGACGAAGACGTAGTTCTTGAATGTCTCGCCGAACATTTTTTTTACGTTGAAGAGGGTGTGGAGTCCGAGGCCGTTGAAACCGTTAACGAGAATCACGGCGGTCTTTGCCGATTCATCGCGTTCGGGAACTGTGACGGGTTCTTCTCGCTTGACCTCGACTTTCGAGACCTCGACGAGGGCGTCCAGGCGCTTCAGCAGCTTCATAGTGTTTCCGTAGTGACGCCTGATTGCAGCGGCGATCGCGATGAGGCTTCCCGTGACCAACAGGGTTATCCAGCCGCCGCCTTCAAATTTGGCCACGGTTATCGATATAAGAATGAAACTTGTCAGGACCAATCCCGTCCCGTTAATCAGGATGCCCTTCCGCCAACCGGGCAACTTCCGGCGGCCTTGCCACCAGTGCCGGCACATACCCAACTGTGAGAGCGTAAATGTGATGAACACCGTGATGCTGTATAGCGTCAGGAGGATCTCGACCGATCCGGAGGTCACAATAATGGTGAGCAACGCCGCGCCTCCCATCAGGACGACGCCGTTCTGCGTCACCAGGCGGTCGCTCAGCATCGCGAACCTGTTGGGCATCCAACGGTCGAGGGCCATGTTTGCCAAGACCCTGGGACCATCGAGGAAACCCGCCTGCGCGGCCACAAAAAGAATTGCGGCCTCCGAGAACAACGTCAGGAAGACAAACGTTGTCCCAAAATGAGAGGGCCAATTGCCGGTGATCGTCTCGAGCAGCACCGCATTGAGTGTCTTCCCTTCGGCCCTGGTGACCTGCGTCAGCGTAAATGCGAGCATCAGACCAATGACCATGAGCACCAGGGAAACTCCCATATAGAGCATCGTCCGCTTGCCGGTCTTGACCTTCGGCTCGCGCAGAATGGGCAAACCGTTGCTGACGGCCTCGATCCCCGTGTACGTTCCTGCGCCCATACTGTAAGCGCGGAGTATGATGAAGAGCAGCCCCCACACGCCCGCCTGCGACGTCACGGTGCGAACTTCATGCACGGTTTCCTGGGCCATTGTGCCCACCTGGGGCGAATAGGCGATCAGGGAATACACAATCGCAAAAATGTGACAGCCCACGAACAGCAGGAATACCGGCAGCAGGGGGACGACCGACTCTTTCGCCCCACGCATGTTAAGCGCCGAAAGGACCATCACGCCCGCAAAAGCGAACAGTATTCGGTAGTGGAAGTACTCCGGCGGGAAGAAACTGAAAATGGCTTCCGCTCCGCTCGATATCGAAAGGGAGATCGTCAGGACGTAATCGATGATCAGGGCGCAACCGGAAACCATGCCTATCGCCGGCGACAACAATTGGCTTGCAACAAGGTAGCCGCCGCCGCCCGAGGGGAACACCTCGATAATCTGCGAGTAACTCGTTGCGATGACCATGATGGTGAAGGCGGTTGCGAGGGAAACGAAGATGGCAAGATGAGCATAGTCCCCCAACATCAGGAAAGCTTCCGGCGGGCCGTAACACGATGAAGACAGCCCGTCGGCGCCAAGGCCCACCCAAGCGAAAAAGGCTACGAGCGACAATCTGTGGAATGTCGCCGGGTCCTCGAGGTTGCGCGCCTTACCGACCACGAGCCTTCGCAGGCGCGCACCGTGCGAAGGGCCAGGGTCCTCTTGATCCACAGCAGTTTCCTTTTCCATCGATGTGGTTCAGGCAACCACGTTAGTCTACGATCCTACGGGAGCTCGAATGGCGCCTTAGACCAGAGGGGAGAAGTAATCTTATCAGACGTGGCGCTGCGGTACAAGCCTGAGCGCATTGCCGGAGTAGATCTTGTCCAACACCTCCGCCGGCAATCCGAGAGCGTTCAGGAATTCCTGGTGCACGTTGTCGAAGTAGTCACGCGCATAGAGGACGCGGTTCTGAAACTCGAGGAGAAACTCCTTTGCGAAAGCGGGGTCGCGTGCGAGGGCGTTGTGCCCGGAGCCTGCGGAGAGATCGCAATAGAGGTTGGGGCATTCCCGCAACAGGTTGATAACGCGACCACCCTCGAGCACGGAACCCTTGGGATAGGCTTCCTTGTCGAACTTGTCGTCGCCGGAGATGTGGGACCAGAACCCGGGTGCGTGCCCAAGGAAAACGGTTTCGGGGCAGGCCTGTACAGCCCGCTCAAACGGGTCGAATCCGCCGCCGTACCACCAGTTTGGGCGTGGGTACTTGCGGCCCGTGTCGAATTCGTAGTCGATATGGACGGTCACGGGCAAACCTTTCTTTCCGCAACACCGATACATCCGGATTGCGTCGAGATCGTCGTACATCATGCGCAACTTCAACTCGCCGTAGACGCGGACGCCGTACATGTCGATAGCCGCTTCGAGCAGATCCATGGCCTCGGGGCGCCTTGGGTCGGGCGCGTAACCCAGGATGAACTTGTCGGGCGCCTGCTGGACATAGTGCAGGCAACGCGAAAACGGAATGGGCCCCGTAGTCGAGGTGCGGGGGATGACGCGATTGTAAGAGGGGTCGCATTCGTCGGCCGGCGCCTCCCAACTCAGCAGCCAGGTCTTGTCGATGTTATATTGCCTCATGTTGGCGAGGAACTTGCTGAGATCGTGCCCATGCCAGTCCGGATGGTTGTGCGCATCAATGATCATGCAGGGGTACCTCCCATTCCCGCGGAAACGCGTTGGCGGATTCTATCAGATCCGTCCCATGCTTGACACGGCCGAGGCAGGCGGCTAACTTTGATGACGCAAAGTGTGGGGCAGCCGCCTCCGGCTGTTGATCCACAGGCGAGGGCGCCTGTGCCACAGTTCGTTCGTAATCTCGAAGCCTGAGGCTATGCTTTTCAACAGCACCCAATATGCTGTGTTCTTCCCAATCGTTGTGGCCTTGTATTTCATGATCCCACACCGATTCCGCTGGGTCTTTCTGCTCGTCTCGAGCTACTACTTTTACATGTGCTGGAAGCCGGGCTATGCCGTGCTCATCATCATCACGACTTTGGTCGACTATGCCGCCGGTCTGCTCATGGAGTCCGCTGAAAGCCGGGTTGTTCGCCGCCGATACCTGATTCTGAGCCTATGCTCGAACCTGGGCATGCTCTTCTTTTTCAAGTACTACAACTTTTTCAACGAGAGCTTGCGAATCCTGACCGGGAAGCTGGACCTTGGCCTTTCGTTGCCGGCCAGCAGCTTCCTGCTGCCCGTGGGCCTGTCTTTCTATACGTTCCAGAGTCTCACGTACACCATCGGCGTATACCGCGGCACAGTGAAGGCCGAACGGCATCTCGGCATTCTCGCGGCTTACGTGTGTTTCTTCCCGCAACTCGTCGCCGGTCCGATCGAGCGGGCGCAGAACCTGCTGCCTCAGTTCTGTGAAAAGCATCACTTCGAATACGACCGCGTGACCGACGGTCTCAAGCTGATGGTGTGGGGATTGTTCAAGAAGTCCGTCATTGCGGATCGCCTTGCCCAGCTTGTGGACCAAGTGTACGACCATCCGACCGAGTACCAGGGGATGGGACTGGCCATTGCGACGGTGTTCTTTGCCTTTCAGATCTACTGCGACTTCTCCGGGTACTCGGACATGGCGATCGGCGGCGCTCAGGTGCTTGGCTTCCGGTTGATGGACAACTTTCGGCGCCCGTACTTCGCGACCTCCGTTGGCGACTTCTGGCACCGGTGGCATATTTCACTGTCCACGTGGTTTCGCGATTACTTGTACATCCCGCTCGGCGGGAACCGCGTCTCGCAGGCGCGTTGGGTGGTGAATATCATGATCGTGTTCGCGCTCAGCGGCCTGTGGCACGGCGCTCATTGGAAGTTCCTGGTCTGGGGCGCGCTTCACGGAAGCTACATGATTGCGAGCCGGCTATCGTGCCCGGTGCGCGAGCGCATTGTGGCTATGATGCGACTGACCGCGCGTCCTCGACTGCGCCGGGCCTTGCAGATGCTGATGACTTTCTCATTGGTGACGTTCGCGTGGATCTTCTTTAGGGCGAATAGCATTTCGGACGGGTTCTACATCATCCGGAACCTGTTCACGGGATGGGATGTTGTGTTTGATGCCTCGCGCTTGAGCGATGTCCTATTCTCGCTGGGCCTGCCTCGGGATGAGTTCCTTCTTGCGGTTGCGATGGTCGCCGTCTTACTGTGCGGCGACCTGCTCCAGTCCCTGGGCGACGTCCGCCGCACTCTCGCGCGACGTCCGCTTATGTTGCGATGGACGGCCTACTCAGCGCTCTTGTGGATTATCTTTCTGTTCGGCGTTTTCCGGCACCGCGAGTTTATCTACTTCACATTCTAGGCTGAAGGCTGTAGGCTGTAGGCTGAAGGGAGGAGATGAGGGTTTTATGGGTGGGAGCAAGATAAGCCGCGGCCTGTTGCTTGAGTGCGCGTTTCTCATAGTCCTTGCGGCGGTCACTTTCTTTGCATACTGGCAGGCACTCAGGAATCCGTTCGTCGCGCTTGACGATGGATACTACGTGACGGACAACGTGCGCGTGCAGCAGGGGCTTACGTTCGAGAACATCAAATGGGCCTTCACCACGAACATGGCGTCGAACTGGCACCCGCTGACGTGGATTTCGCACATGATCGACGTGGACCTGTTCGGAATGGATCCGCGCGGCCATCATCTGACGAGCCTTGTGCTTCACGCGGCCAATTCCTTTCTAGTATTCGTTTTTCTGCGGCGGGCAACCGGGATGCGTTTGCGCTCCTTTGTCGTGGCGGCGCTGTTCGCGGTCCATCCGCTGCACGTGGAGTCCGTGGCATGGGTCGCTGAACGCAAGGACGTGCTCAGCGGGCTCTTCGGGCTGTCCGCGCTCATCGCGTACACCTGGCACGCGCGCGGGCCTTCCTTGCCTCGGTACCTCCTGGTGGCGCTGGTGCTGGCGCTGGGACTCATGTCCAAGCCCATGCTGGTTACGCTTCCGTGCGTGATGCTTCTGTTGGACTATTGGCCGCTCCGTCGATTTGGGGAACAGGATTGGCGAGGCCCGGTGCACGCCGTGTGGCTCTTCCTTGAGAAGGTCCCGCTTTTTCTCTTGGCCGCCCTGTCTTCTGTGGTGACGTTCGTTGTTCAGCGTGAGGGCGGCGCGGTGTACTCATTGCACGGCCTTCCTTTGTACGTGAGGCTCGAGAACGTCCCGGTTGCCTACGTGAAGTACATTGCAAAGACGCTGTGTCCTGTGAATCTGAGTGCATTCTATCCACTTTCGCTGGAAGGGATCCCCTTAACAAGGGTGATGGCGGCGGCGGTCTGCCTTGTTGCCCTGACCGCAGGCGCCTTGTGGCTTGGGCGCCGGTATCCCTATTGCGTTACGGGGTGGTTCTGGTTTATGGGGATGCTGACCCCCGTGATTGGCATCCTCCAGTTCGGCAACCAGGCCATGGCCGACCGGTATATGTATCTTCCGATTGCGGGCCTGTTCATTGTCATCGTGTGGGGAATCCCGGACGTGTTGTCGCAGTGGCGGCACCGTGCGCCGGTCTTGGCAACGTTGGCGGTCTCCGCCGTGGCCGCGTGCGTGCCTTTAACCGTTAACCAGATTTCATATTGGCGCGACACGATGACGTTGTGGGAACGTTCGGCGCAAATCACCGAGAGCAACCGACTCGCGCATTACAATCTGGGCTGCGGCTATCTGGATCTGAAGGATTATGGCCGCGCCGCGGAACACTTTATTGCGGCGCTGCGGGCGGCCCCTAACGATGTCGAATCGATGACGAATTTGGGTGTGGCGCTGAGCGCGCAGGGCCGATATGACGAGGCCATTCCCATATACCACACAGCGCTGACGATCAAGCCGGACCACGTTAATGCACAGATCAACCTTGGCGTCGCACTGATGAATAAGGGGGAGTATGAACAGGCTGCAATGTGGCTTAGCGATGCATTGCACCTCGACCCGAACAACCCGGACATCCATTTCAATCTCGGACTGACCCGCTTCAAACAAGAGAGATATCAAGAGGCGGTCACGTGTTATCTGGCGGCGCTGCGGCTGAAACCGGACCACATCGACGCCGCGTATTGCCTCGGGCTGGCGCTAATGCGCGAGGGCAGGGCTAGCGAAGCGGCCGACGTGTTTTCGAAGGTCCTGGCTCTTCAGCCGAATCACGCGCTCGCCAGACGTCAACTGGAAAGCATCAGGGCGTCTCAGTAGCAAGAGGCGGAGTGCGTGAAAGGGACGAAAGGGACGGCAGGGACAAAAAGGACGAATCATCTGAAGAGGAGGGATGACTTTGCGAGTTTCAATGCTCTTGCTGGCACTGCATTTTGCGGTTTCGGCCGCTGTCGCGGATGATTTGGCGAGGACTGCTGATTGTTATCAACCGATTGAGGGCGGATGGCGGATCCGGCTCACGGACGACCCGAACGCGCCGCGTGTTCCTCCTGGGACGCAGATAGGCGCGTTGAACACGGCCGCGGGCGATTACGGAGCGGGTCACGCCTTTGGCGGGCAGACGGGAAAGGACAATCCGCGGCTGCACCGGAGACCGCTGTATCCGCCCGCGGACAAGTCGCTGGTCTGGTCCGAGCAGGAGCGCGCGAGGTTTCCGCAGTGCGGTTTCCGTCCAATGGTGCTCGCCTACAACGAGCCGCGCTTCATTTTCGACTACCACTCAGCGGGGGGCCTCTTGGGGCATCTGTTTATGGGGTTGACCACGGAAGACGGCTCGAGCAAGTGGTTTCACCAATGGTCGGAATTGCGCGTCCGGTATGAGAACGGGGCCATGGCATATCAACTGGAAGATTCTGCGTTTCCAGGGGTAGCGGTTGAGATAAAGGCCATCGCTCTTGCTCGCAGCGTGGGCCTCGCCGTCAAGGTTGAGGTCAAAGGGCTCGATAGGCCGGCCCGGCTCACGTGGGCGTACGGCGGGGCGTCGGCCTTTTTCACGAACTATGCCATGACGGCTCCTGAATTCGTTTTCAAGCCGGAGCAATGCAGCAAGGATCGTGTCGTTTTGGCCAGAGGCCGATTCGAACTCCACCGGGCCTTCGACAAGTCGGACTCGATCATGGAGCAGGTTTTTGCCGCGCCGCGTTTTATCCAAGATTGGCAGGCGGCGGTCGAGTGCGGGAGTTCCTGGAACGGAAAGACGGGGTTTGGCGATCCAATCGCTTTCATGGCGTCGCCGGCAGCTCTTAGCCAGGCAACACGATGGCAGGGCGGCAAAAAGGGAGAGCAGAAAAAGTGTGTGGCCGTAAGCGAGGTGGAACTGGGACCGCGGAACACGGTTGGTTACATTCTCGTCGGCATGGGGGGCGACATTGAAAAAGCGATCCGGCATCCGAAGGCCGCATGGAAGGCGGCACAGTCCCGAAACGAGGACATCTCGTCGCGCATTTGCACGCGAACGCCCGATCCATACCTGGACGCGGCGGCCCGAATGATGTCCTTTGCAACGGAAGGCACATGGGGCGACTCGGCGGTTGTGCACGGCGGCTGGTCGTGGCGCTTCGGTTATCTCGGCTGGCGCACATGGTACGGGATGAACTGTGAAGGTTGGACGGGGCGGATCAAGAAATCCATTCAGGACCACATCGCACTCGGTCTGGTCAAGAAGGGTGACGATGCAGGGGCCTTGGGCAGTCTGCTCGACACACCGGGCGGCGTGTTCTACAACATGAACGAGGTGTTCCTCGATCATGTTCGACATTACTTTGACTACACGAACGATCTCGAACTGATGCGCGAGATCTTTCCCGTTCTCAAAGGCGTTGTCGAGTGGGAGAACCGGCGGCTCCAGCCCGGAAACGAATTCCTTTACGAGAGTGCGCTCAATACCTGGATCAGCGATTCGCACTGGTACATCCAGGGGCAATGCACGCAGGCATCGGCGTACATGCTGGGCGCACATCGATTTCTCGCGGACCTCGCCCGCCGCTTGGGTGAAGATCCCAAACCGTTCGAAGATCGCGCAAAGGCGATCCGGAACGCCATGCAAGAGAAGCTGTGGATGCCCCGCGCCGGCGTGTTCGCCGAGTACCTGGATACGCGAGGGGAACGCATCCTGCATCCGCAACCGGAGCTTCCCACGATCTATCACTCCGCGGAATTCGGCGCCGCAAACCCGTTTCAGATCTGGCAGATGCTCGACTGGGCCGACAGGAATCTCCGCACCGAGACAACGCCGGGCGGCGGCAAGCAGTTTTGGAGTTCGAACTGGTTCCCGAACAGCGCGCGTTCCTACACGCACAGCACGCACGAGATGGCCTATGCGGAAGAACTCAACTTCGCGCTGACGCACTATCTTGGAGGGCGGGCGGACGATGCCTACGCCATCCTTAGATCGGCCCTTTGCGGGATCTTCAACGGACCCACGCCCGGAGGGCTATCGTGTCACTCGTGCACGGACGGCCGCCAGCGCGCAAACGACGAGTTCGCCGACGCGAGCAGCATGTGGGTTCGAACCGTCAGCGAAGGATTGTTTGGGATTGTGCCGAAGCTGCCGGACGGATACGTGCAATTGACGCCGCAGTTTCCCTCCGGATGGACCACGGCCGCCATCGAGACGCCCTTGTTTTCATACACATGGAAGCGGACTGAAGAGAAGATCACGATTGAATGGAAGGCTTCTACGCCGCTTTCAGTTCACCTCCGGCTCCCGGTGCGTGCGTTTCAGATTACTTCCGTCTCCGTGGACGGAAAAGGACAGCCCTTCCTCGTGACTCCGGGTGTCGGCCTCGCGTGGCTGACCGTCGAAACGGAATCCAAGCGCGGCGGCGTGATTACATGTTCGTGGAAGCCGGCGTCCGTGCCGGATCTCGATGAACAAACCGTGAAGCGTGGCGACGATTATGAATTGCGAATCCCAAACACGCCGATCCTTTATCTCAAAGACCCGTGCGGTATCCTCGAAGATCTGACGGTGAGCGATGGTGTGGCTCGCGGCAAGGTGGGGTGGACGTCGGGTTCAGCGGTGCTGTTCGCATTTGTTGGCGGGGAGGGCTACGAGGCGTGGCGGCCCATTCGACTGCGCGTCGAGGCGGAAACGCCCGAGCCCGCGCCGAAGGTCTGGTCGGCGCCGAGTGTGCCTGACCACGACCTCAAGCGATGGACCCTCATCGATCTGAAGCAGTTCTACAATTCCACAATTGAGGAGGCGCTGGATAGAGTCGCGAAGGAGGCGACGCCGCCTCCGCACGGGGCGAGCACGGTGGGCTTCGATTACTGGAAAAGCCATCTTGGACCGCGGCATCACGGCGACCCCGTTCAGACGCCGGCCGACGTTGCATGGCGGGCAAAGGTGGGTTCGGACAACGTTGCCTGGACCACGGACGGTATTCCGTTCATGACCGCCAAGGAAGGCCCGAACATCGGGATCGTGACACAGGCCGGCCCATTCGCAAAGGCAATAGAGTTTGCTGTTAGTGATTCAGCGGAAGGGGGTCGGACGGATCGGACGGATCGGACGGGTCTGACATGTCCTCTCACAGCCGGCGCATCCGGGAAGACGCTCTACCTCATGTTGAGCGGCATGACCTTTCCCGTGCAAAGCCACGTGGCGAATCTGCGCGTGACGCTGACGTACGAGAATGGAGACAATGAGAGCAGGGATCTTGTCAGCCCGTTCGGTATCGGCGACTGTTGGAGCACCTGGTGCGGCCGCTGGCACGATACCGCGGCAAACGGGTTCGAGAACCTGGGCGGTCGTTTCGGGCCCGCGGGGTCTTCACAGGTGCGAGACCTCACTCAGCCGATCAACGTCGACACCGAAGCTCATCTCGTGGGGTTCGACTTGAAACCCGGCGTGAGCCTGAAGTCCGTGCGCGTTGAAGCGGTCGCGAACGACGTGATCTTCGGGATCATGGGCGCGAGCGTGTTGAAATAGGGGTCGATTTCGGGGGTCGATTTCGGAGAAATCGACCTACTTTGTCGCGTTCAATGCCTGGTCGAGGTCGGCAATGATGTCTTCGATGTTCTCGAGGCCGACCGAGAGCCGAACGTAATCGTCCGCCACACCCGTGCTGATCTGTTCTTCTTGGCTCAACTGTTGATGCGTCGTCGAAGCCGGATGGATGATGAGGCTCTTGGCATCGCCGATGTTCGCGAGGTGCGAGAAGAGCTTCACGCTGTTGATCATCTTGATGCCGGCTTCCCGCCCGCCCCGAATGCCGAAGCCTATGATGGCGCCGCAGCCTTCCTTGAGGAACTGCTTGGCGCGGGCATGATCGGCGTGGCTCAGCAGGCCGGGATAGTTCACCCAGGTTACACGCGGATGTTTTTCGAGCCATTGCGCGACAGCAAGGGCGTTCTTCGAGTGTTGGCGGATGCGCAACGGCAACGTCTCGAGGCCCTGCAGGAATAAGAATGCGTTCTGCGGGGCGAGCGTGGGCCCGAGGTCGCGCAGAAGCTGGACGCGCGTCTTGAGGATGTACGCGATGCCCGGCACAACGGCCTTGTCGTGATTGCCGAAGGCTTGCCAGTAGCTCACGCCGTGATACGATGGGTCCGGGTCCACCAGTTCGGGAAACTTGCCGTTGTTCCAGTTGAATTTCCCGCCATCGACAATAGCTCCGCCGATGCTGGTGCCGTGGCCGCCGATGAACTTCGTCAACGAGTAGACGTTGATGTCGGCACCGAGGTCGAAGGTGCGCAGCAGGGGCGGCGGCGACACGGTGTTGTCGATCACGAAGGGGATTCCGTGCTTGTGGGCGACGGCGGCAATCCCCGGAAAGTCATCGACGTTGTTCTTGGGATTGCCAATGGATTCCGTGAAGACCAAGCGTGTGTTGCCGTCGATGGCCTTCTCGAAGTTGGCCGGGTCCGATGAGTCTACGAATCGCACCTCGATCCCAAATTTCGGCAACGTGTAGTGGAACAGGTTATAGGTGCCTCCGTACAAAAAGCTCGTGGAGGCAATGTTCTGACCCGCGCGCGTGATGTTGAGGATGGCCAAGGTTATGGCCGATTGCCCTGACGCGACTGATAGGGCGCCGGTCCCGCCATCGAGCGCCGCCAGCCGCTTCTCGAGCACGTCGTTGGTGGGATTCATGATGCGCGTGTAGATGTTGCCGAATTCTCTCAGCCCAAACAGATTGGCGGCGTGCTCGACGGACCGGAACACGTACGACGTGGTCTGATAGATTGGGACAGCGCGGGCATTGGTGGTGGGATCCGGGACTTGACCCGCGTGCAAAGACAGTGTGTCGTAATTGACCTGGCTGCTCATTATGCGTTTCTCCTGACGAGTGTTTTGGCCTCTTTACTCGTTATGCTTCAAACAGAGACGTTGACAAATAACGCTCTCCCGAATCCGGAAGAATGACCACGAAGGTTTTGCCTGTGTATTGATCCTGCGCTGCGAGACGCAGGGCGACAGCCGTGGCAGCGCCACAACTAATGCCGCTGATGAGGCCCTCCTCGCGCGTCAGCCGGCGCGCCAATTCAAAGGACTCCTCATTCGTGACTTGCTCGACCCGGTCGACCAAGTCCATGTCCAGCACGTCGGGCTTGAACCCTGCCCCGATTCCCTGGATCTTGTGAGGTCCGGGCTTGCCGCCCGACAAGACGGGCGACCCCGTGGGCTCAACGGCCACGCTCTCGATCTTCTTGAACTGTTTGAGGTAGCGGCTTATGCCCGTAATCGTTCCGCCGGTGCCCACGCCTGAAACGAGCACGTCAACGGCGCCGTCCGTGTCGTTCCAGATCTCAGGGCCCGTCGTCTTGAAATGGATCTCCGGGTTGGCCGGGTTCTTGAACTGCTGCGGCAGATAGTAGTCGGGATGCTCAGCGACGATCTGCTCTGCCTCGCGTATCGCGCCGGGCATGCCCTCTCCGCCTGGCGTCAAGATGAGTTGAGCGCCGTATGCTTTCAGCATGTTCCGACGCTCGATGCTCATGGTCTCGGGCATCGCGAGGATAAGCTTGTACCCACGGGCCGCCGCTACGAATGCAAGGGCAATCCCCGTGTTGCCGGACGTAGGCTCGACGACGGTCCCTCCCGGTTTGAGGAGGCCGCGTTGCTCTGCGTCCCATATCATGGCCGCGCCGATTCGACACTTGACCGAGTAGCCAGGGTTCCGGCCCTCGACCTTCGCGATGATCTTTGCCTTAAGGCCTGCTCCCAGTTTCCTCAAGAGCACCATGGAGGTATTGCCGATACTGAAACTCGCGTCATCAAACACCCTCATACTTTCGGTCCTCCCTGCTGTAAAGGCTCTTGTTTTTGGTCGAGCCATGCGAATGTTGGACTAAGTTTATCACAATACTAACCTTTTTGCAAGTGCAAAACCAGCCTTGCCCTGAACCTCGGGTTACATGGTTTTAACACGTCCCCGTTTCGGGAAATTCCACCTTTTGCCTGACGTTGCGATACGAAGCCCCGCAGTGCTAGCATACACGCGCTTCCTGAAATCCTTGGGGAGGAAGAATGGGAACGAAAGACAAGGTATTCCAGCATTCTTGGCTGCGTCCCTTCGCCACGCTCGCGTTTGTGATTGTGCTTGCCACGGTGTTCTCGCCGCGCGATGGCGGTTCGCCGATTTTCTGGCGCGCGGACAATCTGGCCAATGTTCTTCGCCAGATCTCCGACATCGGCATTCTTGCGATGGGCATGACGTTGGTCATCATCAGCGGCGGGATTGACCTGTCCGTCGGTTCGCTTCTAGCCCTCTCGTGCACCATCTTTGCCTATTGCTTCACGACGTTTCAGGCCGGCTATGCGGCGATCCTGGGCGTTGCGTTGGCATTGGGGGCGACGTCGGCGTTCGGACTTGCCGCCGGCGCAGTCATCACTCGGCTGCGGATGCAGCCCTTCATCGTGACGCTGGCCGTGATGATTGGGAGTCGCGGCCTCGCGAAATGGCTTGTGGGCAATGCAACCATCGCGATAGGTTACGATGTGCGGACAAAGCCCGTTGTCGACTTCATCGGGCAAAAGGCGTTCGTTGTCCCGACCTTCCTGATGGTTACATTGGTGGCGCTGATACTCTTGAATGGAACTCGCTTTGGCCGGTACCTGATGGCCGTCGGGGGAAGCGAGGACTCGGCGCGGCTGTCGGGCATCAACGTCACGTGGGTTAAGATCCGTGTCTACTTGCTGAGCGGACTTGTGGCGGGCATAGCGGGCGTTCTGTACTGCTGTGAAACGCACCAGGGCGACCCGAAAGCAGGCATGGCCTACGAGCTCGACGCAATAGCCGCCGCGGTGATTGGCGGGACGAGCCTGGCCGGAGGGAAGGGAGGCATCTTCGGGACCATTGTGGGCGCCTTGGCGCTCGGCATCCTTTCCAACGTGCTGGGGCTCAACAGCGTTGATGAGAATGTGCAGTGGATGCTGAAAGCGGTTATCATACTCGTTGCGGTTTGGCTGCAACTGTTGGGGAAGAAAAAAACTACGTAGGCAAATCGAGGAGAACGCGGATGACAATCGCGAACGGCGAGAGGGGATTCTTGCGTTTCGCCATACGATGTGGGGCTGTTGTTTTGTGCGTCGTGTGCGCTGTTGGCTGCGGGCAGAAGAGCGCGCCGGGGCCGGAGTCGAAGGCGAGCAAAACCGAGGGTCCTGCGACGCCCGCCAAGAAGGAATTCAAGATCGCGTTCTCGCAGTGTAACAGCGCCGAGCCCTACCGGACGGCCCAAAACAACATCATGAAACGCGACATCGCCAAGTATCCCGATTGCGAGCTCTTCATCCAAGACGCGCAACAGGACAACGCAAAGCAGATCGCGCAGATCGAAAACTACATTCAACAGAAAGTGGACGTCCTGATTGTCGCCCCGAATGAGGCGGCGCCCATCACCGAGCCCGTTAAGCGCGCCAAGGAAAAGGGCATTAAGGTGGTCTGCCTCGAGCGTAACCTGCTCGAGCCCGTCTACGACATCTTCGTCGGCGCCGACAACGTCAAGATTGGCGAGATGGCGGGCCAGTTTGTGGCGGAATATGTGAAGTCAAAGGGCATCCAGAACCCGGTGGTCGTCGAGATGAAAGGACTGCTCGGGACGAAACCGCAGGAAGAGCGCCACAACGGCGCCCGCAAGTTCATCGATCAGATTTCGAACGTGAAGGTGATTGAAGACGTCGCGAACTGGATCCAGAACGAGGCGTTGAAACGGATGGAGACGATCCTCCAGGCCAACCCGCACATCGATGTCGTGTATGCTCACAACGATCCCATGGCGGTCGGCTGCTATTGGGCGGCGAAGAATGCGGGACGGGAAAAAGAGATGATCTTCGTCGGCGTGGACGGGCTGGGTGGCCCGGACGGCGGCATCAAGCGGGTCCTCGAAGGGACCTTGGCCTGCACGTTCTACTACCCGACGTGCGCGGCCGAAGGTCTCGAGTGCGCCGTGAAGCTTGCCCACGGCGAGCAGGTCCCGAAGGAGATGATCCTCGAACCGGCCCGCATAACAAAGGACAACGCTCAGGAGTGGTACAACAAGGTGACGGTGCAGTAGAAGTCCGGGTTTAGGGTATAGGGTTTAGGGTTTAGGGTGTCGGACAGGCTGGCGATTAACGAGGTAGACTTCTTGCCGGCGCGATCATTGTGCTCGAGGATACTCGCGTCCGTCTTCTGCTGGGCGTTTCTTGCCGCCTGCGGCGACAGCATCCATGATGTCGTGAATCGAGAAGACCTCGCGTGCGCTCAGGCCATGCTCGCAAAGGCCCCGGCGCTCGTCAACGCGCGCACCTCGAATGGTAAGACGCCTCTGCATTATGCCGTGACCTACGGGCAGCCAACGTTCATTGATTTCTTTGTGAGTAGGGGTGCAGACGTGAATGCTGCGGACAAGACCGGCCTCACGCCGCTTCATGCCGCCGCGATGTTGGGGCGCGAGAAGGAGGCCGACGAGTTGATCAGGCACGGAGCGAATGTCGAAGCTCGCGACGCCTTCGGGGATACGCCCTTGCACCTTGCCGCGCTGTTCGGTCAGAGCAGGATGTTGAAACACCTTGCCGAAGCGGGCGCGAGCATCAATACGGTGAACAACGACAACGTGACGCCCAGACAGGCGGCTCTGAAGAGCCGCAGGATAGACGCAGTTGACGCTCTCGATAGATTGGGGAAACAGGATCGCTGAGGTGACGCCGTGTTGAAATACAGTTTCATGACGTTCGCTTGTCCTGAGTATACGCTCGAGGAAGTGGTGGATGCGGCGGCCTGCTACGGCTATGACGGAGTCGAGCCGCGCGCCGAGGAGGGACATCGCCACAAGATCGAGTTGGAACGGACGGCGCCGGAGCGCCTCGTCATCCGAAAGCGTTTCGAGCACGCGGGCGTCGCCGTGGCCTGCATCGCCACTTCGGTGCAGCTCAACAGGTCTGACCGAAAGGAATGGGAGCACATGGTGAACAAGACCAAGGCCTTCTGTGAGCTTGCTGCGGACCTTGGTTCGAAGCGTATTCGCGTATTCGGCGGACATGATCCAAATACGTCCGACCCCCGTGCGGCGGCAGCGCGTGTCAGCGAGGGTCTCGTGGCATGCGCGGATACGGCCGCACAGTGCAGTGTCTTCATATGCCTGGAGACGCACGATTACTTCTCTGCCGGCGCCGACGTTGCGGCCATTTGCCGCGGGGTAGGCTCGCCTTGGATTCGCGCCACGTGGGACGTACAACATCCCGTGACCGCGGGCGAGGGCATTAGCTACACGGCTCCGCTCCTGATGCCGTTCGTCGAGCACGTTCACTTCCACGATACGGACCGCGGCAACGGCAAGAACGAGATCGTGCCTATCGGGGCAGGCCAGGCACCGATCCGGGATCTTCTCCGGATCTTTCACGACCATGGCTACGAGGGTTACGTGTCGGGCGAGTGGTTCTTTAACCACGGCCCGGACCTTGACCTCGCGCACCACATCGGCGCCCTCAGGATTATCGAGAAGAGCCTGTGAAGAAGAAAGACGAGGGACGCGTCATTATTTACACGGACGGCGCCTGCGATCCTAACCCGGGTCCCGGGGGCTGGGCCGCGGTGCTAATGTACAAAGACAGCACTAGAGAGCTTTCCGGCGGTGAGCCGCGCACGACCAATAACCGGATGGAGCTCACCGCCGCCATCAAAGCCCTCGAAGCCTTGAAGCGCCGCTGTGCCGTCACCATACATACCGACTCTCAGTACCTCCAGAAAGGGATCACAACATGGCTTCCCGCATGGAAGCGCCGGGGATGGATGCGGGGATCGGGGACGGTCAAAAACCTTGACCTTTGGCAGGAACTCGATGCCCTCGTCCAGAAGCATGATGTACATTGGCGGTGGGTTCCGGGCCACGCCGGCAATCATTACAACGAGATCTGCGATGTTCTCGCGCGCGATGCCATCAAACGCCGCGGTCGCTGAAGCAGGATCAGTGTTGCTCACTCCTTGAGTCCGGCAATAACCCTTCCCTTCATGCGTCGTGCTCGAGCACGAGGACGAGCGGGGTAGATCCCAACGCCGCGATTCTTCATTACCTCTTGATTGATGGTACACTACCCCCATGGTAAAATTTCGTCTGCGACTGTGATGGGTCTCACGCAAAGGAAGGGCGCCTTGCTTCGGTTTGCACTTCTCGGGAGCGGCAGCAGCGGCAACGCGCTGCTGGTGGCTTCATCCAATTCCAAGATCCTGATCGACAACGGGTTCAGCCTGAAGGAGCTCGAGACCCGGATCGCGGCAATCGGGGAAACGCTGGACGGACTGAATGCTGTGTTCGTTACGCACGAGCACTCCGACCACGTCAAGGGGATAGGCATCCTCGCGCGGAGGCTGGGCGCGCCCGTCTACATGACGCCCAAGACATTCGAGAGTCTGCCTGAATCGGTGGGCGCGCTTCCTCGGATCGAGCTTTTCGAATCGGGAGAGAGCGTCACCATCGGTGGGCTGACC
>Ga0315279_10003237_pt1 | contig 23049 bp, 16 predicted proteins | sample YL17G06_20_MG_FD_203694 | JGI IMG/M metagenome (GOLD analysis project Ga0315279, IMG submission 203694) | Sediment microbial communities from Yellowstone Lake, YNP, Wyoming, USA - YL17G06_20 | ecosystem: Environmental > Aquatic > Freshwater > Lake > Sediment | place: USA: Wyoming | collected... | reverse complement strand
CGAAGACGGCCAGCATGATCAGCCCCATGTGGCTGACGCTCGAATAGGCCACCAGCGACTTGATGTCCTTCTGGACGAGGGCCATCAGCCCGCCGTAGATGATTCCGATGATGCTGAGCACGGCCAATGCCGGCAGGAGTTTTTGGACGGCGTCGGGGAAGAGCGGCAGGGCGAAGCGCAAGAAGCCGTACGCGCCCATTTTCAAAAGCACCGCGGCCAGGATGATCGAGCCGGCCGTGGGGGCCTCGACGTGGGCATCGGGCAGCCAGGTGTGGAGAGGCACCATCGGGACCTTGATGGCGAAGGCCAGGGCGAAGGCCAGGAAAAGCCAGAGCTGGAGCTGGGGCGGAAGCGAGAGGCCGTAGAAATCGAAGAGATTGAATGAGGCGACGCCCGTGGCTTTCTGGTACTGGGCGGCCAAAACGAAGATGGCCACCAGCATCAGGAGGCTCCCGAACATGGTGACCAGGACGAACTTGGTGGTGGCGTAGACGCGCCGCCGTCCGCCCCAGATTCCGATCAGGAAATACATCGGGATGAGCATCGCTTCCCAGAAAACGTAAAAGAGGAAAATGTTGACCGCGCAGAAGACTCCTAGGATGCCTGTTTCCAACAGGAGCATGAAGATGAGGTATTCCTTGATCCGGGCCCGGACGGCCGTCCAACTGGAGAAGATGGCCACCGGCAGGAGGAACGTCGTCAGCAGGATCAGCATCAGGCTGATGCCGTCCACTCCGACATGGTACTGGATGCCTCCGCCCAGCCAGGACACGCGCTCGACGAATTGGAGAGAGGCGGCGGCGCCGTTGAACCGGGCGTAGAGAAGAAACGAAGAGGCCAAGGTGAGAAGGGAAGCCGCCCCGGCGGCTCCGTAGAGCAGGTCCTTGCGGTCCTTGGGCAGGAAAATGAGCAGGATGGCCCCCGCCAGAGGGGCGAAAATCATGAAGCTCAGCAGGGGGATATTCATAGCACGCAGAGAATCAATCCGAGAAATACGGCGACGCCGGCCAGAAAGACCAGGGCGTAATCCTTGATCAAGCCGGTCTGGAAGGCGCCCGCCATACGGCCCGCGGCCCGCGTCGCCGCGGCCGTGCCGTCGAGGGCCCCGTCGATGACTTTCAAGTCGAAATGCCGATAGACAAGATCCGACCCGCGGACCAGCGGAGAAACGATGACGGCCTCGTAGATCTCGTCGATATAATATTTGCCCAGGAGGAGTTTGTGGAGCCAGGGCAGGGCCCGGGCCAGGCGGATGGGAATGGAGGGCCGGCGCAGATAGAAAAGATAGGCCAGCCCGATGCCCAGCGCGGCGGCCGCCGTGGACGCCAGGATGAGCGCCCACTCGGGAGCCGCCGCCAGGCCCTCGCCCAGCGCGGGAATGACCGGTTCGAGAAAGCGGCGGAAAAGATCGGCTCGTTCGCCGATGACGGCCGGCAGGCCCACATAGCCGGCGACGACGGACAGCCCGGCCAGGATCAGGAGCGGACCGGTCATCGAGGGGGGCGATTCATGGAGGTGGGCCTTGGCCCCGGCGTCGAGCCGTTCCGGGCCGTGGAAGGTCAGGAAGATGAGCCGGAACATGTAAAACGCCGTCATCACGGCGGCGATCAAGCCCAGCGCATAAAGCACGCGGTGGCCGCCGGCGTAAGCCGCGGTCAGGATGGCGTCCTTGGAGAAGAAGCCGGACAAAAAGGGGACGCCGGCGATGGCGATCGCGCCGATGAGAAACGCCGGGTAGGTGAGCGGAAGATAGCGGCGCAAGCCGCCCATCTTCCGTATGTCCTGTTCGCCGGACAGGGCGTGGATGACGCTCCCGGCGGCGAGGAACAGCAGGCTCTTGAAAAAAGCGTGGGTAAAGAGATGGAAGATCCCGGCCGCGTAGGCGCCGACGCCGCAGCCCAGGAACATGTAGCCGAGCTGGGAGATCGTCGAATAGGCCAGGACGCGCTTGATGTCGTTCTGGACGAGGGCCATGGTGGCGGCGAAGACGGCCGTGGCGCCGCCGATGACGGCGACGACCGCGCCGGCCGTCTCGGAGAAGGTGTACAGGGCGTTCAGCCGGGCGACCATGTACACGCCGGCCGTGACCATGGTCGCGGCGTGGATCAGGGCGCTGACCGGGGTCGGTCCCTCCATGGCGTCCGGCAGCCAGACGTACAGCGGGATCTGGGCCGATTTTCCCGCGGCCCCGACGAACAGGAGCAGGGCGATGAGCGTGGCCAGGTTTTTGGTCAGCCCGCCTCCGGCCAGGGCCTGGTTGACGGCGGTGAACTCGCCGCTGCCGACGGCGAAGAGAAGGAACAAAACTCCGATGATGAACCCGGCGTCGCCGATGCGGTTGACCAGGAAGGCCTTCTTCCCGGCCCGTGCGGCGGCGGGTTTTTCGAACCAGAAGCCGATCAGCAGATAGGAGCAGAGGCCGACGCCCTCCCAGCCGACGAACATCAAGATGAGGTTCGAGGCCAATACCAGGATGAGCATGGCGAAGGTGAACAGGTTGAGCGCGGCGAAATAACGGGCGTAGCTTTTTTCCCGGGCCATGTAGCCCGTCGAATAGACGTGGATCAGCAGTCCGACGCCGGTCACGACCAGGACCATGACCGCCGCCAGAGGATCGAACTGGAAGGCGAAATCGGCCTGGAACCCGCCCGCCCCGATCCAGGTAAACAGGTTCTTGACCAGCGGGGCGGCGGCCCGCGCCGGGGCCAAGCCGGCGAAGGAGGCCAGGGCCAGGAGAAACGAAACGGCCACGGACGAGCAGGCCACGGCCGAGACGGCCCTGCGCGGGAGCACCCGCCCGAACAGGATCAGGACCAGCGCGCCCGCCCCGGGGGCGAAGGGGATCAGCCAGAAGGGATTCACGCGCTCAGCCTTTCAGCCCGTTGAGGTCCTCGGTGCGGACCGATTTCCGGCGGCGGAAGATGACCAGAATGATGGCCAGCCCGACGGCCGCCTCGGCCGCGGCCACGGTGATGATGAAGAAAACCACGGCCTGGGCGTCGGCCATCCTGCCCCGCGGGGCCAGCGCCAGGAAGGCCAGGTTGGCCGCGTTGAGCATGACTTCGACGGACATGAATTGGGAGATCAAATCCTTCTTGACGAAGAAGGCCGCGGCGCCCAAAACGAAGAGAACGGAGGCGACGATGAAAAAATGACCGGCCGGGATCATGGCGCATCCTTTTTTTTGGATAGGACCACGGCTCCGACGATGGCGGCCATGATCAGGATGGACGTGATTTCGAAGGGATAGAGGTAGCGGGAGAACAGGAGTCGCCCGATATCGACGGCCTTGACGGATTCCGCGGGACTCGCCGGGGGGGATGCGCGCAGGAGGCCCTGCGCGGCCAGCCCGATCTCGGCCAGGAGCAGCGCGGCCAGGAGAATGGCCGCCCCGATCGTCCATTTTTTCTTTTCCGGCGGCAGCCCGGTCCGGACGTTGATCGTCATCAGGACGAAGATGAAGAGGACCATGATCGCGCCGGCGTAAACGAGGATCTGGATGACGGCCGCGAACGGCGCGCCGATCAATCCGAACAGCCCGCCCAGCGCGGCGAAGGCCAGGACCAGGTAGAGGGCCCCATAGGCCTGGTTCCTGGACAGAAGCATGCCCATGACGGCGCCCACGCTGACCGCGGAAAGAAGGTAAAAAAGAATTTCGGCCATTCTACGGGCATCAATTATAGTGGAATCCGCGCGGCAGTCAACCCGTTTTTCTGTCCAATTTCCTCTTTACAAGCGCGCGGATTTGCGTATAATAAAAGTGTGACTGCGGGGTAGAGCAGCCTGGTAGCTCGTCGGGCTCATAACCCGGAGGTCGCTGGTTCAAATCCAGCCCCCGCTACCATCTGAATTTTCTCTCTAAAATAAATCCTGATAAAAGAGGCGTGGGCCTCTCTCTGACCTTTTTGTTCCCGACAAGAGGATTTTTCTGCGCCTAGATCATTACGAAAACATCCAGTCAGAAACCTCGCTCACCCGATGCTCCTGATGGACCGCTTTTATTGCCGATTGATCACGGCGGAATAGCCGGAGAAGCACAAGAATATAGCGGACAATAAGGCGACCCGGGTGAAACAAGCGGCAAAGATAGATCTTTGGGGAAGAAAACGACACCGAATAGAAGCGGGCCAGATACTCCTTGGATGGAAAAGCCGCTTTAAAGAGAGCCGATATTTTATTTTTTATCCGTTTGGATTTTTTTATTTTTAAAAGCAGGCCGATTCTCAGTCTCATGATCTGAGCCGGCGGGCTTGCCTCAAAGATTTGTTCCAGGGCTTCATCCAAAAAAACGGGCCTATAATCAGCGGGTTTCATTTCGGGCATGATTCTATCCGGCGGCGCCTCTCCCAGCAAATCCCGGACCAGAAGCAACATCAGGTAAACACACTTTCGGCCGCCCCAGCTGGCGGCCCTCTCCATGAGTAGAGACCAGTCGATTGTATCGGCGGATGTTTTCATCAATTCGGCCAGGTCAAATAAGGGAATCAGGTCTAATCCGGTTTGCAGATGAGAACACGCATAGATGCACAAATGTAAAAATAAATCCTCCGGAGAAAAAGCCAGGACCTCGACATTATCCAATTTGATGAAACGCGCTCTCTCCCACAACCCGTCAAGATCGGGTTTAATGGGGCTATCCGGAACCACGATATTCCAGTGAAGTTCGATCCTGGCCCCGCTTTTATGGGAAAACGGCGGCACATGATGATGGTAAGTCTTGGACATGCTTTCCCAGTCTGGAAAATACGGCCTATAGCCAAGAGTCAGCAATATCCGGCCGGCCCTGACCAGATCTTTTTCTTTCACCAAAAGATCCAGATCCGACATGGGGTCTTAAAGCAATATCCCCATAAACGTTTTTTGCCAGCGCCAGGCCCTTGAGCGCAAGGACCAGCAGTTGATCGTCGGTCAGAGACTTAAGAACTTTCAAGGCCTCGAAAAAAAGGCTCGTGTTCATGATCGCAAGGTTGCGGTAGGCCTCCCTGAGTCTGTTCCCGGCATCCACCGGAATCAGCTCCATCGGATAGTGATGGGACCTAATTTCCCGATACAACAACCCCCCTGCCTTGAAACGCAGCGCCCAATCGACCAGATTTTCTCCATCGGCGGGTGATAGTTTTTCCAGCCTGGATTCCGGCCTTTTTCGACCCCCAAGAAAATCGCATAAAAGCCTACCCGCTTCTCTTTTTTCCATGACCCGTCCTCCAGTTTTTTCGGCTAACGATAGGACCGGGCCTGCCTCTCAAAGAGATCGGCGTAAACACCCTGGCGGCTTATTAATTCTTCGTGGGTGCCGCTTTCGATAATGCTTCCATGCTTCAGCACAAAAATGCGGTCAGCCATCCGAACCGTGGAAAAACGATGACTGATCAGGATGGCTGTGCGTCCTGATACCAGCTGGCGAAAATTCTGGAAGACCCCATATTCCGCCTTGGCGTCCATCGCGCTTGTCGGCTCGTCCAGGACAATGATCTGGGCATCGCCCACGAAAGCGCGGGCCAGGGCCACTTTCTGCCATTCGCCGATGCTCAGTTCCTCGCCGTCCGCGAACCACTTTCCCAGAATCGTTTCATAACCGTGCGGCAATCCGCTGATGATCTCGTCAGCCCCCGAGCGGCGCGCAGAGGCGACGACACGTTCATGGTCGGGCGGAAGGGCGGTATTCCCAAACCAGATGTTCTCTCGGGCCGTCAGATGGTAGTGGGCATAATCCTGAAAAATGATGGCGATTTCGTGTCTTAACGCTTTCGTTTCAAACTGGCGAAGATCGACCCCGTCGATGGTAATGGTCCCTCCTGTTGGATCGTACAATCGGCACAACAACTTGATTAAAGTCGTCTTCCCCGAGCCATTCTCGCCCACCAAAGCCACCACTTCTCCGGGCCGGATTATGAGGGAAATATCCTCAAAAACCTTTCTCGTGCCGCCGGAATACTGAAAACTCACATGGTCGAGCACGATCCCTTGTTGCATCGGCTGAGGCACAGGTCTGGCCTGAACCGGTTCGATGACGGTTCGTTTCAGATCAAGAAACTCGTAGAGATTGGAAAGGAAAAGGTTGTCTTCATAAAGTCTTGCCAGACTGTTCAATATCCCCTGAAGGGATGCCTGGACGCGCTGAACGGCCTGATAATACATGGCCATATCACCGAACGTGGTCTTCCCCGTCATCGCCTGATAAGCAAGATAAGCATACAAGCCGTAGATTATCCCGGTCGCAAAGGTCTGAGCCGCAAAATCAGCGACAAAGTGCCTGCGCGTGATGGCCAGTCTTCCCATGCGGAGTTTCCGGCGGAGATCACGAAACCGGCGTATGAACAGAGGTCCAAGGTTAAACAGGCGGATTTCCTTGGCGTGGCTGATGCCGGTGAGCATCCAATTGAAGTATGCGGCTTGCCGTTCCGTGGATGTCTGCTCAAGTTGCCAGCGATACATCTGGCCGGTATATCTTAATCGCACGGCGGTACCGGAAATGACGGCAGCGAATAGGATGATCGCGATGATCCAATGAAATGACAGGAGTAGTCCGGCTATGGCCAGCAGCGAGATTCCGTTCCGGCCAATCTGGGCTAAACCATTCACGATACTCAGGGGTCGAGAGGGAGCCTCGCGTTGAGCGCGATGAAGCGTGTCGTAGTATCGCGCACTCTCGTAATACTCCAGATCGACCTCGATAGACTTGGCCAGGAGAACATCGTTCATGTGATCCGTGACGACGTAAGCTTGCCATTCGCTGATAAATCCCGCTAGCAAGCCGATCAAGGAAGCAAACAGGATCGCTGCACCCATCAAGCCACCGAGCAAAAGCACGTGTTTAAAAGCGGCCCCTTTGTCAGGAGCCGCCAGCCCCGCGGTCACGGCGTCCACTATGAGCTTCATGAGATAAAGCTGGAGTAACGGCACTACCCCCTGGATCGCAATGAGAACACTGTTCGCTATGGTCCAGCCTTTCGCGCTTTGCCAGACAAAACGTATGGCGCGGCCAAGCTGGAGGGTTCGTTTTATTTTCAGCTTTTTCGATTCAGCCTGTTCTTGCATAGTTAATCTGATTCATTTTTGCTGATCGTTTCTTGTGTTTCCTCACAGGAGACCCCTGCCAGCGCCTGGTCAATCTCTTGCCAGAAGGCGCCGGTCAGACTGATGTGAAGCACGTGAGCGGGTATAACCCGGACCAAGGCGCAAAGGTTATCGAACTGTTCCAGATGCAGGGCGTGGAGTTCTTCTTTGACTAGGCCCGGCGCCATGATCGTTGAGACCTGCCCCACGCTCTCCACGAGCAGGCTGACCGCCCGTCCCGGGCCTAACCGTTCCACTCGATCTTCAACCGCTTGGGCCAGGAGAAAGATGCCCTTGAGAGGCATAGCGCTCTGCACGTCCCACGTGCCGCCCGGTCCCCCGTCCAGGAAACGGCTCCAGGTGGGCCAGGGGTGCGCCCAATAGTTGCCTTGCGGGTCCCGCACGACTAGCGTGGCATCGTCGCTAAGCGAGCGCCACGGGGCCGGGAGCCGATTGCTGGCCGTGGTCTTTCCCGTCCCGCACGGTGCCACCAAGATCACACCCATGCCGTCCCGTTCAGCGAGCGCACCGTGGATGAGGACTCCTCCGCGGGTCTGCGCTTCGCGGGCAAAGATAAGCGATAATCTCACAAGATTAACGAATGGGCCGCCCCAGTTATCGCATGGATCCAGGCCGACAACGACAATGCCGTTATGATTTGATGCCAACGGAACAGAACAATCCGCCACGGACGTGTGCGCCTCAACCTGGACGAGAATCCGGCCCAAACGGCCGTGATGAGGAGGTTCGATTGCGCCTGGTGCCCCGCGCAACTGCATCGCGCATCCCAGCTGTGAAACGATGGCTGCGGCCTCTTTGTCACCGGCGGAAATTTCCCAACGGCTCCCATCTGCCAGGACGAGGTAGTGCGACACTTCCTGCGTCTTTAGATGGTTCATGATTCGTTGCCCTTCGGTCAAAAATTGCCGGTTCGATCGGTCCCTATCCTGCAACCTTGGAAGTGCTCTTCCATCCGCAAACAAGTGAAATGGCCGTTGGATCTGCCATTGATGCCGCTGGTCATCGTATTGTCCGATGATACGCCGCCCCAGCAGAAGCTGAAACTGATCCCGGCCTTGGGCGTGGAAGACGACGACTCGCGGCCGGAATGGAGAGGGCATTAGCCTGGCGATCAACCCCCGGTGAGATAGGGCTTGATAAAGGGGATGCAGCAGAGGAGACACGCTACGGTCAAGGACGCGCCGCCAACGAAGCCGGCGGTGTGTCAACCGGCCCTGGTACCCGCCCGCGATCTTCCGCCGCTTCTGACCGCGCCAGGCGGCCACCACCTGGCCTTTGATGCTCTTTGGCTGTAAGAGAAAAGTGTCCTCTTGGCTGTTGTTGTCACCGAGTGTGGATATCCCTGCGGGGGTCACACGGACAATGCGGTGGACGACCGGCTGATCAGCCTCCGGCGGCAGAAAAAAGGCCACATCCCCAACGCGAAAGGGCCTGCCGTCATAAGGCCTGATCTCCATGATCTCCGGCTCGCGCAAAGTCGGATTCATGCTGGGGCCGACATAAGCAGCGAAGAACATAGCCACGGGGACATTCCCGTTATTGTTCTGCAACTGAATTGTCGGTAGTGGCAAGTGGAGACTGCGTGGGTTTTGCTCCCAGACGTGATGCGGGAAAGAGACCCGCTTCTTCCGCCTGTTCACAGACCCAGTTTGGCGCCATCAGGCTGCCTTTTCTGTAGTAATTCTGGGCAACGCATTGGCCCAGGCAGCCCCACTTCATCAGGCAGCGGCCGCAGATCCCTTCCAGCCGCTCAGGAAGTCCCTCCCGCAGGGCCTTCAGGATGGCGTTTTCCCGCCATATCTTCTCCAGGCTGTCCTTCCCGACCTCGCCGAAGACCAGATCCGGCACCTGCTCGCCAATGCCGCACAGGGCATAATGTCCGCCGGCGATGACGCCCAGGACGCCGAAGATCCCGCAGGCGCCACACCCATCCCCCCGGCCGATGCTCTGGAGGGTTCTTAAAGCCCGCGGGAAATCAATAAGCACCTTCAACTTGGCCTGGGGCGCCAGCTCCGCTTCCACGTACCGCCCCAGCTTGAAGAGTTCGACGATGTTCAGGGTCTCCTGGTTTTCATGCAGCTTCTCGCCTCGCGCAGTGGGCTGGACCATGTTGAACTTGACCGAGCGCGCACCCAGTTCTTCGGCCATTCGTACAATGCCGTCCACTTGGCCGGCATTGCCTCGCATTACCGTGAAAATGACCTGCGGCCTGGTGCCGGCGGCCACAAGGGTGCGCACCGCCTGTCGGGCGGCTTCAAAGGATCCCGCTACACCGCGCACCCATTCGTGGGTCGCTGCATCGGTTCCGTCGATGCTTACGGATACGAATCGGTCGGGAGATTTGGCGATCTCAGCGGCGATCTCCGGCGTGCACAGCAGACCGTTGGTCTCGATCGTCAGCCTCAACTCTTCACGCCGGACAATCTCCAGCAAACGAGGGAAGTGGGGATGCAGCAACGGCTCGCCGCCCGTCAGCTTGACACAACTTAGGCCCAGCGGCTTGGCTTCGCGGATGGCCGTCTCGAACAACTCAACCGGCAAGGTGGGATAGTGGTCGCCTGTGGCGTCGAACCGGGGACCCATCCAACAATGGCGGCAGGCGAGGTTACACCCTTCAGTCAAGTAAAAATATAAAGTTCTCAGCGCCGGCATTCCATCCTGTCCCGTCTTCTGCTCTTTCATGCCGCTCGGCAAGCTCATGGAATCGTACCCCCCTCCTCAAGAAATCGCTGCAAACACGAATCCGGACTGGGATGGTCAACCTTGCCTGTTAACGTGTAGGCCAGCCCCGGACAGCTGCCTGTGCAATAAAACATGTAGGCGCAACCGGCGCAGAATTCAAAATCGGCCAGCGGGATCGTACGCCGGTTGCGGAGTTGGTTTAAGGCCGGGCCGTTTTGCCATACTTCGGCCAGGGAATCATGGTTGATGCGCCCTAATTCTATATGGTTTAACATGTTGCAGGGAACGATGGTGCCATCGGCGCGCACGGAGATTTTGCTGCTCGGGCAGCCGCAGGCGGTCAGGCGACCCCGATTGGGAAATGCCGGCTTGCCCTGGGCCCGGGCCTCCTCCATCAGGCGCCATATGCGGCCTTCAGATAAGGGGCCGGCGCTGGCCGAGATGCGGTTGGGGTATTTCTCCGCCAAACGCAGCAATGTCGCCATGGCCGACTGGCGTTCTGCGATGGTCAGCATAACGTCATCCGCATTTAAGCGGCATGTCCCCAGATACCCGGCAGAGTTGGTGCTGAAACACGGCAGGCCCAGTTCCTCCAGAAGGAAGTGAGCGATATTCTCCAGATCGTCAATATTATGACGATGAACAGTGACACGCACGGCTACGCCAATACGATGGCGCTGCAGGGTGCGAATGCCGCGTAGCGCGCCCTCAAAAGAGCCTTTCCCGCGACAGGAGTCGTGGATTTCCGGGCCGGAACCATCCACCGACACCTGGACATACTCGCAGCGACCTGTGCGGGCGAGGAACGCGGCGATTTCATCGCCAATCAGCGCGCCATTGGACAGGAGGGAGAAGCGCATCCGGTTGCGGACGAGACCCTCAAGGAGTACGGGCAAATCCTCCCGGATAAACGGCTCTCCACCGGCCAGGATGACGCTCATCACGCCGAGCGATCCCAGCTCGCCGAAGAACTTGAGCCACTCGTCCGCAGGAAGGTCCCGATACTTTACCGCCGGGTTGTTGAAGAAATAGCAGTAACGGCAGCGCAGATTGCAGCGGGCAGTGATTTCAATGTCCAAGCTGCGCGGGGACCGCATGACCTTTGACACCGTTGGCTCGATCATGTCCTTGAGTCCCTCAGGCATCCGTTATTTGCTCTTCAGTTCCAGCCCCACAAAACCGTTTTCAGCCAGCTCGTTAGCGAAGGCGGCGATCTCTTTGAAGGCGGCGTCCGGAGTGTCGGCAAAGCTGTTTTTGATCTCCGATACGATATCCGCGAGGCTTTTCTTGCCGTCCATCCGTTTCCATACGGCGACCCCGACAGGATTGGTTCCCACGGCATAGGCCGTCTCGGGATTGAAGAGTACGGCCCAGTCGTCGAACTCTTCCCGGAGCACAACGATGGGATTGGCAATCGGTTTGTCCGTTTGATTCATGGATCATTCTCTCCATTTATGACATGAGGACCTTCAGTCTTGAGCGATTATCCCGGAACGAGCACTCCTCGTCCACATGGTACTGCGTGGTAGGGCGGGCAATCCCTTGCGCGCCGCGGCCCTAACCGGTCTCCCTTGTAACTGAGGCCTTACTCCTAGCGTTACTTTCGGCGTGGAGACACCTCCTCGCCGAAAATTGCATTAGAGAATCAGACAAGCCCTGCGGTCGGCTATCTGACAATAAGACCGCCTGACGAGCAAGTCGCTGATCTCGCAGATCCACCTCTCCTAGAGGCCTGCTGACCCGGTGCTGCACGTACCTCCTGCGGTCTGCCCGCTCGTCGTGCACGCAGCTCCCGCCTCCAGTCCGCTCGTCGTGCAATATCCAGCCGGTCCAGGTGCACAATTGCCGGCCGTGCAATAATCTGACGCAGTTACCCCACTGCTCGAGCAATAAGAGGCATTCGTAGCAGTTGCGTTATTTCCCGCCGAGCACAAGTCGGCTGGGCTAGTACCCGCGGTGCAACCTAGAGCACCATAAGGGCCCAATCCACCAGGATTATAAACGCATGTGCCCGCATACGAAGCTCCAGCTGTACAGGCGCCAATCGCCTTGGCCATCTCCCCTAAGGGAACCAGGATCGGCGATTCGTATTTCACTTTCCCCTTGGCATTTTGGTCTGACATATGGACACCTCCTTTTAACAAAGGTAGCTTATTAGCCACCCAAAGTCAACACGCCAACCGTTTTTCCAATACACTAAACATTCTAGATAATATTCGTCTCGTGTCAAGGAAAATTGTAAAAGAAATTGCACGAGGAGTTCGCCTAATAATTATGGTGAAAAAAAGCCATCGTTTTTTCATGTTTTCGTGTTAACCTCTAACTGTTGCATCGCCGTTGACCTTCGGCAGACTGAATTGCTGTTTTTCCTGATTGGGGAGTAACATTGGATAACACAGTTACAAAAATCGGCATCACTGGAGCTGCGGGCGATGTCGGCGCGACTCTTCGAAAGCAAGGGGGCAGGCTGGTTCGCCGGTTTTCTTCAATCGAAGAGCGCCAGCCGGATGTTGATTCCGATGCGAATGACGAGGCCTGAGTAATCGATTTTGGAGACGCGGTAAAGGATATCGCCGCGGGTTGCATCGGGAAAGATCCCCTCGCCGATAAAAAAGATGGACCCGCCCGCGGGCTTGCCGAGCCCGCCGGTCTCCGCATAGTTCGCATTGGTGTTGAAATTGGTGAAGGCGATGGCCCGGTAGAGGACTTCGGCGTAGAAGCTGGCGCCTTCCGAAGCCAGGTATTCGAGCCCCAGCCCGGCGTGATAACCCCGGGTCTGGCTCGTGCTGCCGAGTTCGGAGGGGAAATAGCTCCAATCGGAGGCGTGACCCTCTGGGATCGAGCTCAATTTGGAGTCCTGCATTTTAAAGTTGCCGAAGATGTAGGACAGCCCGCCCAGAACGTCGAGCCGCAGGCTCGTCCCCATGGGGATGGAGAGAGTGGCCGTGGCAAAGACGGGAATCATGGTCAGGGAGAATTCGGGCGAGTATGTGTAGGCCACCCCGTTCGCGTCAGGGCCGGGAATGCGGAACTCGACCGTGCCTGAACCCTGATTTTTGGAAACGAGCCCGACGCCGACGCTGATGGCGAGGAAGGGGGCGAAGCGGTATTCCAGCTCCGCGCCCAGGTCGGTGGCGGCGATGGCGGCGCTAACTTTCTTGCGGGTGATATCGTAATAATTCGTCGTCGAGGTCCAGCTGTCCGTGAACCGTCCGGCCATGGTGAAGCCGTTGGATATCTTGAGGTTCAATTGGGCGGCCGGGAGAGGAACCGCTCCGGCGAGGAGTAAGCCGCCCAGGAGGAATGGGGCTATTTTTTTGATCATAAGAATCTCCGTCCGTTACCATAGCCCGAACGGGCCGCTTTTGGCAAGTTATTTTCTTCGCCTGGAATCAGCCAAGGTCTAAACCTCGTCCGCTTTCGTTTCGGCGTCCACGTGGAATTCTGAGCCGCCCTCAGCGGTCTCCAATTTATTGGATTAAATCCAATTATTTGGAAAGAGAGCCTTGTTTTTAAACCTTGAAATATTATTATTTTTATTATTTTAAATAACTTATAGATATAAAACTGTTGGCATAAATTTTGCATGTTCTTTTATCATTGACATGCAGATTGATATTCAAAAAGGAGGTGGGGGACAGAAGAAATCCATGCATACCGGCCGTCGGGTTGTTGGGGGGAGCGCAATTTGCCGCTCCAGGGTGAGAGGAAATGGACTTTTAATCCCCTAGCGAGGGGATTAAAAAGGAGGATTGATTGCGAAAATTCTTAATTCCCTTGTTGGTGCTTTTGCTGGGCGTGTTCGCCTTCGCTCAGCAGCGCACGGGCAACATCTTCATCAAGGTCACGGACAAAGACGGCAGCGGCCTTCCCGGCGTCACCGTGACCATGACCGGTCCCTTCGGCAAAATCCCCGCAGCGGTCACTTCGGCTGAGGGCGCGGCCAAGTTCCTGTCCCTGCCTCCTTCGAGAGACTACACCGTCAAGCTCGAGCTCCCGAACTTCAAGACGAAGACCGAGACGGGCATTGTCGTCAACGTCGGCGTCAACGCCAACATGACCATCGTCATGGAACAGGGCGTCATTGAAGAGCAGATCACGGTCGTCGGCAAGACCCCCGTCGTCGACAGCAAGAAGACCTCGATCGGCACGAACGTGACGCAGGAGCTGCTGCAGTCCCTGCCCACGGCCCGCGACCCCTGGGTCATCCTGCAGATGGCGCCTTCGATCATCACCGACCGTGAAAACGTCGGCGGCAATGAGTCCGGCCAGCAGTCCAACTACGTCGCCCGCGGCGCCACGAGCTACAACGACAACGTCTGGGCCATGGACGGCGTCGTCATCACCGACCCGGCGGCCATCGGCGCGTCCCCGTCTTACTACGACTTCGACGCCTTCGAAGAGATGTCGATCATCGTCGGGGGCGCGGACGTCACGGTCCAGACGGGCGGCATCGCCCTGAACATGGTCACCCGCCGGGCCGGCAACAAGATCAGCCTGGGCGGACGCTTCTATGTGACCGACTCGATGTTCCAGGCCGGCCAGGCCGGGAAGTGGGACGCCGAGTTCCAAGCGACGGCCAAAGCGACCGGCTATTCCCTCTTGAGCGTCAACAAGATCGACGCCATCCGGGACTACGGCTTCAACCTGGGCATCCCCGTGATCAAGGACAAGATCTGGTTCTGGGGTTCGTACGGCGTCCAGGACATCCACACCTTCACGATGTTCCAGACGAAGGACGACACCCTGCTCCAGAACTACGCGGCCAAGCTGAACATCCAGATCATTCCGGAGAACCGCTTCGAGGCCTTCATCCACAGCGGCGGCAAGTACAAATGGGGCCGGTCGACCTCGGCCGCCAACCCCGAAGGGCTCTTCCAGCAGGGCCGTTTCCACCTGGGCAGCCCGATCATCAAGTTGCAGGACGAGCATATGTTCGGGGAAAATCTCTTCGTGTCCCTCAAGTTCGCCTATGCCGACGCCGGGTTCAGCCTGATCCCGATGACGGACCTGAACTCCGAAAAGCTGGCCCTCTATGACGTCACCGCCCAGAAGTATGCCGACGGCTACTCCAAGTCCACCACCTACATGGTCATACGGCCGACCTACCAGTATAACGCCGTGCTCAACTACTTCAACGACAGCCTGCTCGGGGCCAGCCACGACATCAAGATCGGCTTTGAGTACGCCGACCGGGCCGCCTATACCGAGTCCACTTATTCGGGCAACGTCTTCATGTACCGGAACTACAACACGCCCCAGTTCGACTCGGATGGCAACGGTACCCCGGATCAGGTCCCCGCTGCGGCGTGGAAACGCTTTGATGTGAGCCGAGGCTACTACCGCGACCAAGGCGTCAAGGCCCTGTCCGGCTATTTCCAGGATACTCTGAGCTTCGGCAAGCTGAACTTGCTGCTCGGCCTGCGCTTCGATTACCAGACTCCCTCCGTCAACCCGTTGGAGGTTTTGGCCTATGACGGGAACAAAGTCTGGACGGACTACTTCACAACCGAGGCCCAGAACAAGCTCGATTCGCTCCTGCCCACCGTCAAGATTGATAAGATCGATGCCAAGGCCACGGACGGCTCGAAGTGGGGCTTCAAGACCTGGTCGCCGCGCCTCGGCTTGACGTATGATCTCTTCGGCAACGGCAAGACGATCGTCAAGCTGAATGCGGCCCGCTATGGCCAGTTCATGGGCACCGGCAGCGCCGACATGATGGTCCCCGGCGGCACCGCCGGCTGGATGCGCTTCTGGTGGAACGACGTAAACGCCAACGGCAAGGTCGACCTGAACGAGCTGTGGTGGCTGCGCCGCCGCAGTGCCCTCGCGGGCCAGTCACTTTACAGTATGTACCGCGCCTTCGACGACGCCGGCAACTACATCGGCGACTCCACCGATGCCAACGGCTACTTTTACGGCGGATACGACATCAACAACCCGCTTTTATTGACCCAGCCTTACGGCTCGCGACAGGCCAACGCCCAGGACACCCGGACGGACGAGGCCATCTTCACGGTCGAGCGCGAAATCTTCACCGACTTCGCCGTGTCGGTGAACGCCACCTACCGCAAGTACAGCAACTTCAACTGGAGCCTCAAGTATTTCAAGGACGCCAACGGCAACAATTACGAGTACCAGAACCAAGGCTGGTACATCGACGCCGGCGTCCCGCCGGCCGACCTGCCCGGCTTCGGTTCGACCAAAGAAGCGGCCAACCACGACTGGTACTACACGAGCTCCGTCGGGACGGCCACCTCGAACTGGTATGAAAGCCAGCGCCGGCCCGACTACAACATGCAGTATTTGGGCTTCGACTTGATCCTCAACAAGCGCCTGTCGAACAAGTGGATGGTCAATGCCAATTTCACCTGGCAGTGGCAGGCCCAGTACTACGGCAGCAAGGGCTACCTGAGCGCGACCAACCTGTGGGCTTATGAAGGCCAGCCGCAGGCCGCTTCGATCGGCTCCGCTTCGGGCAAGATCAACCAGTACACCTACTCCCGCTGGATGCTCAAGGCCGGCGGCCTGTACCAGGCGCCCTTCGACATCGACGTCAGCTTCACTTTCCAAGCGCGCGAAGGCTGGATCCAGACCGAATCCTTCACCTTCGTCAACTACCTCCTGCCCAACTCCCTGTCCAATTCGGCCGAGCTTCAAATGAGCCCGTTCGGCAGCGCCAAACTTCCCCTCTTCTACAACTTCACCCTGCGCGTCGAGAAGATGATCAAGCTGGGCGACGTCGGCCGCATCTACTTTATGGCCGACATGTTCAACGTCTTCAACTTCCAGATCGAGAACCGCAGGTACCAGAAATACTGGGGTACCTACTACTACTACGGCGAGGGGAGCGCCTCCAACCGGTTCGTCCCCAACCTGACCTACAACCTGTTGAACGAGATCTTGAACCCCAGCGTCGTCCGTTTCGGCGTGCGGTTCCAGTTCTGACCCTCGCGTAGAGACAAACGCAGCGCCCCTCCGGCCTTCGGGCCGGAGGGGTTTTTTTTTACCTGGATTGTGCTAAAATTTGTAGAGGAAAAAATGCCGTCGCCCTGACGGAATCAGGCGGATAAAAACCGCTTCGCGTCGGCACGTCTTTTGCGATATTTTTTATAGGAGTCCGGCCATGAAAAGATTCGCCATCATCCTAACCGCCCTGCTCGTCCTCGCTAGTGCTCTGCCCGCCCAGGAATGGAAGGGCAAGGGCCGCCTCATCGGCTTCGTCTTCGACCAGAACAACAAGCCCCTGGAAGGCGTCCGGGTCAAACTGTTTTTCACCAAGGTCAACGCCGGCCTCGATGTCGTCTCGGACAAAGAGGGCAAATGGACCGCCGCCTGGCTGCGGGGCGGCGGATGGAACATCGACTTCGAAAAAAGCGGCTACACCCCGCTCAAGAAATCCTTCGAGGTCAATGAATACGGGAAAAATCCCGAGCTGAGAGTCAACATGCAGAAAGTCGAGGGGCTGGTCGTGACCGACGAGCTCAAGACGGCCCTGACCCAGGCCAATGAGCTTTTCGATCAGAAAAATTACCCGGGCGCCCTGGACGCTTACAACGCCATCCTGGTGAAATTCCCCGACGCCTATCCGATCTGGAAAAACATCGGCAATTGTTTTTTCGCCCTGGAGCAATATGACAAGGCCGAGGACGCCTTCCGGAAGATCCTGGACAAGGAACCCCAGAATACCGATGCCCTGGTGCTCGTCGGCAACACCTACGCCAACCGGGGACAGGCGGACAAGGCCATGGAGTGGTACGGCAAGGTGGAGCTGGACAAGATCAAGGATTCGACCGTCCTCTTCAACATCGGCACGAGCTTTTACAACTTGAGCAAGTTCGAGGAGGCCCTCAAATACTACCGGCGGGCCGTCGAGATCCAATCCAACAATACCGACGCCCTCTACCAGCTCGGACTGATCTATCTCAACCTGCAGAAAAACGCCGAGGCCATCGCCTCCTTCGAAAGCTTCCTCAAATTCGACGCCGACTCGCCCAAGGCCGGCCAGGTCAAGAGCTTCCTCGACTATTTAAAAAAGAAGATCGCTTGAAAGCGGCGTCCTGGAGGTTCCCCCTATGAGGCTCGAGGCCGTCCGCAAATGGGCCCGAACGGCGGCCGCGGTGGCCGTCTGGGGCGGCCTGCCGGCGGCGATCCCGGCCCAAGCGGCCGTCCCGCGGAACGTCCTTCTCATCACCATCGACACCCTGCGCGCCGACCGGGTCGGAGTCTACGGAAATCCGCAGGGCCTGACGCCCGCCCTCGATGCCTTGGCCCGGGACGGGTTGGTCTACGAGCGGGCTTACGCGCACGTCCCGCTCACGCTGCCCTCGCATGCCTGCATCCTGCTGGGTTTGACTCCGCCCGCCCACGGCGTCCGCGACAATTCCGGTTTCATCGTCCGCCAAGGCTCGACGACCTTGGCCGGCCTGCTTAAGAAACAGGGCTTCGTCACGGCCGCGTTCGTCGGATCCTACCCCGTGGATTCGCGCTTCGGGCTGAACCAGGGATTCGACCTGTACGACGACAGCTATGGAAGCCAGAAGTTCCAGGAGGCGGTTTTCGTCGAGCGGCGGGCCGGGGCGGTCGTGGACGCCGCCCTGGGCTGGCTGCAGGGCCGCCGCGAGCCGTGGTTCGTCTGGGTCCACTGCTATGACCCCCATGCCCCGTACACGCCGCCCGAGCCGTTCAAAACACGCTTTGCCTCCGCGCCTTACGCCGGTGAAGTGGCCTACACCGATTCGCAGCTGGCCCGGATTTTCGACAGGCTCCGGGCGGACGGGACGCTCGACCGGACGCTCGTCATCGTCACGGCCGATCACGGGGAAGGGCTGGGCGATCACGGGGAATCGACGCACGGATATTTCGCTTACGAGTCGACGCTCCGCGTTCCCCTGATCGTGCGCGGCCCCGGCGTGGAGGCGGGCCGGGTGTCGTCGACCGTGGCCCATGTCGATATCTTTCCCACGGTCTGCCAGGCCGTCGGCCTGCGCCCGCCCGACGGATTGCAGGGGCGGCCGCTTCCCCAAACCGGCCAAAAAGCCCAGGCCGAACGCGAAATCTATTTTGAGTGTCTTTATCCCTTTTACAGCCGGGGCTGGGCCCCTTTGAAGGGATTTCTTGCCGGGGGGCGCAAGTTCATCGATTCGCCCATCCCCGAGCTTTACGACCTGGTCAAGGACCCCGGCGAGACAAACAATGTGGTCAAGCCCGAGATACTGGGCGAGTTCAAATTGAAGCTGCGGGCGCTCGAATCGCGTTTAGGCGAGGGGAGCGCCGCTTCGGTCAGGCGCTCCGTTGACCGGGAAACCGCCGCCCGCCTGCGCAGCCTGGGGTATGTCTCGGGCGGAGCGCCGGTCAAGGCCAAGGCGTTCGGGCCGGCCGATGACGTGAAAACGCGGGTCCCCTACGCCAACAGGGTGGAAAAGGCGGCCGACCTGGCCAAGGCGGGAAAGAACGAGGCGGCCGTTCGCGAGATCAAGGCCGTTCTGACTGAGAGGGACGATACCGACGTCGCCTATACCGTCCTGGCCGGCATTTACCGCAGCCAGGGACGACTGGCCGACGCCTTGAGCGTTCTCCAGGCCGGGATGGAGAGGCTGCCCGATAACTTCGAAATCCTCATCGTGGCCGTATCCAGCAACCTGGTGGCCCGCCGCTACGAAGAAGTCCTGCGGCTGGTCGAATCATGCACCGACCCGCGCCGCGATGCGGATCCGGAGATCTGGAACAGCGCGGGCGTGGCCTATTCCCGGCTGGGAAACGAGGACAAGGCCCGCCGGGCCTACAACCTGGCCTTGTCCATCGACCGCGATTTCCCGGCGGCCTGGAACAACCTGGGCGCGCTCGAATTCGAGGCGGCTTCGCGCAGCGGCGACAGGGCGGCGCGGGACCGGGCCGCCGCCGCGTTCCGGGAGGCGCTGCGGGCCGATCCCTCCTCGGCCCAGGCGTTCAACGGCCTGGGGGCGATCGCCCGGTCGTCCGGCGACCTGCCCGGCGCCGTCGAGGCCTGGGAGAAAGCGGTCGCGCTTTCGCCCGAATTGGCCGATGCGGTGTATAATCTGGGCCGGGCCTATTTCGACGGCGGCGACAAATCCAGGGCCTTGGCCATGTTCCGCAGATACATGGCCCTGCGGGGCGCGACCCTGAACGCGTCCGAGCGGGCCGAAATCGAGGAGTGGATCCGAAAATGCAAATAAATCGTTGCGGCCTATGGATCTTGTGGGGCGGGCTGACCGCGCTCCTGGCGGCGGCCTGCGGCGGGGCTTCGGGGATCGCCCTGGATCCCGCCAGCCGGGATTTCTACGAGACGGCCCGCTTGATCATGAGCGGGGAGGAGCGGGACATCTTTAATCACCTTCCGGATCAGGCCTCGCGGCAGGAATTCATCGCCGATTTCTGGGCCAAGCGCGATCCTGATCCGTCCACCGAAGTGAACGAGTTCAAGCAGGAGTTCGAAGCCCGCGTCGTTTACGCCAACAAGTATTTTCGCGAGGGCCGCAAGGGCATCGACACCGACCGGGGCCGCATGTATCTCTACCTCGGTCCGCCCGACAAGACCGAGCTTTTCCCCTTCAATCAGACGGAAGAGGTGCGCGGACCGATCCTGTGGTGGATCTATTACGGATACGACTTGGGCATCGAGTTCATCGACGCCAAGAACATGGGCGCCTACACCATCAACGAGGTCGACGGCAACCTGTTCGATGCGATCGAGCGGGCCAAGATGGGGGCCGAGATCCGCTCGGGGGGGAAGTTCGTCGATTTCGGGCTTCGCTACGACCCCCAGGGGAAGGCCTTCCTCGTTACCGTGCCGGTCAAACCCCTCAGCTTCAAGGAGGAAGGCGGCCGTCTGAGCGTGGAGATGGATTTCCAGTTCTACATCTACGGGGAGAGCGGGCCGCGGAAGTCGGTCTTCTCCGAATCCCGGACCTATTCGGGGACGCCGGCCGAGCTGGAGACCGTCCGGACGATCGTCTTCAAGTTCCCTTATGATCTTCCCCCCGGCCGGGCGACCGTGGATGTCCTCCTGACGTCCAAGGACCTGGGACGGTTCCGGAAGATCTTTCGGGTGAAAGGCTGACCATGAAACACGATCGGGATTCGACGAAAATCAACCGCGGCGGCCGTTTCGTCTTGGCCGTCCTCCTGGCCGCTGCTCTTTCCGCCGCCGGCGCCGCCGCCGGATTCGCGTCCCAGAAGGCGCCGGCCAAGCCGGCCCAGGTCCGCGTCCAGGACCTGAACATGAAACACCGGGACTGGCTCAATCTGGTGGCCTACATCATCACCGACAAGGAGAAGGAGGTCTTTTTCCAGCTGACCAACGACCGGGACCGCGACATCTTCATCGACAGCTTCTGGAAGCTCCGCGACCCGACCCCGGGCACGCCGGAGAACGAGTTCCGCGAAGAGCACATCCGCCGTTTCAATCACGCCAACAAGGAGCTGGGACGGGGCTCGGGCAAGCCGGGCTGGATGACCGACCGCGGCCGCTATTACATCATCCTCGGCCGGCCCAACAGCATGGAGAGTTTCTACGGGTCGATCGGCCTCCTGCCCATCGAGGTTTGGTACTATTACACGGACGGCCGCAAAGGCCTGCCGCCCCACTTCGGCCTGGTCTTCTTCCAGCGCGGCGGCTCGGGCGAATTCAAGCTCTACGATCCCGTCGTGGACGGCCCCAAGGCCCTCATGCTCAACGACCCGGAAACGGCCGAGATCGCCTCGGACGATTATGAGGCGATGTACGAGAGGATGCAGACGCTGGCCCCGACCCTGGCCGACATGTCCATCTCCCTTATTCCGGGGGAGTACGGCTACGGCTATCAGCCCAGCACGCGCGGCACCATCCTTATCGCCAACATCACCGATTCCCCCAAGGCCGACATCAGGCCGACCTACGCCACCAATTTCCTGAGCTACAAGGGGCTGGTCAGCACGGAGTACATGTCCAATTTCGTCGACTCCGAGGCGATCGTAGCCGTCCTGCGTGATCCCCTCCTGAGGACCAACTTCCTCCACTTCGCCGTCAAGCCGGCCACCGTGGGCGTCGATTATTTCGAGGCCAAGGACCAGTATTTCTGCAACTACACGGTCAGCGTCAGCCTCCGCCCCCCCGATCCCAAGAGCGAGGAGATCATCTTCCAGTATACGAAGGACTTCCCCTTCTACTTCCCTCCCTCCGACGTGGACAAGATCCGGGCTAACGGCATCGCCATCGAGGACCTCTTCCCCGTCCTGGAGGGCCGCTACCGCCTGACCGTCCTCATCCAGAACTCGGTGGCCAAGGAATTCTGCCTCCTCGAACGGGAGATCGTCGTCCCGGCCGACGACGGCAAACCCCATCTCGTCGGGCCGCTCATCGGCTACAAGTTCCAGGACTATTCGGCCAACCTTCAGCTGCCCTTCAAAATGCTGGACAAGAAGCTCATCGTCGATCCCCAGAACACGTTCGCTAAATCCGATACGATCGCCTTCCTCATCTCCGTCCAGAACGCGGGCGAAGAGCTGTGGAGAGACGGCCGGCTGCGCGTCCAGATCGTGCCCGCGTCGGGCCGGACCGAGGGACGGAAGACGATCGACGTCCGCCTCCGCGACTATCCCCTGGCCGCGGACATCCCCGTCTTCCATCTCTTCCCGGCCGAAGGGCTGCCGCCCGATTACTACCAGATCGAGGCCGTCCTTCTCGACGGCCAGGAGCGGGCCGTGGCCACGTCGCGCGGGCCGTTCATCATCAGCACCCAGCCCGCGGTCGGCCATCCCATCGCCCGGATGAAGGGCTTCCCCCCGGAAAACCGGTTTCTCTATTTCGGCATGCTGGCCCAGCAGGCGGCCAAGACGAACGATCGGGCCAAGGCCGACGCCTACTACAAGCAGGCCTTGTCCATCAAACCCGACTTTACCCGGGGTTGGGCCGATTACGCCCAATTTCTGCTCAGGACCGGCCGGTACGACCAGGCCCTGGAGGCCGCCGAGCGGTTTAAGGACGACGGCCAGATCCGCTTCGAGTACCTGGCCCTCCGCGGACGGGCGCTTAAGGAGAAGGGGACCTATGCCGAAGCGGTCAAGTGCCTTCTCGAGGCCAACAAGATCTACAACAGCGACACGGAGTTGCTTAAGACGCTGGGTTTCTGCTTCTACAAGCTGGGCCAGAAGAAGGAGGCCCTCGACTCGCTCAACGCCGCGCTCCGGCTCAATTCCGGCCTGGCCGACGTCAAGGCCCTGATCGCCGAGGTGGAAAAGAGCTTGAAGTAACCGGCCGGAGACCTTGTCCGTGATCTTGGCCGCCGGGTG
>Ga0315279_10003236_pt1 | contig 23053 bp, 16 predicted proteins | sample YL17G06_20_MG_FD_203694 | JGI IMG/M metagenome (GOLD analysis project Ga0315279, IMG submission 203694) | Sediment microbial communities from Yellowstone Lake, YNP, Wyoming, USA - YL17G06_20 | ecosystem: Environmental > Aquatic > Freshwater > Lake > Sediment | place: USA: Wyoming | collected... | reverse complement strand
TCCCGGGTCACCTCCGGATGATGGATATCGGTAGGTTCCATGCTTACAGTTTAACATAAACCAGCCTTATGTGTAACAATTATTAATGCGTATACATTAGTTATGCATCTTGTAAGTTCATTCAACGATCGAAAATCAATTTAGATGCATAACCGCCGGGGAGTTTGAGGGGTGCGGCGAGGCACCCCTCAGGGGGTCAGCGGAGCGCCGAGGGGGGAGCTTGACTCCCCCCTGGAAGTGTCTCGTCTCTGGCGATGACTTAAGCAGAGAAATTATGAGACGGGACACTAGGGCATGCGGTAGGTCACGGCATTGATGTTCATGCCCGCGCCGACGGAGGCGAAGAGGATGGCCGATCCCGCGGTCAGGGCATGATCCTCGAGCCGGCCCTTGATCATCAGGTCGTAAAGGGTGGGCAAGGTGGCCACGGAACTATTGCCCAGCCAGGAAATCGTCATGGGCATGATACCGGCCGGCACATCGGGAACGCCGCACAGTTTGAACGTCCGCTTCAGGATCGCCTCGTCCATTTTCTCGTTGGCTTGATGGATCAGCACTTTGCGGATGTCGCCGATCGAGAGGCCGGCCTTGTCCAGGCTTTCCCGGATGACGAGGGGCACGGTTTTCAGGGCGTATTCGTAAAGCTTATGGCCGTCCATCTTGAGATACAAAGCCTGGTCTCCCGGATCGGAGTGATAAGAGTGCAGCATCGACAGCAAATAAGCGTGGTCGATCGTATCGGACCGGACCGCGTGTGACAGGATCCCGATGGGATTCGCGCTTTCCACGGCCTCCAGAATCGCCGCCCCGGCCCCGTCGGCATAGATCATGGAGTCGCGGTCATGCGGATCGGAGACGCGCGACAGCGTTTCCGCCCCGATCACCAGGGCCCGACGGCAATCCCCGGACCGGAGATAATAGTCGGCTTGAATGACGCCCTGAAGCCAACCCGGGCAGCCGAAGGGAAGATCGTAGGCGACCGTCCGGGGGTTGACGATGCCCAACCGGTGCTTGACCCGCGCGGCCAGCGAGGGGACGAAATCGGAGCGCCGGTTGTCCGCTCGGACGTCGCCGAAATTATGGGCGACGATGAGATAATCGAGGCTTTCCCTATCGATCCCGGAGGAAGCGAGGGCTTCTCGCGCGGCGAGGACGGCGATGTCGGAAGCGGTCAAATCGTCGGTCACGTATCGTCGCTCCGAGATCCCGGTGATCTCTTCCAGCTTGCGGATCGTTTCTTCGTTGGATTTTTTCAGGCGCTCCCCGGCGGCGTCATAGAAGACGTTGGGCAGAAAGGACGCATTGGGCACACTCCGAGTCGGAATATAGCTGCCCGTCCCCACGATGATTGAATGAAGGTTGTTATTCACGTTCTCGCGCCTCGTTGGATTTCGGCGGATATTTTGACGCAAAAGGTCTTTGACTGCAAGATCGATTATCCGAAATGCCCGCTCCTTTTTAAAGATGAAAAAGGGCTCCCCTCGGCTTTTCCCGGGAATATTCCGGGTTTCCGTCTGTATTCCTAGTGGAAGGACAGAATGACCCACATGAGGACCGGTGGTCCTCATGAGGGGAAAGGAGACCGCGATGTTCCACGACAGCCTCTTCCCTCGGAATCGGTTCTTCGGAACCGGGGCTTGGGCGTTCCCCGCGTCCCTGCTTGTCCACGTGGGGATCGTCTCTCTCCTGGTTGTGCTTCCGCTCATCCACACGGGCCTCCCTCCCCGCCTGGACAAGATCGCCGACGCCTTCCTGACGATGCCCGCTCCGCCCCCGCCTCCCCCGCCTCCGGCGGCCCGGCGCCCGGGCGGCCGTTCCGGCCGGATCAAGCCGGTGCAGGCCGCGGCGTTCGACGCCGGCCGCTTTGTCGCACCCGTGACCATCCCCGACGCGATCACCGAAGAACCGGCCGGAGGTGACGGCCTGGAAGGGGTCGAAGGCGGAATCGACTGTGGCGTTCCGGGCGGCGTGTGGACAGGAATTGTCGGACCCATCCTGAACGTCCTCATCGGGGACGTCGAAGCCCCCGTCCGGGCGATCGGCGACGTGCGGGCCCCCGCCCTCGTCCGGCGCATCGCGCCCATCTATCCGGAAATCGCCCGGCAGGCGCGCATCGAAGGCGTGGTCATCATCGAGGCGGAAACCGACCTTTACGGCCGGGTACGAAACGCCCGCATCCTTCGCTCGATCCCCCTGCTCGACCAGGCCGCCCTCGACGCCGTCCGGCAGTGGGTCTATGAACCCATGGTCGTCAACGGCCGCCCGCGAGGCGTGCTTTTCACCGTGACCGTGACGTTCAAGCTGACCTGAGGCGAGGCCGATCCCGGCGGCGGATCAGGTGCGGCGCCGAATTGACCGCCTCCGCCGCCGGGATTATCATTGGCTCGTCCGACAGGAGGGAACCATGGAAGCATTCCTTCGATCCGGAAGGCGGATTCTGGTTTTGGCGGGGGCGCTCGTCGTTCTCGCGGCTCAGGCGGGGACATCATCCCCGGCCCAAAAAATCGAGACGCAAAAGGGCGTCGTCATCGTCCGCAATCCGGTCAATCCGGTTCCCCGGCCCGGCGGGCCATCGCGCCTGCGGCTCGTGGAGGAGCTGACCATCGGGAAGGAAGAAAAGACCGACGGTTATCTCTTCGCCGGCTTGCGCTCGATCGGCGTCGACGATAAAGAAAACATCTGGGCCCTGGATTGGACGGACATCAAGGTTCGGATTTTCGATAAAACCGGCAAGCTCGTCAACACCTTCGGCAAAAAAGGCCAAGGGCCGAAAGAGATGGAGAATCCCTCCCGCATGGTCATCACTCCGGACGGAAACGCGGCCATTCTCGACCTGAACAAAATCGCCCTCTACGCCCCCGACGGCCGGTGCCTCAAGGAGCTTTCGACGGCCAAGACGCATCCCGCCCGCCTGCGCGTCGATCGGAAAGGGTTTTTCTACCTGGACGCCTTCGATCTCCGGCAAAAGAAAACGTTGTCCATCAGCCGGTTCGATCCGGACTTGAAACCGCTCGTCAAAATCGCCGAATTCGCCGAGCCTTTTCAATTCGGGACCATGAACGCTATGATCACGCTTCTCTACTTCAATCTGACGAAAGCGGACAATCTGGTGTGGATGTCGACCTCGAAATATGAGTTGCACATTGTCGATCCGCAGGGAAAATCCCTGAAAACGGTCATCAAGGACTACCGTCCGGTCAAGATCACGGCGGCCGACCGAGCCCGGATTCTCAAGGATCGTTTTGCCGGAATCGGCAATTCGTTGAAAATCGAATTTCCCGACGCCTATTATCCGACCGACTTTTTCCTGATCGACGATGAGGACCGGCTTTATGCGCGGACCTATGAGGACGACGGAAAAGGGGGATTATGGCACGACGTCTTCGACGCGGAGGGCCGCTGTTTCACGCGCTTCAGCCTGCCCAAGGACGAAATGGCGTTCGTCATCAAGAAGAACAAACTCTATGCTCTGATCGTTGAAAACGCCGAGGGCATTCCCCTGATCAAACGGTACGCCATGATTTGGGAATGAGACGCCGAACGATGGCGTCCAACGTCGAAAAAGCGTCTAGGGCCGCCCTCAACTATAGTGTTTGAGCCGGGGCCAAATATCCCGAAGGACCACTTGAGGTCCGCGGCAGATGAAGATGGGCAGGTCGTTTTCATAGGGCATGGCGAATTCGCATTGGGTCCGGGCGACCTCGGTCACCACGGCAAAGGCCTTCCGATAGTCTTCCTCCCGGCCTCCGATGGCGATCAAAACGGAAGCCGATCGCTCTCCCGGCCCCCAAACCCAGTAATTGTTATGGCCGCTGACCGCGGGGGGCAAGCCGAACCGCGGGCCGAAAAAGTCGATGGCCGACGCTTCTCCATAATTCTGGGCGAAGATGGCGCATTCCGCTTTCTCGTCCTTCTCCAGGCTTTCGTAGGCGCGGGCGACGACTTCGGCCATTTCCAGCCAGCCGAACTGGTCGGCATAGTGTTGAGGTAGAACCCCCATCCGATGGCGTTCCCCCGAAGGCGGGTTGATGCCGAGGAAGCGGCTGTAAGCGACGAGCCCCTCCGGACGAAGGATGGGAAGGGCGAAGGGGATTCCCGGAGCCGCAGTGACAACCAGCAAGGCCACGGCGCAGGGTTTGAGCCAATCGCGCGCGGACCGCGAGATCCACCGCTCCACGGCCAGCGCTCCAGCCGCGAACATGAACGGATAGAACGGCGCGATATAGTAGGTTTTGCCCCCCGAGAAAACGAAGATCAGAAACACCGCGGCATAGGCCCAGCCGAAAAGGCGGAGGGTTTTCAGGCCCGGCGCCCGAAAAAGATAATAAAGGCCGGCCAGAAGGAGAAGGAAACCCGTGGGCGCGGCCTCCATGACCTGGCCGCCGAGGAACTGGAGCGGAGAAAGGACGGTGTTTTTATAGAGCACGGCGTTGCGGTTGAGCTCGATAAACGGCAAGCCGTGGTTGAGTTGCCAAAGGAGATTCGGCAGGAACAGGAGAAGGGCCAGGGCGGCCCCCAGCCAGAGCCAAACGCTCAAGAGCTGTTTCCGGGCGCTTGTCAGAAGAAGCCCGACGGCCAACCCGGCCATCAGGAAAAGAATGGAATATTTATTCTGAAGGGCCGCGCCCACGATCAGCCCGAAGACGAGCCAAAGTTTGGGGCGATCGTCTTTCAGGATGAGGATCAGGACATAGACCGCCAGCGTCCAAAAAAAGATGTCGAAGGCGTTGTTGGTCAGAAGGACGCCGAAATTGAGAATGACGCCCGAGACGATCACGGCGGTCCCGGCCAGAACCTGGGCGAACCGGCCTCCCCCGAGCTTGCGGACGATGAGCCCGGCCAGAACAACCGTGGCGGCGCCGGCCAAGGCCGGTAAAATGCGGAGACCCAGAAGAGAATCGCCGAAGAGCCCGCCTGACAGCCGGGCCGCGAGCGGAGTCAAAGGGGGATGATCGACATACCCGAAGGCCGGACGCCGGCCGCAGATGATCTCATAGAGCTCATCGCGAAAGAAGCCGTAGCGGCCGTTGAAAAAGACGTGGGCCAGGAACTTGATCAGCCCCATGGAAATCAGGACGGCCGGGTCGCTCCTCCAGAAGCCCCGCGAAATCCGTACGTTCATGATAGATCCCCGTTGACGAAAATTCCTTTACCGGGCCAGGGAAAGTGCCGTCGTCGTCAGCCAGTACTTCGCCAGCATGTTCGGCCCTTCCCAATCCGGAAGCCGTCCGTCCCGCAGGAAATGCAGGAAACGCTGCAGAACCTCGCCGAAATGGGCCTCGTGGCCCAGCCGCAAGCGGTCGGGAACCTGGATTTTCCAGCCGCCCCGCTCCCCATCTTTGAGCTCGATCCCGGGGTAGTTCGTCTGCAGTTCGGCGACGACTATAACCAGCGCAGGGCGCACGGCATCGGGCGAGACACCAGGGGCCGCTTCGACGGACAATTCGGGCCGATAGTCCTGCTCTTTTTCTTGCCGAATGATCACGGCGGCTTTGGTTCCGCGGATGGCCGAGAAATGCGTGTCGCCTCCCCCGGAGGGCGGTTCGTATCCCCATTCCACATTGATCCGGGCGTGGACACCCTTGATGGTATAAAGGATCGTTCCATTACAGGGGACCGCGAGACGGCCGGACCGGACATTCTTTTTCAAATAGGCAGGGAAATCGTCCAATCCGGTGACCGCGCGGAATTGCTCCCGGGTGAGGATCGTCGGCCGCTTCTCCGCATGAAGAATTCTGATATCCGCCTCGGGCCGGATAATGCGTCCGGGAAAGCATTCCCATTGAACCAGGTCGACGAGATGGGTGCTGACGTCGGTCAGCCCTTGCCCCTGTTGGGCCGGGTCGAAAAACCAGGCCGGGCGGATAAGCGGCGCGCCCGAAACTATTTTAGAAAAGGAATGCGTGCTGGCCATGACGATCGCCGGATCGACCGCCGTCCCGACTGCCAGATCCCCGAAAACGTCGCGCGCGGCGATTAATTCCTTCTGTAAGATGTTCGTGATCTCGCTCCGCTCGGTCATGATGTCGTAAAGAAGCTTTTTTTTCTTTTCCGCGGCGGAGAAGGCTTTTTTCAGGAGCTCATAGCCTTGGGCGTCGATGGCCATGGGCTTGTCGGCCAGGACGTTGAAACCGGCCTCCAGGGCTTTGGCGATGTATTCGGTTTTCTTGCGGTTGTTTCCGGCCAGGACCACGACCGCGCCCGGCTTCTCCTCGCGGATCATCTTTTCGAAGAAGTCGGCGCCCGTGTAAACCGCTTCCTTCCAGGCCGTCGGATCATCGGGACGCGCGTTGTATCCCTCGATGCGGGCTAGATGATCGTTCAATTCCGAGCCGGCCGGAGCGTAGACATGGACGAGCGGCGAGACTCCGAATGGCATGGTCTTTTGAACCAACGTGGCATGAAAATGGCCCGGATCGACGGTGACCAGTCGGACGGGATCGGTCTTCCAGGCGCGATAGCGCCCATCGATCCCGGCCTGGGCAACGTCCCCGGCATGGACGACGACGCGGTAGCGGAGGGGCAACGATTCTCCCTTCTTCAGAACGATTCCGTTCTCGTCGATCCAGTTCAGGTTGGTAGGCGAGAAAAAGCCGTAGTCCCGAGTGAACCACTTGGCCGGATGCCAGAGATTGCCCGGCGCGTCGAAAATGGCCAGCCCCTCGGTCAATCCGAAGCGCGTCCCGGAGTAGTCCATCCAGGGCGAAGGCGTCCCGAACGTTTCCTTCTCCTTGGATTTTCCCGCAGCGTTGACCAGGGTACCCCCGTTCTCGACGGACAAGGCCGGGACGATGCGGGCGGCGAAGAGCGAATGGTTGGTTTTCTCGATCTTGATGTCCGTCAGCGCGGTCAGGGTCACGGCGAAATCGATGATCCGCACATCGTCCGCGGGTGCTGTGATCGTGATCTCGCGTCGATCGAGGACGATCGGCTCACGGCCGGGCTGTTTCCAATCGCAGAGATCGGCGATCTGGATCTCGTCCGGACCGCCGCTCACGACCTTCGGCCCGCGGGAGACGATCTGGCCGCGGTCGTTCCCCTCCTGCCAGTAATTGCCGCCGTTGACCCGGTCGCAGCCGAACCACAGCGAGCGGTGATGGGGATAGGGCAGGCTCGATTCTGTGGTCAGCGAAAGTCCCGAGAGCGGTCCGGCGACGGGGTAAAAATAGGGCATCTTCTGTCCGGCTCCGAAGCGATAGCTCGTGAACGTCGTCCCATCGATGCGGACGATGACCCTGTCGTCCTGGGTTTCGGCCCTCAAGACGTGTTTCGGTGCCGGCGCCTGAGCGCCGGAGACGGCGCCGGACGCCGCGGCCAGGAGGAAAATGCCGATCGCGCCGGCAGAAGCGAATCTCGATAAGTTCGTGTTCATGATCGACTCCGAAAAAAGCCTCTCGCGGTCGGCTCACAGAACCCATGGGGACCGCATCGGCCGCGACAACATGGCGTTGGCTGGGTCATCGCCGACGAAGCGTTCGCCGGCCGGGTCCCACCTCAGTTTGCGGCCCCGCTTCATGGCGATATGGCCGACCAGGCAGGCCGAGCAGGTCCGGTGGCCGACTTCGACGGGGGCGATGGGCTGTCGCCTCGTCCGGATGCATTCCAGCCAGTTGCCGTGCTGGTCCGGGCTGTCGTAAAGGCGGATTTCCTCCGGCCCGATCTCCGAGTCCAGGATTTTAGCGTCGCTCGCGTCGAGCGACTTGCGGTTCGCGCCTTGTTCGACGGGATCGCCGGCGGTCGCCGCATACTCACCGCGGGTGACGAAAATCCAGCCCTCCGTGCCCTCGAAACGGACGCCGTTGGGGAATTCATCGCTGACCAGCATCGTCACGCCGTTGGCATACTTGGCCGTAATGAAATATTTTCCATGGACGTCCCACAACCCGGACTTGGGGAACTCGGCCTTGGCCTCGACTTCGACCGGACCGGAATACTCCAGGTCCATGGCCCAGTGGGCGATATCGATGTGGTGGACACCCCAGCCCGTGATCATCCCCGCGCCGAATTGTTCGCAGCGCAACCAGCCCGGACGCGAATAATCGTTCTGCGGATGGACGCGCTTTTCGGTATAGAAGACCTTGGGCGTCGAGCCCAGCCACATGTCGTAATTCAGGTTGGGCGGGGCGGGCATTTCGGGCTCGGCCTCGCCCGGGGGATCGATGGGCAGGCCGATACGGATCGTGTGGAGCCGGCCTATCCGGCCGTTGCGGACCAGTTCGCAGGCCCGCCGAAACTGCGCCATCGAACGCTGCTGGCTGCCGATCTGGAGGATCCGCCCCGTGCGATGCACCATGTCGCTCAGGGCCCGCCCTTCGGCGATGGTCAGCGAGGTCGGCTTTTGCAAATAGATGTCCTTGCCGGCCCGGGCCGCGGCCACGGCCGGAATGGCGTGCCAGTGGTCCGGCGTGCTGATGACTACGGCGTCGATGTCGGGCCGGGCGATCAGTTCACGATAATCCTCGAACATCCGGACGTCGGGCACGGCCGGCTTCCCGGGCTTGTCGGCGTAGAGCTTCTCGACGAACTCCTTTCCCTGGTGCAGGCGTTTACGGTCAAGATCGCAGACGGCCACAACCCGGGCGGAATCGAACTTGATGATATTGGGCAGGTCGTGCTCCCGCGAGATCCGTCCTACGCCGATGGCCCCGACCTGGACCCGCCGGCTGGGCGGGTTGGGGCCGAAGACCGCGGCCGGAACGATCACAGGAAAGGCCGCTCCTCGTGCCGCTCCTCCTGCCGCCGCGCCGGCCGCCGCGGCGGCGGTTTTCAGGAACGCGCGCCGGTTGATTTTCGTCTTGTTCATTCCACGTCTTCTTGCCCTCTCCTGGGAGGATGTCTTCGAAATCCGGCGGAAAGAAGCAGCGCGCTCCGAAGGCCGATGGTTCGGTGCACATGAAGGCGCTGCCATTGGGCGTCGGTCATCAAAGGAACCTTACCACGGGGAGCAGTAAATATGTTACATAATCCTTACTGCTCCCCGAGTACTAGCCGGGCGACAAAGACATCCGGGGTCAACTATCTTCCGCCCGGCTTAGTAACACATCGGCCCGGCCCGCTTCAACGGCCGGGCGTTCCGATTGCCGCTCCCCCCGGCCTATGCTAGGATAAAGCCAAATTCACCCCGGGAGGAGCATCGCATGGGCAAAGACATCAAGGATAAAATCGTCGTCATCACCGGAGCGGCCGGCGGAATAGGCTCGGCCACGGCCCGACTCCTGGCCAAGGAAGGCGCCGTCCTCGTCCTGACCGACATCAAAAAGGACGAGCTCGAGGCCCTGAGCAAGGAATTGACCGCCGTCGGAGCCAAAACGCTCGTCCACGTCCACGACGTCCGCGATCCCGAATCCTGGAAGGCCCTCACCGATCGCGTCCAGGCCGAGCTGGGCCCGATCGACATCCTGATCAACAACGCCGGGGTCGTCCACCCGGGCGTTGCCGAAGAATTGCCCCACGACAAACTCCTGCAGCAGATCCAGGTCAATCTCATGGGCACGATCAACGGCTGCCGGGCGGCCTTGCGGGTGATGAAACCGCGCGGGCAGGGCAAGATCGTCAACGTCGCTTCTCTGGGCGGCATCGTGCCTATGTCGGGTGAAGCAATCTACAGCGCGACCAAGGCGGCCATCCGCTATTACACGCTGTCTCTGGCCGCCGAATTGCACGATTCCCCCGTCGACGTGGCCGTTGTCTGCCCCGATTCGGTGGACACCCCTCAGCTGGCCTACGAGCTCCAGCACGATGAGGCCGTCCTATCCTTCATCGGCAAGGCCTTGAAACCGGAAAAGGTGGCCAAGGGAATCCACAAGGCCATCCGCAAAAACAAGCCCGAGATCCTGGTCCCGGGCGGATTCGGATCGATCTATCGCCTGGCCATGGCTTTTCCGCGCCTCTACTACGTCCTCTATCCTGCGCTGAAGAAAGCAGGCACCAAGAACATCCGCAAGCGGAGAGCCGCGGCGAAAAAGTGAGCGTGGAAAAGGACCATCGCATGAACCATCGATCGCGCTTGCTGTTTTCCTTTCTTATCGCCGCCGCCGTGCTGGCCGCGTACGCAGCCGAAACGGGCGACATCAAGGGGAAGGTCACGGACGAACAAGGCCAGCCCCTGCCCGGCGTCGAAATCACGGCCGCCGGCCCGGCCCTGCAGGGGACGCGCACGGTCATCTCCGGCAAGGACGGGGCTTTTCACTTCGCCCTCCTGCCCGTCGGCCGCTACATCCTGACCTTCAAGCTGAACGGCTTCGGCACGACCAGACAGGAGAACGTCCTCGTCCGCCTCGGGCAGACGACGAGCACAAAGGCGGCCATGCCCCTGGCCTCCCTGCACAAGGAAATCACGGTCACCGCCGAGGCGCCCCTCATCGACAAGACCTCGACGGACACGTCCTACCTGCTGAGCGCGGCCGATCTGGAAAAACTCCCGGCCCAGAACCGCACGGTCGTCGACGCGGTCAAGTTCACCCCGGGTGTGACGGGCGTGCGGGCCAACACGCGCAAAGGCACGGCCACGGAAGGCTTGCCCAGCTTCCGCGGCGAAGGCGAGGAAGGCAACAACTGGATCGTCGACGGCCTCTCCGTGAGCGGCGTGCGGTTGAAGGACGCCGGGGTCAAGCTCAATTACGATTCGCTCGAGGAGGTGCAGGTCATCTCCGACCCCTTCAGCCCCGAGTTCGGCTCGGCCTACGGCGGAATCATCAACATGGTGACCAAGAGCGGGAGCAACGACCTGCACGGCGAATTCAGCCTGCTGTTCATGAACAAAGCCCTCCAGGCCGCCCGAGAAGCCCAGTTGTCGGTGGTCAGCGAGCCGAATTATTTTTCCAACGGCAACTGGTATTTCAACCTGGGCGGCCCGGTAATCAAGGATAAGCTGTGGTTTTTTCTTTCGGAAAATTATTTCGTCAACACAGAGGAGACCCAGGCCGGAACCGTCGATTACCTGGCCGTACCGGCCGGGACGAAGACGACTCGCGACAACAATCTCTTCGGCAAGCTGACCTGGGCCGTCAGCCCCGGCCACACCCTCTCGCTGACCGGGATGTACGACGGCTCCCTGCCCCAATCCGGGAGCACGGGTTTTCCCGAAATGAACGAGACCAAGACCACGCGGGACTCCCTCGTCCGTCTGAACTACAAGGGTATCCTCAACGCGACTACGTTCGTCGAAGCCGGCTTCGGCCAGGTCGCTCGCAACGCCCTGACCAAACCGGCCTCCGGCGACATGGGGCCGTCCATGTACTACATCCAGGACCTGGCCCGCAACATCCATAACGCCTACGGCAACGTGACCGACGATGAAAAGCGGCTGGATTTCAGCCTCAAGCTGACCAAGTTTACGGACACCGAGACGTTCGGCCACCACGAGCTGACGGCCGGCTTCGAGTATTACCGCGTCTCCTCCGCTTTCGACGTCGACTTCACCGGCCAGAACGAGGATCTCTTCCCCGGCAACGGCTTCGACGCCGGGACGAAATACTATTTCTCCTCCTGGCGGGACGGGCAGCGCACGCCGACGTTCTTCTACGAGTACGGCCGGTTCGCTTTCGTCAACGCCTCGCGCGGCATCGGCCTCTATTTCAAGGACAAGATCAGCTGGGACCGCTTCACCCTGATGGCCGGGTTGCGGACCCAGACCCAAGACTGCCTGGACGCCCAGAACAAGAGCCTCTGGAGCTGGGGGCTGGGCGATTTTCTCTCCCCCCGCTTCTCCCTGTCCGTAGACCTGACCAAGGACGGCAACAACGTCCTCAAACTGGCCTGGGGCCGGTTCTCCGACCTGATCACGACCATGCCGCTGGGCTTCTTCAACACCGGCGCCGGGCTGACCTTCCGGACCTACAGCTGGCAGGGCGTTTCCAATCCCGATACCGCCCAGCTTCATGACCCGGCCAACTGGCGCTTCGAGGTCGAACAGAAAGTCCAAGGCTTCCAGGTGGCCAAGGGCATCAAGCCCGACTTCCAGTCGCGCTGGCTGCTGGAATTCGACCGGCGCCTCGGCCCCAATTGGGCGGTCAAGGCCCGGATCGTCCGGGCCACCTCCAGCAATCTCCTGGAGGTCCTGGCCATTTTCGACATCGCGACCCTCTATAAATTCCTTTATGACAATTTCGAATACAAGCGCCGCGACTACACCGGTTTCGAGGTCGAGGTGATCGGGAGAGTCTCCGCCTCCGTCTACCTCAACGCCTCGTATTCCCACGCCGTGGCCCGCGGTACGAACCCGGGGCAATCCGAAGCGGGCTCCTGGGCCCAGGAAGAGGGCAGCACGAATTACCTGGGGATGTTCGGCAACCACCTTTATGTGCCGCCCATCCCCGAACTGGCCGAGGTCAAGGCCTGGGCGGACACCAACCTGGGCGGGCTGGGCGGCCGGGGCATCGGCGACGAAGGCTGGTACGGTCCGCTCCCCTATTCCGTGGACCATGACGTGAAGATCAACGTGCTGGCTGCGGCGCCGCTGGGCTTCTTCGCCGCGGGCGCCTTCGAGTTCGTTTCGGGATACCCTTGGGAGAAGCTCGGCTACGTCCCGTTTTTCGGCGGGTACTATTCGTTCCCCGAAGGCCGCGGTTCGCGCACGACGCCCGGGCACAGCTACCTGGACCTGTCGCTGGAAAAAGCCTTCGCCCTGCCGCTGGGGGGCATCCTGCGAAACGCGTCGCTCTCCGTCCGCGGCGATGTCTTCAACATCCTCAACAGCCAGGCGCCCATTGCCTACGTCAAGGAAAACATCCCCATCTTCGGACAGATCTGGGGCCGCCAGTCCCCGCGCCAGGCCCGCGTCTCGGCCAAGCTGACGTTCTAATCGGCTGGCGGAGCGCCGCTCAGTCGAACACGCCCCGCGCGTAGGGAACCCAGGACGGATATCCCGTCGTGAGAACGGCGGCCACGTTTTTAAGGACATCCGCGCCCGTCCGCGGACGCTTGAGGCGAACGGCGCGGCGGGCGTGGGCCGAGAGGGCGAAGGGGAGTTCCGCAAGATGGAGCGCTTCGACGGCGCCGAAGAGGATGAACCAGGTCGGCGCGGACACCCCGGCGCGGAGGCCTAGCGCGCCGAGAAGGCCCAGGAGCAAGGGACCGACCGTGACGGCGAAGGCCGTCGCGGATTGGACCCTCCAGCCAAGGCGCTCCTTCAGCCGGGTTATGAGAACGCCCCTCAGAGAAGCGGCCGCCGCGTCGTCCTCGAAATCCCGGAGCCTTTTCTTTTCGGCGCGATCAGTCACGGCCGGCAGCGGCCATTCGACCCAATCCCTTTGGTTCTCCGCCTCCGTCAGCGGCCGCGGCTCCACGACGTCCGCCGCGGTCGCGAACGGGACGTCCAGGCGCTCGCCCCGATCAATCAGGCGGAAACGGGCCTTCCGCGTTTTCAACGTCGCCGACAGGACGGACAACAGGTTTTTGTTTTTGGGGGTCAGGACCGCGCAGCGCGTCCCGGTCAGGGCATGCAGGATCGCATGCGGCGCATTGGCCAAAGGCATGCAGCCCACCGCATAATAATCGACCGCTCCGGCGAGCCCAGCGCCGCACGAGCCGATGACCGCTTTCTTCCCCGGCAGGTCCCGGACGGCCGTTTCGTCGTAGGCCCGGCCGGCATCGTCGTACCACAAACGGGTCCCCTCCCGCTCCACGCCCGCGCCGATGATGACGACTCCCTTGGCCCGCGAAACATCGCGGCCCTCCGCGGTCAGCATGCCCAGCCCGAAACGGGTCGAGGCCACGCAGCCGCCGCGGCAGGCGGCTTCCATGCGTCGGGCGGCGTCCGGCCCGGAGGCCGCGCCGGCGCCGTTGCAGGTGATGCCGAAGAGGAACAACAGGCCGGGAAATTCTTTCTTCACCCGTTCGGACAGCAGGGACGTGTCGGCCGGCCGGAACGGAACGGGCGTAAGATCGCCCCTGACCGTCGCTCCCGCCGGATCGCCGAAGCCCAGCTCGTCGGCCACGCGCATGAGCCCGATCGAAGCGGGATCAAAGCCCATCAGCCGGGTCGCGACGCGGTCGGTTTCCACGGCCTGGTCGCCGGCGATGATCAGACGGCTGTCGACCGGATCGACCGGCGCCGGGCATTCGCCCTCGCCGCCGACGACTCCGTCGATGACCGTGAGCGCCGGCTTGAACAGGTACAGCATCTCGACCAGCTTCCGGTCGAGAGCGTAATGGTGGTTCCGTTGGCGGAGATTGTAAGGAATGACGCCCATGGCGTTTTTGAAGCCGAGGGTTACGCCGGTGTAGAGATTGGTCTTGAGTTTGGGCACCGAGACGTAGACCGCTTCCCCCCGCACGACCGGAGAAAAAACGCGCGGGATGAGGATCTCCCGCTGGACCCCGGCCCGGGGCAGGATATAGCGGTCGACGGGCTGCTCTTCGAGGGGCAGGAGGTCGCAGCCCCGGTGCCGGGCCAACCGGTCCACGCCCGAAGCCCGAAAGGACGCCCGGGTGGGAAAGCCGCGGCCCGAGGATTCGACGATGGCGATCGAGGCGGCCCGCTGGGACAGCCAGAGCACGACGGCGTCGAGGACACGCGGGTCGGTCGTCTCCGGGTATTGATCGCGCACCGTGCCCAGGCGGTTAAAGACGATGACCAGATTGGGCTTGACCAGCGCCGGGCGGCCGGCGATCTTCGCTCCGATCCCGGATGCGGCAGCCAATCGGTCCAGGGCGGAGAAGACCGCGGCCCGGATCGCCGCCGATTCCGCTCGGGTCTCCCAAGCGGACGTCCCATAGTCCTTGGACAAGGCGGCGCAATCCGCCGCATAATTGCCTTCGGGAAGGCGTTCGACGATCACGGTCGACAAGGTCGACTCCATTCGATGGGGACCGGATCATCCTCCGGACGCGCCCGGGCGCGGAGGCCGCTCATCTCCCGGTCTCCTCCTCCGGGCCGGCGTCCAGGCCGAGTCCTGTCCGCGTCTCCCGGGTCGGAACTCCGGTCGTCTCGTCCCAACCCAGGGCCTTCCAATATCCGCGGATCATATCCCCGATCGGGACGGACTTCCCGGCCAGGGGACCATTCCGCAGCGGCGGATCGCCGCGCATGCGCGGATGGAGCACGAAGCTTCGCGGGTCGATCCCGTGCTTGATATTGAAAAGCTGGCGGACCGTCTGCATCCTCCGGCCCGCTTCCATGTAATCCACGGCGGTCCGGTTCCAGCCCGTGGCCCGATTCAGGAAATCGAACAGGCGCCAATGCTGGACCCCGTTGATCATGGCGAAGAGGCAGCCGCCCGCCGCGTCGGCCAGCTGCTTGAAGCACGTGTAGGCGGCGGACTTGGCCGCTTCGATATCGCTCGGCCTGTACTCCCGTGATTTCGGGTACGGCTTGGTCACCTTGGGGGCCCAGGGCACGAATTCCCAGAGGTGCGAGGGGTTGTAGTACTGGGACGAGGAAATCGTGTGGCGCCCGGGGGTCGGATCGGCGCCGTAGGCGACGCCCAGCATGGGATCCATGCGCGAATCGTGCATGGCCGGCTCCTGACCGCCGACCTGGACGGCGAAGCGCTCCGCGCCGCGGCCGATCCGCTCGGCGGCCCGCCGGGCGCCGTCGGCCAGGACGTCGCCGATGCCGTCCCGGGCGGTCATCATTTTGAGGAGGCGGATGACCGCGGCCGGATCGCCCCATTTCAGTTCCAACCCGCCGGTGTCATCCTTGGTCAGAACTCCGTTTTCGAAGCACTCGATGGCGAAGGCGATCGTCGCGCCCGCGGAAATCGTGTCGAGTCCGCTGCGGTTGCACATGTCGTTGCAGACGTAGATCGATTCGAGGTTGTCGTTGCCCAGGAGACTGCCGAAGGCGCCGATCGTTTCGTATTCGGGTTTGTGGGAATGGGCGCTCCCGGTGAGGTCGCGGATGTCGCAGACGGCGCCGCAGCCGACGACGCAGGAATAACAGAAATATTTCCGCGTCTCGCGCTTGCGCATGAGGTCGGGGTTGATCTTCCGGTAATGCCGCCGACCGTAATCGGCGACCGAGCCGCGCCAGTTGAGAAGCGGCGAATCGCCGTTCACAATACCGGCCGTGTTGTTGTAGTTCGTCCCCCATTTCTTCAGGATGGCGGCCAGGAGCATGCCGTCGACCGGAACGACCAGCTTCATTCCCAAGGCCCGGCCAAAAAGAGGCAGAAGGCGTCCGGTGAAGAAGCGGGGCAGGTTCAGGCGCCGGACCTTGTCCGCGAACTGCTTGGACAGGTCCTTGACGCCCGGGGGGTCGGCGCAGGAAATCGTCTGTGCTCCGGCCAGGACGAGGGCCTTGAGCCGCTTCGAGCCCATCACGGCCCCCACGCCCGAGCGGGCGGCATAACGACCGCCGTCGTTGGAGATCCCCGAGATGAGCGATCGCTTCTCGGCCGAGGGTCCGATCGCTGCGATCGCCGGCCGTTTCTTCCCCGCGAAATCCCGGCGCAGAATCTCCTCGGTCTCGAGGGCATCCCGGCCCCACAGAGCGGAGGCGTCTTGCAGCCGCGGGCCGTCGGCATCGATGACCAGCGTCACCGGGGCCGGCGAAAGGCCCTTCAAGAAGATGCCGTCATAGCCACATTGCTTGATCGCCGGGGACAGCGTCCCGCCGCAATTGGCGTCGCCCCAGCCGCCCGTGAGCGGGGACTTGCAGACGGCCATCCAGCGGCCGCACATCACGGCGCCGGTGCCGGTGAGGAGGCCGCTCATGAAGCCCAGGATATTGCCCGGGCCGAGGGGGTCCGCGCCGGCCGGGATTTCATCGTACAAAACGCTCGCCGCGAGCCCCACTCCCCCGAGATAGTTGCGGTACGTCGATTCGTCGACCGGCCGCTCTTCAAACGCGCCGGACGACAGGTCGACGAACAACAACTTGCCCATCCCTCCCTTCACCGCCGGCCCTCCTCATTGGTCTTCTTCATCGCGTGCGCTCCTCCTTATCCGCCCGAAACAAGGGCGAAAAAACCCACCGTATCTCCGTCCGTCAACAGCGTGGAACGCGGCACCCGCGCGTAATTGACGGTGCAGAAAAGGACCGCCCCGGGGCGGAAGGGGATCCGCAGGGTTTTAAGAAGCTCATCCAGCGTTGCGCCGTCGGGCAGGGTGACGAAGCCGTCCTCGTCGATCCGCGAGTGGTCGGCGAAACGCGGAGCATAAACGCGGATGCGCATATCATTTTCCAAAAGACCGCAGGCTTTCGGTTTGGGAAGATTATAGCCGCCGCGGCCCGATTATTCCACCGTCACGCTCTTGGCCAGATTGCGGGGCTGGTCGACGTCCGCGCCCCTCTTGGCCGCGATGTAGTAGGAGAACAGCTGGAGCGGCACGACAGCCAGGAACGGCGTCAGCAGCGGGTGGGTCCGGGGAATGGGGATCACGACGTCGACATGGTCGCGGATCTTGGCGTCGTCCTCCGTGGCCACCGCGAGGATATACCCCGATCGGGCCTTGATCTCGGCGAGGTTGCTCAGCATCTTGTCGTAGACCCGGTCTTCGGGGACGATGGCCAGCGTCGGCATTTTCTCGTCGATAAGCGCGATCGGCCCGTGTTTCATCTCTCCGCCCGGATAGGCCTCGGCATGGATGTAGGAAATTTCCTTGAGCTTGAGGGCCCCTTCCATAGCCGTCGGGACGTTGACCCAGCGCCCCAGGTAGAGGAAATGGGAGAACGAAACGAACCGCGCGGCCAGCTCTTCGATGGACTTGGCCCGGCCCAGGACCTGGTCCATCTTGTGGGGAATCCGGTAAAGCTCCTGTATGAATTCGAGGCGGGCGGCCGGATCGAGCGTTCCGCGGATCTGGCCCAAATAGATCGCCACCAGGGCCAGGGCCGTCATCTGGGCGGTGAACGTTTTCGTCGCGGCCACGCCGATCTCCGGGCCGGCATGGGTGTAGAGCACGCCGTGCGCTTCCCGGGCGATGGACGAGTTGACGGCGTTGGTGATCGCCAGCGAGGCGGCGCAGCGGTCCTTGGAGGCCCGCAGGGCGGCCAGCGTATCGGCGGTCTCGCCCGATTGGGACACGACGATCACCAGGGTGTCCGGGTCCAGGATGAAATCGCGGTAGCGGTACTCCGAGGCGAATTCGACGTCGGTCGGAACCCGGGCGAGCGACTCGAACAGGTACTTTCCGGCCAGGCCGGCGTGGTAGGACGTGCCGCAGGCGATGATGACCGCCTTGCTCACGGTTTTCAAGACCTCCGGGTCGATCCCGATCTCGTCGAGCGTCACGCCACCCGAGTCGAGAGACGTCCGGCCGACGATCGTGTCCCGCACGACCTCGGGTTGTTCGAAAATTTCCTTGAGCATGAAATGCTTGAACCCGCGTTTTTCGATCAGCAGCGGGTTCCAGGCCAGGGTCTCGACCTTCTTATCCAGGGGGCGGCCCAGAAAATCGAAAAAGCGGGCCCCGGACGCGTCCAGGACGGTCATCTCGCCGTCTTCGAGAAAGACGATTTTTTGGGTGTAGGAAAGAATCGGATTGATGTCCGAGGACAGGAACGTTTCTCCCTCCCCCAGCCCGACGACCACCGGCGGCCCGGATTTGGCGGCCACGATTTTGTCCGGATCTTTGGACGAGATGGCGGCCACGGCGAATGCGCCGCGGAGCTCGCCCAAGGCGGCCCGGAAGGCCTCCTCCAGGTTCCCCCGGAAATGTTTTTCGATCAAGTGGCCGATGACCTCGGTGTCCGTTTCGGTCGTGAAAACGTGGCCCTCGGCTTTCAGGGTCTCCTTGAGCGTCCGATAGTTCTCGATGATCCCGTTGTGGACGATGACGATGTCGCCGGAGCAATCGCGGTGCGGGTGGGCGTTTTCCTCGCTGGGCCGCCCATGCGTCGCCCAGCGCGTGTGGCCGATGCCGTAGGCGCCGGTCAGGGGCTCCGCCTGGAGCAAGGCCTCGAGCGCGGCGATCTTGCCCTGAACGCGCCGGACCCGTACGGCCCCGTCCTGGACCACGGCGATCCCGGCCGAATCATAGCCGCGGTATTCCAGCCGCTTCAACCCGTCCAGGATGACGGGGACGACGGGCCGAGGCCCGATGTATCCGATGATTCCGCACATGGATCCCCCTTTGGCGCGCTATCGTTTTTCAAACTCGGCTTTTTTTCCCTGTTCGATTTTTTCCCTTCGCCGCTTGGCCCAGTCCGGCTTTTCGCATTGGCGTCCGCGGGCCACGGCCAAGGCGTCGGGAGAGACATCCTTGGTGATGACCGAGCCGGCCGCCACATAGGCGCCCCGGCCGACGACGACGGGAGCGACAAGCTGCGACCCCGAGCCGATGAAGGCCCCCGGGCCGATCGTCGTCCGGTTTTTGCGCAGGCCGTCGAAATTGCAGGTGATCGTGCCCGCCCCGATGTTGGCGTCGGCCCCCACTTCGCTGTCGCCGAGATAGGAGAAATGCCCGGCTTTCGCTCCCGGACCGAAATCGGTGGCCTTCATCTCGACGAAATTGCCTACATGGGCGCCCCTCCGCAGAACGGTCCGGGCCCTCAGCCGGGCGAACGGCCCGACGCGGACCCCGCTTTCAACGGCGGCATCCTCCATGACGGTGTGCGCGGCCACGACGACGTCGTCGCCGACGGCGCAGCGGATGATCTGGCACCCGGGCCCGATTTTCGTCCTCCGGCCGATCGTTGAGGCGCCCTCGATGACGACGAACGGGGCGATGAGCGCGTCCGGCGCGATGCGCGCCTGTTCATCGATCCAGGCCGTGGCCGGGTCGACGATCGTCACGCCCGCGTCCATGAGGGCCCGGTTGATCCGATCGCGCAGGGCGGCCGCCGCCCGGGCCAGGTCGGAGCGCGTCTCGACGCGGAGGATTTCGCCGGAGGCCGGGGTCATGAACGCCTCGACCCGCAGGCCGGCCTGGGAGAGCCGTCCCGCCGCGGCGGCCGGATCGATCCCCCCGTCGGCCTTGCGGTTCCCCGAACGGGACAATGCGGACAATAAGCCGCCGGTCCGGGCCGCATAAATGGATGTTTCGATCTCGCGGATCGTCAAAGCGGCCGGGCCGGCCTCGCCGTCCCCGACGATGCGGATCGCGCCGCCCTCGCCGCGCACGACGCGGCCGCAGCCGCGGGGATCCGGGACTTCGGCGCTCATGACGGTCAATACGGCCCGCCGCCGGCGGTGGTACGTCAGCAATTCCCTGAGCGTTTCGGTCCGAACGAGAGGCCGATCGGCGGGCAGAATCAGGAGATCGCTCGCTTCTTCCCCGGCCAAGGCGCTTTTCGCCGCGGCGACGGCCCAGGCGGTTCCCCGGCGAGCTTTCGGGACGAAGACCTCGATGCCCGCTTCGCGCGCCGAGGCGGCGACGCGGTCCGGATCGCGGCCGGCCATGAGGAGAATGCGGCGGGGAGCGAGGCCGCGGGCCGCCTCGATCGTCCGGAGGAGCAGGGATTTTCCCAGCAGGGGATGAAGGATTTTCGTCGTCTCCGACCTAAACCGCGTCCCTTCGCCCGCGGCTAGGATAAGGACGACCAGCCGCTTGCTCATGCCAAACGGGTGAGAAGCCTGAACTTTCGATCCTCCCAGAGGGGCGCGAAATCGGCCTCGTTCTGGGCCATGATTTTATAGATTTTGTCGATTTGGACGGCTTTTTTGAGCGGCTCGAAGGCCTCTTCGAGTTTGTTCATCCGGACCAGCACCGCGGCCGTCAGGTAATGGGCGATGGCCTCCTCAGGCTTGAGCTTGAGCGCTTTTCCCAGGAGTTTGAGGGCCTCTTCGTCACGGCCCATGTTCATTTGATAGACGCCGAAATGGCAGAAATCTTCGAAGGTCTTGGGGGCGGGGACCTCGCGCGTCTCTTTGAGACGGGCCTCGCAGATGGCCAGATACATTTTGGCCCGGTCGGTGAACTCCCTCTCAGCGGCGTGTTTTTCGATGACCCCGCGGAGGAGGTCGGAGGCCTTTTCGAAGCGGCCCTTGTGGAACTCCTTCATGGCGTCCGTGTAAGCCGCCAGCGCTTTCTGATATTCGTCTTTTTTCGTCCGTTCGTCTTTCACAATTGTTCTCCCAAATTCAGAATGGACTTTATTCTACCCCAAGAGGGGGTCAGGTCTCAACATTCAACAATCCGGCGGGTTCAGTCTCCCGGCCGGGCGCCGCGACAAAATAGGATTTTCATAATTATGAATATGTTCGAAGACTTTGTTGAATGTCGAGGCCTGACCCCTATTCCTCGATCCAATATTCCGGATGGGCCAGCAAAAAACGGACGGTTTCGAGATGGAGGCGATGGCCCGCTTTGTGCGCGGAGACCCGGCCGGCCAAGGGACGGCCGACGAGCGCCAGATCGCCCGTGAGATCGAGAAGTTTGTGACGGACGAATTCATCGACATATCGGAGTGGCGGATTGACGACCTTGTCGTCATCGAGCACGACGGTATTATCGAAGGATGCGCCCAGGGCCAGGCCTTGGCGGCGATAAAATTCGACGTCCTTGAGAAAGCCGAACGTGCGGGCCGGAGCAACGTCCTCGATGAAGGAAGCGGAGGTCAGGGATATTCCCGCGTGCTGGGTTCCGATGGCCGGATGGCCGTAGACGATCGTATAATCAAGGATCAATTCCTCCCCGCCCGGAACCGGATCCAGACGGACCCAGGCGTCTTTCTCTTCCCGGATGACGCTCCGTTGCAGCCGAAGGAGGGGACGGCGGGTCGTCAATTCGGCGATCCCGGCAAGTTCCAGGGCCCGAACGAAAGGAAGGGCGCTGCCGTCCATGATCGGGACTTCGTCCGCATCAAGGGCGATCACGACGCTGTCGACGCCGAGGGCATACAGGGCGGCCAGCAGATGTTCAACCGTCTGGACTTTGAAGCGCTCCCCGACCAAACCCGTGGAATTGCGGGATTCGACGCGGTCGGGACGGAGACCCAGTTCCGCGCCGCCCAGATCGGTCCGGCGGAACACGATCTCCCCGGACTCCGAGGGAAGGAGCTTCAGGCGGACGGGCCGGCCCGAATGGACGCCGATCCCTTCGATGTCCACGGGATTCGCGATCGTCTTCCGGTTGCGCATAGAGAAATGATCTTATCATTTTTCGGGGTCCAATCGACAATGGGAACTTCTCAGCCGCGCGGGAGTCGGAAGAAGCATCTCGGGAAAGACCCGGGGCTTCTCTGCGCCTGAGCCGTCGATTGGCCCCTTCTTTCGATTTCTGCTAGAATGCGGCCATGAAATCGCAGATCGAGGACGTTTTGAACCGGGTCCATGCCGGCCGCTTGACGCCGCGGGAAGCCATGAAAATCCTGAAGGATTATCCCTACGAGGACCTGGATTTCGCCAAGGTCGATCATCACCGGGAGATCCGCAAGGGATTCCCGGAAGTGATCTTTGGGCTGGGCAAGACCGACGACCAGATCGTCCGCATCGCCCGGGCCATCGTTCAAAAAGGCGGCAACCTGCTGGTCACGCGCATCGAAGCTGCGGCCTTGGCCAAACTTCGCCGGGCCGTCCCCAAGGTCCGTTACAACGCCTTGGGCAAGGTTGCCTATCTCCGCCAAAAAGCCGCCGCTCCCGGCCAAGGGAAGATCCATATCCTGACCGCCGGAACGTCGGATCTGCCGGTGGCGGAAGAGGCCTTCGTCACCTGCGAGATGCTCGGCAACGAAGTGGAGCGGGCCTACGACGTGGGCGTGGCCGGCCTGCACCGGCTCCTGGGCGAATTCGACCGCATTAAGAATGCCCGGGTGATCATCGCCTGCGCCGGGATGGAAGGCGCCCTGCCCAGCGTCGTGGCCGGCCTTTTCAGCGTCCCCATCATCGCCGTCCCGACCAGCGTCGGGTACGGGGCCAGCTTCAAGGGCGTGGCCGCACTGCTGGCCATGCTCAATTCCTGCCCCGGCGGAGTGGGCGTCGTCAATATCGACAACGGCTTCGGCGCCGCCTACCTGGCGAGCTTAATCAACCATTTATAGAATCGGAACTCGTTTCGCGCTTAAATCTCCGAGCCTCGAAGATCGGCAGCTGGGCGAGGAGCGTTTGGCGGCGAAACCCGTGCGACGACTGAGCGGGCACGGATTTTCGCCGAAGGCGAAAAGAGCGAAGGAGGAGCGTCGGAGCGGATTTTCCTCGCGGGGGAAAATCCGCATGTTTCGCCGCCAAAC
>Ga0315279_10003235_pt1 | contig 23062 bp, 22 predicted proteins | sample YL17G06_20_MG_FD_203694 | JGI IMG/M metagenome (GOLD analysis project Ga0315279, IMG submission 203694) | Sediment microbial communities from Yellowstone Lake, YNP, Wyoming, USA - YL17G06_20 | ecosystem: Environmental > Aquatic > Freshwater > Lake > Sediment | place: USA: Wyoming | collected... | reverse complement strand
TGAGTACCTTGCCAAAGTACAGATCATCTCCGAGGACATCGCCGCAGGAAAATTCTACAAGCGGCCGGGGAGGCACTGCGGCTACTGCGATTTCCTGCCGGTGTGTTTGGGAGATAGAAAGAAGGCGCAACAAACGCTGTTGAAGATTGCGTAATTCTTTCCCTCACAGAGCCATGCTCATCTGCCTGGCTCTTTTTTTCGCGGAGCAAAGCGTCGTTATGGTTGTAGAGCATACTTCAGAAACCTGTAGGTCAACTGTAATTGATGGAGGTCGGATTTTTCGACCAATGCGTTGATCTTCTTGCGCAGCGCTCGCTCGTCGGTTTCTACTTGATCGAATCTGAAGAACGTCTCGACAGAGACGTTAAGCACTTTCGCCAAGGCAAACGTGACCTCAAGTGACGGACGTTTCTTGCCTCGCTCGATGTACCCCAAGAAATTTGGAGCTATCCCAGCCTTCTCTGCCACTTCCTCCTGTGTAAGCCTGGCGGCCTTTCGTACGACCCGAACACGCTGACCGAAAAGTTTGAACTGATCCATATGCGCTCCTCCGCTCCACATTAGCGAAGGCGCAGGGACGGTGACACAATCCTAGGGATTGTCTTTCTGTTGACAATACAAACCACCACGATGTACTCTGGCCTATACGATCACCGGGCCAAGGATACCCATGCAACGACTGTTATCGGGTAGCCGTTTACTTCTGGGGCTTGCCGTCCCGGCACTGGTGGCTTACGGAGCCGTCCGATTGCTCGCTAGCTACTGGGCTTGGCTGGCGCTCTTCGTTGCCTCGGCATACCTCATCATGCTGGTCGTGACCCTTGCGGCGCTCCTTCTTTATTTCTGGTTTGGGTTGCCAGCGGACCTGGATGTGCGTGCGCCGCTGTGCGATGAGAAGGACGAATCCTCCCCGCACCCGGATCGAGAACGCGGAACTACTGGGAGCAGTCCGGCAAGCAGTGAGGTAATGCCGGCTTCCTGGCAGTCCACCTCGGGGACAAAAGAAAAGCCCAAGAGACGCTCGTAAGGATCGCTTAACTCCCTTACCTAATCAGGGCATCAATATACCTGCCTGACCAACGGATTTGTGTCATTATGGGCTGTGGCGGGGCTTGCGCTACTTCTCGCCCTTACATTCTTCGTCATAACAGTTGTGAATCTTGCAGCTAGTCAGAACCGGGTCCAACATGACGGGCTTAATGCTAAAAATATCGCCATTGAAGTCTGGCAATTCAAAACAGATTTCTGTGAGATGTTCCGATTTTTCGAAAACGTCGTGATAGCGAACCCATCCCCAGAAATACATATGAGCTCCCAGGGACTTCATGGCCTTGAAATCATTTATCGAGATAGGGCCGACAATAGCGTCTATTCCACCTCGCGGTGCAATCATGGTTGTGGTGTTGATATGCTTTCCCCCTTGAGGCCACCTATCGGGGAAAGAAAAGTCGTCTGGCAATTCATTCGCCATGAGCTGATAGCTAATATGATTAGTGGCGTCTTTCGCGGGAGTTGTACCGGAACCCCCGCCTCCGCTTGCTTCAGCACCGCCACAATCTGCTCCACAGAAAATCGCTTTCGGTTCACCGCAAAACCCCCTCTTCGACGCGTAGATTCTGCCGGAAACTAACTCTCCAAGTGAATCAAGAATCTGAGAGCCACTCAGTCAGTCGTTCCTTCCGATCCCAATTTGGCCGACCGCGTGTAAACGAACTCGCCAGCAACGAAAACGGTGTGGACGAGCCCTGTCATGTCGGTCCAGGGAACCGCCCAAGTCAACCGGGATAAGTCTTGATCATACGTCATATATGGCTCCGCTGCCTTCATGCCGCGGGGGATTTGCGTCATCGCGCGCTCAAGGACATACTGGGGATCGATCCACGATCGGGCCGAGGGGGATCCTTCAAGCGAGCCGGGATGGCGCTGGAACGTGGAGTACCGCAGGAGTTCCAGCCGACGATCCAAGTGGATGAAACCCGCGAGACGGTCGCCGACCTGCACGCCGATGAACCAAGAGCTGATATCCCCCTCAGGCTCATGCACTGGTATGGGGCCCGCGAGCCTCCCCTCGCGCTGCACCAACAGGCTTTGGACGATTCCCTTGCTGAATAACTCGGCGGCTTTGTCGAGAGCGCGAGGGGCGTCCTGCTCTGGCCTTTCGATCATACCAAGGTCACATGCGCCGTGAACGTGCGCCGATACGTCATGTTATCGAAATTCTCCCACTGGGTGATCACGCCGGTAGTAGGAGGCCAGGGGTCATAAACAAGCAGCCCTCGGAACAGATACCACGTGAATAAGCGTGTGGACGTGTATCCCGCAACAGCGCGGGAATGACCCGGGATAAAGCTTATCAATGGTCGGTCCGCCTTGATCTCGGCCACGAATTCCGTCCACGTGGGACTCGTGTTCATGCTGGCCGTCAATGCGACGCTGGTAAGGTTCTGCAGCACAGTCACGACGTCGCCATCGCGTGAATACGGAAGCCCGTTTGGATTGGCCAGCGTCCCCAACCCTAAATCAGCCGCAATCCGTTCTTGCGTGTAGTTGAAACGGTAGAAATCGAGAACCATTTGGACACTTGCCGCGACGCACCAGACGCTCGTTAGTTGCCCATGTAGCTCGAAGCAGGGATGATGTGTGGCATCCTCTCCGCTGTAGTGCAATTCTCGTTGATCAAGGCGAACACGAGGTTCGACGATCACGGCAAAGTCGGCTGGCTTCAGGATTTCAGGTGTGAACTTGCGCGGGCGAGTTGTCGGCGGACAAACATCATCCCAACGTGTGACGTGTTTCTTGTAGGTCTTCGCATTTTCGTCATGGCGTGAGGGTGGGGTCTCCTTGACCAGGGACCACCTTTCGAAATTCGTAGGGGCTTCTTCCCGTTCGCGCAACCGCTCGGCCGGTACTGGGCTCCAGGTGAAAGTTTCCAGCATCACGACTTCCTCGCCCTTCGTGAGGAACTGAACAGCAATCTTAGGGTAGCTGTAAGCTACGAAGCGGGCTTGTTCATACCTAAACCTCGAGATTCTTTTCCGAGCAGCCGAAACAGCTTGCTTGAGCAAGGCTTCCTCGTCCCAGGCGATGCTCTGGCTTGCTCCAATGAGGGGAAAGGCGAACGCCGAGTTTGCCGCGATGTCCACGTACCCAACGGTTGCTCGGCCTTTGACGATAGGCAGCCGATGGAACAGGACCTCGCCTGACAGGTCGTGGATCATTGTTCCGGGCGAGACGACTCGTCCTCCCTCGAAAATCTCTCTCGGCAGGATGTTCGCAAAAAGGACGAGGTTCATCTCCAGCCCGGCAAGTCGCTTGACTCGTTCTAAGCTGATGCCAAGTTCAGGCATTGCGAATCTCCTTTCAGAAATGATCTAAGGCACAAAATGCAACATAAGCCAGATGGTATTTGTGGGATCGCCGTCTTGAGGTGGGAGGACCTGATCATAACGCCCTGCCGCCGAGAAATCTGCGCGCTGGCAGTAGGAAGAGTCCCATTAGGCCATAATATTAAGTTCAAGTAAAATGACCATATGCTAACGATCGCGAGCCCTTCCCGCCGACCCGTCCCCACGCAGCGCCTCGCCGGGCGTTCTAACAGGAACCACCGTTCCGCCAGGTGCCACAGGCCAACTACAGGCCGTCCCAACACGTAACTAACTCCTCGGCCGTGAAACTCCCTACCATAAGAGAATCCTCTGTTGCCGCCCACAACGCTTCCGGCTGGTCGTGGCAGGCTCGAAACATCAAGTGTTTCGGCCGCATCAAAGGGTTGCAGAATACGCGCCTGTATCCAACTGATTCTTCGGAGTAGCCGCCCTTCAGGGCCGATTGACAAGGACTAACACCTCCGACGGTGGTACATCGCGAATCTCGACGTATGCCGCACCGAGTCGGAATTTCACCGGCACCCGCTCGGCCACGGGATGAGATCCTCTGTAGCTCGCACCGGCAGTAACCTGCGCCGAGTTGGCCACGACCTCGAAAAAGGGCACGTCTTTTCCCCAGGGTCGTCCCGCGGCTTCTGTGCTGTTCAGCCCGGGGTCTACCAAGACATCGCCGCCCCGCGCTGCCGTTCCGTTACCGTTCACAATACAGAGGGCTTCCTCATCGTCGAGAATGCGGGACCAAGTGATGAGCTCGCCAGCACCGGCCAGTGCGAAAGGTGCGCCGAAATTAGAGATAGGGCGCTGGTACTGACGTCCGTAACGCATCACCGGATAGCGTCGCCTTACAGCAGCCAGAGCCTTAATGCGGACATACGCGGCCGAGTTCTGGTTGAAGCAGTGAGCGCGCGAGCTGCCGAAGGGTCCGAAGCCCGGCATGCGGGTGTCGATTCCAGCCGCGCCCGGAGCTAAGCCCGCGCGGCCAGGTAAGCGCGGATGCTCCGGCCCGAACATCGCCTCGCGCAGGTACTTATCCGGTGGCGGATTGCCTGCATTGTAGTCGGGTAAATACTTCTCCCGCTCGCTCTTTTCTGGACCGGCGAAAGCCTGCTCGGTACCGTAGTACACGCACGGGATACCCAGGCTGAATAGCTGGATTGCAACGCCGGCGACGACCTGGTGGTCGGCCGGGTCGGCATCGCACGAAAACCGGACCTTGTCGCCTGAGATATGGTCGTGGTCGTCGAGTATCGACATGTGGCGCCGACCCGCATTGCGATGCGATCCTAGCCCGTCATCCCAGACCTCTACGAAGCCGAGATAGTCCGAAGGTGGCGCCAGCCCCTTGGCGACAGCATGCAGCTTCCGTCGCGATTCACCGATATCCAGCGTCGCATTCAAGTTGCTGCCCAGCACCCGGAGGAAGCGGTCCGCATCGCTGTCAGCTCCGGCGACTTCGCCAACAAGGAAAAAGTCAGCCTTCCCGAGGTTCGCCGCGAACTCCTTGATCGCTCCGCAAAAGTTGCGTCCGTCCTCTTGCGAGACGTGCTTGAGCGTGTCGAGGCGAAAGCCATCGCAGTCGGTGAGCGCGATCCAGTACTTGTAGCATCGCACCACATCGTCAAGCGCTGAGGTGCCGTCGTAGTTGATGTCTCGATCGCCGCAGAAATCCGAACGCCGGAACTCGGCGTGATCGTCGTTGATGTCGCCTGCTCCGAGATTACCCTCGCCGGCACGCGTGTAGTACTCATCAGCCTGTAACTCGCGCGGCCAAACCCCATCGTCAGCGCTCGCGATTTCCGGTACGAGACTACCTCTACCGTCGCGCCAGTTGCCCTTCGCGTAGAATTGCGGCCAGGGCAAATAGGGCGGTTGGTCCTGACCGTTCTGGTAAATCCAGTTGTTCCCAGCGTGGTTAAAGACAATGTCGAGGAGCACGCGCATGCCCTTACTGTGCGCGGCTGCGACTAAGTCGACCAGATCCTTGCGGGTCCCGAATCGCGGATCAACTTCCAGGAAGTCCTGGATGGCGTACCCGTGATAGGTGTCCCAGTGCAGCCTCTGCTTGAAGACGGGGCCGATCCAGACAGTTGTGGCCCCGAGATTCTTGATGTAGTCGAGCTTGGAAGCTATGCCCGTCAGTGTTCCCCCTTGGAAACGCGACCCGCCCGACTCGGCCCACCGGTCCCATCGCCATCCCGCGGGGCGAAACGGCTGTCGGTTGGTGGGGTCCAGCAGCGGGCGCTGCGCCTCTCGACCATCGCTGAATCGGTCGGGCAAAAGGAAGTAGATGACCTCGTCTCTCCAGTCGGCCGGCGATGGGTAGTACGGTTCCCGCCGCGGCAGAGCCACATCCCGTACCGAATCAGGTCGCGGAGTCTTCAGCATTAAACCTGAGAAGCTCATAATCACACCTCCCGGCGCTCTGGTTAACTGACGGCGAGGGACTTGGTGTGCTGCACAGGACTGTGTGCGGGGTCGGATCGCACGGCCAATGGCTGCTAACTCGTCTCCGGGTGGGCTGCTGACCGCCTGTTGTCTCCTGACGGCTCCCTACCTCATCTTCGACGCGGCCAGGGTCTCTGTTGACCATAGGCTTTCCTCATTCGCAGACCTCACGCAATCGTATAAGGGGGGTTGAACTCTGGCACCCCGGCGTGCCGGCCTGCGATCCAACGAAGCACGTAAACCTGTTTGGGATCAGTGAGCGTATGTGACACTGAGTTGACGATAACCTCCAGTAGGAAGTGAGCCCCAGGATCCTTGTAGTAATCCATATCCGGCTCGATCTTCACACAGTCCACTCTATCAATTGTGCGCGTGTCCCCTTCGTGGAACGTCAGTTGAACGTTGGCTTCGCCAAATTGGATTTGCTTCCAGCTGCTGGTTGCGCCCTTGTGGAAAAGCCAGGAGCCGGGCTCGGGCGCAAACTCCTTATGCTGAGTGGCCAACCTTATCTGGTCGATAAGCTTCCGATCCGCGTAGCCGAAGAAGCGATCCTGCCCGAAGCTGTCGTCCCAGATCACTTCTTTGATGTAGTCAAGAGGCGTTCCCACAGGAAGATCAATAGCGCTCATCGCCGTTACCAGATTGAAGAAGGACGCGAGCGATGCCGGGCGATCTTCCATCAGCTGGGTGTATCGAGCCTGAGCCGCGGCGTCATCAGTTACACCACGCGCCAGAAGGGTGGCAAATATGGGATATTTTTGTCGCAGCACTGGCCAAAGGGCGTCACGGAAATTGAAGGACCCTTTTTCTGGCAATAGCATCAAGTCGACATGTTGTGTTGTATTCGGAGAGATTTTGACGGGTGTAAATCCTGCCTGGACGTAACCGTCGGCCGAGACAACGACTGTGTAGTTGTCGCCGAAATTGTTGTAAAAGGGCCGCCCTTTGAAGAATATGTTTGGCTGGTTATAGAAATCACTCACGAGTTCGTTCTGATTGCCGTCGCGGACACGCACAAGCAGTCGAGCGCCTGCAGCAATGGGTTGCCGGGTTCCGTCCAAAACATTCACCATTAAGTTTCCGGTGTTCGGGGCTGATTTTGCCTTGGGCATGTCTCCCTCCCGCAATCAACTCATTTCAAAACGCGTCGCGTAATCCCGCTACCCATTATTTCTCTTTTGTTTCCGCTAGCCTCCGAGCCAAGAAGCTTGGAACAAGCGCCTCCAGGAAGACATAACCGTTAGAACCCCATTCGATAGAACAGCCAACTGAAGAAGCGATTGCCGAGCGAGGGATTCTCGCCCGTCCGCACAAAGAATGTGCGACGGAGCGGTACGGTCAACTTGCGCAGAATGCGCATGTACAAGGCCTTGTTCTTATGGTGAAAGTGCGTCTCGTCCATCTGCGCGGCGGCCGAGTACATGAGATTCCCGAAGTGGTAATCCGCATCTAGACCCTTGTTCGTGAAGAGAGAGAGCATTGCCGGCACGTTGAGCCAAGGCCTGTAGGGGTTCCTGTCGCCGATGACCTTGATCTCCGGTTTTCCGAAGGCGTTCACAGCCAGCTTCATATACTCACTAATCATGGGATCGATCCCCATCTTGCTGGCGGCAACCCAGTCGACCGCCACGAGATCTGGACCTCCCAGGACTGTATGGGTCTCATTCGGCAGCGGGTCAGCGAAAATTCCGAAAGGCCCATCGGCGCTCAAGTAGCCATCGACTAGTCCAAAGTCTACCGGGAAGGCAGTGAGATATTCGATCGTGGTGTAGTAGATGTCGCGGTTACAGTGGTATTCCTTGAACTTGTTGGCCAAGGGCAAAGCGCCGTAAATATTCTTGAGCGTCAGAGTGTAGTAAGCATAGGCGTGCGTCTTATTCTTGGCGAAGGAGATACGGAAGTCCGATTCGCGCCACACCTTTGAGACTGGATGCATCCCCAGGTGCGGGCCGAGATGCCGCATCTCATCCGCGTCCAGAGTCATGTCCACCACTTCGTAGCCGGCGCTGCCGTCGTAGCCCAGGTAATCGGCGACCTCTTTTACGCTTCGCTTGTCGAAGAACTCACCATACGTGGACTGCGCCTCAACGACCTTGATGTTCGCGAATCCTCGCGAACGCAGGCGCCTTACCAAATGATGAACCAGTTCCGGATCGGTGTACGTGGTGTGATCCCGCTTGTCGTAAGCGAACATGAAGTTCGGTTTAATGGCGATCTGGAACTTGTCACGGGGCTTTCCGGAGGCCGTTAACTTTGCCTCGATGAGGGCGTCAAAGTCAGTGAGGTCGAGGACGCGGTCAAGCGCCTTGAATTTGTCGTTGTCCCGGATACTGGCTACGGTCACTTCCTTGTCGGAGTTGACGGCCTCGCGCCTCATTACCGACATGTCTTCTTCAAGTGCCATGCACCGTACCCCCGAGGGATCGAGGACTTCGACGATGCGGCGCTGGAAGATGCCGGTGGGGAACTGGTCATTGTTCACTTCGAGGACCGGTTCGCCTAACTTTTGCAGGAGTGGCGCGCGTTGTGATGGGAGCCCTGCAGGAGCCAATGGCAGGACTGTCAACTTGCCGTTCTCCATCAGCATTTCCGACGAGCTCGTCCGCGCGACCACGGTTCCAAGGAAAGCGTCCAGTCGGTCTTTTATCCAGTGCTCCTTTTCCTCACGAAGTGTTCGCGAGTGGATTTGCACGCGTGCCGCCTGCTGCTGCGGCCTGACGGCGCACAGGTAACCATAGAGGGTTTTGGGCTCCCTCAAGTTCCGGAAGGTACCTCGTTCGGCCTCGCCGAAACTGCGTGTGGTCACGATGCTCCACGCCATCTCACCAGATGTCCCGTCTCCGGCAGTCCTGCGAAGCTTGAAACTTCCTGAGCGAATCCTCACCGTGTGGGGCGTAATGTAAATACCCAGCGGATGCTCTCCCGGCAGGTTGTCGCGGAGCTCTTTGGCCATGGCGGATGAGAGCTTCCGCACGAGCTTGGGAACCAGCGGAAACGAGACCGCCACCGCGTCATACGGCTGAGCATCGAAATCCACCTGGAAATCCGCTTCGAATTCGGCAAGCTGCGGCTCCTTCTTGCGCATCTGGGAGAATGACGCTGCGTAACCTTGAGTCAGAAAGAAGAGCGGTCCGCGATAGCGGTATGTGCCTTTGGAAACGTCGAGTTCGAGCGCTTCCAGTACTAAATCTGTAATGCAGTACCGCTCGTAGCCCCCCTTTCCGTCACCTACCGCCAGCAGAACATCCCAGAAGATTCCGCTGTCACCCCACGGAAAACCCCTCTCATGTACGCCAGAGACGAAGAAGAATGGTACCTCGCCGCTGTCACCCCTCTGGAGGCTGCCAGCCAGGACGAGGTTTTCATACTGGGTGTCGTAGAACAGCCGGACGTCCTTCAGGTACTCATCTCTGAGCGCTCCGTAGGCGAATGAGGTGAAAGCCGCGAAAGCCGCCGTCTTCTGCCACAGTGAGGTCGCACCGAGAACCTTCATAGACGCGACAAGCGCCGGCGCCTCGACAAGCCGGAAGTAAAGTTCGCCGGCGCCATACACGGGGCCGTGTTCGTCCTGGCCCCGATAGACGACGGTAAACAGCGTTGTCATGTCTTTAACTGGCCGGAACCTGCTCGGATCGTCATGGATCTGCTTGTGGCCTTGCAGATAGTAGGTCTGGCCGTCACTGGCCGTGAAGCGGAAGGCGTAGGTCATCTGGCGCACACCAGTCTGCGGGTCCACCGTAAACAGGTTGAATACGCCATCCCGGATGGTAAACGTCCCACCCAGCGGGGCGAACGTGATCGAACCCAGCAGATCTGCGGAGTGCTTAGGAATTCTCAGGAATCGACCGAGATTGCCAATTCGGATCTGGACGTCGAACCGCAAGGCACTGTTCTCATTCCTTCCTCGTTCCGCCCCCTTTTGTGGATCGCTTTCGCCCACGGCCAGAAATCCAGCCATGGTTTCACTGAACTCGAACCCCAGCCCATCCAGATTGCTCGCACCGCTCTCGTCACGCGGAGAGGTTCCTGTATCTGGATTTTCCACTGGAGTCCCCATAGGCCCTCCTCAGATCGACACTTATCGAGCGCAAAACCTACGGCGACAGTGCCTTGGCGAAACGTATCCAGCAGTGTGTAATTTGGGGGTGTGTGCTCGCCTAACGAGTATCAATGTCTCCTCACAAGACTATTGTTCATCAAACAGCTTCAAGAGCTTAGGCTCGCCAGTTTCATCGTTCCACTCCAGCAGTTTTGCCTGTAGCGCACTGTTCTTTCGCAAGGCCTGAGCGAACACAAATTCGACATCCTTACGAATCAAGCGCTCTTCTTCGCTGAACACTTTCGTCCAGGTCCCCGTGTTGAAGTACTCCTCGCCATTCTCGCCGATACTCTGAAGGTCTGCATCGTGGGTGTGCCCCATGATGACGTAACGGACTTTCAGACGTTGACGGATCTCGCGCGCACGCGCCGCAAGATAGCAGGGCTTCTTCTTCTCCTCTCCAGAAAGTAGCCACACCAGAAACCCTGTAATCGCCGCGATGACAATGGGAAAAACTGACCAGCGGACAACAGAGAGCGCTGCAACAATCCGTGGTCCGGCGGATGTCGAGACCCAACGATCCCAGACAAGGTCTTGAATCCTGGTTGGAACGAGAACCGCCAAGAAAGGGGTTATCGCCAATATGCAGGCGAGAATGACAAGAACGAGAAGCAAAAACAGCAATGGCAGGATGAGCCGCAAACGTGCGGTCCACCGAATTGCTTTCCACTTCCAGCCAGAGGGTTCCTTTAGGACGGTTGGAGCACGCAATTGATCCAAATGCTGAAGGTCAGCTTCTGGGATTCCCGACTCTACTGCGAGCTTACGCAGACGCTGGCTGTGCTCCTTCTCACGCGCGGCGTATGCCTCCTTAGAAACTGGCTGCCAGGCCCGCCGTATCTTTTCGAGCATGTAACGCCCGCCACCAAACGCAAACCTAACGGCCATGATTGGGTGCTTACGAAACAACCACCACACGAATTCCGTTTGCGGCTTGATGTTGTCCGCGAAGGGGTCGATGCTTTCGATTTCGTTGAAAAGATAACGGACAAACAGCGATCCCCAAGGCAAATCAACCTCGTTCTCTCGGGCTACGGGCCATCCGGGGATCTTCGGCAGGAATGGCGCGAGCCAATACTTGAAGCTGTTTACTTCGTCGTATTGGTTGCCGTGCTCTACCCAGAGAAGTCCTTTCTCAAAATAGAACCAGTCTACAAAATGGATAGCGTCACTATTGATCTTCGCGACCTTCTGGGCCCAGTCAGGGTCCCCATCTCGGATGAGCATCCTCTGGAAAACGGCGCGCAGTTCGTCGACAAACGCCGCTCCTACGCCAGCGTAGTGAAACTCCGGATCATGGTTTCCTTTGTTGATCGTGACTACATTCCCAGAGGCCACAAACTGCGCTAATGCCTCAAAGAATTGCCAATGGCCCTGCACGATTTTCTTAAGTTTGTATACGGTCTCCGGCTCCCCACAGCCCAGACCGTATTCAGGGTGCTTTGAATCCCGACATAGGGATGCAGGTGCATCCCGCTGGGAAGTCACCTGAAGGAAATCGAGAAAGTCTCCATTGATGATGAGGTGCCACTTCTTTCCCGGCCAACGGGTCTGATCCTGGTAATACGTCAGAAACCGAGCGAACTCTTCGTCAAAGAAGAAGTCTTCGTTCGGCGAGAACTTCTTGGTTTCAGGATCACGGCCTTCACTCAGATGGAGGTCGCTTACTATCAGAAGATCATACTGGGACTCAGGATTCATTTCGTCCCTCCTAGAGGTCCGATGGACACTGCAGCGGGGTGAGAATCCAAATCACCCTCGCACATGTGCGGGGGGTAACCTCGTCTTGTACAGCAATGAGTCGCATCCCGTAATTCGCACGGAGCCACACCCGACGCTGACTTGGTCATCTGTGCTGGCATGAGCTCTATGACCCGCACGAATGCAGTAGCTGCCGCATAGTCCAGCAGGGTCACCGTGACGTCATTTCGGGCACCCTTTGTGCAGTGTTTTCCCCGCGGGTGGCGAAGACCCTCTCTCCAGATTCTCTGCACTTATGTTCGCTACGTAACTGCAATCGGCATGATGGTAAACCTTCGAGTTTTTGCTCCAAGCATAGCCGGTCATTGCCGCGTCTGGCGGGGCTTGGCCAGCCTCCCAAACTGGATAATTGTCCACTTGTGTCCCGCCCTTGTATTTCACCGCAAAGGAGTTGCCGCTAGACGGTACCTCAACAACTATGTTCCCCCCGACGACATCGAGTGCGGGTTCCGGTTCGGCACCGCCGCCAATTTCCGTCCAGTATGTCTTCCTGACTCCTGCGTTGTGGAGGCGTTCAAGGCACTCCGGGGTCGGATGTCCGTAATTCCTCCCGATGGTCCCAGAAGCCGAGATGATGGCCACCATGGGCTTCGTCTTGGATAGCCAGGTGTCGTTTGAGCTGTATCGGCTGCCGTGATGGTGGACCTTGTAAACCTCGATCTGGCCGACCTTCGGCGCAACCGAACTCTCTATGTCCTCGTAACTCTCGCTCTTGTATCCGCTGAGATCTCCACCTATTTCGGCATCGAATTGCCCGTAATGCACCACGGCCGCTACGCTCAGATCGTTCTCGTTTGTCGTTTGCACGCCGTCTCCATTAAGCGCGGCAATTTGAATGACCACAGGCGTGGCAGATTGGGAGTCCAGCGTTATTTTCATCCCAGGTGTCCCGCCCTTGCGGTGGCTGCCAACGGCTGAAAGGTATTTCTGGAATGTGGACGACCTGCTACTTCCACCTCTGTCGATCGCGTCTTTCAGCAGCGGGAATTCCTGGAAAACCTCCGGCGCACATCCGATGTGGTCATCGTGGTAGTGGCTGGCAATGTGGTAGTCGATCTTGGTGACACCCAGTTGCTGCAGATAGGAGAGAGGCAGGTTGCAGTTGTTCCTGACCCCGTCGTCAAACAGCACAACTTCTCCCCCCGGTGAAATGAGGACGGCTCCATCACCTTGACCAACGTCTATAAAGTGGATCTGGAGTTTTCCATTCGCCTGACTGAAGGCGATGGCAGGCCACAGGGTGAGAACTAGAAGGGTCGCAAAGCGAATTGTGGAGAACATTGTCACTCCTCCCGCTGTATTGAGTGGCACGAGCGAACCGGAGACAGGAGCGTGTCGCACTCCCAGTATTCAAGCGGAAACTGCCAAGCGTAGGGGCTGAAGAGGAAAGTGACTGCCATGGGCAACCCCCTGTTCCTGAGGAGGGAGACTAACAGCCGCAGCGACCGTTAACCTGGCATTCGATGGCTGAAACGTACATTCCGGTTATTCATTTGTCAAGAGAATTCTTGTCAACCTGGTCGACGTGACCCAAGAACCGGAATTCTCCGCCAAAAACAACTTAAGGGAACGGCCTGAAGCGTGGTCCTCCAACCCAACAAGAAGGACACTGCACCTAAACCCATCCTTTGTTACCCACCAGGAGTTCCTGACGTGACCGGCAGCATTTTCATGGCGGGTCAAAGTTGCGTCTCCCGCTGTGGTGGTGGGGGGAGCCCCAAGAGAACGTCGAGTACTAGCCTGTGCTTCGCCAAAACCTTGTTCGCGTTGGACTCAGGGAAGATAATAGCCGCCGCGAACCAAACGACCTGCGATCCTCCCATGGCGCGACTTGTGGGGTCTAAACAGCTACCTCTGACCCCTCAGGCATTGTTTCCGGACCACAAGCCGTTAGCCTGCGCACGCGTGTAAAGGCCTCTCTCGGCAGCGGCAGCGCGTAGTCGATCGGAGCCCTCCCCATTCAGACTTCGGCGCACCGAGCACTTTCATCTCGCGCTTTTTCAAAGCAGAGAAGGCCGTTTCACGAGAGTGATCTTGTCTGTTGGTGGGAAGGGCTGTTTTCGCCGGTTTTCAGTAAACGCTGGGCGACAAGGCAGAATCTATTTCCCAGAACCCCGTTTTCGGGGGATCTGACCTTGAGAGTCATTTGTCCGGTTAGCCGACTATTCGGCCACGTGGTTTCGGGCCCGTCCCAACGGCCCCCTCCGCCACCTTCATGGATGGACGTTTTGACTCCCTATCGGTCATTCCGTTGCGACGGGTGTTTTCGAGGTGAGTGCGGCCCTGCAGCGAGAGGCAGAGCCTTTTTCCCAGCCGGCAATATAAGGTTGGTAACCCACAACAGCGAGTCACAGTACCCGCCCCGCAACGACGTTTATCAACTGCCAGCTCAGCCATTGGCCAGCCGCAACGCAGCTTCGCGTAGTCCACCCATTAACTCGCTTGACGACTGGAATATCGGGATCCGCGTCTATCCAGACCGCGAGGAAGTCGTGGTAGGCCTTACGCGTCTTGTCCTCTCGCCTACGGTGGTCCTGACTCCGACCACGTTGGCAATGGTCGGCTCCCATCTTCCAGAGCGTCCATCATCGCGGTGAGAAGCTCTTTCTGTTTCTCGCCAATCTGCGAATCCTGCAGAGCCTTCCTTGCGCCCTTGAAAAGCCAGCTGAGATCACTGTTAGTCTGCCGGAACTCCTCGGTTGCCGTCTGCCATGATTGAAAATCGGCCGAGAATTGGTCGGTCTGACCTTGCCGCATGGCAAGCCACAGGCGGTAAAGGTAGGCGAGAGATTTCTCCCTAGGCGCTACCTTGGGTTGCTTTAAGGCGATGCCCAGCCAGTCCCGAGTCTGTCCGTCGTTGCCAAGCAGGATCGCGACTTCAGCCAAGTTGAGGTAAGCGGCGGCCGCATCGGGTCCGTTGGGGTCTTGCAGCGCGGCATCCATCTTGGCTGCTGAAAATGCACAATCGAAATCAAACAGGTATTGCGAGCAAACGAGTATCAGAGCGTTGAGTGCAGAGTCGTCCTTGGGGTTTTGGCTAACGACGCTCTGAAACTGCTCCCGGGTCTTCGCGTCTAGACCCAATGGATGACTGGCCTCGACGAGCACGTAATCCGCACCCGGGAACCGCTTGGCGACCAGCGGTGCCGCAAGATCGGCAGCCTGCTGGTAAAACTTGGTGAATTCGGCCTTTTGCTCGAGCGTCCTCGCTGCTTTCTCTTTATCCTGCGCCAAATATAACGCTGCCTGGGCAGCCATAAAGTCAGCGTCTTTCGTCGGCTTGATCTGGCGGGCGAGGTCTGCGGAGTCGTATGCGTTGAGGTATTCCTTCCTCATCATCCAGTAACGAGTCCGGATGCGGGCCACCCATTCCCGATTGTCGGCAGACACCTGATCAGGCGGGAGCTTCTCGGCTTGAGTCAGGAAAAAGTCCAACTTCTGAAGATCACGGTCAAAGAGATGGGTGCGCGCCAGATTGGCGTAAACCTCCACGCGCACGTTCGGGTCTGAAGGTTGAAGGTCGAGCGCTTTCTGCAGAGGTCCCCGGGCCTCCTCAGCGTTCTCGGCGGTCCACTTCGCATCGAGAATCTGCCCTTCCTTCCGGGATATTAGCAGTGCATATTCATCTGCCACTGGGACGCCCTTGGTCCGAGTGATTACCTCTTCAGCCTTCGCGAACTCCCCGGGCCGAAGAGCGCGAATAATATCTCTAGCCGTCGCGTGAAGGGATTGGGAGAAAGTGCCGGGACTGGAAGCCTGGAGCCCTTCGAGGAGCGATTCTAATGCTTCCGGCCGCTTGCCCTCGAGGCGCAGGGCGAGCGCTTTGCTGGCGTAGACATCCGGCTGTGACGGCATGATCCGCAACGACGCGTCATAGCTGACCTCCGCCTGATTGTACGTCTCGAGGTTCCGGTAGGCGTCACCTAGCAGATTGAGGACCTGAGTTTCGTCCTTCGGCGAAACGGCCCTGCCTTGGTCATGGTCGTGATTGAGCAAGTCGCGCGCCTTTTCCAGCGACTTCGCTGCGTCCGCATACTGTCCAGTCGATATCTGCGCCCGGCCCAGTAGCCTGCGGCCTTCCCAGCTTTCCGGATCCTTGCCAATTGCCGCGGCCAGCACAGGAATCGCGTCCTGCGCGTCCCCGCAGATGCGAGCCTCTTTCGGACACTTATCGAGTAACTGACTCCCTCGGGAAAGTAACGCCTTGATTTCCATTTTACCGCGGAGATCGGGCCACCCGCGCTTATCCGCAAGAATCACCAAGGTGAGATTGCGCCGCACCTCCTCAACGATCTGTCTGTAAAACTCCGGCAACGTCTTGTGGGATCCTGTCACCGTCGGCAACGGATATTGGGTGTCGTGCGCCTGGATATAGAGTTCTTCTGTTTCCACCGTCTCCCATTTCGTGAAGACCTTCAAGAGCTGAACCGGAGGAATGCGCGAACTCCCTTTTTTGAACGCGATCAGGGCGCCCACCTTGTAGTCCCCGGGGTCAGCCAACTCCAAATCAGACGACTCCGATATGGCCTGCGCCACTTGACGCTCGACCTCACCCCGAACTACTTTCTGCTCAGGAGCGTCGCCCTCGATGTTAATGTCCACCGCCACCCGCGTCCGGGGAACGGTTTGCTCCAAGTTGAAGGCGATGGCGTGAGCAGAGATCGTAAGTTCTTCAAGTGCCTGGTCGGCCGTGAACCGTCGGGTGTCCTCAAAGAGGAGCTTGACGCTTTGGCCGTCGCACTTTTCCACGAGGTAGGCCAGCAGGATGTAAGGTAGCCGGACCTCAACCGAGCCCCGGACCCTGTAGAAGCCGCCGGACACGGGAGCTGCGGGCGAAAGCCCTTGAATAGCTGACAACGGCAGCAGGGGGTTTTCCCGTGGCGGCTGGCCTCCGCACGCTGGTCCCTGAGGCACCCGATAAACGGTCAAGGAGGGCACTTGCAGCAACCTAAGTTGGATTAGTTGGGAGAAGAGGTTACCAAGATCACCCAAAACGAGGCTGGACTCCGCTTGGGGAAAGTCTACGACATAGACAGCCGGCGATCCCGCAGGGCCCACCGCTGTGCTCTCCTGCTGCGCAGTAGCAGGCAAGACCCCTGTGGAGTGTACGAACACCATACAAGCTAAGAGCCCGATCCGTTTCTTCAACATTAGCCTATCTCATAGTTTTGTGGAGTCTGTCCAAGCCCGCCAGTTCCTCGACAATACGCTGGAGCGTTCGTCGTCTGCACGGGCCCCAGGTGCTGTAATGAGTGCATGCGGCGAACTTCTTCTCAGAGATCTCAGGATGTGGATGGGGCGTAGGGAACGAGTAGACGGAGAGTGTCAGAACCATCCGGTCTTTTCCGTAATCGGTCTCCTTCACCCAGACCACATCATGGGGGTCTTTCTTGGCTTGGCATTCGTTGAATGTCGCAGAGAACTCCTTGAGGTCAACTTCGACCTTACTATTCAAGCCCTTGGCGTCCAGGTCTGTCTTCAGTTCGAGTGTAAGTACCCGGGGGTCGCCCACGCTCGGGTCCGAAACCTCGTAGAGCGAGATCGCAAATGTGTTGGGTGAGAGGGGCTCCGGGAAAGGTACGGTGACAATTGGTCCGACCTCTCGCTTGAGTGAACTCGGCGAGGCCCCATGACCAGAGTCACCCAAAAGGCACATTCCGCCCACTACCACCGCTGAAAGGCACGCTTGATGGAACCAAAGTCTTGCCCGCCTTTTCGTTACTCCGTTCATGGCTTGGTGAAATCGATCTCCTCGTTTCCTCCTTCCTTGATCTCCCGGGCGGGCAGTTGCTTTCGGTGGTTATTCTGATCCAAGGTTAAGTAATACCGTCCTGGGGGAAGTGCGAAGCCGCCAATTTCCTCGACGGTGCACTTGACTGCCTTGCAATCCCTGCAATCCTTTCTTGTGGACTTGAACTTGTAGCATTTCATGGTGTTCAAGAACGTTTTCTCAAGGAATCCTTCCTGAAATTGACCCTCAATCTCTACATATGCGATCCCGACTGATTTCGTTGAAACGCTGTAAAGAGGGCTTAATGGGGTTTCTTCTGGCCCGAACAATCCTCCGACCAGCGGGATCTGGGCAAGTGTACCTTTTAGGATTCGGATCTTTCCCAAGTCCAGCTGAAAAGGAACCGAACCTTCGATCTCGCCAGGAGGTTCCTCGAGAGTGATACGATAACGATCCAGCCGGGGGAACACTAGACGAAAAAGCCTATCCCCCTCTGCCTCCGTTGTGACGCGTTTGTTTTCAGGTTTCACTGTAGCCGAGCCGGAGTGCACGCGCACTTTGAAGGAGAACACGGGCATCTGAAGAATCAATAAGGGCACCAGAAGTGCTGTGGCAATAATGGCCCACTTCATGTGCCGGGCCTGCTCCAACATGAACCGTCGCACTTTATCTGCGGAGCCCACCGCCGTCGCCCCTAGTACCCACGGTGCGACCTTCAGGGCAACCCGAAAGAGAGGGTTTTGCAGCAAGGTTTCGAGTTGAGAATAGATGAGGGCAGCATCGACCGCGAATAAGACAAGGGCGATAACCTGGCGGGGTCCGATGGTCTTTGGCGGGGCAGTTTCAGGTTGGCCGCTCTCGTGTTGAATGAACACACGGAGCGCCTCCACGAGGGCTTTCTCAGGCCGAGGTTCTTCCGCACTGGGCGCCTGGCGGTTTTCTTCCGAACTCGGCGGTCCGCGCTTCGGCTTCTCTGGCCCGACTTGTACTACGCTCGGTGCCCCCAGCAGCCCATTTTCAGCCATGGGAGACAACCTCTCATTCCGCTGCGGTTTCTCCGCGGAGTATCCATTCAGTAATTTATAACGCAACTACTGGCATTAAGTCAAGGGGAAAATCGCTGGTAACGTAAGTCTCTGTCTCTGGAGAAACAGCCGTCGCAAATGGTACAGGTGTTCGACTGGTTCAAGGCAAAAGCAGCCCAAGCCCCTTGCTAGCAACGACTGAGAGCTTGGGAATCCCGAGCAGCTTCACCGGGTGAGAGCAATAAAACAGTCCAGACGGGTGTCCTCAGCCCTGTAGACCACACCCGACCCGCCGCTGCCGACTCTCTCAAGTACACAATAGTGGCCGAGAGTGCGGCCAACCATGGATGCAAACCTTACTTTGGGGCGGATATTAGGCCGCGTTTGTTGATACCCCAACCTAGTCCATGAATTGACGCTCGCCGAGAGATGGACCTACTGTCACGGCATCAGCATGCGGTGTTACACGCGCAGCGCCGCAAACGGAGGACTTCTTCGGGGATGCCCAAGCTGGTCGCCGGGCCGCCATATACCCAGCGACTCAGATCATCGCTGAGAATGCCCGTCGTAGGATCCCTGCCAGAGTGTCCCCCGGGGCCCAGGTGGGATTAGGAATGGGAAGTCGGCTCCACGTCAAATGAGCGCCGCTCACTTGGCCGGATAACGCCCTATTCGTAGAAGTGGCGTTGGCACCCGGCACATTCCGGGCGTATCGTCGCCCACTCGGAAGCTATCGTATTTCCTTCCACTTCCGGCGTGAGAACCAGCGGTCACACGGTCGGGTCCGTAAACCGGATAAGTGGCCGCGTCTGCTTCGTGCGCCGGGATTGCTGTCGAGCACAGCCCTTCGCACCAGCAGTCAGAATTGTTCCGATTGAATGAGGGTCAAATCTAGGACCGCTCTTTCTTCATGCTGTTCGCAGACTTGAGCGCGCATCCCCGCGTTGCCATTCTGCCACCTCCGACTTACGGCCCCAAAGCCAACCGATCCGGCTTACCCTAACACATTGAAAACACTTGGCGATCATCTCCGAAAGAAACGTTTAGACCTCGGACTGCTCCAGTGCGACGTCGGTGAGAAGCTCGGAGTGACAGAGTCCACCATCTGGAATTGGGAGAAGAACGCAACCACACCGGCGATCCGCCTTATACCACGAATCATCCGGTTCCTCGGCTACAATCCCTATCCTACTGGACAATCGCTTCCGGAAAAACTTACCAGCGCACGCAAAGCGCTGGGGCTGTCGCAGCGGAAACTGGCCCACATGCTCAGCGTCGACCAAAGCACGCTGGCGGGGTGGGAGACCGGCCGGCACCGACCAACGCGCAACACCTTGAAAGGCGTCGAAGAATTTCTTTCTGGGCTCTCACCGAGCTATGCTTCCCACAACAAGCTCGGATGACAGCACGAGATAACAACAAACGACAGGAACTCAGACTATTGACTCAGAAAACATCCGCTTCTTTAACGTGGTACACCTTTCGCCTCTTTTGAACGCGCGATTTCTGAGGCGATGGTCCGTAGGATGGCTGAGCGCGACTTTGCCCGTTGTATGATCCTGCCTCTCTCGCCGGATTGGTCAATCCACTCGAATAAGCTCTGCATTGCAAGCCGTGTCGCCGTTTCGTCACGACAGTTACTCAGGAAAAACGCCTGCACAAAGCTCGCCCGGTCAGCAACAAAGAAGCCAAATGGAGGCTGCACAATAAAGAGGTCGGGATGCCCGAGAAAGGAGACAATTTGCGACTCGGTGCATCCCTTGTGACAGGCGATGAAATGAAGCGGCCCAAAGACCCCGCTACTCGGCTGCACTACCGAACTGAGATGATCGGTCAGGAACGGTCGGCCCACTAGGTCCCGCGCTTCCGCGATGCCGAAGCTCGCCGGCACTCCGTGCACCTGGAGTACCATCTTTGTCCCTCCCACAAAACAGTGTAGCTCTCGCTCCACTTCGGTCGCGCTCTCCGATTTGAGGAGATACTCCTTCGCAGACTGTTCCAGAGCGAGTTTGCGCTCCACATAGCTAAGGCGGGACCAGTCCAGAGGACTCCCCAGGTGAAACTTGCCCTTGCGCATCTCGCGGCGGGCAAGAGTAACAACGTAGTCTGAAAGGGCCTTTGCCACTGCGAGCTGGACTTCACGCTTCAGCGACTCGCGGTCGTGTGCGAATCCAACGAACCGTGCGTTGGTTGCAACGTACTCAGCGAACCGCCGATTCGCGTCCGTCTTCTCTTTCAGTTCTTCGGGGCTGATAAGCTTCAGTTTTTTGCTGGAACCGAATTGAAGTTGAATGAGACGCAGCTTGGCCGGATATCGCGAGAGCGCTTGCTCCATTTCTGCGTGGCATATCCCTACATCACCATCTCTTCTTGCCCAGCCCGCGTGCCCGTTATAGATGGACACAACAACATCGGCTTCTTCGACATGAGTCATGCACGTATCCCAAGCGGACTCGTCCCCGCCCTCTGCACCAGCCTCTTCATTGATCCAAACCTCCAGCAATGGCTGGCCGCAGAATCGCTCCTCCTGCAACTCTTTCTGCAATTGCTTCCGGACTTCGGAGAGGGTAACCACACCATCGCCATTTGGAATGACCTCGTTGTTCCGGCTGGACAGCATTACTCGGATTTTCCGGATTGGCGGCGCCATAGGACGGCGGAACTGTTATCTGCCCCTCCAGGAACCTCGGGGATGTCCCGGGGTAACGCAAGGTTGTTCCTTACTTGACTCCTTCAGTATTCTTCTTTGGCCTCTCACCCGCAGCCCTGAGACGGATGAGGTTGTTGAGCGTGTCGAACCAGAATGGCGCACCTAGGGACAAGGCAATCGCGGTAAGAAGCAATCCGGCGGCCTTCTTCAACCATCCGAGGCCACTCTGCGGTAAGTCGGCGCGCGACCAACCAATTAGCCTCTGGATCTTTTCAATCCCTCCAAGCGCCTGATTTGTCGTTGAAGATGAAGTTGTGGAGCTTGGAGCGGACGTTTTCGCCGGCCCCTCATTTGCCGGAGCTGGCTGCGAGACTTGGGACGATGGTTCGAGAGCAGCCTGCCCCGCGACAGGCGTCTGCCTTACCGCTTCCTCTGCAGCCTTAACAATCGAGGCACGGGTCGCCGCATCAATCCAGAGGTTATTGACGATCATAAAGGTGTCGCCATTCGATGCGCCAGCCACGCCAAGAGCAAGGAAAAATAAGATCAGCTGGGCTCGTCGTTTATACCAGCCGGAAACACGATCCATCGTGTCGTTGAACCAACCTTCAAGGTTCTCTCGCGTCTTTTTCAGGTCTCCCACAGCGTCATCCATAAGAATTAGAAGAGGTTTCTTGAGACTATCAGGGAGTGTCCCTACCGCACCTCGAATGTCAGTGAGCGATTTGGGACCAGCTGCACTCGTCGGCGCAATAACGTCCATCAATGCGAGGGCAAAGGTACGCGCGGGAATATATGATGGTTTGCAATTGCCTTTCGCCAGCCCTTTGATGAGGGGATGGCTATAAAGCCCGGCTGCCGTTTTCGAGTCGTTGAGAAGGTTGCGGATCCCTGATTCGAGGGTTGAGGCGCGCAGGGCAAGTAGCCCGGCCACCCACTCCTGGAGCACCGAACATATCAGGCTTAAGACCGAGTAAACGAACACTAGGCCGAGGACAACCTCAAGAGCCTGGGAACCAAACATGGCAGCCTCCAACTAATGATCTCACCGACTTAAAGCCCCCCGTGGTCTTTGACGGATGCTGCTAGCGACATTCAGCCGGAATTTCCGTTTTCATTTGCCGGCCAACCGGTAACATACGCCCGACCGCCTCTGAATGCAAGGTCCAGTCGGGTTTTCAGTGCTGGGTGCTTCCACGGACCACGGAAGGGGTCAGTTTTACGTCTCCGGAGAATCCCAAAGCCCGAAACTGCCGCTTTTCCGACCGATTCCTCCGACACTTTTCCTTCCCGCAACCTCCCTCGTCGCCGAAATCTGCTCCGGTCTGCGGCTCGCCTACCCCGCTGGTGATGGTAGTCCCGCGATCCTGCACAGCATGCTTGCGAAGAGCCGCCTCGTCAGATGACTCTCTGCCAAGAGCAGCCAATAATAGCGCGCGTGTTTGATCAGCCGCCCGCCGGTCTTCACCAGCCGCTGCTGCAGGCTCGTCAGCGACCAGTGGCCGATTCTCTTCGGCAGCACCAGCCGTCGCCACAGATTCCCCAGGTTGTAGGCGATCACGCTCAGCCAGAGCCGCACCTCGTTGGATCGGAACCGATGGCAACTGAGCCGCGTCATCTTCACCGCCTGCTTGCCTTCTTTGATCCACTGCTCAGCCGTGCCCCGCTTGTTGTAGAAACGGACCACCGCCCGGCTGTCAGTCTCCAGGTTGGTCACGATGAATCCGACTCGAGGGAACAGCTCCCCGAAGTGGAACTCCACTTTCGCCACCACCCGCCGCGCCGTCTTCCAACTGGCCGCTTGGTACAGAAAGCCCTTGTACCAGACCACGGGCTTGTGACGTGACCGGGTTTTTTTGTACCAGAGGAAATGAGAGAGAATCCACCTGAGGAGGAAGACCGGTCATGCCAAACAAGAGGTACAAGCCGGAGCAGATCGTGAATCTGCTTCGTAAGATCGAAGTG
>Ga0315279_10003234_pt1 | contig 23066 bp, 19 predicted proteins | sample YL17G06_20_MG_FD_203694 | JGI IMG/M metagenome (GOLD analysis project Ga0315279, IMG submission 203694) | Sediment microbial communities from Yellowstone Lake, YNP, Wyoming, USA - YL17G06_20 | ecosystem: Environmental > Aquatic > Freshwater > Lake > Sediment | place: USA: Wyoming | collected... | reverse complement strand
TAGCCGTCGCCCGTCTGCTTTATGGCGGTGACTTCGGTGCCGAGTACAAGAGGATCCGAACCGCTCTTCCTCCTTGCTTCGCGTAGAAAGTGATCCATGAAGCCATGAGCGTCTATGATCCCCGTGCTCGGGCTGAGAACCGCGGCGTCTCCCCTGACCCTCGGCTCCAGTTGTCTTATCCTTTCAGAGTCGATGAGCTCAAGGTCCTCGACGCCGCAAGCCTTTCCCTGCCTAATCAGGCCCTCGAGTTGCCTGATCTCATCATCGCCGTTACCGACGATGATCTTGCCCAGCCTCTTGTGGGGGATCTTGTTCTCCGAGCATATCCTGTACGTCATGGGGTTGGCCTTGACGCAGAGCTTTGCCTTGACGGAGCCCGGGGCGTAGTAGATGCCTGCGTGGATGACCTCGCTGTTCCTGCTGCTCGCTCCCTGGCCTATGGCCGGCTCCTTCTCGAGGATGAAGATATCCCTGTCTCTGCTAGCGATCTCCGAGGCGACGGCGAGGCCGACGACGCCTGCGCCCACGACGACAACATCGACCTTGTCCAATGTCAACTCTCCTTTTTCCCACGCCTTAAAACCGTTTCGCGCTTCACGTGGCCTCCGCCGCGATTTAATGGTCCGTCACCCGGCTCATGTCCGAGTTAGGTGTCTCATACAGGCTTTGATGTGTTACTCCATACCTAGCCATTCTCTTCTGTGCTTTCCTGGATTTTTTTTTGGGCATCATCGTCTTGGCGTGTCGACTCTGTCTATGCCTGTATGGTGTCGGCTGCGTCCGAATCGACGGTCGCTAAGCCGCTTGTGCCACGATGTTCATGCTCGTGGACGGGCTGAAGGCTTGTTTGGTGGTTATGTTGCCGTAGCAGACTTTTACGTTCCATCCTGCCTCCCCTAGGAGGCGGGAGAGCTCCGGGAGGCTGTACAGGCGTACATTGTAGTTCAGCTCGTCCACGAATTCGAGGTCTCGGCCTCTGCGCCTGTAGAAGGTCCACGTCGTATCCATTCTCGCCGTTATCGGGTCGTATGTGGTCTTCTCCAGCATCACCATGTCGTCGAGCTCGAGGGTGGAGCTCCCTGAGCCCGGTTGGGACGCCCGTCCCTCGTGCTGGGTTTCTATTATGAATAGGATGGAGCCCTCCCTTGCGAGCTGCCTGGCCTGCCTGAATGTGGAGAGGTCGTCCTCGACCGTGGTGTAGCCGATGGAGGTCCAGGCGGAGACGACGGCGTCGAAGGGCTCTCCCTGATCTCGGAGGACCTTGGTGAGTTCCCTGATGTCGCCCTCGACGAAGCGGGTCGAGTCCGAGATGCCGAGGCGTTCCGCGTTCCTCTCCGCGTCCTCTAGGTAGGGCTTTGAGAAGTCGACGCCTGTGGCTCTGAAGCCCCTCCTGGCGAGGTGGACACTTATCCTGCCGTTGCCGCAGCAGAGGTCGAGGACGTTGCCGCCTTTTATCCCGTGCTCGTTGAGTATGTCGACGATGCCTTCGACGGCCTTCTCCGTGAAGGGCCAGCGGAGGTTCATGATCCTGATCGAGAGGTCTGCCCTGTCTATGAAGAGCTTCTCCTGCCAGTCGGTCATCTGCGTCATTTCTGGAAGCGTCCGTGGACGATAAAACATTAATGACTATTGATGGTTGCGCTGGCTATGCTCCGTTCTACGCTCAATAATCGTGGCGTCGGGTGAACGGCTTGTTCAATTTTTATATTGGATGAAACTAACAAAAACATGTGAGTCTTCTTGGGCGAGTACTACGTCGCCTGGTGGAACCTTGAGAACCTCTACGACGCCGTTCCATGGGATGAGCGGGCGAGGAAGGTGAGGAACGTCGAGAAGCTCGACACCAAGCTAAAGGACTGGAACGAGGCCGCCCTCGGGTTGAAGATAAGCCAGCTTGCTGGGGTCATCAACGAGATGAACGGCGGCAAGGGGCCTGACATCCTCGGCGTATGCGAGGTGGAGAACAGGGATGTCATGAAGAAGCTGGTCGCCAAGATCAAGGCCGGCGCCGGGACGCCGAGGAGCTACGACGTTGTGCACCACGACTGCCGTGACGAGCGCGGGATAGACGTCGCCTTCGTCTACGACCGTGACCTCTTCGACTTCTACGTCAAGGACCCGAACGCCAAGAGGGGAAGCGACGACGGGAAGTACTGGTTCTCCTACGAGGTCGTCAAGCGTTCGCCGACGAGGGACATCTTCCAGGTGAACTTCATGCCGAAGGGCGACCGAGGCAGGCCATTCGTTGTCCTCGGCAATCACTGGCCGTCGAGGATGGACGGGGTCTACGAGTCTGAGCCCTATCGAATCCTGGCCGCCGAGACCCTCTCATACTTCGTCAAGCGGATACAGGAGGTCTTGGGAGACGACATCCCGGTCCTCGTCATGGGTGACTTCAACGACGAGCCGGGGAGCCGCTCCATGACGGACTACGCCCTGAGCAGCAGGAACAGGGACCACGTACTCAGGGCCGATAACCCCCGCCTCCTCAACCTCTGCTGGCCCTCGATGGGCGGCGGCTACGGCACCTTCTGGTTCGACGGCCCCCTCTTCTTCGACCAGTTCCTCGTCTCGAGGGGGTTCCTGGTGGACGGGGGCTACTTCTACGTCGACGACGGCTCCTACGAAGTCATCCGTCCGAAGAAGCTGTGGGAGGACCCGAGGGACAGGAAGTATCCCAAGCCCAGGGACTTCGACTGGAAGCCGAGGGACCCGCCCGGGTACAGCGACCACTTCCCGGTAGCCGTGAAGATCAAGACGAGGGGCCCATGATCTTCCTCTAAACCCTCATGAATCTCACGCACCGTCTATCCGCTTAATGTGTAGGATCGTGAACGGCGTTCAGAGATAAATAATTCTTAATAATGGTTTAATCCACATGACCCTAAGATTCTGTCTACAAATATTTGTGGTGGAGTCTCAGCTCCGAGATGGGGAGCTTAACAAGTACCATGAAAAAAAGTGAGGATGATAGACCTTGATGGTGCTTGAGCATTTTGACTGGCTAGGAACAAGGGAAGAGCTTGAGAAATATACCGCGGCAGTGAAAAAGGCGTGCGAGGCGGTGGGGGGCGTCGAGTTCAAGGGGCTGCTCAGTCCATGGAATAAAAAGTACAATTATACGTTCTTCTTCTAGGCTAAGGATCTGAGGACGTGGTTGGAGGTCCCCGATAGACTGTCTTGGACGAGAGATTACAAGATAGTGCCCCACGAGGAAGTAGATATCTACGCGTAGGAAGGATCGAGAACAGTGTAATTATCCCTAAAATTCATGGGCCTCCTTTTTTCTTGCCGGTGCGTAGCAGATGGTCTTCAATATACAGGTGGTTGGCGTGCTGGTCGTAGCCTATCTTCTTTTCTAGGCGGCTTTCGACTATACAAACTACCCACATCATCGAGGGAGGGATCGGGGCCTATTCTCCTTTCAACCCCTCGCATGAGGCGTTTTCCCGTCCATTCTGAGACGAAAGAGATTAAACAAAACTAAGGCATTATCATGTACCTATGATGAACATGGAGGCGTTGTCGTTCGAAGAGACCCGGAGGAAGGCTGAAGCCAGGTTGAGCGTCGCCCTGGGTGGGGCGTGCAGCGTCGTCGTCTGCCATGCGCTCACAACGGATCTTTTCGGGGAGATCGAGGAGATCGAGAGCCAGCGGTTCAGGCGGGAGCTCAGGTACACCCGGGAGGAGCTCTCCTCCCGCTCGCGTAAAGGGGGGTTCACCTGCCTCATGGTGTACCTCGACGGCAAGGCTGTGGCCTTCGACTTCGGCTACGACGACGCCGAGGAGGGGGCGTACTTCTCTGACACCGCCGCCGCACTCATCGAGAGGAGGGGGATAGGCGCGGCGCTCACCGCCCTTGAGGTCCTCTACTCCTTCGAGGCGGGGTACCGCTCGGTGAAGATGATAACTGAGGAGGAGGACGAGTCGGGCAAGAGGCTCAGGGAGTACTGGGAGAAGTTCGGCTTCAGGGTGACGGGAGTCGACCCCTCCGTCGGCGTCGAGATGAGGCTCGACCTCGGGCCGGAGGTCGTGAGGGACCTCTGCGAGAGGTATATAGGCTAAAGTCTTCTGAGGGAGTCCCGTCTAGTGTCTCACGGTCTCCTCGACGAGAGGCGCTCCCTCGCCTCTTTGAGCTTCTCCTCCGAGAGGTAGTACCTCCCGTCCACCTTGACGAAGATGCCGAGCTGCCCAAGGCGCCTGTCCATCGCTTCCTCGAACCTCGGGGGTAGGCCGAGCTCGGCCGCCGTCATCGCCTTCTCGGGGCTCGTGGCTCCCTTAGCACGGAACTGCTCAACGATCCTCTGGATGCGCTCCCTCGCCCCGCCTTGTCTTCTGAACATGGTCTAGAGGTGGCTTCTGTGCAATTTATCCGTTCCTTGGACGGCTTCGGGTGTAGACAGCTCACCGGATACTCGGTGGCTCCCTCTATGGCGATGGCTCTAGGGAGACATACGTCTGATCGTGATAAGGTTGGGCTACGACTCTCTACCTACCCAAATCTTAAAGACCGTGGCTCGATGTGCCAGGTGTGACCCACTTTCTGTTCGTGGCGGCGACTAAACGTACAGTAACATTTAATGCAGAAACCATGTGTTAGCCGATCATCAGGCACTTGACCATCCTCATTAAAAGGTGGGGAAAAATTCTGTGCCTCATTTTGATTAGATTATCTGATCGAGGAAGGTTGAGAGGCTCAAACCGTTCGTTTTTAAATGACCTGCCATCCTCAGCACGTCAGGGGTCCCATAGAGATCCGCCAGCCCGTAGACTTTTGAGTCGTATACTATATAACGTCCCTGGGGGCCGCCCTCGACGTAGTAGTCGTTCGGGTCATTCTCCATGGATTTAAAGTGGTGGAGGAACAGGATGAGCTCGTCCCCGACGTTCATCGGCGGGTCCTCCCTCAGGATGAGCGTCAGGTTTCCCAGCGTACCGCCGGTCTGATGCACGTAGATGATGTCGGCTGAGACTTCTCCCTTCAAGAGGCTGATAACATTGAACGAGTAATTGGTAGAGAGTAGTTGACCGTGGCCGTCGAGCGTTGTTTTGAGGTACGGCTGTGCCGCGGTTATGGTCCCGTGGACTATCATGTCCACCTCGTTTGATGTTGCCAGGTCCCTTATGCTCTTGTACTTCCTCGGGTAGCTGGCCGAGCCGTATAGTGTGGTAGGGTTCTGTTCCCGTATACTGATGCTGGAGCTCACCGTGCCGAGGATTAAGAGGAACAGCGCCGAGATCGTTGTCACCCCGATCATTCCGGTCTTCATTTCTCTCCCCCCAAAACGCCTCACAGATTGAAGTTGGCCGGTGTGCCGGTCGTAACCCACCTTCTGTTCGTGGCGGCATTCGGCTATACGGGCTACCCGCGCCCCCTGCAGGAGGGACCGGCGCCTATTCGCCCTTTCACCCTGCGGGTCGGCCGTCTCAGCCCTTCGCCCGCGCGTCCTCGACCCTGACCGGGAGTCACAGCTGCGCGGGGAGGTACCGTTTCTGTCCGGAGCCGACGCTCTCGCGCCGCGCCTCACGGCGCCGCAGCCCTGCACGGTGGATGGAGTTTCCTCAGACCTCACGGCCCGGCGGCCGCCCACCGGCTCACCGACCAAGGGAGAAGAGGCAGGGGAGAAGTATAAAGGCTACTCCCTGCGGAGCACCTTCCCAGGCAGCGCCCCCGTGTGCTTGGAGTCCCTCACAACGAAGGCCCCGTTGACGATGACATGCTCTATCCCCTCAGGGTACCGACGCGGCTCAAGCTGGTCTCCCCTGTCCGTCACCCTCTTAGGATCGAGGACGACGATGTCCGCGTAGTAGCCTGGCTTTAGGGCGCCCCTGTCGGCGAGCCTGAACTTCCGTGCCGGCGAGCTGGTCACCTTCCTGATCGCCTCCTCAAGCGTCAGCGTCCCCGTCTCCCTCACCGCCCTCCTCAGGTACCTCGGGAAGCCGCCGAAGCTGTTCTCGTTCGGCAGGCTCGGCGCGGGCCCCTTCCCCTCATAGGTCTCGTCGACCGCGAAGGTATCGATCCCTATCATCACCTCGGGGTGCTTGAAGAACTCCAGCTTCGACCAGTCGTCGCCCCCCTTCCGGATCGCCTTCGCCTCAGGATCGATTATCAGCACCTGCATAAGGGTCTCCAGCTCGTCGACGCCGAGCTCCTCCGCCGCCTCCGCGATCGTCTTGTCCACGAAACGCTCATCCCTGCACTTCACTATCGTCAGCTGCTCCGCCCAGTTCGGGTTAATATTCGGGTTCAACCCGTAGTGCTTCCCCGCAAGTATGCTCGCCTTGATCTCCTCCCTGAAGTCAGGCATCCTGAGCGCCTTCCCGAGCTGCTCCAGGCTCCCGGCGACCTTGAGCCACGGGTTTAGATTCGAGGCGAGCCACGGGTTCGTGCTTATCCCTCCTGTGGCGTGGTTTGGTATTTCGTCGAACGTGGCGTCAATCCCCTCAGCCCTGGTGTCGTCGATGATCTTCAGCGTCGCCGCCAGCGCCGCCTCCATCACGGGCCTGTCCCCGGGGACGACGTTGTAGAGGACGCCGAGGTGGCTCACCTCGACGGGCATCTTCGCCTTCCTGCCGACGTCGATGGCCTCGAGGACGCCCTTCGTCATCACCGGCGCGGGCTCGCCTGGGCGGCGGGGCTTCCTATGCCCTGTGCGGAGGCTGTGGCACTGGTATACGCCCCCGTACCTCGCCGCCGCCTTGGCGCATGCGAGTATCTCCTCGAAGCTCGCCCAGATGCCCGGATCGTAGTCCCTGCCGACGGTGAGGCCCCTGCAGCCCTCTCTCATCGCCTGGTCGACCTGCGCCGTCATCTCCCTGACCTCCCTCCTCGTCGCGTGGCGCTGGAAGTCCGGGCCCATGACGAGGCTCCTCACCTCGCCGTGCCCCACCATCGGGACGTAGTTGGGGCTGAACCCCTTCCTCTCCAGCCTCTCGAAGAACTCGGCCAGGGTATGCCAGTCTATCTCCCAGCCGTAGACCTCCCTGTGCCTCCTGTTGATCAGCTCCCTTGGCTGAAGCCAGTCGCCGACGTACATCCTCGGCGCCACGTCCGAGTGGACCTCATTCAGCGCCCACGGCAGCCCTATCCAGTCGCCGAAGGGGCCGGGGCTGTTACCACACTGGCCTCCGACGAAGGTAGTGATCCCCTGCCTGACGAAGCCGTCCGCACGGGGGTAGTACATGATGGTGAGGTCGCCGTGGTTGTGGACGTCGATGAAGCCCGGCGCCACCGCCAACCCCTTGGCATCGACGACGGTCTCAGCGCTGCCCTTCACTTTACCTACGGTAACTATCTTCTCGCCCTTCACGGCGACGGAACCCCTGAATCCTTGGGCGCCGGTCCCGTCGACGATGAGGGCGTTCCTGATGAGAATATCGTACTCTGACATGGGGGATAATTGAGTGTGAGGGGAAATTAATGTTTAGGAGGAGGAAATGCAGAGGTCAATACGCCCGCCAGAACTCCTCGTTCGTAGCCCTCCTCCTTCTCCCTCGGTTGTATGGGCAGACGCTGACGCATGTGCTGCAGTCGGCTCCGTTGTCGCACCAGTACTCGAAGCACTTCTCCCCGTCGACGTACCACTTGAGGGCTCCTGGATTGCTGCTCGCGCAGGAGGGTTCCCATGAGGGCGGCCCCTTCTGGATGGCTTCGACCTCGCACTCCTCGGCGCACCTCTCGCAGCCTAAGCAGTACTCTGCGACGCCGAACTCAACCGGCTCATCCGGAATCAGCGGCAGATCGGTGAAGACCTTGCATATCTTGACCCTCGGCCCGTACTCCGGCGTGATCAGGAGGCCACTCCTACCCACCTGGCCGAGCCCCGCGTCCACTGCGAGCGGCACGCTGAGGCCGATGTCGTTGCCTGAGGAGACCGCGGTGTGTCCGAGGTTCCTGACGAACTCGGCGAGGGTGCCCGCGATGAAGGTCATCTTGGAGTAGCCGAGGCCGGTCGCGGCGCCGGCCGGCACCTCCGGCGAGGTGGCGACGCCGAGCTCGTCGAGGGCGACCGCCATTACGACGGCGTACCTCACCCCCTCCGGGAGCTCCAGGGGCTCAAGGGTTCGCCTAGTGTTCGCCTGGATCCACATCGGGTTGAACTCTGTGACGCCGACGAGGTCGGCGCCGTAGAGGCGCGCCGCCTTCTTGACCTGCGAAGTCATCTCTGATGGATCATCTACGAGGTATTTTTCGGCGTACCACCTGGTTCCCATGAGGCTGGGGCCGAAGGTCCTCCCGAGGCGCTCCGAGCCAAAGACGTCCGTCCAGGCGTCATGGGCGGTCCAGGCCGCCTCGGAAAGTGCGTAGTCGACCCTAGTATACCCCGGCTTCCGCTCGGCGATGTTCCTGAGCCCCTGTCCCTCCTCGCTCCTGTTGTAGGCGATGAAGGAAGGGTCCATGGAGACCCTGTTGAAGATGAGCCTCCTCTGATCGTACCTCCTCAGTTTCGCCTCATCTACAGTGTAGGTTGGCTTCTCCACCCTCCTAACGTTGATGGCCGGCCTGCGCCTCACCCTCGACCTAACCATGGTCTAACCAGAACCTGATGGACGACGGGCCGGTTTAATTTTTCCTCCCGTTCCGAAGCCTTATAGAAGTTGGCGGGTCCACTCGATACCATGTGGATGGTCAACTCGGAGTCCGGCCGTATGCGCGCGGTCCTGATACAGGACTCCGTCGAGTCGTTCTGGGAGCGCCGGCTCCCATTCGAGGGCATAGAAACCAACCTCCAGCACCTCCCCCGCTGCGTTCACCCACAGGTGGATGGTGGCCACGAGCAGTGGCTTCAGCTCCCCAAGATGCTCCGGGAGGAGGGGATACAGGTCTTCGAAGTTACGGGTATAATCGAGAAGGCGCTTGAGACCGCCGCTGTGAAGGAGCGAAGGGAGATCGTCGAGGAGATCTGGGCCGGCTTCCCCAAAGCCCCTAAGCCTGAGGAGTTGACCATCGACCACCTCATCTATGGCTACCCATCGGAGCCCTATTACGATCCAGAACAGGACAGGGTGGTGCTCCCGGACTTCCGCCGAGTCTCGTGGCCGTACAGCCGGGACACCAGCTTCACAACCCAGGTCGGCACCGTCATCTGCAACATGCGCAGATACAGTCGCCGCCACGAGCCGCGGGTGGTTAAGCTGGCCTACGAACTCGACCCGACCCTGAGGGAGAAAGTCGAGCTCATCTGGGACGCCAACGAGCAGACCGGTGTCTCGACTGAGCCTCCCTGTATTGAAGGAGGCGACACACAGATAGTGGATGAGGAGACCGTGGCGATCGGCGTCGGGCAGAGGAGCACCCTGACCGGCTTCAGGCGCTGCGCGGAGGAGCTGTTCAAGCACGATGTCGACGGGAAGCTGCGGTACGTCTGCGCCGTCAACCTCGCCGACTACCCGGCCGTAGACTACATGCACCTCGACGTCACCATCAACTGGCCTGACACGGGGCGGGCGCTCGTGATGCCCTACGTCTGGGACTCGGAGCTGGTGAAGGGCATGCCCCCGAAGAGGCTGCTGCTCAAACTCCTTGAGGCGCTGAGGACGCAGAGCGACGCCGAATACCGCCCCATGGCCCAGCTTATCCACCCTGACGGCTTCAAGAACGCGGGGCGCACGACCGTCTACGTGAACCGCGGCAGTACGCCGGAACCCCTCCGCACCGAGGTAAGCCTCGTCGACTTCCTGGTCCGGGAGGGGAAGCTCGACGCGGACGGCGTGATGTACGTCGGAGGCAGGCCCGAGAAGGAGAACGATGTCGGGCACCTCTACGCCGCCCTCATGGAGCAGGCACGGGGCGCAGGGAACATAATCACCCTCAAGCCGAACACCGTCATAGCCTTCAATAGGAACAGGAGGACCCTGAGGGAGCTGCGGGATCACGGCGTCACCGTGAGGGAGTGGGACGACGCCTACCTCGACCTCCTCGGGGGCCCCCACTGCAGCACGAGCCCACTCTCGAGGGACGCTGCCTAGAAATGGCGGAAGCAGCGCTCGTCTGTGAAAGCCATCGCGATGCCGTGCTTGTTACAGGCGGCTATGACCTCGTTGTCCTTTATACTCCCGCCTGGCTGGCAGCAGGCCCTGACGCCGTACTGGGCTAGGAGCTCTATGCTGTCCGGGAACGGGAAGAAGCCGTCCGAGGCGAGGACCGCGTCCTTCAGCCTATCCTTGTGACCCCTGTCAGCAGCCTTCTCAAGTGCCTGCTTCACGGCTATCACCCTGTCCTGCTGCCCCGTGCCGACGCCTAGGGTCTGCCTGTCGTCGGCTAGAACCACGCCGTTGCTCCTGACGTTCAGGTTCACGTACCAGGCGAAGACTAGGTTCGTCGTCTCCTTCGCTGTGCCCCTCCTCTCCGTCACCCAGCGGAGGTTATCCGGACCCCTGATCTTGGTCAACATCGGCGCCGAGAGGACGAAGCTCCCGTCCGTCATCGTGCTGATCTGGGGCGGCCACTGCTCCTCGCCGACGAAGCGGCTCAGAGCATAGATGTTGTCGACCTGTATTACGCGGAGATCCTTCTTCTCCTCGAAGACCTTCATCGCCCCGGCGTCGTATTCAGGCGCTATCACTGCCTCAACGTAGCCGGAGAGCATCTCCCGCGCCGTCTCGGCGTCGACCCTACAGTTGAAGCCGACGACGCCCCCGAATGCGGCGACGCTGTCGCTGTCTCTGGCGCGCTGGAAGACCGTCTTCAGGCTGTCCCCCTTCCTGGCGGCGGCGACGCCGCTCGGGTTGACGTGCTTCATCACGGCGCAGGCTGGCTCATCGAAGTAGCGGACGATGTTCAGCGCGTTGTTCATGTCCTGGATGTTCGTCTGGCTCAGGCCGCCCTTCCCAGTCTTCAGTATCTTCATGGCGCCGACTGTGAGTGCCCCCTTCCTCGGCGCGTAGAAGGCCGCCGGCTGGTGCGGGTTCTCGCCGTAGCGGAGGCTCTGCGCCTTCACGTACTCTATCTCCTCGTCCCCGATCACCAGCTTGACCGTGTCGGGGAAGCTCTCCTCGAGCCTCGTCCTGTAAAGCTTCTTTATGCTGCTCACTTCTTCTCCCCCTCCAGGTAGGCGACTATCGCCGAGTCGTATGTCGAGGTCCGTCTGAAGGCCTTCTCGGCGAGGCCCCTGACGAGTCCCTTTGGTACTTCACCATTGTGACTCTTCAGCGCCTTTATGACTTCGGAGTACTGGGCGGGGTCGGTGACGACGGCGACCTTCCCGTAGAGGAGGGCCGCCTTCGCCGCGGACCTGATCATCGTCGGGCCGCCTATGTCTATGTTCTCAGCCGCCGTCTCAAGGCCCGCCCCCTTCGCGACCGTCGCCTCGAACGGGTAGAGATTGACGACGACGAGGTCGAAGGGCTCTATGCCGTGCTCCTCCATGTAGGCGCGGTGCTCGGGGACGCCTCGGCTCAGGAGCAGCCCGCCGTGGACCCTCGGATGCAGCGTCTTCAGCAACCCGCCGGGGCTCTCAGGGAAGCCCGTGTAGTCTGAGACCTCGGTCAGCCGACCGTAGCCGAGCTCCCTCATCCTCTTCGCCGTGCCGCCCGAGCTGACGATCTCGACGCCGAACTCGCCAAGCGCCTTCACCAGCTCCTCGAGACCGGACTTGTCGTAGACGCTTATGAGCGCCCTCCTCACCGCCATGAAGCCACCCCTGTCTCGGGGAAAGGCTACGCTGGGAGCGGCTATATGCTTTTTCAAAAAATGAGGAAAACGGGTTTATGTGCTCCTGTTGGCGCCCGGGAGCATTATGTCGTGGGGCGCGATCTCGTGGAAGCCCCGCTCGGTGACGAGGGCGAGCCGCGACTTCTCCCACATCTCCGGGATCGCCGAGGCGCCTATGTAACCCATCGCCGCCTTGAGACCGCCGACGAACTCCGAGACTATGTCGCCGACCGGCCCCCTGTACGGTACCCAGCCCTCCACGCCCTCCGAGACCGCCTTGCTCGGCTGGCTGTATCTGTCCTGGATGAATCGCTTCTTCCTTGCCCTGGCCGAGCCCATGCCGTAGTACTCCTTGTAGTATCGCCCCTCCATGGCGACGAGGCGGCCGGGCGACTCGCTGCAGCCGGCGAAGACGTTTCCCATCATCCCGCACGAGGCGCCCACGCTGAGGGCCAGCGCTATGTCGCCGGGGTTCCTAAGCCCACCGTCCGCGATTATCGGGACGTCGGCCTTGTAGTCCTTCACGGCGTCTGCGATGCTACTCGTCGCGTAGAGGGTCGGCGCGCCGGCGCGTGTGACGATGCTCGTGCTGCAGATGCTGCCGCTGCCTATGCCCACGCGGAGGCCGGCAACCCCTTCGAGCTTCGTGAGGCAGTCCTCGGCCGCCTGGTACGTGCCTATGTTGCCGACGACGACCTCCGCTGAGATCGCCTTCATCATCTTCTTCGTCGCCTCGAAGCAGTTCTTGTTGTGGAAGTGGGCGACGTCGGTGACTATGATGTCGACGAACCTGTCGAGCTTCTTCGCCCTGTCGAGGTCAAACGGGCTCACCGCCGCGGCGCAGATGAGGCGCCCCTCCTCGTCCCTGACCGCGTCCGGGTAGGTGCCCTTCAGGCCGATGTCTTTCATCGTTATGAGGCCCTTCACCCTCCCGTCCGAGTCGACGATGGGGAGCTTCTCTATCCTGTGCTCGTGGAGGACCCGCTTCGCCTCCTCCAAACTCGTCTCCTCTGTGCCCGTGACGACCTCCTTCGTCATCACGTCCTTGACCTTCAGCTTGTTGTCAGCCAGCCTCACGTCCCTACCTGTGACGATGCCCACCAGCCTGTCGCCGTTCTCGACGACAGGGAACCCCTTGATGTGATGCTCGTCCATCAGCTTCAGCAGGTCCTCGACGGTGCTCTCAGGGCCGACGGTGACCACGTCCCTGATGATGAGGGCCTCGGCCCGCTTCACGGCGCGTGCCATGTCGACCTCCTCATCAGCGCTGCAGTTCCTGTGCAGGACTCCCAGGCCGCCTTGGCGGGAGAGGGCTATCGCCATCTCACTCTCCGTGACCGTGTCCATTGGAGAGGAGATGAAGGGGACGTTGAGCGTGATGTTCCTAGTGACCCTGGTGGAGACGCTCGCCTCGGAGGGCTCTATGGTCGTCCAGCCGGGGAGAAGGATGACATCGTTGAAGGTTAGGGCCTGTTCCGCTTTCTCGAACTTTTCACGGAAACCCATTAAGCCACACCAACAATTTTAGAAGCAACTCGCCGCGGGGCTCTTATATAGGTTTGGGTCAGCGCCGTCTGAAGGTTGTCGGGGGGTCTCGTTATTAAATCGGCGACTGTACTCTGATCCTGTGCCCGCCTTGATCGTGAAGACGACGTGCGCGAGGGACTGCCCAGACTCGTGCTTCATGGATGCCCGCGTCGAGGATGGGAGGCTCGTCTCAGTCTCGGGCGGCTCCGAGAACCCTGTGACCGCCGGCTTCGTCTGCCAGAGGGGCGCCTCAGACCCCAAGAGGGTCTATAGCCCCGAGCGCGTCCTCCACCCCCTCGTCAGGGAGGCGCCGAAGCCGGGGCGGGGGCTGAGGCGCGCGTCGTGGGAGGAGGCTCTCGACGTTGTCGCGACGAGGCTGAGGCGGGTCCTCATGGAGCAGGGACCAGGGGGTGTTCTCCTCTTGGACCACTCCGGGAACACAGGTCTCCTCGCCTCGCAGCTCAGCCTCAGGCCTTGGAACGCCCTCAGCGCGACGAGGACCGACTACGCAGTCTGCAGCGCCTCGGGCCACGCCGCCCTCAGGCTCCACTACGGGCTCAGCTACGGCACACAGCCGGAGGAGCTCCTCGGCGGGGGCGTGATAGTCTTCTGGGGATTCAACCCGAGGATCAGCTCCGCCCACCAGTGGGCCCTCGCCCTCAGGGCGAGGAGGGAGCGGGGCACCATGATAGTCGTCGTCGACACGAGGAGGAGCGAGTCGGCGGAGGCCGCGGACCTCTGGCTAGCCCCGAGGCAGGGGAGCGACGTCGCCCTAGCCTACGGGCTCGCCCGCAGCCTCATAATCGGCGAAAAGGTCGACAGAGCCTTCCTAGATCGGTGGACAATGGGCTTCGACGCCTACTTTGAGGAGGCGAAGAGGTGGACGCCCGGAAGGGTCGAGGAGGTCACGGGAGTCCCGCAGGAGAGCGTCGAGGCCCTCGCGGACGCGCTCGCGGCGAGGAAGCCCGCCGCCTTCATGATCGGCATAGGCCTGCAGAAGTGCGCAGAGGGGGTGGAGTCCGTGAGGGCGGTGAGCCTCCTCCCAGCCCTGCTGGGCGAGCACAGGGGCTTCTACTACACCAACAGCCGTGGCAGGTACATCGACTTTGGCTACCTTACGGGGGAGGCGCTGGCTGACAGGAAGCCCGGGGTCGTGAGCCAGGTCGCCGTCGGCAGGAGGCTCGAGGCGGGCGAGTTCGGCCTCGTCTACGTCCAAGGGATGAACCCCGCCCTGACCCTGCCTGGCCTTGGCGCCGTCAGAGCGGGTCTCTCGAGGGGAGACGTCTTCGTGGTCGTCCACGACACTCACCTGACGGAGACCGCGGAGTACGCGGACGTCCTCCTGCCCGCCCCGACGTTCCTCGAGAAGAGGGACATCGTCGTCTCAGACAGCCACCCCTACGTCCGTCTCTCTGAGAGGGCGGTGGGGTCCCTCGGCGAGGGCAGGGACGAGGTCCGGGTCGGTCGCGAGATCGCCCGCAGGATCGGCCTGGCTGAGCCGTGGGTTTTCGAAGAGCCTTGGGCGGCCCTCGGCACTGCGCTGGGAGGCGCCTTCGCCGACGGCAGCTACGACGACCTCCTCAGCGGGAGAACCCTCACCCTCAGGCGCAGGCCCAGCGACGAGTACCAGACGCCCTCAGGCAGGATCGAGTTCTACTCGATGCTCGCGGAGAGGGAGGGTCACAGCCCTCTCCCGAGGCAGTCGCCCGTCAGCCTCGACCCTGGAGAGTTCATGATGCTGAACAGCGCCGTCGCCGGTTACACTCACAGTCAGTTCAGGGACGTCCACGGCCCCATCCCCTCCGTCGCCTGGATGAACCCTGTAGACGCCGAGTCGTTGGGCCTGAGAGACAGAGACGACGCGATCCTTTACAACGGGGGTGGCGAGCTGGGCGTCAGGGTCTCGGTGACCGGCAGGGTCCCCGCGGGAACGCTCTGGGCGCCGAGGCCGCTGACCGATGAGCGCGGACGGGCTCAGAACGCCCTGATTTCTCCAGGCACCCAGGGCATAGGCGGCGGCCCCCTCTTCAACTCAACGAGGGTGAGGGTCAGGAAGGGCACCTGAGGCGAGGAGCCCCTCGGCCTCCCTCAGCCTCTCCTCGGTGTCGACGTCGAAGAGGGTGAGTAGCTCTGGGTCTATGAGCCTCAGCCTCTCGACAGGGATCATCTTGACGTCCCTCATGCGTCTGAGGACGTCCCCGAGCCTCATGTCCCCATCCTCGTAGTTCCTGCGCGCCACCTCGCGGCCATGATCGACCCTGTAGACGGCGTGGAGGGGCTCGAGCCAACCGTTAAGCCAGATGAAGGTGGCCCCCCCGGCGCCCTCGGCCTCCCTGAACAAGAGTTCGACGGCGTCGCGGCGGATGAAGGGCATATCGTAGCCAACCATAAGGGCGTACTCGCTCTTGGCGAGGCTGAGGCCTGTCAGAGCGCCCACGACGGGCGATCGATCCTTGTAGAGGTCCACCACGACGCGAGCCTCCCCCTCGAGCAGTTCCCTGTACACAGAAGCTTGTGCCTCGGAGCCCGCGACCAGGATCACCTCGTCCACAGACCCCGAGATGTTGTCTACAACCCTCTTGACGATGGGCTTGGTGCCAAGGATGCGTAGTCCCTTCTCACCCCTCATGCGGCTCGAAGAGCCGCCCGCCAGGATGATGGCCGACCTCATCGCCCCTGAACCCACCTGAACGTGTGGGGCGGCGGCAATCTAAAACTATCCCCGGCGGCTACGTTTCCTGGATATCTGAGTAGAGGATCCTCTCGTAGATGGAATAGACCCTCTGCCTGAGCTCCCTCGGCACCGCCGGGTAGTCCTGTAGGCCGAAGTAGTAGGAGTAGTCACGCTTGAAGAGCTCCTTATTCTGGTCGGAACCCCCGTTGTAGCGGCTTATCTTCATGTAGCTCCTCAGGAACTCGTTCTCCGGGAGCCTCTCGGCCGACATGTAGAGGGCGAGTTCCTGCTCGACCCGGCCTAGCCCGCTCCTGTCGTAGCCGAAGGTCTCCCCCTCGCCGAAGACCGAGAAGAGGGGCTTGTACTCCTCGTTGAACATGTCCCGCCAGAAGCCGAAGTCGCCGGGGTCCTTGCCGAGGGCGTTGAGGAAGGCGTGGTTCCTGGCACACTTGCTGCAGCTACAGCACCACCTGTGCTCCTCAGCCTCCGGGACGTCGCAGAAGCAGCTGAGCTGATACTTGGCGAGGTCGGGGAAGCCGTCGTGGAGGCACTTCGCCACCGCGATCTCGTTCAGGGGCCCCACGAGGCTTCCGACCCTCCCAGCGCCGCCGGTCAGGGACCTCAGTATGTTGTCGAGGTGGAGGGTCCAGTAGCTGCTCTGGTCGTAGCAGAAGTTGGTGCGGAACCCCTCCCCGTTCACGGTCTCGCTGTCGCCGCTGAACTCGTTGCCGAAGAAGACGTACCTCGCCCTCCTCTGGAGGATGAATGGGAGGAATATGAAGAGGTAGGTGAAGAGCTGATTCCCCCAGCCCAACGAGGAGCCCTTAACCCCCTCTATCTTGGTGTCCTTCAGCGAGCCTATCTCGTATGGGAGCGTGTAGTACTCGACGCCGAACTCCTCGTGGAGCCCCTCTAGGAGCCTGAGCCTGTGCTTATGCTCGTAGATGTTCGACGGCTCAATGATGTTGATGAGGACGGGCTTAAGGCCGAGTTCTAGGCAGACCGCGAGTGTGAGGAGGCTCTCCTTCCCCGAGGTGAACGAGATTATGGCCGTGTCCATCGGCTTATACGGCCTGCTCCATACTATCGTCTCCTCCCGGCTGAAGACGAAGTCCATGTTGAAGTAGTCGCGGATGTAGTCGACCGTGTGCTCCTTGTCGAGCACCGCGCTGGAGGGAAGGTCGCAGACAGTGTTCTTGAAAATAGATGGGTCGAAGAGGGGGAGCCTAGTGTCATAGATGACCCCCTTCTTCCCCATGATGAGGGTGAGGTAGTTAGTCGAGGCGAAGGCGATATGGTCCACGATCGACCTCTTAATCGCGTCTTTAAGGGGTGCCCAGACCTTTTTCGGGTATTCAAGTCTATATACGCCATTGTTTAGGTTAATTTCGATGGAATGGTCGTCGTAGGAGGTTTTCACCTCTAAATATTGGTCTTTTTCATATATCATGTACGTCAGTGACTATGATTTTTCATTCAAACATGTTTATCGCTGATATTATTTAAATTTAACCCCCAAGCCTCAACCGTATTACCTATAAATAGGAAAAATTATCCTTTTTTAAGTAATAACCGGTTTTTCTGACTCTTTTCCCATTTAATCCCTGTTTTATCCGTTCAATTCACGAATTATGCGCTCGAATCGGTCAAGTTCGACCACACCACGAACACCTTCATAATGTAGTGCTAACCTCTTTCTCCGGGTTTTATTAGACAGCTTAGGCAAACCTTTTAGAAACACCTAACCATAGTACGGGAAGTTTCCATTGTTTGGATCGCGCGCGCGGCCTATATTAGGTCGCGGAGTCCGTTGACGATGTTCTGGGAGGCCATGTACCTGTAGGTCCGCCTCTTGAAGCGGTTGCCCGAGAAGAAGCCCTCGAGTCGGCGGGACAGTTTACCGTAGAAGCTCCTGTAGCACTCCGTGAGCTCCTCCTGTACCTGGCTCCTGCTGAGGGTCTCGGTCGGCATCACGGCGTGGATCATGTCGTAGTGAGCCCAGTTCTTGTCCTCGATCCAGTTGTTGCGCAGGGCTTCCTCGTAGAGGCTGGTGCCTGGGTAGGGCGTCAGGATCATGAAGATCGCTATCCCGGGGTTGAGGGCGTCTATGTAGCGGCGTAGACCTTCTATGGATTCGTGGGTGTCCCTCCTGTGGCCCACGATCATCGTCGCCTGCGCGAAGATGTCGTTTTTTTCGAGGAGCCTGATCGCCTTCCCCGCCTGGCTTGGGTCTATGCTCTTCCTCATGGAGGCCAGTGTCTCTGGATCTCCGCTCTCGACTCCCAGCAGGACCCATCTGCACCCGGCGCTCCTCAGGTCTGGGATCAGCTCAGGGTTCTTCACCACGTCGTCGACGCGGGCCTGGACAAACCAGAAGACCTCGTCGCCGAGCCTCCTCCTCTTGAGTTCCCCGATGAGCTCCCTTGAGCGCGGGCCGAAGGTGAAGTTGTCGTCCGTGAGCCAGATGAATTCTGCCCCGTACCTGTCCCTGCAGCTCTCCATCTCGTCGGCGATCCTTTTTCCCGACTTGGTACGCCACCTGTGTCCCCAGAACTCGCACTGGCTGCAGAAGCTGCAGTTGTGCTCGCAGCCCCTGCTCCCCTCGATTATCACGTAGCGCTTCCTCCCGGCCATCATCTTGAAGTGGTAGCTGTCGAGGTTTCCCTCGACGAGGTGGTAGCCGGGCATGGGGAGGTCGTCAAGGTCGCCGATCATGGGCCTCGGAGGGTTGGAGACTGCCTCGCCGTCGTGGCGGAAGCTGAGCCCCCTGACGTCCGCGAGGCTCCTCTTCTCCTCGACGGCTTCGACGAACTCGACGAGGGTCTCCTCCCCCTCTCCGCGTGCTATCGCGTCGATGACGGGGTACTCCATGAGGCTTGGCTCTGCGAGGGCGGTGAAGTGCTGCCCTCCTGTGATCGTGTGGGCCCCAGGCGCCGCCCTCTTAGCCGTCTCTAGGGCTCTAACGACCGTGTAGGCGTTGCAGGTGGAGAGGCTGCTGACGCCTACGACTTCGGGCTGAATGTCCGTGAGCCTCTTCTCCAGCCCCTCCCAGTCGAGCCCCTCCGCCTGGCAGTCGACGACACTGACCTCATCCCGCGGGCGCTTCGTTTCGAGGTAGGCGGCGAGCTGGAGGCTGGCCGTGGGCGGGGGGAGGTACTCGCCCATGACGAACCAGTACTCCTTTGGAGGCTCGACGAAGGCGACTCTCAAACAGGCATCCCACTGATCCACGTCACAGTAGATACAGAAATATGTGGCGCCCTATTTATCGGCTGCCCGTGTCCCCCATCCTGAGACCCTCGACGGCGCGCGCAGAGATTACCCAACAGATTTTACACGGATTATTGGAGCCGGGCGAGGGATTCGAACCCCCGTAGAGCTGCTCTGCAGGCAGCCGCCTAAACCGCTCAGCCAACCCGGCGCGCACTGAATGGATCGGGGACGGGAAATTTAACTCTTAGTCTCCGACCACGGGAGCTCAGGCGGCGGTGTAGGCTGAAGGTGGTGGGACCGCCCGGATTTGAACCGGGGACCACGCGGGCCCAAGCCGCGTATCTTAGACCAAGCTAGACCACGATCCCGCACCCCGATAGACGGGGTCCACGGTTTTTAATCTTATCGAATAGGAGTCAGCCGGACTCGTCGAGCTCGCCCAGCATCGCCTCGAGCCTTTCGATGTCGCGCGCACAATCGAGAAGCCGTAGGCTGGGGGCCCATGTAAAAATCCGACGCCCGCGTGGATGAAAACAGGGAGGGTAACGGTTCCTCGGCGTCAGCCCCAACGCTTCTTCGCCTTAGCCATCGCCTCTATCACTGGCAGGTCCTCGCCCGCAAGGAGGCTTAGCATCGCGCCTCCCCCCGTGCTGACGTGGCTCATCTCGCCGTCTATGCCCAGCATCGAGGCGAGTCCGCCCATGTGGCCTCCTCCGATGACCGTGTAGGCGGGGCTGTCAGCCATCGCGCGTAGCAGCTCCTTGGTGCCGACGTCGAAGCCGCGCCTCTCGAACATGCCTAGGGGTCCCTCCGCCACGACGGTGCCTGCCTCCTTGATTATCTTGCTGTACTTGGCGATGGTGTTGAGGCCGATGTCGTAGATGTTCGTCTCGTCCGTCAGCCTCTCGACGAGCACCTCTATCCGTCCGCCCTTCGTGTCGAGGGCGACGTCGACGGGGAGCTCTATGCTGCCATCGTAGTTCCTCAGGATGTCGCCCGCGTCCTTGACGAGCTTCTTGTCCTCATCCTTCAGCCCCTCGAACTTCTCGGGCATCCCGCCCTGCGCCATGTAGAAGCTCTCCCTGATGAGGCCGCCTATCAGGATGCTGTCCGCTATCTTGTCCCTGCAGACGCGGCGGATCACGGGTATCCTGTCGTCGACCTTCGCCCCGCCGAGGAGGTAGACGCATGGCCGGGTGGGGTTGTTTATCACCTTGTTGAGGGCGCCGAGCTCCTTCTCCATCAGCCTCCCGGCGACCATCGGCATCACCTCGCCGAAGGCGGTGAGGCTCGCAGAGCCCCTGTGGGCGGCTGCGAAGGCGTCGTTGACGCAGAGGTCGAATAACGGCGCCAGAGTCTTCACCATGCCCGTCTTCGCGAGCTCCTCCGGCGGTGCGTCGAGGTTCTCATCCTTGTGCATCCTCAGGTTGTTGAGGACGAGGACCTCCCCCTTCCTCAGCGCCTTTATCGCTTCCTGAGCCTTCTGGCCGTCTATGTCCTCGACGAAGCGTACCTTCCCGCTGTGGTACATCTGGAGAACCCGTGCATGGAGTTCCAGGCTGGTGAAGTCGTACTTCCCTGGCCTGCTCTGGTGGGCGCCGACGACCACCCTCGCGTCGCGGAGGTCCCTGAGGGTCGCCTCGGTGGCCTTTATCCTGGAGTCGTCAAGGATACGCTTCGAGTTTGGGTCGAGTGGGGAGTTCACGTCTACGCGCAGAAACACGGTCTTCCCCTTCACCTCGACATCGTCAAGGGTAAGGAAGTCGAAAACCATGACGGTTCCACCTGAATTAACCTGTTCCTCTTATAAGATTAGTGTTGCCCAGACTTTACGATAATTACCCAGGCTTACCATGTCATCGATGCGGACCGAGTGAAAAAACGTAGGGGGGGTACCCCCGAATGGAGGTTTTTATAACCATTCGGACGATCCACCTGTCTCACAAACAGAGACAGGAGTGGGCTCACGTGAAAAAAGGTAGGGGGGTACCTATTTTAGGATGGAAAAACCTCCTAAAATTGACGCCGCACCACGCCTCCAGATAGAGCACATCTCTCACGAAACCCTCAAGAACGCCACTCGCCCAAGCAGTCCTGCTTGTCATCCGAAAAGACTTTAATGAGCGTCTTAAGGCATGAAAAACGCCGCGAACGCGTCTATTCGCGAGCTCGGCCCAGAGGTCGCTCAGGAATCAACATTATTCCATCTTTTTCTTCGAGTTAGGTAACGTTTAATAGGAGTCATTCCGAAGGCTAATTGAGGTTCATAAAAATGAAAAGCTACGTAAAGGTCTACGGGCCACCGCTTCTCAAGGCTATCAAGGCGCTTGAGAAGGTAGCTATCGACGTGCCCCAGGTCTGCATCATGGACCCATTCATCGCATCCTCAGATATTCAGTCCAACAACATTGAGGGCATTATGCGCTACTTTAGCAGCGTCGGCGAGGTGCCGAAGGAGAGGTGCGGCAAGATCATCAGCAAGTCAGGCGAGAGCCTGGGCGAGTACGACTTCTACTTCGAGTGGTTCAAGAAGCCGACCATGCAGGAGATCAACGACCTCATCGACAAGATCGACAAGGCGATGGCGCCCCTCGGCGTCAGGTACACGATGGCGACGAAGTAGGGTCCTTCAACCCTATTCTATTTTTTCTGTCTCGGTAAAGTGGTTAATATAGGCATATCTCTCGAAGGGCAGACGCTCTGGCCGCTTCCCCTCCGCCTCGGCCTGCTTCTCCGTCAGGTATGGATGGATTTTGTTGGAGTGCTTGCCAACGTTGACCAGCGTGATCAGCTGGTAGCCCGCCGGTATGCCCAGAGCCTGTTTAACCGCCTCCTCGTCGTAGCCGCCTATCGGGTTTGCCACGAGGCCGAGTTCAGTTGCCCTGAGAATCATCGTCGCGGTCGCCATGCCCGCGTCGAACTGGTGGTAGTTCCGCCCCTTGATCCTGCAGTCGTCTTCCTCACTACTGAAGATGGCGACTATGAGGCTGGCGAGCTCCACCCACTTGTTCGACTTCGGGAGGGCGGCGTGCACCTTCGCCAGCTGCCCCGGGTCGTAGACGAAGATGAACCTCCAAGGCTGGTTGTTGAAGCATGAGGCGGAGAGGCCCGCGTGCGCGGCGAGGTCCCTGATGAGCTCCTCGGTGATCTCAACTGGCTCCAGGCTCCGGTAAGCCCTCCTGGTCCTGATGGCGTCGGTCACGTTCATGTATCCCTCAGCTCCTCCAGCATCTCTACGACGCCGCCTGTTTCGGGCTCGGCCATGATGACGGCATCCAGAGAACTAAAATGATCCAACAAAATTGAGTTATTTAAACCGTCTCAGAGGTTCTCCGCCCCCGGTCCAGCCTCCTTAGGTTGTGGAAGGCGTTCTGGACGACCTCAGGCAGGGCGGGGTGGATGTGCATCGCGTCGAGGATCGTGTAGACTGAGCCGTCGCCGGCGTTCATCACGTCTATCACCTCTTGGATGAGGGTAGGCGCCTCGGGTCCGACTATGTGGGCACCGAGAACCTTGTACGTCTCATCCTCGACGACTACCTTTACGAAGCCGTCCTCCTCCCCCATCGCCTCCCCCTTCGCGGTGTCCGCGTAGTTGCTCAAGCCGATGAGGATCCTCTTTCCCCTCCTCAGCGCCTCCTCTTCAGTCAGCCCCACAGACGCAATCTGTGGCCAGGTGAAGATTGCGTAGGGAATCTGGTCGTAGTTGAGTGCTTCCTTGTGGCCGTGGCTGAAGGCGTGCCAAACGAGCTCGGCCTCCTTGTTGGCGACGTGTTTGAACATCGCCCTGCCTATGGCGTCCCCGAACGCCCAGATCCGTGGTTTCGACGTCTCGTAGAACTCGTTGACCCTGATGAAACCCCTTTCGTCTAGCTCAACGCCGGTTTTTTCAGGTTGGAGGAGATCGGCGTTACTGCGGAGGCCGGCTGCTATGAAGAGGCTCTCCGCCCTGAAAATCTGGGTCTTGCCCCCCTTGTCTGCTGTAGTGACCTCCTTAAGG